>WNFP01001589.1_pt1 | contig 30590 bp, 28 predicted proteins | sample 5400201 | NCBI WGS metagenome assembly WNFP01 (sample SAMN13153355, study PRJNA577476) | soil metagenome | isolation source: 115 cm saprolite under Madrone tree | place: USA:California | collected 2016-06-14 | reverse complement strand
TGCTGACGCGCTCCAGGACATCGTAGAGATTTTGGGGGAAGAGCGGCCTGTGGTGCTGGCGCGCGAGCTCACCAAGATGCATGAAGAGTTCATCCGGGGACCAGCCGGGCAGCTTTCAGCGGCGGCGCAGGCGCGTGAGCTCAAGGGAGAGATCACTTTGTTGATCGGCAAGAATGAAGGTCAGCCGGCGGCAAAGCCGGCTGCGAATCTTGCCAGGCGTCTGGAAGAAATCATGCGGGAGCAGGCCCTGGATGAGAAAGCGGCGCTCAAAGCTTTAGCCAGGGAGCAAGGCCTTTCGCGGAGCGAAGTCTACCGCGAGTTGCAACGCCACCGTGGCCGTCGAGCATAAATAGTTTCTTGACTGAGCCTTGCTTTGACCCAGCGCGGGCTACAAAACAATACCATCGTGGGCCAACTCTGCCTGCCGCGCATGATGTGAATCTGCATTGCGCCGCGCCGCTGAGCCATCTGATTTCCGCTTTGTGGCCTGACGTGTTCGTGGGTCGCGATCAAGTCCGCCCCGGCCTGCAAACTGACACTAATGCTGGAGCGTGGCCTTGTCGTTAATGCATCAAGAGCCTGCGCGCCGCTTGGCGGCGTGCAGGCGAGGCTTAAGAGATCACGAGGAAAATATGGGCAAACTTTGACAACCGACCTCTTCATCAGTTGTGTTATCTATTAAGCCCAACCCATTCAAGTACATGACCAGCATTGCGTCTCGGAGTCTTTTCGGTGGATCTAAGATTTACTGTTAATTTGCCAGAATTAATCCACTCTTTAATCCAACTCTTTAGATCGCTTTCCTTTACAAGAGCAAATTGCATGGTTTGTGCCCAAGCATTATCGAATGAAATTTTCTGATTCTTTTCGAGCGCGTCTAGTAAATTTGCTTTTGCTATCTGTTGGTTCTTTTCCTCAAGGCGGGTTAACCGCTTTTCAAAATATGTTGCGTTAGGCTGCAAAAGGCTAAACTGGCCCTGTGTTTGCAGAAATTTCTTTCTCTGCTGTGCTTCTGCTCGCGTTTCATGCATAAAAGGAATTACTGTCTTTTCTGTGTTTTTAAACTCCTCAACGCCTTTTGGATGGCGAGTTCCATACACCATCCAAAAATGAATCATGTCCGACTCAGGCTTTAAGACTGGCAGTGTACATACATACTTAAATCTGCCAGTACGTTTGAAAGCTGTGGCGTAACATCTAACCAGCTCTTCTTCTTGTTCATCGCCAGTAAGTTGTCTTAAGCGTCCAGTATCAGACCCCAGTAATCGCTCAAAGTTCTTGGATTCGTCAGAAAGAAATCGTTTAATCCACGACGTCATGAGATTAATCAAAACTTCTCCAGGATCTAGTGTAATGATTGGCTTAATCAAATCAATTGCGACAAGTTCCCAGCCGGTAGGGTCAATGAAGAAGAATGGAAAAGAATTTGTGCGCTGTTTCGCAAAAGTCACAATATCGTCAATATACTGACTGAAATCCCATTGCCTTGCCGTTGTCTCAATACCAGTAACGCTTTGGGCAAATGCATTTAAGCGTAAAAATTTTTGTGGGTCATTTTCGATCAACAAACACCGAAATGATGGGGGCTTTGGTCGCAAGCTGAACCCTGCTTTTGCGGTCTTGAGTACATTAATTGCAGTGGAGAAAGAGGTGTCTTCAAGGTGATCACCCCTGGCTTCCCATGGGCCAGCCAGACAATCAACATAAGCAATATCCGCTGCCCAAGTCCCTACGATAGGCGCGAATGCAGACAAATATCTTTCAAGTATCTTATGCTTGACTTGGGTTTGTTCTCGGCCTTCGTATAAATGTTGTTTTATCATTCACAAAATCTAGAACTGTGAACAACTGTTGCGTCAATATACTCAAGTCGTTGCGAATTAGTTGGTGTTGATCCCCTAATTATAGGGGGAAACTCGTCATATGTTCTACCGTCAAGCTCTCGTCCAGCTTCCTTCTTGCGAATTCCACCCCATTGTTTGAAAAAGAAGGGAACTTTTGCTCGTTTACATTGGTTTTTTAGAGAGCTTACCCACTCTTTTCTAATAGGACGAGCACCAAAGCCGCTTTCACCGCCGACGATTACCCATGAAATTCCAGCGAGATTAATCTCGCCGATGTCTTCAAGTAATGGCTCAATTGACAAAAAGCATACTGACGCTTGGCTTTTTTGCAGATGTCCAATTCTCGGTATGCCATGTTTTTGATTCTCAACGCTTACACCCCACCATATATGTGACTTGTTTGCATAAGGCTTGAGGCTTGTTAAAAGCATTTGCATTAGCCGGTCAGAGCGTTTTGTTAGCACTTGATATGTGTGCCAATTGGCAAGCGCCATTACCTTGGCGACCTGGAGAATGTATTCATCTGGAACTTCGGGGTGGAACAAGTCGCTCATGGAATTCACAAATATCATCCGCGATTCCTTCCAGCGAAAAGGCTCCGGTAATTTATCGGGAACCAGACGGAGATCGAACCCACGCTCATATGCGTGTCCCTTTACGCCCCTGAACCGTTCAGCAAAGACTTCCGCGTAACAGTGCTTACATCCTGGACTAACTTTAGTACAGCCACGAACAGGGTTCCAGGTTGCATCAGTCCATTCGATAGCTGACTGGCTGCTCATTTTGCTTGCGCTCCTCAACACACCAAAATCTACTGTGCAAGCATTATGCACTAAAATAATGCATAATTTCGCTAATTATTCGCCTAATTTGACTAGTGTATCCAGCAAGCAAACCTTCCGTCATACCAGTAATATTTCACTCGGCGGAAGTGTGATCGTGAACGATCCGCCACCCGCCCGGCATTTTTTTCATCACCAGGGTGAATAAGCCGTGGGGCTGTTTGCCATCGGACATGGTGAGCTGCCATTTACCGGTAACCACTGCGGCGCGCCGGCCCAGCACATCAATCTTCAGGTCCTGAAATTCAAGCTTTCCCATCTCCTTGCCCTCCGCCTGATAGCGCTGGCGGTAGCGGAGCAGCGTGGGTTCCCAGCCCTGGGTGATGGAGGCTCCAGAAAAGAAGGTGAGATCGGGGGAGTGCCAATACCCCTGCATAAAGCCCTCCAGCTTCCTGTGGTTCCAGGCCTCAATCTGGGAAACCAGGATGTGCTTAATGCCTTCTTCCATCCCGGCACGGACTTCCTCCGGCGTCTCTGGCTGTTGCGCATCGGAATCGGACGATGGTGCGCTGCTTTGCGCGGGCGTGGATGTGGTTTGCGGCTGCATGCCGAGAAAGAGTGGGAGCAACAGTAAAGAGATGAGATGGGTGCGCATGGGGGCATTGTAAGGCGATTCCACTACTCTCTCTAAGGGTTTTTCTTGAGAAGAGATGCGGGAAAACTAAAGTCACATGACAAATATGGGCATTCATTGACCCAGGGTGATCAAATAGGTTATTTTCGCATCACTTGGAGAGATTGATCTCCTGTGGAAGTGCCGATAAAGTTGGTACGTCTCTTCCCCCAAGACAGACGAGGGCGCCACCTGCGTCATAAAAAATAAAGCCCCCATGATGTCTATCCAAACCGTTGGTAGGTACGAAATTACCGGTGAGCTCGGCCGCGGCGCCATGGGCGTTGTGTACAAGGCCCTTGATCCCATGATCGGCCGGACCGTGGCGCTGAAGACCATGCGTCTTGACGTCCATGGACTGGACGCACAAGAAATGGTGCGCCGCTTTCAGAATGAAGCCCGCGCTGCCGGCGTATTGAACCATCCCAACATCGTCACCATCTATGACGCCGGCGAACAAGACGGAATCTTCTACATTGCCATGGAGTTCATAGAAGGCACCACGCTCTATGAGACGCTTACGGAAAAGCGGGTCTTGGCCACCGACGAAGTTTTGCAATTGGCGCGGCAGATCAGCTGTGGGCTGGATTACGCGCACTCCAACGGAATTGTTCATCGCGACATCAAGCCGGCCAACATCATGATTACGCCGAACGGCACGGTGAAGATCATGGATTTCGGCATTGCCAAGTCCGGCGGACAGGTCACAAATACCGGACAGGTGCTGGGCACGCCGAACTATATGTCCCCGGAGCAGGTAAAAGGCAAGCCGCTGGACGGGCGCTCCGATCTCTTCAGCCTGGGCGTAATTCTTTATGAAATGATGACGGGGGAAAAACCCTTCGTCGGCCAGAACGTTACCACCATCATCTATAAGATTGTCAATGAAACCCCGATCACGCCACGCGATCTGGATGTGACTGTCCATCCCGGTTTGAGTGCGATTGTCACCAAGGCCCTGGCCAAAGCGCCTGACGATCGCTACCAGACCGGCGCGGAGATGGTCCGCGATCTTGAAAATTACAAGCAGTCAGGCCCGGTGCGCACAGGCCCATGGGCCGCCCGGCCAGGGGCCGCCACAACGCAGGAAAAAACGGTTGTGCTTCCGGCGGAGGGTGTCTCCGGCGGTACCATGCAGATGGGAGCGGCCGCGGCAGCTCCGGCCAGGATGCCAGTTGCCTCACGGCGCCCTACCACGAGGATTTTTAAGTCCAAGCGGAGCCAGTTGATTGCCACCATTTTCGCGGTAGTGGTGGTGGGCTTTGCCATGGGCGGATATGCCCATCACCGGACACAGCTGAAGATGCGCCAGCTGGCCGAGCAGATCAAGGCCAAAGAGGCGGAGCAACAAAGGCAGCCGATCGCCATTGCGATACCAGAGCCAACTCCAGAGAAAGAAGTGATTGCCTCCGACACCACCGTGCGGTTCATCAACCGCAAGGGCAATGGGCAAAAACAACCGGCGCCGTTCAAGGCCACCAGCTCACCCAACACGGTTTTTACAGAGCAGAGTGAATTGAAGCTATCATCGCAGCCAGAGGGCGCTAAGGTGGAAATTGACGGCTGGAGCGAGCCAAACTGGATCACGCCGTTTACCGCGTCGCATCTGGCCGCCGGATATCACACCATCGTATTCACCAAGGCGGGCTATCTGCAGCAGACCCGCGCGGTTGAATCCAGCAAAAGCAAGAGCGTGGATGTGGCCGCGGAGTTGACTCCGGCAGTATCAACGCTGGTGGTCAGCAGCAACCCGCAAGCCGCCAATGTGTGGGTGGATGGAAAAGACAGCGGCATGGCTACCCCCGCACAGCTGACGGTGGAGAAAGGCCTTCATCGGGTAACGGTGAAAAAGGCGGGATTCAGGGATGCTTCCCTGGATGCCTCTTTTTCTGAAGGACAGACCGTGAGCTTTTCGCCGGTGCTGCTCAGCGCGAACCAGCAGACCGAGGACGCCAAGAGCACCAATCTACTGCGGCGAATTTTCGGCTCAGACACCGTTCCCGAAGGCAAAGGCCTGGTACACATCCGTACAGACCCGGAAGGCGCGCAAATCATCATTGACGGCAAACCTGCGCCCAAAAAGACCAATGCCCGCTGGCCGGCCGATCCGGGCGTATACAGCATTGTTCTACAATTGAGCGGGTACAAATCCGTGCACCGGAACATCAAGGTGCAAAAAGGCCGCGTCGTGAACATTGATGAAATCCTTGAGAAACAGTAACGGCGCGATATGGCCCGCCTCGTCATCTCCTCTCCCGATGGAAAAAGCGGCATTCTTGAGCTGAATAAGCCGGTACTCACCCTGGGCCGGGGCAATGCCAATGATCTTGTCCTGAACGACGCCAGCGTGAGCCGCTTTCACGCGGTCATCAAATTAAAAGAGAATTCCATCTTCATTGCCGATCGCGGCAGCACGAACGGCCTGCTTCTCAACAAACACAGGATTCACCAGGAAACGGAGCTCAAAAACGGCGATGTTGTCATTGTGGGCCGTTACGAGCTGCGCCTGGAAACAGTCGACGAAACGGGAATTCAGGTCAGGCGGGGAAAATGGCCTTCCCGGTTGAACCATGTCCTGCAGGGGCAAGGTGACCATGCGACACCGCCACAGGGCATCAACGTTCCCGGCAGTGACCAGATAGACCTGGGCACGCGCATCAAAAACCTGAAGCGGGAGAATTATCTCCTGACCGTGTTGTACGAAGCCGGCAAGGCGCTCAATTCCAAGCTTGCTTTGCATGACGTCTGTGAGCAGGTGGTCTCACTGGCATGCCGGATTGAAGGCGTGGAGCGCGGCTTTGTCATGCTGTTGGATGAGCAGGGAAAAGAGGCCACGCAGACCGAGGTACGCTATCGCGATCCTTCCGGTTCAGACAGCCGCCCGCAGATTATTCTGAGCAAGAGCGTGCTGGATTTGGTCCGCAAAGAAAAGCAACCGATCCTGATTGATGACGTAAGCGCCGATGAGCGCTTCAGCGGCAGTGAGAGCATGAAGATTTCAGGATTACGCTCCGCCATGTGCGCGCCGCTGCTGGGAACCGACCGCGTCTTCGGCATACTCTATGTTGACAACATGGAAAAAACGTCTGCTTTCACCCAGGAGGAGTTGAACGTGTTTGCGCTGGTGGCGGCCCAGGCCGGCGTAGCCATTGACAATATGGCGGCGCATAAGAAGATCGCGCAACAATCATTGCAGCGGTCTGCATTGGAGCGTTTTCTGTCTCCAGAAGTTGCAGAGATGGTGGTGGCCAACCCGGACATTCGTCTGGGAGGCATTAATCAGGAAGTAACCGTGATGTTTGCCGATATTCGCGGCTTCACGCCCATGAGTGAAAACCTGGAGCCCGGCCGGGTGGTGGAGATCCTGAACGAATACTTTACGCGTGTTACCGATGTGATTTTTGACAACGGCGGCACGTTGGACAAATATATGGGCGATGCCGTGATGGCCGTCTATGGCGCGCCGATTTCCAAGGGAAATGACGCCGCCAACGCCGTGAATTCGGCCATACAGATACAGCGCCTGCTGGTGGAACTGAACCGGGACGCAGCAGCACGGAAATGGCCGGAACTGCGCGTGGGCATTGGCATCAATACCGGCAACGCGATTGCCGGCAACATTGGCTCGCCCCGCCGGCTGGATTACACGGTGGTTGGCGATGCGGTGAACACCGCGCAGCGGCTGATGGCAAACGCCACGGGCGGCCAGATACTGATTTCTGAATCCACCGCCAGGAAGGTAGACGATGGTTTTGATCTGGTCCGCCTGCCGATGCTGAAGGTGAAAGGCCGCAGTGAATCAGTGCCGGTATTCAGTGTGGGTTGGGCAGACAATCCGGCGGCCACTCGGATGACCCCAAAGAAACGGCGCCCCATAAGAGGCGCCACACAAGCCCGCAAAGCCTCTACTTAGGCGCGGTTGCGCCCTTTTTGCTGCCTTTGGCGGCCCCTGCCGCGCGGTGCGCAATAATCTTGTCCTTGACCTGATCGTAAGTTGCCTCGGGCAATATCTTGCGGGTCAAAAGGTCGCGCTTGCTGTTGTAGGGGCGTCCGTCAATGATCTTCTGGCTGTAGGCATCGCCGATTCCCGGAAGCGCTGAAAGCTCTTCCTTGGTGGCGGCATTGATGTCCACCAGATCAGACTTCTTGGTTTTCTTTGCCGTACTGTCGCTGGAACTCTTTTTGGCCGCGGTTGAGTCTTTGCCGGCGCTTCCGCCTTGCGCAAAGCCCATGTTGGCCAGCAGGGCAAACGCAAACAACGCGGCCAGAAGGCGAAGGTTTTTCCTAAACATTGTAAGAACTCCTTATTGGCTAGAGATGGTACTGCTCCAGTTGATAAATTGTCAAAAAAAACAGGCAGGGAAAGCCGGTCTGGAACCGGCAATCAAAACCCACTGTTCATGACAACGGAAACCGCGTCATGACAACGGAATTGGGCCGCAAGGACGAGCTTGCCTGGGAATTCGATAAAGTTTAAGCGGGCTTGCGGCTGGGGTCTTTCTTTTCTTCCCAGGCGCGCTGGGGCCGTTGCGCTTCAGGAAGATCGCGGTTCTCCACGCGGTCATAGGTGTAGCGGTCACTCACGGTGCCAAGAGACTGATTATAAAGACTGGTTTCACCGGTGGCTTCGCGCAGTTCTTCAGAAAACTGGTGCAGTGCCTGAAGATGATCGGCCGTCGCGGGGACCTCTGTCTTGGAGGTCTTGAGAAACTTTTGGTAACCCTTGTCGATGAGGCGCGAGATTTCACTGCCAATGAGAATGCCCGGCTTGGCAAAAAGACGCACGCCACCGTCGGCGGCTTTCTCAATGGCCGCGGAGCTGTTGAGCTTCTTGAGAAATACGCGGTTCTGCGTTCCCGGCGCTTCCAGAGTTCCCGGCGCTTCCAGAATGTCGAAGCCGTGGTCGCGAAGCCAGCTGACGGCCTCTTCATAAGTGCGCTTTTCAGAATTCTTTGCCATATCCACCTGATGTTGATTTCGATTTCATACAGAAACCCGCCGTTACCGATATTTAAGAGGGCGACTCGATAATGTCGCACATCGGGTGCCATTCCAGCAACATTACTGTTGTGCAAACAATTACCTACTACCTGCGAGCCCAGGTTGCCGCAGGCTGTCTTTGTGGCCGTGCGATTGGGTTGCGTGGCGGCAACCCACAGTACAAACAGTACAAAAGGTGAGCGGAGAAACCACGGGGTCTACCGTAACCATAACAGGGCTTCTTCCAGGCTATCGAATATCTCGATCTTGGCCGTACCATCGCGAAGGACCTGAAACATGCGGATCAAGCCGTAAATGTGGGTGCGTCCACGAACCAGGAAAGCACGTTTCGCATCAGGCGAGAATGGATCGACAATCTGAAGCTCTCTGAAATCTGAAGCCGTAAGGTCGATGGTTTCCGCCTGGGTCAAATCTACAAGTTCAGAGAACCCTCGATGAAACGCCGGATCGTGTCCGACTTTTACCGCATGCGCCAGAACTTCTGGACGGGTGAGCACCCCGCTAAAGGTCGTTCGCACAAGGCGATTCTTGGCATCAATGAAATAGTGTGTTGGCACGAATCAATACAACCGTGGTACGTCCTGGGGCGAGGTTTTTAGAGTTGAAGCGCTGAAGGAGCGAACCTGAACATGAACTTGGTCCGTCTGCTGTCAGTGCGAATTGTTCTATGTCTTTAATCTTATCAGCAGCCAACGGAGCAATGTTGACGGTAGGCACTTAAATAATCCCTTACATGGCGTGGTTCTCTCTGCATGACTACGGAGTACTACGGCGCTTTTTAATGGGCAGCGGTATCTGCCTTAACCCTGCGCGCATGGCGTTGGCGATAGCAAAATATATGGTGTGGGCTGTTCAGACTCTTGGCCCAGGGTGCTTTCTGACCTTTAGCTTCAATCCGCAGCTTCAATCAGCGATGCTGTGGGTATCCGCGGCCATAAATTGCATAGAGTGGATGGTGATGGGAAGGCTGGAGAAACAACAGTTGATAAGAAATAAATTAAGAATATAAAACCGGCGCCTTTTCTCCCCCGAGATTTTTGACGCCGGTCTTATGCAAGTCCTCCCACGCGGGAGAACCAGGCCGCTCATCTACGTTTCGGCCAACTTTGTTCGCGGTACAGGGGATATGCTGCGAAAATTTCCTGGTAAGACCAAGATGCCCCGCGGGAGCAGCGCCGGTCAATTGCAAAGGAGGACCTGGGTATTTACTTAGTTCATAACGAACAAGGTGGCATGGAGAAGGGCGTGCTGATGTATACTGTGCCGAACTTGAATTCATGCAGGATATTTGATGTTCAGGCCTGCAGAGCAAGAGAGCTGGTGGGGCCAGCTTCCTTAATTTTTTGGGGTATTGCATAAACGTCATAAGTGTTTTTTAGGCCAGAAGCGGTCCCCGGTCGGGAGAGTCCTTATGGACCTGCTTATTATTCGTCTTGTTTTCATTTCTGTTGTAGCTGTTGCGTGTTATTACCTGCGGCCATTCGGATTGGCCAGCTTCCCGCAGTGGACGGCGGCGTGTGCTGGAATCTGTATTGGTCTCGTCGTCGTCTGGTTTGAAGTGCGCCTTCGCGTGGTCAGTCTGAAGCGGCTGATCGGGGCCGTCATAGGCAGCATCATGGGAATCCTTGGCGCCTACCTTTTCAGCGTGGTCATTAAAAACAGCATCACCCATTCCGAATCACAGCGCTTTCTGATGCTCATGGTGATGCTGCTGATGTCCTATGTGGGGCTGGTGGTGGGGGCCAACAAGGGTGATCTGCTGAATCTGGCCGCTCTGGGCGGGATCTTTGGCTCAGAAAAGCAGTCGCGCAAAAGCTTCAAGATTCTGGACACCAGCGTCATTATCGATGGCCGCATTGCCGACATTGCAGATACAGGTTTTCTGGATGGCGTGGTGGTCATCCCGCAGTTTGTGCTGCGCGAGCTGCAGCTGGTGGCCGATTCTGCCGACTCACTCAAGCGCAACCGCGGGCGGCGCGGGCTGGACATTCTGCAGCGCGTGCAGAAGATCGTTACGGTCCACGTGCAGATTGTGGAAGACGATTTTCCCGCGGTCCGCGAAGTTGATCTCAAGCTTATTGAACTGGCCAAGTTGTATGAAGCCAAGATCATCACCAATGATTTCAATCTGAACAAGGTGGCCCAGCTGCAGGGCGTGGAAGTGCTGAACATCAACGAACTGGCCAATGCGCTTAAGCCTATTGTGCTGCCCGGCGAAACCATGCGGGTCTTTATTCTGAAAGAAGGCAAAGAGTATAACCAGGGCGTGGCTTATCTGGACGATGGAACAATGGTGGTAGTGGACAACGCCCGCAAGCTGATTGGAAAGAATGTCGATATCGCGGTGACCTCAGTACTTCAGACCACGGCCGGCAAGATGATCTTTGGCAAGTTTGATGACCGGTCGCGGCCTACTGAACGCGTTGACCCTAAAGCTGATACCGGCAAGGTCGAAATCAGGAAGCCGCAGCCCATCATCGTGGAATCGGCAGGGCATTCGCAGCCAGAGTAAGCCACCAACCCGCATATCCATGACCCTGGGCCATGCACCAATCTTCACTGGTGATTCCACCTGCTCGTGCATACAATGTAGCCAGATTTTTTTCAGACACCCGAGAAACGAGATAGGGATCTTCCTGGGACCTGCGCGATTACTGTCATGTTGTCTAAAGCCAATCTACGCCTGCTTGCCGTCTTCCTGCTCAGCTCCGGCATGGCATGGGGCGCGCCTCGCCGCCTGCCGGCAGCTTTTTTGCAGGCGTCCTCTCCGTCCTTTGGCCAGTTGCACGTTGCCGTAATGGACCAGAATGGGCAGCCGCTTTCGCTGGTGATGGTGATTGTGCAGCAAAACGAAAAGACGGTGGCCGAAGAGAGGACCACGCCGGGCGGCACCGCAACTCTGCGGCAGCTGCCGCCGGGAGACTACAAAGTGCTGTTGCAGAAGCAGGGTTTTTACACCACCGTGGTTGCCGATCTGGCGATTGCGGCGGGACAAGCCGCTCCCGTGGAAGTGCGCCTGCAGCCGGTGCGTGAATACAAGGAAGAGATCGAGGTCACGGCCCAGCTTTCGCCGATTGATCCGGAAGAGAGCGCCAGCGCGCAGGCGATTACGGCCAGCGATATTTCCAACATCCCGTATCCCGCCGTGCGTGACTATCGCAACGTGCTGCCCTATATACCGGGAGTCCTTGGCGATGGCGGACAGATCCATATTGCCGGCGCCGGCGTGCAGGAAATCCAGGACTATGTGGATGGTTTTGAGGTAAGCCAGCCGGCCTCCGGTGCGCTCACCATAAGGCTCAACCCTGACTCGCTGCGAAAGATCGACGTGCGCAGCAGCCGCTACTCCACCCAATACGGCAAAGGCTCGGGCGGACTGGTGGACCTGCAGATACAAGACGGCGACAATCGGTTTCGCATGAACGTCACAGATTTTGTTCCTACGTTGCAAAGTCTCAAGGGCATTCATCTCAACAACTGGGCGCCACGGGCCTATTTCTCCGGGCCCTTGCTGCGGGACAAGATCTGGTTCAATGTTTCGCACGAAGGAGAGGTCGACAACAACATCATTAAAGAACTGCCGGAAGGGGCGGACACGAACCACATCTGGCGGTCCGCCGACCTGGCCCGCCTGCGCATGAACCTTACACCGGGCAATGTGTTGACCGGCAATGCCCTGCTCAACATGCAGGACTCACAGAATTCCGGAGTCTCGGCCTTTGATCCGGTCTCGGTTTCCGTGCACAACCATTCCTATCTTTATTTATTGGGATTGAAAGACCAGATCACCATTGCCGGCGCCACCCTGGTGGAATTTGGCGTGGGTTTCCATCGCAGCAGAAATACGTCCGTGCCACTGGGAAATCTGCCGTATGTGCTGGGGCCGGCCGGGCGATCGGGAAATAATTTTGTCACCAGCGAGAATGTCTCTACGCGGACCCAGGTTTTCACCAACCTCTACATGCAGCCCTGGCAGTTTTTGGGCGCGCACCAGGTTTCGGCGGGTGGCCGCGTGGACCGTGTGCTCTTTGATGGGCACGTGAATCGGGGCACTGTGCAATTTCTCGATTCAACCCTGGCTCTGGTACGGCAAGTCAGGTTTTTGAATATGCCGGGGTTCACCCTGAGCACCGTGGAATCAAGCGGCTATGTTCAGGACCGCTGGTCGCCGGTGCAGCGGGTCATCATTGAGCCCGGCGCGCGCTGGGACCACGATAGCTTTCTGCAGCGGGACTTCTTCTCTCCGCGCATCGCCGGGGCCGTGCTGCTGGCGCGCGAAAGTGAGACCAAAGTAAGCGCCGGCATCGGCATCTATTATGACCGCACCAATCTGGCTCTGGCCAGCAATGGCTCACAAGGCACGCGCACAGACGCATTTTTTTCTCCAGCGGCAGTTTCCTTCCCGGCATCTTTTATTGTGGACCCACGGCAGCTGACCATGCCAAGATACGTAAACTGGAGCGCCGCCATAGAGCGGCGGCTTCCTGCCAAATTCTATGCGCGGCTTGAGTATCTGAGCCGGCATGGCGAGCATGGATGGGCGTTTGAGCCACAAAGCCCGGGCAACTTCCAGCTGCTGGCCGGAAAAAAGGACCAATATGACGCCGCGCAGATCACCTTGCGCAAAGAGTTGAAGCGCGGCTATCCCATGGTGGTCTCCTATACGCGCTCGAAATCCACATCGAACCGGACCATTGATTTTTCCATCGACGCGCTGCTGCAAGGCAACCAGGTGGGCGGCGTGCTTCCGTGGGACTCTCCGAATCAGCTCACGGCCTGGGGAACGTATCCGCTGTTCTGGAAGTTCAAGAAGTTTGATTTTGCCTGGTCCACCCTGTGGCGCACAGGCTTCCCCTTTGCCACCATCGACCAGTTTGGACAGATTGTCTCCGGCCCCGGGCAATTCCGCTTTCCCGATTTCTTCACCGCGAACGCTGCGGTGGAGCGCAAGTTTGTCTTCCGTGGTTATCGCTGGGCGGCGCGCATCGGCATGGACGACTTTACAAATCGCGTGAATCCCACCGTGGTTGACAACAACGTGAACTCGCCCAGCTTCCTTACCTTCTTCGGCATCACGCACCGCACAGTCAATGGCCGCATCAGATTCCTGGGCAAGACGTAAATCACTATATAGCCAATCGCACCATCGCCCGCGAATTTCCGCTATTTCCCACAGTAGTCAGTCAACTCTGGTCGAGTACTGCTTTAGACCAGTAGACCAGCTTGAAATTTACACCAGCTTGAATTCAGGCTCCGGAGTGGCTTCCAGCAGAGTGCGGGTATATTCGTGTTGCGGCTGTGAGGTGATTTGCTCTGCCGGCCCGGTTTCCACGATCTCTCCCCGGCGCATCACGGCGATGCGGTCACAAAGATAGCGCACCACCGGCATGGAATGTGAGATGAAGAGATAAGTAAGGCCGAAGTCGCGCTGGAGTTTCCTGAGCAGGTTCACAATCTGCGCACCCACGCTCACGTCCAGCGCGGAGACAGGCTCATCGCACACCACAAACTTCGGGCGGAGAATCAGCGCGCGGGCAATGCCGATGCGCTGGCGCTGTCCGCCGGAAAACTCATGCGGGTAGCGGCGTAAAGCCGATTCGTCCAGGCCCACGGCCTGCATGATTTCCGTTGCCGCGTCGTGCAGCGTGGACCGGCTCGTGGACCTTTCGTCGTCATGGATGACCAGCGGTTCGGTAATGATTTCTTCCACGCGCATGCGCGGGTTGAGCGATGCGAAGGGGTCCTGAAAGATGATCTGCATGTCGCGGCGCAGGCGGCGGAGCCCGGCGGAAGACGCGGAGAGAACGTCCTGGCCGTTGAAAAAGATGGCCCCGGACGTAGGCTCAATGAGCCGCAGAACCATCCGTCCCAGGGTGCTCTTGCCGCAGCCTGACTCGCCCACCAGACCCAGGCTCTCGCCTGCCTCAATATCCAAAGCGACGCCATTGACGGCCCGGACCTGGCGGCTGGCCTTGCCAAACACCCCGTCATTGGTGTGATAAACCTTGACCAGGTCGCGTATGGAGAGCAGGGGCATGGTTTTGATACCATTTTTGAGAATAGCAGGATTTCCATGAAACGATTGCGACATTCAGATCACCAGTCACAGTTGCCGGTCCCCAAAAATGGGCCCCGCGATAACCCTACGTTATGAGCAACGCTCGGGTTCCTTGTACCGTTGGAACAAGCTACTGTTGGAACAAGAATCTGGCGCACAATACAGAGCCTACGGAAGACACGACTAATAAGCGCATCAAAGTTCTGATGGAAGTGGACAAGATTTTTGCTGGTGAGGGCGAGGACGGAACTAATAAGGATTGGTAAGGAACCATTCTCGTGTGACGTTCGACAGGTCGGCAAAACAACACAGCTAACATTTGGGACTAATCTTGGTTACCGGGTTCTGTTTTCGGCTTTGGGTCTTTCTGTACCAATTCAAGATCATGGCCTTTGTAGTTCCAGACCGTGGCACCGTCCGTGTCTACCTGAGTGATAAACATGTCCGGGTCTCGGGTGCCAGTTACGATCCTGATTACACCCGATGCAATCACTTTTACCGTATCGCCGACTTCAATTTCCGAATCTTTGTCCGTCATAGAGCGTTCTTACCCTCTTTTTTAGCTTTTGCCCACCGTGCTTTGGCGGCTATAGACAATCTCCGTTTGACTTCTGGGCTCATCTTGCGGCTCTTTTTTCGTCCGTCTATTTTGGTGGTGGAGCGTACTAGGTGCACTCGATTGGTCCCGGTCAGAGCTTCAATAGCAGCGGAGATGCGGTCCCGCTCCCGTGTCAATTCATCAATGATGGTGTTGGTGTCCATAGGGTGGAATTATAATCCAGAGTACCCATGCTCATCCTTCACAGCACAGGTGGTTCTCAGCAGATATTGCCGATACAACCCATGGGGCTCGAATTATGGGAACCGATTAAACGTATGGCAATCCGTCTTCTCCGTCAATCGGTTGGAGGGGGGGCCGCTGCTAATTTTTTGGAAAAGTACCCTTTTGAAATGTGGCAAGGCACAAACGATTTCGGGGACGAGTATGAATTTCTATATTTCAAAGCACCGCTGGACAAATATATCGAAATTGAGAGCGGTATTATGTTCAGGAAATTGGATGCTAAAGAGATTGCCAAAGCAATGGATAAATTGAATCGAGCAATTCGATTTATCGGAATGGACATAGACACTGACGCTCAAGAAGCCGTTTCAGCCCCGCAGCTAAAAATCACCTCTGATGTTGTTGAACGTGCATTGAGCGATTTTGAAGCTCTTGCTCATTCCAGGGGTGGTGCTGTCAGCGGAGTGGACCGACTGCACACTGCTTTGCACGGTTATTTTGAAGTGGTCTGCAATGCCGCGACTATTGCGTATAATCCGGACTCTTCCATCACCACTCTTTTCTCTCTAATCCGTCAGTATCACCCGGCCATCCAGCGCAAGGCACCGGGGACTGAAGCTGACAAGATTTTGCGAGCCGTGGCACAGATCGTGGATGTTCTCAATCCGGTAAGAAACCAGAAAAGCATGGCTCATCCCAATGAGGATTTGTTGGAGGAGCCTGAAGCTATGTTGGTTGTAAATGCAGTTCGGACCCTTTTGCACTATTTGAACTATAAATTACAAGGATAGACTCGCATGAAACCCAAGCATCCCGAGCGTTGGGTGTTACATGGACGACTTTAAATGGCGATTCCTGCAAGGCAAATTTTCTGCATTGCGTTGGGCGAGGAGTGGGATTTCCTCGATACGTAAAAGTGAGTTGGGCAATAACATGGGCAAATTTCCAGTTTGGATTGGATGCAGGGAAGCGCAGGAAAAATTCCTGGAGGAAAACCGGGAGTTCGTGCAGGAGTGCACAGAGCTTGTCGAACTGTTGCGCAAAATCTTTATCAGAAAGCTTGAGCCCCCTTCTCCAGCGGAATTCATGAAGCTGGATGGGCTCCCGGAAGACTCCAATCCAGTTAAAGAATTCTACAGCCGGGTGATGGCAGACCGAATTGTGTTTTATATGGGGCGCATCGCGGCTGACGACTTCAGCGAATTGCTCACCCTTGCCGCTAATGGGTATGGGTTTGGCGCTCTGAAGATCCTGCGAAGCATGTATGAGCATGTGGTAACTTCTGCCTTCATTGCCAAGAACCCAGCAGAATGGGAAGCCTTTGCAAATGATAGCGCTATTAAACGGCACAAAATTTGGAAAAGGACTGTGGCATGGTTGCCTGAAACTGCCGAGCGCTATGACATCGTTCAGCAAGATTGGCTGCAACGGACATACGCGGAAGCCATCAGCAGATACAAATCGACGGTCTGCAAGAAATGCGGCCAGCCTGTGACGCAAGAGGCATGGACGCGGGTCGATTTAGAGACGATGGCCAAACAGACGGATGTTAATTTGGAGCTTCTTTATGCATTTTGCTATCTCAAGCCGCTTTGCCACAGCCATGCGACGGCATTCGGCATGGAATGCCATATCGTGGAAACAGAAGAGATGGTGACATACAGGGACTCTTCACCAGATGAAGCCCGGCAAGCATGCCACCTTGCCCACAATCTTGTCTTGCGGCTGATCTCCCTACAAAACGAAAATTCCCGGCTTGGGCTGGACGATGCAATCAAAACTCGCATGGACAAATTTAGTGAAATATGGGACAAAATCCATGCAGGGGAAGAATGACTTCTATTAAATCTTGCCGTTCAGATACTCACGCAGGTCGCTGCCCTTGACCTGAGGAGGTGCTTCCTTGCGCGTGGCTTGGCGAAGTCCGCCGTGCGCTTTATGCGTGACGTGGTCCTCAGCGTTTCCTACGACACCGCTGTCTCACCCGATTGCTATAACCAGAAATATTAGAGATGAATCGCCCGGTTGCATATCTATTTTCCGCTTGATCTAGCGACCAGGGGCAGAGTACGCTGTTCTACCGCATACATATAGAGGAGGAATTTAACCTGTGTTGAAAATAGCTCCACTGTTTGTGATTTTGGCAGGAATGCTTGCTTGTCCCGTGCGTTCACAGGCTGCGCACCCGCCTAATGCGCAGGACAACGCCCAATCCAATTCACAGAATAAAGTGGCCGAACCCCAGGCCGACCAGAACAAGAAAAGCGAGTCGCCATCCGGAGCAAAACAAACGCCGGGAGAGGTCAAGCCCGATCCTGGGGTAAAGGTCTCGATCAACGCGACTAAAATCCCATCTGGATCAAAAGTCTATGTGGCGCCGATGGGTGGTTTTGAAAACTACGTAATCGCCGGGATCCTCAAGAAGAAGGTGCCGGTATTGATTGTCTCTGACCGCGACAAGGCGGAATACGAAGTGCGCGGCTCGGCGGAAACGGAAAAGGCCGGCTGGGCCAAAATGTTGTTTTTGAGATCGCAGCAATCCAATGAACAAGCCAGCATCAATGTGCAGGCAGTCAAGACCGGCGACATCGTCTTTGCCTATTCCGTGAACAAGTTGAATTCCGCGCGTGGGAAACAGAGCGCGGGCGAGGCCATTGGCAAGCACCTGAATGAGGCCATTGGTAAGGATTAAAAAAGGAGATTGTGATGAAAAAACTATTGATTGTAATGCTGGCGGTGGTCTTCTGCCTGCCCGGATGGGCCAAGGACGAGGGCCAAAAACTCCCGGCCCACGCCAAGATTTTTTTGGCCCCCATGGACGGGTTTGAGAATGATTTAAAGACCGCCATTGAAAAGAAGAAAGTTCCCGTGGAAATCGTGGCAGAACGGGAGAAAGCCGATTTCGAGATCACCGGAACCTCTGACACGGAAAAAGCCAGCACAGCCAAAAAGATCATCATGAGAGACTGGCGTTCCAATGAGCAGGCCAGCATTACCGTAAGCAATCTCAAGAGTGGCGAAGTTGTTTTTGCCTACTCGGTCAACAAGCCGAGCGCGGCCCATGGCAAGCGCAGCACGGCGGAAGCTTGCGCCAAACACCTGAAAGAGCAGATCGAAGGCAAATAGAAACCCGCCTTACTCAAACCCAGTAGGGTTATTGCGGCACATCCGGTAGAAGCCATCTTCATCAACATGAAATGTTTTACACGTCTTTTTTGATTTCTCTGGAATTGCCGCCATTCAGCAGACTGGGAAATTGATGAGATGGCTTCTACTTAGATTTTAGATTTCATCAAGTTAAAGCCTCCAGGCTCGCTCAATGAGCCGCAGGGGCCCTCCGCCCCAGGATACTTTCGCGGCAGCCTGGCTCGCCGACCAACCCCAGGGCCTCGCCTGCATCCATATCCAAAGAGACTGCGCTGATAGCGCGGACTTGGGCGATTGTCTTTGCTACACAGACTGTCATGGGTGTGTCTCAGCCCGATGCTTTTTCAGCCCGACGAATCTAAGCCAGACGACCGGCCAGAATGGTTCGGGCATTACCACATCATCAGAAGCTGTGTGCGCGGCGGCATTCGATGTTTCATAAGGCCATATAAGTCTTTCCACATTACTTGATTTAGCAGGAGGGGCGGCATGAATCGAGAACGCGCGCTCAAGATTGTGTTGGCGTTGGTGGGCTTGCTCTTTTCGGCTGGCATTTACCCGATGACCATGTCTTTATGGAAAATGAATGAGCCGGACTACGGCGATACCATGATGCTCAGCCTTTATTTCGCGCTTGGCATTTTTCTGCTGATGGCAATACGTAATCCATGGGCGAATCGCAGCCTGATCGCCTTCGCAGCATGGTCCAGTTTCGCTCACGGCGCGGTCATGGCAGTGATGGCCGTTCGCATTCCCGGCGAACGCCAAGAGCTGCTGGTCGCCGTGGCTGCGCTTGCTGTGATCGGTGTAGCCCTGATCGTGCTGGCCCCGGCAAAGCCGTCAGGTGATCGGGCATCCGTAGCCGGTGCGTAGGCTCGGACTCTCGAAAAAACGCCGCCCCCCGGTATCGCGTCATGCAACAAGGCAAGGCCGAGAACTTCTGGAGTCTTTTGAAACGCGGGCTTCAAGGAACCTACGTTCGCGTAACCAAAGCAATTCATTTCTGACTCTGACCGCTAACGCATGGTCACCGTCAATCTGGTACGCAAGCGCATCACCTACGAACAGCTGATTGGCATGGGGATAGAAACGCAGCTAACTATTAATAAGCACCGTCGCCAGAATCGCGGGAAATGACGCGTGCGCTGAACTTCTTTAGGCTTATGTACGGCGCAAGAAACCTAGACGGTTGCGTGCATTCATGGAACCGTGGGGAAAGTTCTTCCAGGCGAAATTGCCTCAGAGGATTTAAACTTGAAGGGCCCAAGCCATACTTTCCTCAGCTTGTCGCAGCCCCTTTCTGCTTTGGCGCGGGCGGAGGAGGAGCCCCGGCATCCGTGCCGCCGTGGGACATTGCCGATGCCAGCAGTTCCGGCAGTATGCCGCTGTTTTCCGGAATCAGCGTAACCCGGGCTTTACTGTCCACGATTTTCTGAATTTCAAGGATTTCGAACATGGCCGCTTCCACGTCCGGGTCGGCGGAAACATGGTTGAGCGCCTCGCCCACAATGCGGGGCCGCATGGCCGCGGCTTTGGCAAACTCGACCGCCGCCTGACGTTCGGCGGTGCTGGTGATAATGCTGACCTGATTGGCGCCTTCCTGTTTAATGGAAGAGGTGACCTGGCGCAACCGGTTCACGACTTTTTCTTCGATCTGCCGGATCATCTGCACGTCACGGAAATGCACTTTACGGATGTAAGTCGAGCCTAGTTTGTATCCCCACTCGTGCGACTGCGGCGAAACCTCGGTCCGCACCGTCAGGCTCATGGTATGGCGGTTCTGCAGCATGTCTCCGAGTTTCATGTTGCTGAGGCAGCGGACGGTGGAATTGGAAACGTTGGCGGCCAGCGACCCTCGCGGATCGGCATTCTTGAACAGGAAGGCTACGGGATCGCTGATGAACATCTCATACCAGATGCCGATGCCCATGGGCGCGCCCTCTTCCGAGTTTACAGGCTGGCTGCGCAGATATTGCTGGTCGATGCGCATGTCTAGAATGTAAAGACGCCCCAGCCAGCGGACAATCGGGGCCTGCAAGCCGATTTTGAAGAGAAGGATGTGCAACCCTGGCTCTTTGATGATCGCCACCACGCGCCCGAACAGGACATAGACGTAGCACTGACCTTCAGGCACGATGGCGTAAACGCCAAAAAAACGAAGCAGAACGAAGAAAATAGGCGCACCCACAACGGCGACAATAAAGGTGATTACGGCGCTGAGAATGACGGTCATCGCTTTGTCTCCAGAACAACCTGCTGTGCCTGGCCAAATAGTCCCAGACGAACATTGCGCACGTAGGCGCGCAGAGCGCCCTCGCCCGTGCCCTTAAGCGCGGCCAACTGGCTGGCCAGCGCGGTAAGCGGCTGCACCTCAGCCTGGGCCTTGAGCGTCTCGATTTCGGCGGCGCGCTTGGACAGTTCAATGCGCTGGTCGGCGGAGGCCTGGGCCAGACTGATGTCTGAGGAAACCATGTTGTGTGCGGTATTGATGGCCGCCAGCGCCGACTCCACGTCCGGCGGGGGATCAATTCCTGTGATCAGCGAAGCATCGAGGATGATTCCATAGCGCGCCTCAGAAGAAGCGCACTCGCGATCCATGTGCTCATTGAGGTCACGGAGATTCTTGCGCAGATCATTGATGGAAATTCCGCTGCTGCCCGGTCCGGCCGTGCTGCCCGGCTCCGGAGGCGCTTCAAAAGTGGAGATGCGCTCGCGCAGCACCGAGACAAAGTAGCCCATCACATGCGCAATCGGATTCCTGACTCCAAACAGATAGGCGTAGAGATTCCGTTCGGAAACGCGATAGCGAATCTGGCCGGTGAGTCCGGTATTCAACTGGTCTTTGGTGACGGCCTCCAGTATCTTGCCGCCCTGGTTGGCCGCGGGCGACTCGGGATCAAAGGCCATATTGACCGTCTGGGTGGCGACCGAAACCTTATGGATCTTTTGCCACGGCCACTTGAAATACGGGCCGCCCGGCATAATGACGCGGACCTGCGGATAGTTGTACCGCTGCTTCTCGTCCGCGTCGAGGCCGCTTGCAATGGGGCTGTTCACGGTGGTGACGCCGGGAATGCGCTCCGCGCGTCCAAAGCTGGTCTTTACAGCCCGCTCACTCTGATTGACCGTGTAGATGCCGCCCGCCAGATAACGCACCAGAAACCAGGCGATCAGGCCAATGATGATGCCGGCAAGAGTACTGGACATTGTCTTCTCTCCGTGCAGGGAACGATACACGATGAGCAAAAACAATGGGATGAAAATATAAATTTATTTAATAACAGGCAGTTCGTACTCGCGAGCCACATCCTTAATTTGTTCTTCATTCGAGCCGTTGCGGACCTGGTTCCTGAGCCCTGCTGCAAGCAGAAGTATGAAGACCGCGAACGGCGCGCCATCCAGATGCGGATCACGGACGCGCATCTGCCCAGAATGAAAACCCTGAAAAGAGTTTGACTTTACGCAGTCGCCGCATACCATGATGCTCGGCCTTTATTTCGCGCTGGGCATTGTTCTGCTGATGGCAATACGTAATCCATGGGCGAATCGCAGCCTGATCGCCTTCGCAGCATGGTCGAGCTTCGCTCACGGCGCGGTCATGGCCGTGATGGCCGTTCGCATTCCCGGCGAACGCCAAGAGCTGCTGGTCGCCGTGGTTGCGCTCGTTATCATCGGTGTCGCCCTGATCGTGCTGGCCCCGGCCAGGCCGTCAGGTGATCGGGCATCCGTAGTCGGCGCGTAGGCGTACACTGTGGGGAATCTCTAAAGGGCTTTTTAGGTATTTAAAGCGGCCAGCGGATAAAACCTGTGGTGACCGGAGAAATACCCCTTCAAGTCACCTGCATTTACAGCATCGCCCACTCACTCCCATGCAAGTTAATGCGGCCTGAACGTTCATGAAATGCCCCCAACGGCAAACGCAAACGGCATAAAGCCCTCCCGAAACCACCTTTCCCGCGAGCGAGCAGGGTTTGAGGGTTAAGGTATTTGAGCGGCTTATGGCGGTAAGGGGCGGCGGTTCAACGTGTTAGAATTTAAGTAACTTTCGGCGAGAGACGATTCTTTTGATTGAGTTAGCTCCTTCCATTTTATCTGCGGATTTTGCCCACTTGGCCGATCAGATTCAGGCCGTGGTGGAAGGCGGCGCAAGTGTGCTGCACGTGGATGTGATGGATGGTCACTTTGTGCCGAATATTACGCTTGGCCCTCCGGTGGTCGCCAGCGTGAGGAAGGTAACAAATCTTCCGCTGGACGTTCACTTGATGATTGAAAATCCTGACCAGTACATTCCGGCGTTTGTGGATGCCGGAGCGGACTGGATTTCCGTGCATCAGGAAGCCTGCATTCATTTGCACCGCACGCTGGAGTTGATACGCAGCCACGGCGCGCAGCCAGGCGTGGTGATTAACCCGGCCACGCCGGTGCATATGCTGGAAGAGGTGCTGGACCTGGTGCACCACGTGCTTGTGATGTCAGTGAATCCGGGGTTTGGCGGGCAGAAGTTTATTCCCGCGTCCCTGGATAAGGTCCGCAAGCTGGCTTTGCTGCGCACGGCGCGGAATGCGAACTTCAGGATTGAAATTGATGGCGGCATGGCCGCGGACACAATTGCCGAGGCTGTCCGCGCCGGGGTGGAAGTTCTGGTGGCGGGAAACGCGGTCTTCAGCAAAGGAAATCCCAGAGAAAACACGCAGCGCCTGCTCAAGCTGGCTACGGAAGCCACGCTCGAAAGAGTGTAAGGCGCGGCAAACCTGAGGTAGGTAAATGGTGCGAAAAATTCTTGTTTCAGCCGTGCTGGTCAGCGCCTTGTTGGCCGCCAGCGGTTGCCGTCATAAAACGCAAAACCCTCTTGCCAACATCGATTCCAAGCAGCCGGACAAAGGCTTGTTTGACCGCGCCATGGATTCCATGAAGAAGGCCAAATACCAGGAATCGCGCACGCTGCTGGAGACGCTGATCAATACCTATCCGGACTCTGAGTACATTGCGCGCGCCAAACTGGCCCTGGGCGACGCCTGGTACAACGAAGGCGGCACGGCGGCCTGGGCGCAGGCGGAGTCAGAGTACAAGGACTTCCAGACCTTCTTCCCCAATCTGCCTGAGGCCTCAGAGGCGCAATTGAAGATCGCCTCCATGCACTACCGGCAGATGGAAAAGCCGGACCGTGATTTTGCGCAGGCCCAGCGCGCGGCGGATGAATATAAGGCGATGATCCAGCAATATCCTGACAGCCCGCTGGTGCCGGAGGCAAAACAGAAGCTGCGTGAAGTGCAGGAAGTGCTGGCCGAGCGCCAGTTCCGGATCGCGCATTTCTACTTTCTCCGCGATAATCTGGCAGCGTCACAGGCGCGGTTGCAGGGTCTTACTGAGTCTTTCCCGCTCTATTCGGGCGTGGACGAGGCGTTGTATGAACTTGGCCTGCTCTATGAAAAAGAAGCCAACGGCCTGAAGAAGCAAAGGCTTCCTGACGCGCAAAAAGAAAAGCTGGTAGCGCAGTTCGAAAAGAAGGCGATTGACGCCTATTCCAAAATCATTACCCGCTATCCGGCAACCGTCCGTGCGCCGGACGCCAAGAAGCGGTTGACCGCCCTGGATGCTCCTATTCCCGAGCCCACTCCGGAAGCGCTGGCGGAGAGCAAAGCTGAAGAGGCGAGCCGCCAGAAAGCCAGCATGGTTGCTAAGGTGACGGGCAACTTTAAGAAGCATCCGAATGTGGAGTTGTCATCAAAAGTTGGGGAGCCAAATTTGAGCGAGGAGACGGTGCCGAGTGCGCCGGATATGGTCAAGGACCTGACCAACCAGATCAATGGAATCCAGCCGAGCCAGAATATTGGCGTGCAGGCCGTGAGTGCGGGCACAGGAACTCCCGGGGCCAATGAGGCGGCGCCGGGGACCAAAGGCGCGGAGCCAGCGGGCGAAGGAACCACTCCCAAGGTTGCTCCGGCACAGGTGAACGAGGTGCAGAAGCCAAAGGGAGTGGATGTAACGCAGGAGCCTGCAACCGAAGCTGAAAAAGCTGCGGCCGCAACGTTGGATCCAAAGCAGGAATCAAGCAGTAAGAAGAAGGGCAAGAAGGGACTGCGCAAGCTGATTCCTTTTTAAGCCGGTGAAGTCTTTTTGAGTCTTTGGGACTAACACCTTTGAATGTGCTAAAAGGCATGTCTCAGTAGATACTGAGGCGGTCTTCTGATTGACTTTGCAGCTAATTATCAGTAAGTTAGCCTCGTTTCCGCCGCAAATGAAGGTGCTTTTGACGTGCCGCTAAGAATCCTATTTGCCGATGACAGCATGACTGCCCAGAACATGGGCAAGAAGATCCTTTCTGAAGCCGGTTATGAAGTTATAGCCGTGAGCAACGGCGCTGCCGCAGTGAAGAAGATTGCGGAACAGAAGCCGGACATTATTATCCTTGACGTGTATATGCCGGGCTATTCCGGCCTGGAAGTGTGTGAGAAGGTCCGCGGCTCACTGGAAACGCTGAAGACTCCGGTGCTGCTGACGGTCGGCAAGATGGAGCCGTACAAGCCGGAGGACGCCAACCGCGTCAAGGCTGACGGCGTGATCATTAAGCCGTATGAGGCCAGCGACCTGCTGGCCATCGTGAAAAAGTTTGAAGAGCGGATTGAACAGGCGGCCGCCAAATCCGCGCCCCAGCAAACAGTCCTGATGGAGCGCCAGTACGTGGAAGAATTTGCCGCGCCTGCGCCGCAGCCATCGGCAGACCACCATGCCACAGGCAAAACCGGCCTGCAGCCGATGGTGGAAGTCCCGGACCACATGGCCAGTTCGGCGGCCTTTGGCGATCTCCTGGGCGGGGACTCTGCGATGTCCATCGAACACTTTGCCGCGAACACTCCGGCTTCAGCATTTGAGACATCGGTGATTGTTCCCGCACCGCCCATGCCGGTGGTCGAGTCCATACCGGTAGTGGAGAACGAAACCCCCGCTCCATGGCAGGAAGAAGCGCAAGCCCCATCTCCCGTTACCTCATCCCCTGTTATTGAGACAGCAATTCCTGAGACACGGGCTCCTGAGACACCAGTTGTTCAGTCGCCAGTTGCTGAGAGAACAGCTCCTCCGACTGAGCCAATTACGCCCTATGTGGAAACGACCGAGCCGGAGATCGTAGTCACGCCGGTTGTGTCTGAACCTGCGGCCGTAGCATTTTCCCGGGATCCTGAGCTTGAGATTGAACCTGAGTTTGCGCCCGAGCCTGCGCATCCACCATTAATACCGGTTTTCAAAGACGTTGGGCCGGATGCCGCGAGCTATGAAATGATGCCTACGGCCGCGTCTCCTGTTGTTGATTGGGAGATTCCGCGCGAGCCGGGATTGCAGGAAAGCTTCGAGGTGACAACCCGCACCACCGTGGCGGACCGCGTGGAACCGGGGCTGATGTCCACAATCGAACAACACGTTCAGGACTTCCCGTCGCTAAGGGAAAGTGAACCGGCAGTTATTCCAGAACCGGCGCAGGCATCCGAGCCGGAAGCTATTGGGGGCGCTACGTCCGCACCGGGTGGGCCGACGAAGCAATCGGAGATCGAAGCGGTCCCAGAAGTCAGCGATGCAGATTTTGAAGCACGTGTCGCCGCAGCGCTTGCGGCTTACAGTCATGCGGCTGAAGGCGCGCCGACACCAGCGGCAGTGGCTGAGATGCCAGGCTCGGCCCAGCAATGCCCCGGCAACGCTGGATGTGCCTGAGCGCCAAGTGAGTGAAGTGCCTGAGATTCCGGTAAGCGAAATCAGTACAGCGCCAGCCACGGAAACGGTAAGCGAAATACCACCGCCGCCACCGCCGTCCTTTGAATATCATCCGCCGGTTGGGGTTCCTGAGATAGCGGCCGCGCACCCTCCTATGGTTGAAACGGAACCGCTTGCGCAACACATTGAATCAAGAGCTGAAGAAGCAGAACCTGATGTGGCGCACGCGGCACTGGCCGCAGGCCTGGAGTCGGCTTTGCCCGCCGCTGCCGTGGCGGCAGCCGCCGAAACCGGAACGGACGATCACCATACCATTGCGCAGGCTGTGCATCGCGTTATGGAACGTCTCAAACCGGAACTAGTGGAAGAAATTATGCGTGAATTGAGATCCAAGAAATAGTTTTGGCATTGTTTCAGCAAAGGGACGCCGCGAGCGTCCCTTTTGCTTTTTATGTTGCCACTTCATGGTTTACTACTCTCAGGCTGCACCAGAGAGCTCCGCTGCATCTGACTTAATGGCAGATAAGGGCGATACCTCATGAAGCGGCATTTAGTCTCTTTATCTTTGGCAGCGACACTGTACCTGTGTGGCTGCGGTGGTGGCGCTCTGGGCCTTTCCCATGGAGTGCCGCCCGGGCCAACGCCCACGCCCATTACGGCCACCACGGACCATGTTTTCCTGATAGTGCTGGAAAATCACGGCTACGGGCAGGTGATTGGCAACCCAGGCATGCCGTATTTGAATTCCCTCGCCAATGCTCATTCTCTGGCCGGAAACTACTTTGCCGATGCGCACCCCTCGATTCCTAACTACTTCATGCTGACTACGGGAAATCTGGAGACGCTTGACGATGGCTTTACCGGGACCATCACTGACGACAACCTTGTCCGTGCCTTGACTGGCGCCAGCAAAACATGGAAGGCCTATGTTGAAAGCCTGCCATCAACCGGCTACACCGGCCCTAATACAGGAAGGTATCTGAAACGTCATAACCCATTTGCCTACCTCAGTGACGTGACCGGCTCCAGCGCACAGGCCGCGAATATGGTCCCTTTCTCGCAGTTCCCGGCTGATCTGGCCGCGGGGACGCTGGCTAACTTTGTTTATATCCTGCCCGATGCACAGGATGACGCGCACGATTGTCCCGCCGCGATTCCCAACTGTACTGACGAGCAAAAGCTTGAAGCAGCCGACGCATGGCTGAAGAACAATATTGACCCGCTCATCAATAGTCCTAAATTTGGGAATAGCGTGCTGCTCATCACCTTTGATGAGGCTGCGGACACGGACTTTACCAATGGCGGCGGACAGGTAGCCACTATCCTGTTGGGTCCGCACGTCAAAACCGCATTTCACTCGACCACGCTGTACCAGCACCAATCACTTCTGCGCCTGATACTGGAGTTGCTTCATGTCAGTGACATGCCCGGCGCTTCGGTCATTGCCCCTTCCATGAGTGAGTTCTTCCAGTAAGGCCGCCGCTAAAGCAGTTCGTGAGCTGGTGTGCCTTTCTTCGCTGCGGATTTGCGCTGATGAACGCCGAGCAGGATAGAGATTGGCCGCGAATGAACGCGAAAAGCGCGAATCGATAGACAGTCCCGGCAGAAACTTTTCTCAAAATCATGCTTCCTGCATGCTTCTGCGCCTTCATCGTGCAAGTTTGTTTTTGTTGGCTATTCTGGCTTCGTTCACGAGGGACAGAGGGTTTAGTTAGGATTTCTCGGACAAGTGTTGTTTCTCCCGCTCACCAACTCTGGAACCGTCGCTAGACTAGAACGCCATGAATGGCATTTTCTTAAGGTTCTTTTTCTGGACAAACGGCCGGTTCAAAAACTCGACCATCGGCGCCATGACGGCAAAGCGTTTTGCCAGCTCCTCTACCATCTTGGATGAGGTAACCAGTTTCACGTCCAGCGAACACTCCACGTACCATTGCTTCTGGCGCAGCAGCTCTTCCGCCGGATGGTCCAGGGGAAAGCCTTTGGGCATGCGGCTGAGTTGCTCTCCCTGCAGGCCGCCGGTGAGCTTATGCAGCTGCTTGTCCGCCAGGATCGCGTTAAATTCCTGGTAGTGCTCCTGCAGCAGGTTGCGGTATGCCTTCAACTCATCGCGATCAGGAGCGTACACTCCGGCAAAGGCCAGCAGATCGGTGGCCGTGAAATGAAAGTAAAACACCGCGCCGCCGCGCTTCACCGCATTGTGCCGGGGAAAGATGCCGGCGATGTGCGTTTTATACGGCGTCTTGTCCGGTGAGAAGCGTGTGTCCCGGTAAATGCGATAGACGGCCTTCTCCGGCGGAGTGATGTAGTCCGGAGCAAAGCGGGCAAACTCATGGTTCAGGGCCTCAATCAGCTCCAGCATGGGCGATTTGATTGAAGCTTCATACTTTTCTTTGCGCGGCTGGAACCACTCGCGCCGGTTGTTGCGCCTGAGCGCACGAAGAAAGGTAATAGCATCGGGAGGGAAGCCGGGGAAAGTGGATTTCATCTAACCAAAAACCGCAACACTGATGACACTGATGTTGCTGATTATCTTAAGCAAGACAGGCGCGTTTTTATCAGTGTTCATCCGTGTTTATCTGTGGTGAGTTCAGCGCTTTTCGCTGGTAAGCCCAACGCTCTTTTCCGCGATCAGCTTCTTTACCCGTTCCACAAACTCCGCCGCCGGTATAGTGCCTTCCGGCTGCTGCTGGCCGCGAACGCGCACATTCACGGTGCCGGCCTCGGCTTCTTTTTCACCCACCACCAGCACAAACGGGACTTTCTGCATGGCCTGCTCGCGCACCTTGGCGTTCATCTTTTCATTGCGGTCGTCCAGGTGTACGCGGACTCCGGCGTCTTTTAATTGCTGGGTGATCTTCTTGCCGTACTCGGTATGTTTTTCGCTGATGGGAATCACCGCCACCTGCACCGGCGAGAGCCAGACAGGAAAGGCGCCAGCGTAATGCTCCAGCAGCACGCCAAAGAAGCGCTCCACTGACCCATACAGTGCGCGATGGACCATCACGGGCTGCTTGCGCGAGCCATCCTCGGCCACGTACTCAAGCCCAAATCGCGCAGGCAAATTGAAGTCGAATTGTACAGTCGAAAGCTGCCAGAGACGGCCGATAGCGTCCACCAGCTTCACGTCGATTTTTGGACCGTAAAACGCCGCTTCACCGGGAATGGTTTTGTAGGGAATCTTCAGGCCATTCAGCACCTTTTCGAGCGAGTTGGTGGCCAGATTCCAGTTTTCTTCACTGCCGACAAAGTTCTTTTTGTCGTTCGGGTCCCAGGTGCTCAGCTCCACCTGGAATTCGCTAAAACCGAATGTCTTCAAAACGGCCAGAGCGAAATCAATGCAGCCGACAATCTCGCTTTCAATCTGCTCCGGGGTGCAGAAGATGTGGGCATCGTCCTGGGTAAAGCCGCGCACGCGCAGCAGGCCATGCATCACGCCGGAGCGCTCATAGCGATAGCACGTTCCCAGCTCGCCCAGACGCACCGGCAGGTCGCGGTAAGAGCGCAGCGAGTTCTTATAGATCAGGATGTGGCCGGGGCAGTTCATCGGCTTGATGCGATAGTCGGCATCATCCAGTTCCATGGGCGTAAACATGTTTTGCGCGTAGTAGCCTTCATGGCCGCTCACCTTCCACATGTCCACGCGAAAGACGTGCGGGGTGAATACCAGCGAGTATCCGCGCTTGAGATACTCATCGCGCATCCAGTCTTCCATCTCTTTGCGGATGAGCCCGCCCTTGGGATGCCAGAAGATCAGCCCCGGCCCAGCCAGCTCCTGAATGCTGAAAAGATCAAGCTGCTGGCCCAGCAGGCGATGGTCGCGCTTCTTGGCTTCTTCAATCGCGTGCAGGTGCTGCTCCAGGTCTTTTTTGCTGAAGAAAGAAGTGCCGTAGATGCGCTGGAGCTGCGGGTTCTTCTCGTCGCCCAGCCAGTACGCGCCGGCGATGTTCGTCAGCTTGAAGGCCTTGATGCGCCCGGTGGAAGGCACATGCGGGCCGCGGCAGAAGTCCACAAACTTGCCATTGCGATACGTGGAGATCGGCTCGCCCGGCTTGGTGAACTGCTCAATGAAGTGGACCTTCATGAAGTCGCCTTCGGCTTTAAAGCGGCTCAGGCCTGCCTCGCGCGGAATGAACTCGCGCTCGAACTTTTCGTCGCGGTTCACCACCTCCTGCATGCGCTTTTCAATCTTTTCCAGGTCTTCCGGAGTGAAGGGCGTGGGCCGGTAAAAGTCGTAAAAGAAGCCGCTCTCCGTGGACGGGCCGTGGCCCAGCTTGGTCTCAGGAAACAGCTCCAGCACCGCCGTGGCCAGCACGTGCGCCGAAGAATGGCGGAAGACTTCCAGCGCTTCCGGATCGCGGTCCGTCATCAGGCGCAGCTCTACGTCTTGTTCCAGGGGCTTGCCCAGATCGGCAAACTGCCAGCCGTCTTTTGCGGGCGCGCCATGTATCGATGCCGGGCCCGCCGTTTGCCCTTCGGCGGCACCAGATTCTGAAGAGGCTGCCTGCTGAGTGCTGCCAGATGATGACTTGGACTTGATTTTGGCCACCAATGCGGCCTCGGCCAGTCGCGGACTGATGCCGCGGGCGATCTCCAG
>WNFP01000796.1_pt1 | contig 30608 bp, 23 predicted proteins | sample 5400201 | NCBI WGS metagenome assembly WNFP01 (sample SAMN13153355, study PRJNA577476) | soil metagenome | isolation source: 115 cm saprolite under Madrone tree | place: USA:California | collected 2016-06-14 | reverse complement strand
CTCTAATTTTTGTTTTCGCGCTTTCTTCTGTTTGCACAAGAACGATCCACGAAATCACACGAAATAACACGGCGATTTTGCTTCGTGTGATTTCGTGGATCGTCTTACCTCGCAAAGGAATCTCTCGATGGAACCGTTAAACTTTTGGTAGTGGGGTAGATCTGTGTTGCTGGCCTAAAATAAAGAGAAGCTGATGGAGGCGACGGTTAAGTAGAGGGCAGTCCCTTGTCGCCGACTGGCCCTTTATCGCCAGCGGATACCTTGTCGCCGACGGACCCTTGATCGCCGACCGATCCCGCCCTTAAAGCCTTCTTATCTTTCCTTCTTCGCTCAATCTCGGCGTGGGCATTCTTAAAATCACCGTCCGTAGGGATACATGCTTTGCTATCGTCATTGGCTTTCAAATATTCAGCAGTTAACGCTTTGAACTCGGTAATGAGGGCGTCATGGTTCGCTGGTTTCTCCTTATATTCAGCCATTACCAGGCTTATCCGGCGATAGATACTGCTGTAAACGTCTCCGGCGTTCGTGTGACATTCGATCTCTTTTTGGAAATTGAAGATAGTCTGTATGCCCGCCAAAGAAGCGGCCAGAAAGGAAAGCAACTTAATGGCGATTGGGATCGTGTTTTGGTTCCTAATGGTTACCTCAATCAGGCCGGAGGTGATTAAGAGGTTAAGCACTATCACAGAGACACCGATGATCTTGGATTTTCTATTCTTACGCTGCTTCGCGATAAAATGGGCGCTTCGGACAGCCTGTGCATCACGTAAAAGCCTCTTCATCGCTGCATAGATCTCGTCTTTTTTGTTTGCTGGGGGGAGCTACATTTTCAGCCATTTGCTTATCTCCTGTCTTAGATTAGCTGGGCATTCAAACCATAACGCTCGTGTGTCTTGAGTGCGAGGTTATTGGTGAACTATCGCTTAAACTTATGCCGGATAAGCTGAGAGCGTCTAATTTAGCAATGAAGAGTCGGCGCAACGGAGCGAAAGTGCAAAATAGCCTCTATTAAGGACGCCCGTTGCAGAAGAATCTAGCACATCCCTATCTTTCGTCAACATTTTTTGTCGGCAGCCTGCTACAAGATTCGGGAAGTCAAGCAAATGTATCAGGTAGGGTTGAGTGTAGTGAAAAAGGTCGTTACGGAGAGGTGAGTTGAGGGTTGTAACGGGAGGGTTTATGGTATGAGGGATGTAACCGCCCAGATAACGAGCGTGCCATACACGGAAATTAGCAACACAGATTTACCCCACTACCAAACTTTTCATCCAATCGCGCGTGGTCAGATCAGCATGATATGATTTCCGAGTTCAAGACAAAAAAGTTCCCTTCATTATCAATTTGTTGTTCTGCGCGATCCATAATCATGCCTGACTCAGTGCCGAGCCCGGAGATCGTTTCAGCGGATGTCGCAATCCGCGAAGTATTGTCGGTCGAAGAATACGACGCCTGCATCAGTTTGCAGCGCGAGGTGTTCGGCCTCCCGGATCTGGAGATCTCTCCGCGCCGGCACCTAATCGTTTCGCGTGAGGCGGGAGGGTGGACGCTGGCCGCATTCAATCGAGGAAGAATCGTCGGCTTTGTGCATCAGTTGGCTGCGGTGCGCGGCGATGAAATCTTTGGCTATTCGCACATGATGGCAGTCGCGGCGGATTTTCAGAACCTCGGCGTAGGCGCGAAGTTGAAATGGGCCCAACGGGCGCGTGCCCTGGCCGAAGGCCGCGACTTTATCAAGTGGACTTTCGAACCGATGCGCGGGCGGAACGCTCACTTCAATTTAAATCGGTTGGGCGTAGTCATCCGTGACTACGCCGTAAATTTTTATGGCACCGACTATGTCACAAACCCGGTGGAAAAAAATGCCGGGGCCAGCGGCATGGACAGCGATCGGCTGTTTGCGAGTTGGCATTTGGGTTCGCCGCGCGTCGAAGCGTTCGCTGCCGGCCGTCAGTTCCCCCTGGGCGCGCCGGAGAAAACGATCGAGATTCCCGCGGATTTTGCGGCGCTTTTGAAGTCCGATCCGGATACCGCCAAGCGCGAGCAGTTGCGTGTGCGCCAAGAGTTCCTGGCTTTGCTGAGCGAAGGTTTCGTCTGTGGTGCTTTTGATCGCAACGCCGCTCGACCAAAGTATCTGTTTTTTCAGGAGTAGTGGCACAGACTTCAGTCTGTGATGCCCGATGCCAGAAATCACAGACTGAAGTCTGTGCCACATCAGGGACCAACCTTGCCAAAGAAACCATCGATCGAAAAAACGATCAAGGATCTGCGTGAAGAAATTCAGCGCCACGAAGATCTCTACTATCTTCAGGACAATCCCGAAATTTCCGATCGCGAGTACGACGAACTAATCGACAAGCTGCGTCAACTCGAAGAGCGGAACCCTGAATTCATCACTCCGGAAAGTCCTACGCAGCGCGTCGGCGGCAGACCGGCCGAAGGGTTTCCGGAATTTTTTCATCGCCGGCCGATGTTGTCACTCGACAACAGCTACAACCTTGACGAATTGCGCGCCTTCGATGAACGCTGTCGCAAATTGGCGGACGGCGCGGCGCTGGAATACGTCGCTGAACTCAAAATCGATGGGCTGTCCCTCTCAACTCATTACCAGGACGGACTGCTTATTCGCGGTGTCACGCGCGGGGACGGTCAGCGCGGTGAAGACGTGACTTCGAACGTCCGTACTATTCGCAGCGTGCCACTGAAACTGCGTGCCGTTACCGGCAACGTGGGCCGTGAGATTGAAGTCCGCGGCGAGGCCTACCTGCCGCGTAAGGTCTTTGAAAGGATCAACGCCGAGCGGGAGGAAGAAGGCGAGTCTCGTTTCGCGAATCCGCGCAATGCCGCTGCGGGCGCAATCCGGCAACTCGATCCGGCCATGGTAGCCAAACGCAGGTTGGACATGTTCGCTTACGACCTGCTGGCGGGCGAGCGCAAACCTTTTGCAAGTCACTGGGAGGCCCTCGATTGGATGGAAAGCGCGGGCTTTCGCGTTAACCCGAATCGCCGGCTCTGTAAGTCGATCGATCAGGTGATCGACTTCTGCAACGCAATGGAACTAAAGCGTGACGACCTCGGTTACGAGATCGACGGCGTGGTAGTTAAAGTTAATTCGACGGCACTGCAGGATGAATTTGGCGCGACCGGAAAGGCGCCGCGTTGGGCAATTGCTTATAAGTATGCCGCGCGACAGGCCACTACGAAAGTGAACGACATCATCTTGCAGGTCGGGCGCACCGGCGCGCTGACGCCAGTAGCTGTGCTTAAACCGGTGCAGCTGGGGGGTGTCACGGTCTCACGATCGACGCTGCACAATGAAGACGAAATCGAGCGGCTGGGATTGCGCATCGGCGATTGGGTTCTGATTGAACGTGGCGGCGATGTTATTCCTAAAGTCGTAAAGGTGGTCGAATCTAAACGCACCGGCAAGGAAAAGAAATTCAAGATGCCGGGGGAATGTCCGGTGTGTGGCGGGCGCGTTTCTCGTCCGGAAGGGGAAGCGCTGTCACGATGCGTGGCAGCTGATTGTCCGGCCCAGTTGATTGGGCGTTTGTTGCACTTTGCGTCCCGACGGGCGATGAGGATCGAGGGACTCGGATACGCGCTGGCGGAACAGCTCATAGCAAAGAAGATGATCCGGGATGTGGCTGATCTCTACCATTTGACCCTGGAAGATCTGGCATCGCTCGAACGGATGGCGGAAAAGTCGGCGTCAAACGTGCTGTCGCAGATCGAAGCGAGCAAGGCGCGCGACCTTTGGCATCTCATTTTCGGCCTTGGCATTCGTCACGTAGGCGAACGCACGGCCGGTATTCTCGCTCGTCAGTTCGGCTCGCTCGAGCGTTTGGGCCAGGCAAGCGTGGCCGAGCTGGATGAGGTTCACGAGATCGGGTTAACCATGGCGCAGAGTATTCGCGATTGGTTCGAAGATCCCGGAAACAAAGACCTGTGTCGCCGTCTGCGTGACAGCGGAGTGCGCACCGAGACCGAAAATCAATCCGGCGGGCCAGGGGATACGGGCGATCAAAGGTTCGCGGGAAAACAATTTGTCTTGACCGGTTCATTGCCTTCCATGACTCGCGACGAAGCCCGCGCTGCGATCGAAGCCGGCGGCGGCCGGGTCACATCCACGGTCAGCAAGAAAACTGATTTCGTGGTTGCCGGCGCTGAGCCGGGATCGAAATTGGACAAGGCGGTTCAGTTGGGCGTACCCGTAGTCGATCAAGCTGAATTCAAAAAGATGTTAGGATAAAGCCGGTGAAAAAAATGGAATCTGGTGAGCAGAAAAAACAGGAACACAAGCTCGAACTTGTGTACACACTCTTTTGCGATGACGTGCGCCTCGAAGTCGGGAACAAGCTCTCGTATATGGGAGTTTTTCAAAACATAGTCGTGCCGCAACTGCCCGTCTGGCTGCCCAAGCTGGCCGTCGTCAATCATTGGCGAGGTGATGGGTCGCATCTTTCGGAGGTAAGAATCTTAATGCCGGATCGTCAGCAGGCGCTGGTGGCGTCACAACCGTCGCCCTTCGAGATCGTTCACGGCTCGGCCGATAACATCAGCTTCTTTGTGAACGTGACCTTTCCGGTTACCGGCCAGTATCTGGTCCAGACCTTGATCGATTCAAACCTTTTTGACGAGCGGGTGTTGAATGTTTCTGACCAGCAGCTGATCGCGCCAGAGGAAGAGTCCGAGGCCGTGAATTAGGTCGAGCTTTCTGTTTAGAAGAGGATCGCCGGTCCTGCTAGAGCATTTCGTAAGACTTGATCTTGTAGTTGAGAGTAGTAGTGCCCAATCCTAAAATGCGCGCGGCACGTGCCTGGTTTCCCCCTGCGAGTTCAAGAGCGCGCGCAATCAGCCGCATCTCAAAACGGCGCACTTCGTCGAAGAAATTCATGCCTGATTTCTCGTTGAGGTTTTCGACCGCGGCCGAGGCTTCGGCCAAAGCGTTTCCGTGTGCCAGCGACTCGGCTTCCTGAAGCAGAGCGCTGGCCATATTCTTAATTTTTTCCAACCTATCCGCCGGCGCTACTTTTCGCGACGGCAGTCCCCGCAAACGTCCTTTGGAAATCGTTTCAACAATCGCGGACTTCACAGGACTCATTTAAATGCCCCCCTGAAGGTCCTCACTTTTAGGATCTGTTTCGTTAACAATTGCCGGTGCCTCAAATCTAAAGACGCCCCAGTTCTGCAACTGGTTCCAAGTTTTTTTGGTCGATCTAGGAATTTCCGTTAAGCCACTATGAAGCGCGCAGTCCGATGCTGGTTAACCATTCGAGGCTTGTGCACCTATTGCCTTCGAACGGTCCTTTTTTCAGGATTGTGTCAGGAAATAAGTCGGATTGGAGATCGGTTCTGTTTATAACTGGCCGGAGTCTATTGCGACGCGTGAAAGAATTCCTGCGATATCATCTAGTTCCGCTGTGTTGGGACCGCGCTTCTTGGCCATTGAGATGGACCTTTGCCCTAATAAGACGTACGCAATCAGCGCCTGCGGAAGGTTGGCGGTCTTCAGTGCTGCGAGGTGCTTGCGCACCGTAGAGACGTCCCCGCGCTTGAACGTTCCGGTCAGAGCCCGCGTGGGATCCTGTCTTTCGAGATTTGCCACCGTGCTTTTAAGAAGAGGTAAAAGCACCCTTTGAGACTGCTTCCGGGACAAGCCGCAAACGCTGAGCATGTCGAGGGCGATGTCGAACAACGCCGTCATATTCGGCGAAGCTGTCACTGCGGCGGCGTGATACAGCGCCTTGCAGCTGGAGTCGATTGTGAAACTCTCTCCACCGAGGTTTCTGACGATCGACCGGCCAACGCGAACTGCTGCCGGGTCGCCTTCGATGGAAAAAAAACCACGGGTGAGAAGCTCTGCTCCCGACCGCGACTCGCTGATGGATACCAAAGGGTGGAGCGAGCCGATGGCGAAACCAGAGCTTCGCATGGGCTCGAGCACCTCCGAAGACAGTGCGCCACTGGTGTGTAGAACAACTCGGCGAACGGCCCGAGGGCGATTGCCTTTCGCCGGACGGATTTGGTTTGAGGCGAATAACTCGGACAACTGCTCAGCCAAAGTCGCGGTCGCGTCGTCGGGCGCGGCTATGAGCACGAGCGAGGAGCGATTTAGGAACTCGATCTGACTTTGGCTCGGACTCTTCAATTGACGGGAAGAAATGGCGAGCGTCTTTGGGCCGAATGCTCTGGAAGCGCGACTTACCGAAGCAGGCCCTTTCGCCACGACAACCTCTATCTGGTAGCCGATTAACTTGAGAGCCAGGCCGAGAGCTGTGCCCAATCGGCCGGCGCCGATAATCGCTACGGTAAGCTCTTTGGCCGACTTCGCCGTTCGTGGTCGAACCTGGACGCGGCGAGATGTCTCGGGGAAAGTTTTAGTAGTCCGTCCCATCCTGCTTATGACGATACAGTTCCGGGTTGAGAGGTCGGACTCTAACACGCGTTCCGATTCGCGCGCAATTGCGTAGGTTTTTAGGTTGCGGTGGTCTATAATGCAGCCGACGCAAAACGCCGGTCGTTAAGAAAAATTGAGTTCAAAGGCTTGGAACTTCAGCGCAACCTCGACGGTGAAGCCAGCATCCAAGCGGTGCGTTAACGATTGCAGCGCCCGCGCCTCTGGTGCTGCCCCCGAAGAAAAGTAAAGCGGCCGCTCGCGAAACTGCACGGCCACCGGAAGATTAAGCCCGGTCTTTCTCTCCCGGCGTCGGAAGTTGGAGGTTTAGATGAAAGTTCGCTTCTCTCGCGCCGTCACCGCAATCGGCTTAGGAATTAGTCTGTGGGTTGGCAGCGTCGCCGCATTGGCCGCGCCTCAGCAAACAAAAGATCAATCGGCAACGCCGCAGACCGGACAACCGAGCCAGGCCCCCGTGGCGAAAACCCCTCAGCAGCCGGCCTCAAACGGGAAACCACTGTCGACCAATGAAGACCCTACCAAGATCGGACAGCGTAATATCAACAAGGGCATCTGGTCAGGCGGGATTTTGGGAGCGAAGGGTACCGAGGCTGAGGTTCGCGAGGGCCGGATGCTGGCCGCCGAAGTTGATAAAGAAGCAAAGTTCATCGACGATCCGATAATTACCGAATATGTGAATCGGGTTGGTCAGAATATAGTCCTCCACTCAGACGCCAAGATTCCTTTCACAATCAAAGTAATCGATTCTGATGAAGTAAACGCTTTTGCTCTTCCGGGCGGGTTTTTCTACGTCAATAAGGGTTTGATCCTGGCAGCCGATAACGAAGCCGAACTGGCCGGGGTCATGGCCCATGAAATTGCCCACGTTTGCGCGCGTCACGCGATGGAAAATGAAGCCAAGATGCGCGCCCTCGACTATGGCTTGCTGGCAGGCATGATCCTGGGCGGCGGCATAATTGGAAACGTTCTCTATAACACCGGCGGAATGGTCGAGGGAATGGCGTTTTTGAAATTCAGCCGTGGGGCGGAAGAAGAGGCCGACAGGTTGGGCATTCAGTACATGTGGGCCGCGGGTTACGATCCGAATGCCATGGCCACAATGTTCGAGAAGCTCGAAGCCAAGAACAAGAAGAAGCCCGGAACGATATCGAGACTCTTTGCATCACATCCGGCGCCTCCCGAGCGGCGAGCCGCCGCAATTGCCCTGGCTGCGCGTTTTCCCGAGCGTGACGAATACGTCATCAGCTCTTCAGAATTTCAACGTGTGAAGAACCGCATGTTGAGACTGTCGAATGCGCGCGCTACAACCGCGGGGACAATTGGAGGGTCCGACGACGGAACACCCGGACGTCCAACTTTGAAGCGACGGCAGCCGACGCCTGACGATCCGACGACTAACCCGGATGGCACGGCGAAACCGGCCAGCACTAAACCGGCTCCGCCCAGTCTGAAACGCGAACCGCAGCCTCAGGCGACACCCACACCACAACCGTGAAAAATTGTGGCGCATTAGCCCGACCGTAAACGAGGGCTCAATTTCGAACTAAGGCTCTCAAGCAAAATTGCTTGAGAGCCTTTTTTCTCGCCGCCCACGGGAAGCAGGTGTTCAGAGTACCGACTTCAGTCGGGTACTTTGAAGACCTGACACCAATTGCCATTGCTGACACGCGGCCTCTCGCGCACATTATGGTTCGTGATACTGAACCGCAGTCGCTGGTGCGGCGCCGGTCTTCGCGGCCGGCGCTTCCCGCCAGATGACACCCCGGAAGAAAGCGCGGAAGTATCCGTACATCGAAAAGATTGAGGAGATCACTACGACCCAGAGGAGTGCTCGCCCGGCCGTGTACAGCAAAACCTGCCAATCAATCCAACTCATGCGGACGGGTCCGGTAAGATGCGACCAGGCGAGACGCAGCTCAGGCACCGTCCAGAACTGAATCGCCGGAAAAGGCCGGCCAAAATTTGAAACGTGCGGCGACCCGCCCGCGGGCGAGACCGACAGGATCAACAGACCCACAGTGACCACCTGCGCGACCATCTTAAACTTGCCCATGCGCGAAGCCGAGATTATCACTCCCTCAGTCGCGGCAATTGAACGCAGGCCGGTAACCGCAAATTCGCGTCCCACGATAATGACGACCGCCCAGGCCGGCGCCAGATGATTCTCGACAAGTGAAATCAGCGCCGCCGAAATCAAAAGCTTGTCGGCAATCGGATCTAATAACTTGCCAAGTTTTGAAACCTGCTGGCGGCTGCGCGCAATCTTGCCGTCAAAATAGTCAGTCAACGCGGCAATTACGAAAATCGATACGCCCAGGAGGTAGCTCGGCACGCCCAGCCAGTTTTCAGACACCGGGGTCAGCAGCACCACGACCAGCAGCGGCACGATGAAGATTCGCGAAAGTGTCAGAGCGTTAGGTAAATTCACTCACGAGGCTCCAGATTAATATTTGAGCGACTCAGATTGCAGTCTAGGTTTCGTTGTTTTGAGTGTCAAGATAGACGAGCGTAATGTCTTAAGTCGCGCTTAGTAGATCGAAGCAATGACGATGCGAAAAATCACGATAGACAAATCTGAAACTTGATGAGATAGTCCCCAAATCAAATAAGAAGAAGGTAACGACTTGCGGAAGCTACTTAAGTGGACGGCGATCGTTCTGGTGGTGCTTTTTCTCGGCATCCAGTTAATGCGTCCAGCCAGAAGTAATCCGCCCGTGGACGAATCTCAGACCATCGAAGCGCGCACTCAAATGACGCCGCAGGTAAAGGCGATTTTCGAGCGTTCCTGTAACGACTGTCACTCAAACAAGACCGTGTGGCCCTGGTACACCAATGTCGCGCCAATTTCATGGTGGATAGTCGGTCACATCAACGAGGCACGCCAGCTCATGAATCTCTCAGAATGGGGCAAGCTTGATCGCGACCGACAGGATAGAAAGCTGAGACAAATCTGCGACGAGGTTACCGACGGCGGCATGCCGTTGCCTTCATACTTGCCCATGCACCCGAAAGCCAAGCTCTCAGAGCAGGACAAGAAAACGCTTTGTGATTGGACGGCAGCGGAAAGGGAGCGGTTGTCGGGCGTTACGAAGTAACGCTTTATCTTTGAAAAAGGCTCAAGTAACAAGATCGCTGATGACAACAGAAGAGCGATCCACGAACTCACACGAACAACGCGAATCAAACACTCCCTTTCCCTTCTTCTTCTATGACTCACAGCTCACAGAGGCCTCGCTTGTCTTTTGCGCGGGCAGAGTGCCAGAATCGTCGCTCCCGTCGTCAAACTCCGGAGCCGGAGCGTTCCGGGCTATATCAGGCTCATTAATTCATATAAAGCTCTTATTGGAGATCGTAATGAAACCACGTAATCGAATTGTCAGAGCCGCGAAAAAGTGTTTGCTGGTCCTGACCTTCTTCTTGGTTGTCACCGGCTTTGGGTTCGGAATAGCGCTGAGTCAGACGCCGCAGGCTCGACGCGCGGGGACGCAAATTCCACCACCCCAGTACATTCCGCCGCACGATTACGACCAGCGTAATATCAAGCTCGATCTCCGATTCGACTGGGACCAGGAAGAGGCGATCGGGACGGCAACCATCACGCTCGCGCCCGTCGTCAAGGACTTGCGTCGAGTAGATTTCGATGCCGCGTACATGAGCGTTTCCGGGGCTGCTCTGGCATCGGGATCACCGCTCAAGTTCGAAAACGACGTCACGAAAGAGAAGATCTCGGTTCTGCTCGATCGGGCTTATCAGCCTTCGGAAGAACTCACGGTCGTTATTTCCTATCACACCAACCAACCACCACCCGAGAAGCGAGCCGGCTTTGGCGGCGGCGGCCTGAATTTTATAAAGCCGAGATCTGACGACCCGACTCGACCGCGACAAATCTGGTCTCAGGGCGAAGCTGAATCGAATCACCTGTGGTTTCCCTGCTTTGATCACCCGAACGATTTCGCGACTTCTGAGATTCTCGCGACCGTGGAAAAACCTCTGAGCGTCGTTTCGAACGGTAAGTTGGTCGAGGTGAAGGAGAACGCAGACCGCACGCGCACGTTTGACTGGAAGATCGACGAACCACACGCAACCTATCTCACTTCAATAATCGTAGGCGAATTTGCCGCTGTAACTGGCGACTATGACGGTATTCCAATCATCACCAACGTTTATCAAAAAGAACTCGAGGAAGGAAAAGTTACGGCCGCTCGATTGCCAGAGATGGTCAAATTCTTCTCGGAAAAGACCGGCGTGAAATACCCTTATGCCAAGTATGCGCAAACGACGGTGCGAGATTTCGGCGGCGGCATGGAAAACATCAGCGCCACCACTCAAACCGACAACATGATTCACGATGCACGCACGGAATTGGATTCGACCACCGACGGATTGCAATCTCATGAACTAGCGCACCAATGGTTTGGCGACTATTTGACTTGCCGCACCTGGTCCGACATCTGGCTCAATGAGAGTTTTGCGACCTACTTCCAGGCCATGTGGGACGAGCATCATCTGGGACACGACGACTTTTTGTATCTCGACGTGAAAGCGAACCAGGAAGCCTATTATCAGGCCTGGGCCCGCGGTCAGCGGCGGCCCATCGTAACGAAAAACTATGCTAACCCCGACGCTGTTTTTGATACTTATGCCTATCCGCGCGGCGGCGCCGTATTGCACATGCTGCGCACTTACCTGGGAGAGGATAACTGGTGGCGAGCGATCAATCATTACCTGACAAAGTACGCGCACCAACCGGTGGAGACCGCTCAGTTTCGAATTGCCATCGAAGAGACTACCGGCCAACCGCTGGACTGGTTTTTTGATGAGTGGCTCTACAAGATGGGTCATCCGGTATTTCGTATTTCTCAGGACTACGACGCGACAAAGAAGACCCTGGTGATAAAGGTCCGGCAGGAGCAACTTCTCGATCTCGAATCTCAATACCCGCAGGTGGTGCTGTTCCAAACTCCGGTAGACATTGAGATCGGAACCGCGAGTGGCAATCGCATCGAACGGGTGCAGATCGATGCTAAGCAGGAACAATCGTTCAGGTTTTCAGTCGATTCAGAGCCGCTGCTGGTGAACTTCGATTATGGCGGCACACTAATCAAGGAGTTGGTGTTCGATAAAACGACGGGACAGCTGGTGTATCAACTGGCGCACGACCAGGACGTTCTGGGCAGAATCTGGGCGCTGCAGCAACTCAGGTCGCGGCGGAATGACAGCAAGACTCCCGCGGATGATCGTCAAGCGATCGTCAAAGGCCTCAGCGAAGCGCTGACCAACGATCAGTTCTGGGGCACACGTCTGGAGGCCGCCGCCTCGCTTAATGGTGTGAGAGAAACGAGGAATGTGCTGTTAGCGGCTACTAAGGATCCCGAGGCGCGGGTCCGCGCCCAAGCCGTCAATTCTCTAGCGGCCATGAAAGATCCCAGTCTGGCGGACACCTACCAGCAGTTGTTGAATGATCGGAGCTATGCGGTGATCAAGGCTGCGGCGAACGCTTTGGGTCAGACCAGGAGTTCCACGGCCTTTGAATCATTAAGCCGGCTGATTGACGAGCCTTCGTGGCGGGACACGATTAGAGCCTCGGGACTTAATGGCTTGGCAGTGCTGGGCGACAAACGTGCGCTGGATCTTGGCCTCAAATTCTATGTCGCCGGCAATCCTCACGGTGTGCGCATTGCGGCGCTGGCGTTGCTCGGTTCGACCGGCAGAGATGACCCGCGCGTTTTTCCTATTTTAAGCACCCTGCTCACTGAGTCTCTGGAACGCCGCAATTTTGGGTTGTTTACTGGCGCCGCCGAAGCTATCGTCTCGCTGGGTGACGAGCGCGGGCTGGCGGCATTTCAGCAACTGAGCAAGAAGGCCGGCACGCCGCAGCAGGTGGTCTCGGCTATTTCGGGATTCGAGGCTCGACTCCGCGCCAAGTTAACTCCTCCAAAGCCCGCGTCCTGAGATCAAGACTGGTCCACGGCGTCGGTATGCGCGTCACGCGGACGGGATTTAGCTGCTGCAGAGGTTTTCGAGCATCGTTGTGGCGAGTGCCAATTTACGGCACCCCGGAAAATTTTAGGCTTGAGTTGAAATGCGTTGTCCTGTTATAGTCCTAACTGAAAGCGCGCCTGCCAGCGCAGGGCGCCACACCCCCTAAAAGCCCTCTCGCCTTGAGGGAAACTGTCAATGTCGAACCAAACTAATGGAGAGAAGGCCAATTCCTCATCAGACGGCGGAGGAACTGCCACTGCGCCTGCACCAAGAACCTCGCTGCTGATCATTGAAGACGACGAGAATATTTCAACTGCGATCGAGGAATATTTCTCGAGGTCTGGCTACACGGTAAACTCCGCACCCGATGGGATCGCCGGGATTGAAGCAGCCGTCAAGAACCGGCCGGACGTGGTGGTACTGGACCTTATGCTGCCAAAGATGGACGGCTTGGCCGTCTGTAAAGAGTTGCGACAGAAGCACCCGCAAATGCCGATTCTCATGCTCACTGCCAAGGATGACGTAGTCGACAAAGTTCTGGGCCTGGAAATGGGCGCGGACGACTACATCACTAAGCCATTCAGCTTGCGGGAAGTCGAGGCCCGTATCAAGTCCGTGCTACGACGGGCCCGTGCGGCTGCGACCGATGGAGATGGCAAAGACGAAACACCCATCGTCCGGGGCAATCTACGCGTTGATCCCCTCCGGCGCGAAGTCACAATTGCAGAGCGGCAGGTAGAACTCACCCCGAAAGAATTCGATCTGCTGCGGCTGTTTGCGGGAAATCCCGGACGCGTTTTCCCGCGCAAATATTTGCTCGAGAAGATCTGGGACTACTCTTATGAAGGATATGACCGGACGATTGATTCTCACATTAATCGCCTGCGAGCAAAGATCGAAGAAAATCCTGATAACCCCCAATTGGTGCTCACCGTCTGGGGCATCGGATATAAATTCACCGACGCAGAATAGAACGTGCCCTCGGCTTCTCACCGGGCCCAACACCGACAGAATAATTCCGTAGTCCTGCGGAAAACATTCTCAGGCAATCACGCCGTAGATGGAGAGTTTCCAACCAGAATGGTGAACGTCATGCCAAATTACAATCCCTCGTCAGTCCTAAGCCAGCCGCGACGTGCTGCCTCGGCATTATTCGCCGGTGCGCTTTTCCTCCTGACCGCCTCAGCGACCGTCCATGCGGCGATGATCCAAGCGGCAGCTTCGGACGATTCGTTTCTTTCGCCCTGGACTTACAGCACCGTTATTCTGGTGTTGTTGCTGTGCGCTCTGGTCGTCTATAAAAAGCGGCGCTCCGCCGCTGAGTCGATTGATTTCGGCGAACCGGTCAAGTCAATGCAACGCACAGCTCGGCCGGCTACGGCCCAGCCAACGACTGCTCGCGTCGCGGTTGAACCGGCGACGCTCACCGAACGGCGAGCGCCGATTGAACGCCGCGCTCCGGCGATCGAAGGATCTCAAGTTTGGGAGAAGCCCAGTCCGGTTGAGGTGGAGGCGTCGGTCTATGGCGCCTATCGAATAGATCAGGAAGTGGGCAAGCTGGTTTTGGGCAAGACACATCGGATGGACGTGATGGCGTCGCGCGCGCCCGACGACCGTCGTGCGATTGAAGCCTCGCTGGTCAAAGCTCTGGATTCCTGGGAGAACAATGCAGACGCTCGCGGACGAGCGCAAGAGGCCCTCGAAGAATATGGCTTTGTTGCTCGCCAGAGCGCGATGATGTTAATGGGCCGCGATGCCTGGGAACGATCGTCCGCAGCCCGAACACTCGGACAAATCGGCTCGCCCAGCTCTCTGACTTTTCTGATCGAAGCCTTGCATGACTCGGATTCAGTAGTGCGCAACCAGGCCGTAGCCAGTCTCGGCGAACTAAAAATGCCGGCGGCAATCGGCGCTTTGCTCGATATCGCGCGCCGTCATTCGGATATTCCCGCGTCGCTGTTGAGCGAAACTTTGAGCGCCTGTTCAGTCGAGAGTCTGGGATATCTCGACGCATCATCTTCCGAGCCTGCTTTGTTCGCCGATGGCAGCCCCCGCACCGACTCTCGCGAAGTGGGAAGCTTCATGGCTTTTGCCGATCTTCCGGAAGGCGATGACGATGCCGCGTTAACCGACATGCTGGGCAGGCTGGCCAGCCCTGATGAACACGCGCGGGCGCAGGTCGTGAGTGAACTCGCTTCACATCCGGCGCGGCGCGCTGTCGCCGCCCTTTCCTCGGTAGCTCTGACCGATTCCGAGTCGTCCATTCGCTCAGCCGCGGTCAGTGGACTCGGCTCGATTGATCACGAATCGGGATTTGCCACGATCCTCATTGCGCTCGCCGACGCCTCGCGTGGGGTTCGCGCAGCCGCCGCCCGCACGTTGAGTGGGCTTAGCTTCGATCGCGCGGACGCTTATGTGCGCGTAATGGAAACCGCCGATGCCGATACTCTACAAAGTGTAGCGCGCGCGTGCATCACAACCGGGATCGTCGCGCAAGCAGTTAACCGCCTCGCTAGCGAGGATCGGCACCAGGCCTACGAAGCGTTCTCGCTTCTCTCGTTACTGGCAAAGGCGAATGAAACGGAGCCTATTCTGGAGGCCATTCGGAGCCATAAGGATGAAGAGGTGCGGCTCTGTGCAATTCGTGTCTTGAATGTAGCGGCACAGCCGGATCTGGCCTCGACGCTGCGCGAGATGACCAGCGGCGAAGCCCTGAGCGAGAGCGTGCGCAGCGCGCTTATCGAACTGCTGTATAAACTGGATCAGGACCAGCCGGTCTTTGATTTAGGGTCAAGTGACAATGGAGCCGTGTCGTTGCATAATTCTCTCTAGTATTCTGAAGGTTTTTCGTTGGTGTTGCCCCAATGATGAAGACGACGAACCAATCGCCCCGCTGTGCCAGAGCTTCGTCCGCGGTTTTGAGTTACAGCACAATTCTCCTGTTTGGCACGGTCCTGGTGGCTGCGCAAGGCGGGATTGTGAAGCCGCCGGTGCAAACAAGACAGGGTTCGGGAAATCACCCGCATGTCGCCACACTGCGTTCCAGCGACTCATCCGAAGGATCGCGGGTCGCGCTCAGCTCGGACCAGTCCTTGAATGATTACGAGGCTTATCGTCGCGGCGACCGTTTCTATATCAAGATTTCGCCCACCGACGTACCACGCGCGGAAGCCCTTCGTGGCCGAGGTTTTGCCGACGTCAAGGTCCAGCGCAGTGGCGACAGCACCGTGATTTCTTTTCGGCTCCCGCCGGGAGCGAGCGCTCACGTCGAACAACATGGCAACCGGCTCGAGGTGGTGTTCACCGTCGCCGGCGCCAATTCTTCACTCACTTCGAACCCCGGGCGAGACACTACTCGATCTGCCGCAGGTGCGGGATCGAACAGAAATTCAAACGTAAGTAAGCGAAGTGCCGCGCCGTTATCTGCTAACAAGGGTGTGGCATCGAACCGGAACTCGAATGCCGGCAAGCCCACCATCGCGCCCGCAAGCATTAACAAGAATTCCGCCGATCGATCCAGTTTGACTGCGTCGCCAGCGCGGAATGCCGCCAATTCCAACATAGCCAGCCGGAGCGGGTCCGCCGCAACCCTGGCTGCCAACACGAGTTCAAAACCGGTCGCGACTCCCCCGCCGTCACCGATCCATTCTCCCAGCACAAAGCCGACGCCGAATCCGAGTCCGGCTCAGAAATATTCCTCGACCGCGTTGACGTCGCCAACAACTCAGTCAACTCCTCTGCAGACTACTAACCAATCGCGCCCGGACCGTTGGGGTGGGATGAAAGAGCGGATTAACTATTGGATTCTATTGGCTCAGCTCAATCCAATTCCAGTGGTCACCGGCGCCGTTGTGCTATTACTGCTAATCGCGTTGCTGCTTTTTCAGCGTCGGCGGTCCAAGTCTCCACGTCGCGTGCCTTCGGGCAGCACGAAATCAACGAAGAGCAAGAGTAAGCCGGATACCGTATCCAGTGTTCAGCCGGTATCGAAATCAAAATCTGCGCCTGAGGTGAGTCCTGCAGTTGCCGAAATGACCACCGTTGCCGCTGTAGCTCCCAGGGCGGAAGCCGACGTCGAGAAAGTTGAAGCTGCGCGGAATGCTGATGCGAACCTCGCGGGAGATCCGCGTCGCCAGCGAATCGCGCAAGTTAACGAAGAAGCACAGAAACTGATCAATGGCGGAACCTACGACGAAAATCTTATCGGCTCGCCCAATCCGGAAACACGGCAGTTAGTGGGCGCGGAATTGCTGGCGGCAATCGTGGGCCGGAGTGCGACGCGGCGCGAACACGCCCGGACTGCCTTCATGAAGCATGGTTATTTTGACGATGCTACGCGCGACCTCCGCATCGCGGATTCTGCGAATGAACGCGCCGCGGCAGCGCGCCGGCTCAGCTTTGTTCATGATACCGAAGCCACGCCCCACCTGGTCGGCGCGCTGGAAGATCCATCGCCGGATGTGCGCCGCGCCGCGGTCGAAGCCTTGATGGATTTACGTGATCCGGCTGCCATTGGCGCGCTGAATTCTTTGATGCAAACCGAAAACGATCGCAAGGTTCCACGCACCCTGATCAAGCATGCGATCGATGCCTGCGCGACCGCGCCACTCAATGAAGCTCCGTCAGTTGCTGGGCCGAAGTCTACTTCCGATACCCTCCCTGAGCCTGCTTCACATCAAATCGAAACCGAACGCGAGGTGATCGAACTATGACAGCCCATGATTTGCTCTCAGAACTCCGCGCCAAGGGCGTCGAGGTGAGAACCTCCGGCGACGATCGCCTCGTGATCGATGCACCCAAGGGCACCATCACCGAAGATCTCAAGAGCGCCCTGTCGGCGCACAAGGCCGAACTTCTGCGCATTCTCAAAGCCGAGCAAACCAAACCAACTGAGGACGTCGTCAGTGAAGAGCAGCAACCCTCACCCGTTGCCCAGTACGCTACAGCTGCGGCGAAGCCACTGGCCATTGCTCCCGAAGTCATGTCACATGTAGCCAGAGAGCCGGGCTCCGCTGCACCATCGCCAAGGCCACCCGTCAAGCAAGTTGAAGAGGCGCCGGTTGTGGCCAGCACGGCCGACGAAATCAGTCGCTTGGAAGCTGAATTGATGCGTCTGCGCACCGAGGAAGAAGGACGCCGGGCGGAGATTGAGGCCGCGCGACTCTCTGCCGAGAATGCTTTGCGGATCGAACAGGAACGCTGGCGTCAGCAGGAAGAGGAAACCGCGCGCCAGCGCGCGCAGAAGGAAAGACAGCGCATCGAAGTCGAAGCCCGGGAACAAGCTGAAGAAGAACATCACCGCCAAATCGCCGAACAGGAATTAAGACGTGCGGAAGAAGAGTTGAAGCGCATGCGCGCGATGGAAGAGATGCGCCGCGCCGAGGTCGACGCCCAAAGGCTGGCGGCCCAGGCCGCACACGAAAGTGAGCTGACGGTGCTGCGTCAGGCTGAAGAAGAACACACCCGTCATCGAACCGAGCAAGAGCGGCATTACCTGGAGACCGAAGCCAGGAAGAGAGCGCAGGAAGATGAGTTGCGCCGTCGCGCCGAAATGAGATTCCGGGCAGTCGAAGAAGAGATCGAGCGGGTGCAAGCTCGTGACGACGCACGCCTCAGGGCCGTTGCGGAATCGCAACGACTGGCCGAAGACGTGACGCGCCGACGCGCCGAGGAGGAAGCGCGCCGGCATGCCGAATCTGAAGCGGTGCGCCGCGCGGAAGAAGAAGCGCGCCTGCGGGCCGAAATTGAAGCTCAAATGCGCGCGGAAGCGGCGCAGCGCCGCCAGGCCGAAGAGGACTCGCGCCGTGTCGCCGAAGAAGAAGCCCGGCGTCGCGCCGAGGAGGAAGCGCAACGGCTCGCGGCTGAGCAGGCTCGCCGTCTCGCGGAAGCAGAAGCCCGACATCGTGCGGATGAAGAAGCCCGCCGCCAGGCTGAGGAAGCAGCTCGACTGATCGCGGAAGAGGAAGCACGCCGCCAGGCTCAGGCCTATGCACTCCGGCAGGCGGAAGAAGAAAACCGGCTCAGGGCGGAAGGCGAGGTTCGCCAGCACGCCGAGCTGGAAGCGCGCATACGAGCAGAAGTTGAAGCGAAGATTCGCGCGGAGGAAGCAGACCGGCATCAAACGGAGGCCGCGCGCCGCAGAGCTGAACACGAACGCATTCTGGCTGAAGAGGCCGCCAGAACTCAGGCGCCGCCCGATCGCGCGGAAGTCCAGGAGCCCTCAGCTGAAAAGTCCAACGTCACTGAGATCACGGAATGGTTCGATGCGGGAATCGAAAATCGTGAACCGGTCCGGGCCATCGAGCCGGCGCCGCTGACGTTGCCCGAAGATCATTTTGGCACCATGCACGACGATGCCGGCGGCGAATTCGCTGCGGTTAGCGGGCCCGAAACACATGATGAGGTCGCTTCCAGTCTGCCGCGGCAATTTAACAGCGAGCACCCGTCTGAGCGCGCAGCAGCCATCAGTGAACTGCCGCATTTGGGGGGTCAGGAAGCCTTTCAACAGGTGAGCGCTGCGTTCGACGATCAGTCGGTTGAAGTTCGCAACGCCGCGGCTCGCGCCATGTCCGAACTCCAGGAAGATCGCGCGGCCGCTTTCACCCGTGCGCTGCGCGAAGGAAGTCCGGAACGACGTCGCCGGATTGGCTCTGCGATAGCGTCATCCGGATTAGCCAACGAGGCGATTAGAAATCTTACCGGCGAGAGCCGCGACAAAACTTATGATGCCTTCTCGCTGTTGTTCTTGATGTCGAAGGCCGGCGAACTTCAGCCTTTGATGCGAGCGATCGAGGACCACTCGAATATAGAAGTGCGTCTGGCGGTGGTAAAGCTTCTGGCCCTAAGTGGCCAGCCCGACATTCTGCCGGCGTTTCGCCGCATGGCCGTGCGCGGGTCGCTGCCGCCTGAAGTGCGTTCGGCGATCATGGAAGCGATCTATCAAATCACCAGCCAGTCACCGGCAGAAGCTCCATCGATGTCATAGCGCGAGGTTAATCAGTCCGCAGGGCGCAGCGTCAACGACGCTGCGCCCTTTTTGTTTGCCCAAAGAGTTTGCTGTGACTCCCGTGCTCGCCCGGTCCCTTTGCCCGCTTGAAACTGGCACGGGCGGCTCACCCGTGAATCACGCGCAAGATGCGCATGCCACAACCAAACTCAACTACTACCATGATTCACAAATACCTTGACACAGCGCAGATCCCAACGTAAGCTCCGCGCATAATCCGGACCAATATTCCGCCAGCGTCTTTATCAGTAGTTTTCGCTCATTCAAAACAAAGAAAAGGAGACTCAATCCATGGGCCGAATCCTTGCTTTCCTTTACGGAGTGATTTGCTACCTGCTCTTCTTTGTGACATTTCTCTACGCGATAGGATTTGTGGGAAACGTCTTCGTTCCCAAGTCGATCGATACCGGCAGATTGAACGGTCCCCTCAGCATGGCGCTAATCATCGACGCTGTGCTACTCAGTCTGTTTGCCGTTCAGCACAGCGTCATGGCGCGACAATGGTTCAAACAGGCTTGGACCAAAATAGTGCCCTCGCCGGTCGAACGCAGCACCTACGTCCTAATCGCGAGTCTCGTGCTGCTGTTGCTTTTCTGGCAGTGGCAACCGATGGGCCCCGTCATATGGGAAGTAAGAAACCCGACCGGTCGCACGCTCTTGCAGGCCCTATTTTGGATTGGCTGGGGAGGTGTCTTGGTTTCTACTTACCTGGTCGATCACTTCGCGCTCTTCGGACTCAAGCAGGTTTACAACTACCTCAGGGGTAAGAACGAAGGACCAATTCCATTCAAGTCGCCGGCTCTTTACAAGATGGTGCGTCATCCACTCTATCTTGGATTTATCATCGCGTTCTGGAGCACACCGCGCATGACCTTTGGCCATTTATTCTTCGCGATAATGACCACAGGGTACATTCTCGTGGCAATTCAGTTTGAAGAGCGGGACCTGATTCGATCTTACGGAGACACCTATCGGGCCTATCGCCAGAGAGTTTCAATGCTGATACCGATTCCCAGAAGAAAATAGGACGGACGCGATTAAGGAGCCGTAAAACCAGTCAGCGGATTCCCGTAGAACGCACCCGTCTTCCAGGCCATCTTGTCCCACTGCCCGTCGGAATCGCCCAACACCTGCACCGGCACGATGACGCGATTGTTACCGAGCTTGTTGCTGGTCGCGATGCCGTTGTCGACAATCTTTCCTTCCGCGTCGACGGCGAATTTGATCGACCGCACCAGATGACCTTTATAGAGAATCTTGATTTCATAGTCGCCTGCGTTTTCGCTGAACAGGTATAGCCGCCCGAACATCGTCTGGTTGTCGTCACCAGTCTTGTTCCAGGCTTTGATGTTCGGAAAGGTGCATCTCATGCGCGTCCAAATGAATTGGCCGTGAGGCTCGGTTATGTGCGTGGGGTTATCCTCGATTTCGTTCATGCCACAGCCTGCCTTGCCGGATTCTTCACCCTCGTACATCATCTTGCCCACCTCTTTGCCGCCGTGAAAGAGATGTGGCTCGAACTGCCCGTTCAGTTCGGTGCGCGCCCAAAACGCAAAGCTCAACACAGGCTTCTTCCACTGGTAAACGTCATCGGGCTCAAGGAACACGTAACCGATGGGCAGGTTCCAATCCTGATCGACGTAATAGACAAAATGGTTCACGTAGTTTGGGCCCGTCTCGTTGGAGTGGACCTTCGCGACCTTAAACTTGCCGGTGAAGAGCGTCACATCTCCTCCCATTAGTTCATTCCGCATCTTGATCACAAAGTTCACCGGGCCGGTATAGGTGATGCCTTTATCTTCCCCCAGGGCATCGCGTCCGCCGCATTCGTCGGGCTGCCACCAACGGCCTTTCTCCGTCTCCTGCGTTTTGCAATCGAACTTCCATGCGGTGCCGCCGGGCACCGTGAACTCCGCATAGATCTGGCTGCCGCTGGCAATCGGCCCATTAACGCGAAGCTTCAAGCTCGGTACCCAACTGAAGATTTTGAAATCTCCTTTGTAGGAACTAAGCGTGAAAGCCGTGACCTGAACCGAGTCTTTCGCAATCGTCGGCTGGTCCTGCGCGAATAAGTTCGGGGCGCAGGATAACACGACCAAGACGGCGAATGAGGTCAGTACCGGGAGCGGGAGCGACCGGGTCGAGAGCAATGAGCGAGTCGACGCGGAAAAAAGTTTCCTTATCAAGACACACCTCCTGATGATTTTGATTTCCCGCCGCAGGTTGGGGACTCAGCAGCTTACAACCGATGGATGACTCTAGTTAAGAGTCTTAGTCTCGTGCGAGCAGAGATACGCAAGCTACTTCTTCTCTTGCGGCGCCGGCAGCGGAAGATCTGAGTTCCAAATATCAACGGCGCACTTCCACGAGCCGTCACTCTGTTTCTTCCAAACTTCAACGAACTTCCCTTTATCCGTGGCGGGCTTGCCGCTGGCGTCATTCATCGTCATCGAATACGTCCCAGTGACGTAACCGATATCGCCCGAACGCGCTACCTCCACCTTAGTTCCGGTCCAGCCTCCCGTGAAGCCGGGCGCGGTCAGCATCCCTTTCCAAACATTTCTGATCGCATCTTTCGATGAAACCGCCGGACCGTTTTCCGGCAGCACAATCGCGTCAGCGGCATAATACGAAACGGTCTTATCCACATCTTTGGTTCCGGCGGCTTTGGACCATTCGGCGTCCAGATTCTTCAGCGCGGTCTCATCCGCAGCTTTCGTGTCGGGCGGTGTTTGACTCTGTGGCTGGCATGCATACATCAAACCAAGCGTTGCTGCGCATGCGACTAGAACTAGCAGTTTCTTCATCATCGTTCTCCCGGGTCTGGGGTCAAAGAGCGCGAGCACGGTAGTGGCTACGGGCGGACGTTGTCAAATCTCTCCGTCTACGTGCAAACCTTTCCAGCGTATGATGGTACCAGGTCGCATCACAACGCATTTGGAGGTCACGTCGATGAATCCACGCACAGTCAGATCCATCTTTCTTCTTTTTGCTCTTACCGCTTTGCCCTTTACCGTTCAGGCTCAGGACGATCGCACCGCTGATCGCGCCGCGATCAAAGCACACATCGAGAGCATCTTTCAGGCCTTCATCAACAAAGATGCCGCGGCATTGCGCGCGACGCACGCCGAAAACTGGCTCGGCTACCTCGAAGGTTCGCGCGTCGCCATCAAAGGCATCAAAGGCTACCTGGATTGGAACCAGCTCGATCCTAAGAGCCCCTACGGTATGAAGAGCTACAAGTTTCGGGAGTTCGACCTGATCTTCAAAGGGGATGCTGCGTTCGTTTGTTTCGTCGCCGACGTCGAATCGAATTGGCCGGGTGCTCCGCCGCATCGCGCGCTGCGCATCTGTGATTTCTATACGAAGAACGAAGGCAAGTGGATTCAGAGCGGCAGCGACACAGCACTGCATCAGGAATCTTTAGAAGAGCAGTTGGCGACGCCGCGTTCTCTCGGTGATCAAATGAGGCAGAGTCTGCTGGATGCGCGCTCGGCCGTCTGGCGCGCTTATTTTGCGGGCGATCGCGCCACGCTCGAAAAGCTGATCCCTGAAGAGACAATCGCCATCGAAGCCGGCTACAACACCTGGTCAAACCGCCAGGCAATTCTTGACGGTTCGGCGCAATTTGCGAAGGGCGGCGGCAAGCTGATCAAACTCGAGTTTCCGAAAACTGAAATCCAGGTCTATGGCCCCACCGCCATTGTTTACTCGAACTACGCATACGAGCTGGAGACTGGCGGCCAACATATCACCCAAACCGGCCGCGTTACTGAGGTCTTTGTTTTGCGCAAAGGGCAATGGGTGAATTCGGGCTGGCATATGGACAGCGGGAAATAGAATTTACGCCCTGACCTTAACTAGACTAAACTAGGCACAAGGTCGAGAGGAAATAAGCGACTCTGGCTATTATCGATATCATCAGGGAGAAAGTACGGAATGGCGACTATGAATTTGCAATCCCTCACTTCTTTGAGGAAATGGCGAATGATGACTTGCTTTTCGCCGACGTCGAAATGGTCATTGCCACAGGCCGAATCCGCAAACGATTCACGCGCGACCCGCGAGGCGCTCGATACGAAGTAGTTGGCATCACCACAGACGAACGCGAGGCCGCAGTCATTTGTCGAATCAAAGAAACTGACAAGCTCCTTTTCATAACGACGTACACGCTGGGATAGCACATGAACAATAACAAGAAGACCTACGACTACGGCAAGTGCCATGTTTGCGGCGAGCAGATGCAGGAGCGACGAATCAATCAGGATTTTTGGCTAAAGGGAAAGCTCATCGTAATTGAATCCGTTCCCGCCGGCGTCTGTCCTCAGTGCGGAGAGAAGATTGTTAAGGCCGATGTTGGGCGCCAACTCGCGACGCTGATCGCGAACCTTCAGCGAGCGCCCAGGCGAAAGACAATCGCCGTCCCCGTGATTCGATACGTGAAGGCTGTTGCTTAACCAATGGATCTTCTCGACGAACTTTTTGACACGCATGCCCTCACTCAAAACGAAAAAACTCTTCACTGCTGTTAGACCCCCGCGCGTAGCGTGTCTTGTCAACCAGGACGACGATGATTGGCAGCAAACCTGTATGCGAATTATCGAGTTCTTTTCGCGCGTTTGGGGCGGCGCACACAACATTATCATTCCAACTGACGGACAGGGCTTAACTGAGAGCTTTTGGAAGGTTCTTGAGGCGTATGACGCCGATTATATTTACTACTATCTTCAGACTGGTAAGGACTTCAAAGCGCGTAACCCCGAAGCTTATCGTGCTCGCCTAGAAGCCGAAGTCAAGAATTATCTGAATGGGCAACCGTTCCATGATGAAGAACGTGCTCGCGACTACGTTGATGGTCTTCTAGAGCATGAAAGATTCACGCCAACCCCGACGCCTGAATTGTCCATCCCAACCCTTTTAAAGGGCTGCGCCGACAAACAGAAAATCGGAGTGTTTGAGCCTACCCGTGATGGCATCTATCCACTTTGGCTTGCATCGTTATTTGGGTTAGCGAGCGATGGTTTGCATGAGGATTTGTCATCGTTCCACACACCGTTTTTTCCGATACCAGCGGAGGACTACGTAATTGATCTGCTCGTAAACGAACGCACTGCGACGACACTCCTATCGCCAGAGAACTTGTTCACGCCGTTCAAGCTAGCCAACTTGAAATTATCGCTGTTTTGGTTACGGAAAGCGCCACTACTGCAGGATTTGGTGCTCGTCGCGGGCGAAACCCTCTTTGATTTCTGTCTTTTCTACTCGCTTTCTCGACTGCGTCGGCCTGTGCTGTGGCTGCCCAGTCAGTGGCTGAAGACAGAAGCCATCAACGCTTCCGCAACATTATTCAATGAATATTGCCGACACCTACGCTCACTTCTACGAGAGCCTTCTTCGACTGGTAAAGGCGTGCTTACTTCGTATTCTCTACAGAAGGATCAACTTGACGAATTACTCATACAATTAAACCTCGGAAGCTTCGTACGTACCAGTGACCTTACGTCACAGGTTAGCGTTGATCTCAATATTGATGGACTTCTCGCTCACCCACTTCGGGCGTTTGAGACTGGACCACGGCCCACCATGTTGGAAGTCCGAGAGTCGTCTGAGATGGAATTGTTTGAGACGCCGAAGCCTAAGAGCTTTCCAAACATTGAGCCCTATGAGCACAGATGGATTACGGACGTGATCATTGCGGGACACTACCTTCCGCGCAACTCGAACCTGGGAGAATGGGTCATCCGAAGCCCAATACTCGGCAGGCATGGCGCGCGGGTCGGATCAGACGGGACCCTATCGTACTTCTGCCCGAACATCGGCTATGCGGGCGGTGACATCGATTCCATTCTGGTGCGTCCCACAATATTCGTTCCTAGCGCTCTGGAATTGTTCCGGAGACTAGCTTGGAGCATCGGTTACGAGGCAAAGCTCTCTGATAAGGGATTCTTTGCACAGCATACGATCACCAAGTTTGGTGGTCTTGATGAGCTGGCAGGATTTCTGTCGGACGCATTTGCACGGACCCTGATATTCAAGTTTCTAGATGACAAAGCAGAAGGCAGCACCACGGATGGATGGTTATTGAAGGACCAGCGACGATATCTTGCTCTTCCGTCTGTCTCGAAAATTTTAGGCTTTGATAGTACAAGTGAGAAAACGCTTGACCTCTTGATTTCGAAAGAGATTTTGTATCGCGGATGTATTTTCAAATGTGCAGCGTGTAGAAACTCAGACTGGTTCGGTCTCGACGAATTCTCTCAAACATTCAAATGCAAACGGTGTGGAACAACGCAGCACATCACCCACGACAATTACTGGTATGCAGAGCATGAGCCGGGATGGTGTTACAAGCTCGATGAGATTATCTATCAGTTCCTAAACCACGACGGGTACGTAGGCGTTCTAGCTTTGGCCTGCCTGAAGGGCCGCACGGACAATAGTTTCCTGTTTGTCCCTGATTTGGAACTGACTAAGAGAGACAGCACCGATCGAAAACCTGATCTTGAAATGGATATTCTCGCGGTACTTGACGGCGAATTAGCGTTGGGTGAAGCAAAGAAGGGAAACAGACTCGGCGCAACGGCAGCCATTGAGAAGAAGGAAATTAAGAAATACTGTCGCCTTGCCGATGAACTCGTCGCGAAGAAGCTCGTCTTCGCGACGTTCTCTGATACGTGGTCTAGTGAGACGATTAAGAACGTCCAATTCGCAACCGCTGATCTTTCGGTGGACGTCATTCTACTTACCGGATCAGATCTTCGCAACGCATCTTCTTATCAGTTCAGATAGTCAATCTCACCTAATCCCCACCAACCCTGCACTGACTGAATCAACTTCTCTGAGTCATAGCCGACGCCGTCTTTGAAAACGATCTCGACCTTTTCGATGTCGCTGATGTTCGCGGCGTGCGCGACGAAGGCGCCTGCTACAATAGCTCCTTAAACTCTCCGACGGTCAGGCCAGTCTCACGAATGATGCTTCTCAAAGTACCTTTCGCGACTTCTTTGTGATCGGGGACGACGATGCGTCGATGTGGGTATGTTAGCTGACGGAGGATGATGTGACTGCCTCGTTGACGATCCTGTTCGTAGCCGGGCCTTTAGTAATGCCTTGACTACGTCACGGCCAGAAACATGCGGCAAGACACTCAAGCGCCGACCTCGATGAGTTCTTCAGTGATTGGTGGCGGAACGGGATCGTTGTGAACGGCCAGACTTTCGAGGTAAAGCGCGATTGCTTCTTTGATGTTCTCAGTAACTTCTCCTCTGGTCTGACCTTGAGAGATGCAACCGGGAAGCGATGGAACTTCCGCGACGAATACTCCGTCCTCGTCCTGTTCGATCAACACGCGGTATTTCATAATGTTACCTCCCAGTGTATTCTCGGCATCTCGTTAGCCAATGGCAAGGCCAACTGCACGCGACGCCGTCCGTCATGGGTCGGACCAGTGCACCGCGGTTTTCATAAACACTCACCGTATCCCTACCAGCCCCTGCACCGACTGGATCAACTTCTCCGAGTCATAGCCGACGCCGTCTTTGAAAACGATCTCGACCTTTTCGATGTCAGCGATGTTGGCGGCGGGATTTCCTTTCACGATCATTAAGTCAGCTTGTTTGCCCGGCGCGATTGAGCCGATGCGCGCGTCCTCTCCCAAAAACTTTGCGCCGTTGAGAGTCGCGATCTTGATTGCCTCCAAAGGAGTGAAGCCGGCTTCGACCAGGAGTTCGACCTCACGCAGATCGCCGAAGCCCGCGACCACCCCACCGTTGCCCGTCGGATCGAGGCCGGCTATCAACAAGCCGCCCGCCTGCGCAAAGGCGCGTTCGAAATCCATTGACTTACGCACGAGCTTAGCCGTGGGCGAATCCGCCGCGATGCGCGATCGCGCCGTCAGGTAACGCACGCGCGCATCGGTGTTCATTGCATTAAGCACGCGGGGATTCAGAACGGCACTCGCAGCGCCGATTCCGCTTTGAGTCAATGGCGCACCGGCTTCAAAGACGGGCAGCGTGGATGTGAGTGCGACATTCTTTGCCACCAGGGTGCGAATCGTCTCCTTCACCGGCTCGCTGTTTAGATCGAGCTTAACCAGACTGGCGCTGACCGCGGCGCCCGGACATTTATCGGGCTGCTTGCCCGAAACGAACTCTGAATCTACGAGCAAGCCGTGCTCGAGATTGTCGATGCCAATCTCTGCGGCTTCGCGATAGCCGATCGAGCACAGGTGACCGGTAACTTTCAGCCCACGCTTGTGCGCTTCTTCGACCGCCGCCCGCAGTTCGTCGCGGGTGATGTTCATATAGACTTTGAAAGAAGTCGCGCCTTCGTCGGCCCAGAAGTTCACCATGCGACGCGCGTCGTCGGGCCCGGTCAGTTCGTGCATGACTGGCGTGAATGAACCGACTCCTTCCAGATACGGCGCGGTGATATGCATTTTTGGTCCGATCATCTTACCCGCGTCGATTAGTTTTTTGATTTCAAGATCAGTAAAGGGCACTACGCTGCCGGCGGTTCGAATCGTAGTGACGCCCAGCGCGAGATAGAGACGCGGGAAGCTGCTGCCCATGTTCGAATACATTGGCGGCGAGCCGCCCATGGGAAAGAACATGTGATCGTGCATCCCCACCAGACCGGGGAGCACGGTGTAGCCTTTGAGATCGAGAACCTGCGCGCCCTTTGGGACATTCGCAGTTGTGGTCGGCGCCGTTGATTGGATCTTGCCGCCGGTGATTACAATGGTTTGGTCCTCAAGCGGCGCGGCGCCCGTGCCATCGATGACGCGTACATGGGTCAGTGCGATCACCGGCGCTTCTGCGCGGATAAATTGTTGTCGGTCTGACGCCGGTCCCTGCGCCAGACAACTGATTGAAATGCTTAGCAAGAATAAAAAGGTGGTTGTACTTTTCATGGTTTCTCCGAGTCGAATCGAGCAAGAATCATCAGCCCGCAAAGGGGGCGAAAGCATAAAGCCTGGGCCGTGAGCCCCCAGGAAACGATAAAGCAAACAATCACGGAGTCTGCGGAGCGGGCGATAGCGCACGAACTTTCAGCGATGAAACGGCGACGAAATTCGAAACGCTAGCCTAACGATTTCGCTGTCGCCCGCGACGCGGGCTGGCGATTCCTTTATGGAGTATTCCTGAGGCCCACGCCACGGGCTTTACGCTATCGCCGCTCCGCGGACTCTGATCGAATCCTATCGGGCGCAGCGGTTGAAATTCTAATCGTCTTTCGCCATTGTGTCATCAATGAGTTATCGAAAGCTAAATCAGCACGCGACGTTTGAGTTGCAGCCTCACCTCGTCGGCGATCTGATTGAAGTTCGGCCACTGAGACGGGACGATTGGGAAAGTTTGTTTGCGGTCGCTTCGGACCCGCTGATTTGGGAGCAACATCCGGCCTCGGATCGCCATCAGGAAGAAGTCTTCAGGGAGTTCTTTCGAGAGGCTTTGGCATCGGGTGGCGCGCTGATTGTCATTGCCCGAACCACTCAAGAGATTATCGGTTCGTCGCGGTACTTCGGATATGATCCTGAGAGAAGCGAAATCGAAATCGGCTGGACGTTCCTGGCGCGGTCACATTGGGGTGGAAAATACAATGCAGAATTGAAACGCCTCATGTTGGATCACGCTTTTGGATTTGTCGAGATCGTTATTTTCAAAATCGGGCGAACGAATTTCCGTTCACGAAAAGCTGTGGAGAAAATCGGTGCTGTTCTGAGCGAGCGGCGAGAAGAAGCAGACCTTCAACGAAGAACCGTGGACCACGTCGTCTATCAAATCAAGAAGCCAACGAAGGAATCAAACTAGCGTCCTCTGACCTCATTCTCACGAGCGGAACACCAAAGTCTGATTGTTTTCAAACCAGAGAATTGCCCCGCTTTGATAACCTCAGAGTACAACGCCCTCCCTAACGGTCGGGCTACTGCCCCGATTCTATAACGAAGATTGGTTACGGGGCAGTAGCCCGCGCGTCAGCAAGGGCGTTGTTCTGTGATCATTCTACACTCTACTTCGTCGCAGCCGAGGAATCTGACTACGCGCGGTAAATCGGTTTTGTAGCAGTTTCTTCCGCAAAGTTCACACATTCTCTGCAAGTTTGTCCTTGAGCGATTCACCCTTTACTATTTCTGTTTATGTCTTTCCAGCTTAAGTCCGACTATCAGCCCTGTGGTGACCAGCCGCAAGCAATCGACGCCCTGGTGCGCGGGCTCGAAGATGGATCGAGAGACCAGGTCCTGCTCGGCATAACGGGGAGCGGCAAGACTTTCACTGTCGCCAGCGTCATTGACCGAACGCAGAGACCAACGTTGGTGATCGCTCATAATAAGACCCTGGCCGCTCAGCTCTATCAGGAATTCAAGTCTCTGTTCCCGGAGAACTCGGTCGAGTATTTCGTCTCCTACTATGACTATTACCAGCCGGAAGCCTACGTGCCCGCGTCAGATACTTACATCGAAAAAGACGCGATCGTAAATGAAGAAATCGATCGGCTCCGCATGTCGGCCACGCGCGCTTTGTTTGAACGCCGCGACGTCATCGTGGTCGCGAGTGTCTCTTGCATTTACGGTCTCGGCGATCCCGACGCCTACTACGGCATGCTTTTATTTCTCGAGCCCGGCATGCACATCACCCGTGATACGCTGCTGCAACGCCTGGTCGAGTTGCAGTACGAGCGCAATGACATCGATTTCAAACGCGGCAGCTTTCGCGTGCGCGGGGACGTGGTCGAGGTCTATCCCAGTTACCAGGAAGAGGCTTATCGGATCGAGCTGTGGGGAGACGAGGTCGATTCCATCTCTACCATCGACCCTCTGCTGGGCGAAGTCACGCAAAAGCACACGGCGCGCTTGCCGCTCTATCCAAAGTCGCACTATGTAATGCCGCGCAGCACGCTCAAGCGGGCGATCAAATCGATCAAACAGGAGCTTGAGTGGTGGGAACCAAAGTTGATTGCCGAGGGCAAGCTGGTCGAAGCCCAGCGTCTGCATCAACGCACAATGTTTGATCTCGAGATGATGAAAGAGATGGGCTTCTGTCGTGGGATCGAAAACTATTCACGTCATCTGACCGGGAAAAAGCCGGGCGAGCCGCCGCCGACGCTGCTCGACTATCTGCCGCGCGACACTTTGGTGGTCATCGATGAATCACACCAGACAATTCCGCAGGTGCGTGGCATGTTCTTTGGCGATCAATCGCG
>WNFP01004829.1_pt1 | contig 30650 bp, 23 predicted proteins | sample 5400201 | NCBI WGS metagenome assembly WNFP01 (sample SAMN13153355, study PRJNA577476) | soil metagenome | isolation source: 115 cm saprolite under Madrone tree | place: USA:California | collected 2016-06-14 | reverse complement strand
GCGTCCGAGCGCGGCGGCGCCGATGGCCGCTCCGGTGCCGGCGAGGAAGCGACGACGGGAAACGCGGGACGTGGGTCCGGGCGTGTGTTTCATCAGAGCCGCTCCTTCCGTAGTGCCTTCGTTGGCCTTCCGGGGAGTGCGCCGAGTCTGGGAAGGGCTCTGCGCACGCCGGCCCGACGTGCCGGCTCCGGTCTCATCCGGTGTCCGGCGGGGCCGCTCGAGACAGCCGCGCAAGGATGTATCGGGGGCCGCGTGCCTGTCAAGGCGGGATGTACTACTGGACTGGGAAACTACCCCGCCAGCAGGAAGTTGCTGACCGGCTACGCACGTTCGGGGCAGAAGCAAGATCGGTTCACTCCACCCCCGCGAGCTGGAGCCCGGGTATGGCGCGCTGGTGTTCGAGAAGCGGCTGCGATGAGATATCGACCCTCGGGAGGCCGACCAGCGTACTCGTCGGGCGGGGGGCCGGCACCTGCCCGCATTGCGGTGCGCCGATCGCAGGCCGCTTCGGGACCTTTAAGGACGGTTTCGGCCGGCGACGGATTCCGGGTGCGGCTCGCGGCCTGATCCGGCGTCAAGGCCGCGCAGACGGATCGATCGGAGTCTCGAGGCCGAAGCGCGCCTCGATGACCTGCGCGGCATCGAGGCACAAGTCCTCGCGAAAGCGCGCGCCGGTCAGCAGTACGCCGATCGGCAGTCCGTTCGTGGCGTCGCGCCCGGCCGGAACGCATGCAGACGGCAATCCGAGCAGGTTCGCGGGGACGACGGACCGCATCATCTCCATCGTACCGCGTCGGCGTCCGGGGTCGCGCCCGATTCGAATTTCGACCCCGGGCGCATGCGAAACGCCCGCCACACGCCGGCCGCCATCAGGACCATGCTGCCGACGAAGGGCAGCTCCCAGCTGCCGAACTTGGAGCGTAGAGAGCGTAGATAACATAAGCGCCGTTCTCGGACCGCCTCGCTCCGAGGGTCCTCCACTCGGGACCTGCGGGCACAGATGCGGACAGCTCGGGGCGTGTCCCCGCCCTGCCCGCCCCCGTGGACTGACCCCACCGGCGGAGGCGCCCTTCAATCTGCCCAAATGCCGACCGCCATCACAATGTCGACGGCGCGCGTCGTCTACCGGGGCATACAACACTTGCGGTAGCGCACGCCGCTCCCACACGGGCAGGGCGCGGCGGGTGCGGGGAGCGGCGTGCCGGGCGTCCACTGCCAGCGCTTCCCGGTCGCCGCGGGCCCGGGTATCGGCTCCTTCTCCAGGCGAGCCGCCCACTCCTCGACGACAGCGGCCATGGCCGTTTCGTCCGAAGGATCGATCCCGCGCTTCCGGCTCACCTGGGCCAGACTGCGGGGACTGCCCGCCGCCGCAGGCCCGCTTGCCAACTGCAGGAAAGCGTGCCGCCGCCGCGCGATGCGGCTCCGGAGCTCTCGCGCCACTGCGGGATCTTCGCCGCCGGTCTCGCCGAGCCACGCGAAGAAGGCGTCTAGGTACTCCGGGGTGGTCTCAGCCTCCTCCGTTGGAATGCCGCTCATCTGAGGGAAATACTCGAGCAGGTACTCGTCGACCTGCGTCGCGGTCCATCCAAGGGGCGGTTCCCCCGCGGTGTCGATCTTGTAGCCGAACAGGTCGTCTATCACCGCCTGTGCTCCCCGCAGCCATTCCGCGCTCCGCCCCCCTCTCACCTGGTCTGCGACGAAGTGGTTTCCGAGGGCATCCGCCTCGTCCCAGTACTCGGCGTCGAGAGGGCTCCCGTCGAGCCAGTTCCAGTCCGCCTCGGGGTGCGGGGCCGTGAGCGTCACAGACGGCTTCTCAGGGAGCCGATCGATCGACACCGTCCGCGAGACAGGGGTCTGCGGCTCGTCCTGGAATACGGCGCCGTGGGCGCCGAAGAATCCGGCCAGGGCTTCGAGGACGGCCGTGGCGCACGCGTAGTCTCGCTCCGCGAGCGCGCGGGCATGGCCATGGGCGTCGAGGGAGAGTAACCACGGGTAGGCCCGCGGTCCCGCCACGGGCCAGCCGTGCCGCTTCGCCTCGCTCGCGAGTCCTCGGGGCAGGTTCTTGCGCGCTTCGAAGTTGATCGAGAGTATGGGTACGCCGGCGCCCTGAGCTCGGATCTCCTCCTCCGTCCCCACGTGGGCCATCTCCGTGAAGTCGTCGACCGACTCGAAGACCAGCACGCCGTGGCTCTCGCCCAAACCGCCGATGATGCTCAGGCAGGCACCCTCCATTCCAAAGGTGGGTGCGTCGAGACGAAGAACCTGGTTGTCGCTCTGCGCAATGCGCCACGGCGCGAGACGATACAAGGCCGCAGCCGCCTCGAAGAACCGGCCCACCGCTTCCGGGGTCACCCTGCCATTCTCCAGATAGCTCTGCCGGTCATCGCCGGGCCCGATTGCGCGCCCCATGGCGCGGACCACCGCGTCGATCTCCGGCGTCGGCCCCACCCGGACCGCGACGCCGGGGCCCAGGTGCCCTCGCAGGACGGCGGCGAGCTCCGCATCGTCCACGCGAAGCGCCTCGACGAAGGCAGGTTCCGTCTTGGGTCTCTGGGTTTTTACGACTTTCACGATCGCGCCGGCGGCCTCGGCCGGGCCAGCGCCCTGGTCGAGTGTCTCTACTCCGAAAAGCCACCCGCTCGTGGCGTCTACCACCACCGCCACCCAGGGCCGATACGGCTTGGGCTCCTTGATGCGGAACGGACCTGGGCGCCATCCCGCGACCCATTCGCCGGGCACAACGTCTGGAGGCTCAGTTGCTCTCTGCCTTCTCATCGCTTACACGAATGCGATCATGTTGAGCGTGTCGAACACCTCGCTGCAATCCTAAATCGGCCGCGCCCGCAAGACCAGCCGGCGCGGTCCTGCGCTAAGGATAGCGACGACGTCAAGGACCCGCGAGCCAGACCATGTCCCACGGCCGTCAGTGTATGCGCGTGGATACACCCAGAGTTGGCGCTCGGCTCACTCCCGCGCTTTTCCGCTTGACAGGTTCGCCGGGCGAGTCGGCGTTGCGGCGGCAGCCCTCAGCAGTTGCCCGCCCAGCGGCCGCACGATTCCGCCGACACGCGGCCGGACGGGTGCCGATCAAAAATCATTTCGCTCCCCGAGATCTCCCGTCGTAGCGGCTCTCTGGAAGCCCGAAAATCAGGGTGTAGAGTCGCCTCAGCAGAAGGAGGCCTCGCCATGCAAGTTCATTCGCAGCCTGTGTTTGCCCCTCATCATTTCCCCTCGGAGCTGGACCAACTCGGCGACGAAATCGCCGAGCTTTCCGCGCATCTCGACGCCGCCACCGCGCGCCTCCTCGCCCTGATCCGCGAGTTCGACACCCGCGGCGGATGGAACACGGGCTTCCGCTCCTGCGCCGCCTGGCTCTCCTGGAGGGTCGGGCTCGATCTGGGCGCCGCCCGGGAACGGGTCCGGGTCGCACGCGCCCTCGAGACGCTGCCACTCCTCGCCGAGGCCCTTGCCCACGGGCAGCTGTCGTACGCCAAGGTCCGCGCCCTCACCCGCGTGGCCACGCCGGAGACGGAAGCTCGCCTGCTCGCGGTGGGGCGCGCGGGCACGGCCGCCCACGTCGAGCGCATCGTGCGCGGCTGGCGGTTGGTAGACCGGCGGGCCGAGGCTCGGGAGACGGCGCAACGGCATGCGGGCCGGGCGCTGCACGTCTACCAGGACGAGGACGGCATGGTGATCCTCCGGGGGCAGCTCGAGCCGGAGGTGGGGGCGCTGCTCGTGCAGGCGCTCGCCGCCGCGCGCGAGACTCTGTATCAGCGGGCACGCGTCCCGGACGGGGACGCCGGGCCCCTGGGCGTTTCCGCGGAAACGCCCACGCTGGCCCAGCAGCAGGTGGATGCACTGGCCCTGCTCGCGGAGTCAGCCCTTCACCACCTCGATCCCGGCGCCCCGGGTGAGCGCTACCAGGTGGTGGTCCACGTCGACGCCCAGATGCTGGCCGATCCGGATCAGCCGGGCCACTCCGTGCTCGAGGACAGCGCGCGCGTTTCCGAGGAAACGGTCCAGCGCTTGGCGTGCGACGCGAGCCGGGTGGTGATGCGCCACGACGACAACGGGCGCTTGCTGGAGATCGGTGCCCGGACCCGGACGATTCCCCCCGCCTTGCGGCGCGCCCTCCACCATCGGGACCGGGGCTGCCGGTTTCCTGGCTGCAGTGGCCGCTTCGCCGAGGGGCATCACCTCCGCCACTGGGCGCACGGCGGCCCGACAACGCTCTCGAATCTCGCGCTCCTCTGCCGCCGGCATCACCGAGCGGTGCATGAGGAGGGCTACCAGGTCTCCCGTGGGCCAGACGGAACCCTCCGATTCCGGCGGCCCGATGGCCGCCCGCTGCCTGAGGTGCCGTTGCCTGCTGCGGTGCCGGGGGATCCCGTCGAAGCGCTCCGAGCGTCTCACGACTCGCAAGGGCTTCGCGTCACCGCGCGGACGGCGTGTGCCGGCTGGCTCGGGGAGCGACTGAATGTGGGGTGGGCGATCGACGTCCTGCACCCCCGGGCCCAGAGACCGAGGCCTTGAGTCTCATCCGAAGAGGGATCGCCGGCTGCTTGTCTTCCGAAGATCGCCGTAGCAGCCACGCCACCGTCGCTTCTCAAGTAGCTTCCCAGCAGTCCGTCAATACGTCGCTCTTGACGACATGGGCGCTGTCGTTTTTCTTCCAGGCACGACTGCGGGTGAAGGCGGCGCGCCTCTGCGCCCTTGAGCACCGACCGCACTCGCGCAATCCCCACTTCTCCGTCGAGGTAGACCAGGAGCGCGAAGCTGCCCAGGACATAGGCGGCCGGACTACCGGCCACGCGAACGCCCTCTCCTGTGTTCCCTCAGCAGCCCACGAGTGAGAAATGTCCGTCCCTTCAGCATGCCGGCGGCCTGCCGGATGGGCTTAGCCATCGCCGGAACGAGCGCCAAGACGCCTCAGTAGTCGATCACGGAGACTTGGTCACCCGGATGCAGCTTGTACTTCTTCCGAAGGTCGGCCGGGATGACGACCCACCCAATTCTCGGAGACAATGAGCCGGATAGGCCACCTCCTCGAGCGCTATGCGTATGACATGGGCACCACCCGACGGCCTCACTCCACCCCGGCGAGCTGGAGCTCGCGGGCCCGGTGACAGGCGACGAAGTGCGCGGGTGAGATCTCCTGCGAGGCCGGTACCTGTGTCCGGCACATCTCGATCGCGTGCGGGCAGCGGGGGTGGAAATAGCAGCCTGCCGGAGGCGAGGCGGGATTTGCTACTTCCCCTTCGAGGATGATGCGCCGCGAGCGCACGCGCGGGTCCGGTTCGGAGACCGCGGACAGGAGGGCCGCGGTGTAGGGATGCTTGGGCGCCGTGAAGATCTCCTCGGTCTCCGCCAGCTCCACGATGCGCCCGACATACATCACCGCCACGCGGTCGCTGATGTGCCGTACCACGCTGAGATCGTGGGCCACGAAGAGGTAGGTGAGCCGGAACTCAACCTGCAAATCCTGAAGCAGATTCAGGATCTGAGCCTGGACCGACACATCCAGGGCCGAGACCGGCTCGTCGGCGACCACCAGGCGCGGTCGGAGGGCCAGGGCGCGGGCGATGCCGATGCGCTGGCGCTCGCCGCCGCTGAAGGCATGGGGGAAGCGCCGCATGTACTCGGGCCGGAGCCCTACGCGTCGGAGAAGCTCGGCCACGTGCTCCTCGCGCACCCGCCGGCTCTTCACGCCGTGCACCAGGAGCGGCTCCCCCACCAGATCGAGCAGCGTCATGCGGGGATTGAGCGAGGCGAAAGGATCCTGAAAGATCATCTGCATCTCCCGGCGCAGCGCCCGCAGCTCCGCCCGGCCCAGCCGGCCCACCTCGACCACCGAGCCATCGGTGACGCGCATGAGGATCTCCCCGCTCGTCGGCTCGATGGCGCGTACGATGCACCGCGCGGTGGTCGTTTTCCCGCAGCCGCTTTCCCCGACGAGGCCGAGAGTCTCGCCTTCGTCGATGTGAAAGTCGACGCCGTCCACCGCGCGGACATGGCCCACCGTCCGTTTCCAGAAGCCCTTCCGGATCGGGAAGAGCTTCTGAAGCCTGGTGACGCGCAGGAGGACTCCGGGGGGAAGAGCGCTCACGGGTAGAGGAAGCAGCTCACCGTGTGCTTGTCCCCGACCGATCGCAGGGTTGGCTCCTCTGCATCGCAGCGCCCCGCCATGAACTGCGGGCAGCGCGGGTGGAAGGGACAGCCGGAGGGCCGGTCATAGGGGTGCGGTACCGCGCCCGCGATGGGGTTGAGCCGCTCTCGCGAGCGTGACCGCATGCGGGGAATGGAGCGAAGGAGGGCCTGGGTATACGGGTGCCGCGGCGCATGGAAGATCTCGTCGACCGGCGCCTGCTCGACTACGCGGCCGAGATACATCACCGCCACGTCCGTGGCCATCTCGGCGACCACGCCCAGGTCGTGGGTGATGAGCATGATCGCCATCCCGTCTTCGCGTTGCAGCTGGCGCATGAGCTCGAGGATCTGCGTTTGCGTGGTCACGTCGAGCGCCGTCGTCGGCTCGTCCGCGATGAGCAGGGTCGGATGGCAGGACAGCGCCATCGCGATCATGGCCCGCTGGCGCAGGCCCCCGCTCAGTTGGTTCGACAGCTGGTCGACGCGCTGGTCGGGCGAGGATACGCCGACCCGTCGAAGCATCTCGATCGTCCTCACGCGCGCCTGGCGCCGGTCGACCTGTTGATGGAGCATGATCGCCTCGACGATCTGGCTGCCCACCGTGTGCACGGGACTGAACGAGGACATCGGCTCCTGGAAGATGAGGGCGATCTCCGCCCCGCGGATCGCGCGGATCTCGGGGCCATTCGGCGGCAGCTTCGCCAGATCGACCACCGGACCGCCGTCGACCGCGTCGGTGGCGGCCTGCCGGCGGAACCGGATCTCGCCGTCGACGATCCGGCCTGGGCGATCCACGATCCCGAGGATCGAGCGGGCGGTGACGCTCTTGCCGCAGCCGCTTTCCCCCACGATGCCGAGGGTGGCCCCCGGATAGAGGTCGAAGCTCACGCCGTCGACTGCCTTCACGGTGCCTTCGTCCTGCATGAAGTAGGTCTTCAGATCCCGGACAGACAGGAGCGTCGGGCGGGCCTCAGCGGCCATAGGGGTCCGCGGCGTCCCGGAGGCCGTCACCGAGGAAGTTGAAGGCCATGACCACGACGATAACGGGCACCGCGGGAAGCATCAACCACGGCGAGATGGCCACCGTCTGGACGTTCTGGGCCTGCTGCAGCAAGACTCCCCAGCTCATGGCCGGCGGGCGCAGGCCCAGGCCGAGAAAGCTGAGCGCGGTCTCGCTGACGATCATCGCGGGCAGGGCGAGCGTCGTGGCCGCGATGATATGGCTCATGAACGACGGGACCATGTGCACGAAGATGGTCCGCATCTGGCTGCAACCCACCAGCCGCGCAGACACGACGAAGTCCTCCTCCCGCAGGGAGAGAAAGCGTCCGCGGACAACCCGGGCCAGCTCGGTCCAGGCGAGGAGGGAGATGATGATGGTGATGGCGAAATACACTTGAAGTATGGACCAGTCCCGGGGGAGCGCCGCCGCCAGCCCCATCCACAGCGGGATGGTGGGGATCGAGCGAAGGATCTCGATGATCCGCTGGATGAGCGTATCGGCGATCCCCCCGTAGAAGCCGGAGAGCCCGCCGAGGACCACGCCGAGGACGAGGCTCATCGTGACTCCGACGAGGCCGATAGTGAGCGAGATGCGCGTGCCGTACATGAGCCGCGACCAGAGATCCCGCCCCTGCACGTCCGTGCCCAGCAGGAAGATCGTCTTGGCGGCGTCGCGCCCCCCGTCGACACCGATGAGGTGCCGCGTGGTCGGGATCAGGCCGAGGAACCGGTACTCGAAGCCCTTGCCGAAGAACCGGACGGGGATCTTCTCGCTGGGATCCGTCCGATAGACGCGCTTGAAGCTCTGGAGGTCCCGGGCCCCCTTGACCGCGTAGACGTAGGGGCCGAAGCGCCAGCCGTCGAAGAGGTGGACGCGCTGCGGGGGCATGAGCGAGCGCTGCGCCTCGGAGGCGTTGGGGTCGGCGTAGGCGAGGAAATCCGCGCCCACCACGACCAGGTAGAAGCCGATGACGACGAGCGCGCTCGCCACCGCCACCTTGTGCTTGCGAAACCTCCACCACATGAGCTGCCATTGCGAGGCCACGAAGATGCGCTGTTTGCTCACGTCGGCCGCGCCCGCGCCGGGCAGGGAGGCGCCCGTGGGACCGAGGGCCACGTCGGGCGTGGCCATCACGTCTCCTCGAGCCGGATGCGTGGGTCGACCCACACGAGCAGGATGTCCGAGACCAGGGTGCCGATCACCGTCATGACCCCCAGCAGGAGCACGATGGTGCCCGCGAGGAACATGTCCTGCGCGATGAGGGCCTTGAGGAGGAGCGGTCCCACCGTCGGTAGTCCCAGCACCAGCGACACGATGATGCTCCCCGACACGATGTACGGCAGCGTGTAACCGATGGTGCTCGCGAAGGGGTTGAGGGCCAGCCGCACCGGATACTTCAAGATCAAGTCGATCTCGGTGAGACCCTTGGAGCGCGCCGTCACCACATAGGGCTTTCGCAGCTCGTCCAGCAGATTGGCCCGCATGATCCGGATCTGCTGCGCGGTACCCGCGAGACCCAGGATCAGCGCGGGGATGGGCAGGTGCTTGAGCAGGTCCCAGACCCGGGCCATGCTCCACGGCGCATCCTGGAGCTCCGGCGAGAACAGCCCGCCAATGTGCGCGTTGAACAGCGTGAAGCCCAGGTAGAGCAGCACCAGGGCGAGGAGGAAGTTCGGGACGGCGAGGCCGATGAAGCCCACGAACGTACCGACGTAGTCGCCCACCGAATACTGCCGGACCGCCGAATAGATCCCGATGGGCAGGGCGAGCACCCAGGTGAGGAACAAGGAGGCGACTGAGACCACCACGGTCAGCCAGAAGCGCTCGCCGATCACCTCGGTGACGGGCCGCCGCCACTCCATGGACATGCCGAAGTTGCCTTGGGCGATGAGGCGCATCCACTTGAGGTACTGCACGTAGACTGGCTGCCCGAGGCCGTACTGGATCCGGAGGTTCTGCGCCTCCTCGTCGGTTACCACGCTGCCCATGGACGCCATCTGGGCGATGTAGGAGGTGACGTAGTCGCCCGGCGGCAGCTGGATGATTACGAAGGAGAGGACGGAGATCGCCCACACGGTGAAGATTGCGAGGAGGGCGCGACGGCCGATGTAGGCCAGCATGACGGGCCCGGGTCACCAACCCTCACTCAACCCTCTCCCCGCTGGGGAGAGGGCAGGGTGAGGGGCGGCGATGCCCCAGGCGCCTCCCGAGCCTACTTCTTCCAGAAAAACGTCACGGGGCGGGAGATCGTCGGGGTCTTGCCGTCCGGGCTATTGTATTGACGCGACGGAATATTGCCCATGCTCGTCTTGACCACGCGCACGCCCATGGAGGCCGGGCCCATCCCGATGACGCCAATGATGTAGACCTCCTCGGCGGTGATCTTCCAGACCTCCTTGCCGAGCTGGATCCGCTCCTTCTCGGGCACGCCGTACGCACGCTTGAACTTCGCCATCAGCTCCTTCATGCGCGCGGGAGGCTCCTTCCCCTGCGTACCCGCGGACTGGAACCATTTGGCATAGAGCGGCCCCGAGGACGCGACGACGGCGATGGCGTCGAAGGGAAACACGTGCGTCGGGAACGTGAAGAGATGCTCGCTGCCGTCGTTGTTCCAAGCGGCGAGCTGCTGCTCGTTGGCGGCGGTGCGCTGCAGGGCGAGGCTCCGCTCCACCTCCTGCACGGTGAGATCGATACCGATCTTCTTCCACTGCTCGCGGATCATCTCCGCGATCTGCGTGAATTGCAGGAATTGGCCTCCGAGTGTCATGATCTCGACCCGGAGCCTCCCCTTGCCGTCGGTCCGCAGGCGATAACCCTCGGCGTCTTTCTTGGCGAGGCCGATCTTGTCGAGCATCTCGTTGGCCTTCTTGAGGTCGAGCGTCGCCCAGAGCTTGCGGTACTCGGGACCGGGGTTGTACTTGTTGTTGTCGGCGGGCACCACGGAGCTCGGCGTGCCGGTCCCCAGCCAGAAGGTCTCGTTGATCTGGTCGCGGTCGATCCCAAGCGCGAGCGCGCGCCGGAAGTCGGCCGTGTTCATCCACTTCGCGATCTCCGGGTCGGCCTCGTAGCTCAAGTTGAACTTGATGATCATGTCCCCGCCGTAGTCACCCGGATCGAGATAAAGCTTGTAGCCGCCCTTCTGCTGATTCTCGATGAACACCGGCACCTTGGCGAGGTCGAGGTGGCGAGCCTGGAAGTCGTACTCGCCCGCGATCGCGCGCAGGTTGATGACCTCGAGATTCTCCGCGAGCGTTAGCACCACCCGATCGATGTAGGGCAACTGGTTGCCTGCCGTGTCCACGAAGACGCTGTAGGGATTCCGCTCCAGCGTCCACGTGGGCGTGTTGGCGGGCGTCACGGTTTTCCACGGTGAGAGGACCGGCAGGTCGGGATTCTGCGACCAGTCGTTCTTGGACAGGAACATGCGGACCCAGCTGTCGAACTTCGCCTCCTTGAACTTCTTGTCCACCTCGGCCTGCCCGGCGTACTTCGGGTGGAACTGCTTCAGGTAGTGGGCCGGTGCATACCCACCCAGCCCGAACGCCCCACGCCAAGCCTGACCGCCGAGGTCCGTGGAGCCCGCCAGCACGTCGGGGAACATGTAGTACGGCTCGGGGAACTTGAACTTCACCGTGTAGGCGTCGACCTTTTCGACCACGCCCTGCTTGCCGTTGATCGCCATGGCCGCGGAAGGCGTGGGGACGAGGTCCTTGTTCCGGTAGATGTCCTCGAACCAGAAGACGAAGTCGTCCGCGGTGAACGGCTTGCCGTCGCTCCACTTCATCCCCCGGCGCAGGTGGAGGACGAGGGTGCGCCCGCCGTCCTGCATCTCGTAGCCCTTGGCAATGTTGGGCGTCACCTTGTCGCCCGTGTAGTCCCAGAAGAGCAGATGGTCGGGCCCCGAGCAGCACCGGTAGCCGTTCCAGAAGTCGGCCGGGCCCGTGAACCCTCCGCGCCACGTGCCGCCGTACTTGCCGATCTCGTTGATCGGTGACGACCTCCGGCCCCTCCAGCTTGCCGATCAGGGCGCTCTTGCTCATCTGAGCCAGGGCCCCGGCGGCGGCCATGATGCTGAGCGCCCCCACCACGAGGCCGATCGTGAAACGGGACCGGAGCATGCGTGCCCGCGGCGTACGGCTATCTTCGGTCATGACGCGTCCCCCTTGATGCGTGTCCCGATGATCATGCGTGCTGCCCGCGGCGCTCCTGCCCCCGGCTTGGCCAGCACGCCCCACCAGCGGGCTCCCTCCAAGTATGTTGGGGGATACTGCGCCGGGCGCCCGCCCGCCGTCAAGCGGCTCTCACTAGCGCGCATCAGGGTCTGGCGCAGCCGATCGGCTCGAGGCAGCCGGTATATACTGCCCCTGCCGCATCGCAGTCCCACCCAGAGGAGGCGGTGTGATGACCCAGCGACACGTACTCCTCGCGTACCGGCGCGCCGCCCTTGATGGTGGTGCCGACACACCTTCATACGTCGAGTGGCGTATCTACGGGTTACGGAATTATGCCCACCACACAAGGAGGAGTCCATGAACCGACGCCAGTTCCTCAAGCTTGGTGCTGTGACCGGTGGAGCCGTTGCTGTCGGAGGCCCTGGGCGCGGCTGGTGGAGCACGGCCACCGCGCAGCCGGCCGCCACGCCTACCGTTGATCGTCTCGTCCTGACCGTCGTGGTGGACAACGTCTACGACATCTTCGCCAAAGGCGGCAAGCTCGACGCCATCACGGTGCAGCGGGCACCGTTCGTCAGGACGGGCGATACCCTGCTCTCCGAGCACGGTCTCGCGTACCACCTCGAGTCGACGCGCGGATCGGAGCGGCGGGAGATTCTCCTCGACTTCGCCCTGACCGAGAAGAATCTCAGCCAAAACTACCGGGGGCTGAAGGTCGATCCGGGCCGCGCCGACGCCCTCATCCTCAGCCACGGCCATGTCGATCACTATGGGGCGCTGGCCCCGCTGGTCGAGCAGGGCGTGATCAAGCCGGGGCTGACGCTCTACGCGGGCGGCGAAGACACCTTCTGCCAGCGCTTCGTTGCCCTGCCCAGTGGATCAGTCGACATGGGTCAGCTCGACCGCCCGGGCCTCGAATCACGCGGCCTCAAGGTTGTGCTCGCCAAGCAGCCCGCGGTAGTGGCCGGCCACGCCATGACCACCGGCCAGATCGATCGGCTCACCGACTTCGAGAAGCCGCCGGCGTCCGGTCGGCTGCTCGCCGGTCCCATGCACTCGGCGTGCTCGTCCAGCCACTTCGGAGCCACGCAGGTGGCGGTCAAGCCGGGTGATCTGGCACCCGACAACTTCCAGGGTGAGCATGCCACCGCCTATCTCGTGAAGGACCGGGGCCTCGTGGTGATCACCTCCTGTGGCCACGCCGGCGTCATCAACTCGGTGCGCCAGGCACAGAAGGTGACCGGTATCCAGAAGGTCCACGCGATCGTGGGCGGCTATCACCTGGCCCCGGCGCCCGACGAAATCGTTGCCAAGACGGTGGCAGAATTCAAGGCGATCAACCCCGACTACATCATTCCCATGCACTGCACCGGTTTGAACACCATCATCGCCGTGCACCAGGCCATGCCGGCGAAGCTCGTGATGCCCTCGACGGGCACGCGCGTGATCTTTGGCGCATGAGTCCCCCCTCCGGGCCGCGCGAGGGCACACTGTCGCCGCGCGGCTTCAGGCTCCACTACGTCGAGTGGGGAGACGCGAGCGCCCCGCCGCTCGTGCTCCTCCACGGCATCACCGGGCATGCCCGAACCTGGGACACGCTGGCGTCGGCCCTCGCGGATACGTGGCACGTTCTCACGCTCGATCAGCGCGGCCACGGCGATTCCGATCCCGCGCCCGACGGCGACTACGGTGTGGGGGCGATGGGGGACGATCTCGACGCCTTCGCGGACGCGCTGGGGCTCCCCACGTTCGCCCTGCTCGGCCTGTCCATGGGCGGACGCGTGGCCATGGGATTCGCCGGCGCGCACCCACAGCGCGTCCAGCGACTCGTCATCGTGGACATCGCCCCCGAGATCCATCCCCCCGGCATGGCCCGCATCCGGTCCATGATCGCCAACGCCCCCGAGGCTATCGAATCGGAAGAGTGGGCGGTCGAGACCGCGATGGCGGCCAACCCGCGCGCCGACGTGGCCGAGTTGCGCCACCGGATCAAGCACGCGCTCCGCCGCGAGCCCGACGGGACGCTCACCTGGAAGTACGCGCGCGACGTGCGGGAGATGATGCGGCGAGGCGGCCGCCACGAGCCGCTCGATCTTTGGGAACGGCTCACCCGCATCACTTGCCCCACGCTGCTCGTGCGCGGTGCCGAGTCCGACGTGCTCTCGCCGGAGCTGGCCGAGCGGGTGGTCGCGGCCCTGCCCGACGGCCGGATCGTGGAGGTGCCCGAGGCCGGGCATACCGTCCCCGGCGACCGCCCCATGGAATTCGTCGAGGTAGTGCGGCGCTTCCTCTCGCCCAGCGCGCGCTAGACTGCGCCGCTACCGCTCGCGCCCCGCCGCCGCGCTGCCTCTCCGCCCGCACCCGCTGCATGGCGTCTCGTCTCCACCCGCTTGTGCCAAGCCGGTAGCCCTCACGCGCCCCCCTCTCTCCCTTGGGGAGAGGGGCAGGGAGAGGGAACCCGCTCGACGCTCACCCGCCTCCCCACCGGGAAAAACCGCAGGTCCCAGCGCTCAGCTAGCATTCCCCAGAGTCCCTGCGGATACGCGAGCATCACGCCGACCGCGAGCGTGCCCAGCAGGATCATGTACCAGGCCCCGTAGTCGGAGAGGAACTCGCGCACCAGGAAGAAGAGCGCGGTGCCGATCAGCGGGCCTTCGAGCGAGCCGAGCCCGCCGATCACGACGATGAAGATCGTGTAGGCCGTCCAGGAGATGCTGAAGCCGGCGTCCGGCGAGATGCGGAGCAGGTTGAGGTAGATCAGCCCGCCGGTGAGGCCCGTACCGAACGCGACCGCGACGTAGACCGCGAGCTTGGTGCGGAAGACGTCGACGCCCAGCGTCTCGGAGGCGGGCTCGCTATCCCGGATCGCCATGAGCCCGAGCCCGTAACGGGAGCGAAGAAAGGCGTACACCGCGCCGAGGGCCGCTACGCCGATGGCCAGGGCAAGGAAATAGGTCGTCAGCTCGCGACTCTCGCGGGCGAGCGGAAACACCGCCTTCAGGGTGCGCCCGGACCCGCGGCCGAGGGCGGGCGTGTTGGCGATGAGCAGCCGGTACACCTCGGCGACCGCCCACGTGCCCACCGCAAAGTAGCCCCCATGGAAGCGGAAGACGATGGCGGCCGTGGGCAGCGCGAAGGCGGCCGCCGCCAGCCCCGCCAGCGGGACCGCGAGGAACGGATTCACGCCGAGATCGTCCGCCAGCACGATGAGCGCATAGCCGCCGAGCCCCACGTAGGCCTGCTGCCCGATGGAGACGAGACCGGCATAGCCGGCGAGCAGATTCCACATCTGGGCGAGCACGAGCAGGGCGATGAACTCCACGAGGATGCGCATCGTGCTGGGACCGCCCCAGGCGGGCAGGCTCAGGAGGACGATCAGGACGAGCACGGCGCCGACCGCGCCGATGCGGCTGGCGGGCGTCGTGCGCTCGATCCGGACGGCCGCGGGCTCCATCGGACGACTAGGCGACTCTGCGCGCCCTGGCGAAGAGACCGTGGGGACGGAGGAGCAGGACGGCCAGGAACACCAGATGTCCGGTGAGAATACCCCATCCGGGTGACAGCTTGGCGCCTACGGTCTGCGCGATACCCAACAGGGCGCCGCCCACGAGCGTGCCCCACAGCGAGCCCATCCCGCCGATGATGACGGCCTCGAAGGCGAAGAGCAGCCGATCGGGCCCGCTGCTGAACGTGAATGTCGTCCGGATGCCGAGGAACACGCCGGCCACCGCGACGATGCCGAGGGACAGCGCCATGGCCGCACCGTAGAGCTGCCGATTGTCGATGCCCATCAGCTCGGCCGTCTCCTGATCGTCGGAGGTGGCGCGGAACGCACGCCCCACCGACATGCGGCTGATGACGAGCTGCAGGCCGACCAGGATCAGCACGGCTACCACCAGCGTGATGAAGGGGAACCAGCCGATGGCGAGCCCGGATCCGAGCGACAGGCTCGCGGTCTCGATGCCGCCGGGGTTCAGGCGCCGCGAATCAGCGGAGAAGGTCTCGAGCAGCGCGTTCTGGATGATGATGGACAACCCAAACGTGACCAGGATCGGCGGCAGGATTCCGCGACCGAGGAGCCGGTTGAGGACCAGCATCTGGAGCGCGTAGCCCACCGCGGCCATGAGCGGCACCACCAGGATCAAAACCAGGAACGGATTCCAGCCGAGCGCCTCCACCGCGACGACCGCGAGGAACGCGGCCAGGATGCTGAGGTCGCCATGGGCGAGGTTCACGATGCGCATGACGCCGAAGATGAGCGAGAGGCCGGTGGCGAAGAGCGCGTAGAGCCCGCCGAGCAGCAGCCCCTGGAGGATCTCGTCTACCAGGAGCAGGCGCGGGTTGGACATGAGCCCGCGACCGATGGCGAGCATTTGCTGCTCGCCCCCCGAGAGGTTCGTGCCCGGCTGGCGTCGGCGCGCGCCCAGCACGGGGAACAGCTCGTAGACTCGCGCGAGCGTCCAGCGACCCGACCGTGCGCGGTAGGCGCCCACCTGCAGGTTCTCCTCGACGCTCAGGCTGGGAAAGATCCGGCGGCCCTCGGGCACCAGCACGACGCCACGGTCCACCAGCTCGTGCGCCGACCGCCCGCCGACCGGAGCGCCGTCGAAGCGGACGGCCGACGCGGGCGCCGGAAGCACGCCCGCGATCGTGCGGAGGACCGTGGTCTTGCCGGCGCCGTTGGCGCCGATGACCGCCACCGTCTCGCCTTCTCCGGCTTCGAGTGAGACGTCGAAGAGGGCCTGGAAGCTTCCGTAGAAAGCGCTCAGGCCGCGGACGCTCAGCAGGGTCACTGCACGTCGATTCCCAGGTAGACGCGCTGCACGAGGGCACTGGCCATCACCTCGTCGGGGGCGCCCTCCACCAGCATCCGTCCGGCGCTGATGACGACGAGCCGGCTCACCACCCTGCGCAGCGTGTGGACGATGTGCTCGATCCAGATAATGGCCACGCCCGCGCCGTGGGCGCGCCGGATCACCTCGACCAGCTCGTGCACCTCGTGCTCGCTGAGGCCGCCCGCGATCTCGTCGAGCAGGAGCACCCGCGGCCCGGTGGCCAGCGCGCGCGCCAGCTCCAGACGCTTGCGCTCGAGGAGAGTCAGGGCCCCCGCCCGCGTATTGGCCTTGGAGGCCAGCCCCGCGAGCTCCAGCGCTGCCATGGACGGACCATAGGCGGAGCGCTCGGAGGCTCCGGCCCCGAAGACGCCGCCCACCAGCACGTTCTCGAACACGGTGAGCGCTTCGAACGGATGCGGGATCTGATGGGTGAGTGCAATGCCCGCGCGGCACCGCGCGGGCGGCGAGGTGCTCGTGATGTCACGGCCGGCGAAGGTCACCGTTCCGCTCTCGGGGTGCAGGCGCCCGATCATCAGGTTGAGCGCGGTGGTCTTGCCGGCGCCGTTGGGCCCGATCACGCCGAGGGCCTCACCCTCTCCGACGGAGACGGTGAGCCCGTCGATGACCCGAAGCGATCCGAACGTCTTCGAGACGTTCTCGAGCGCGAGCAGCGCGGCCATCAGGCGACGCGGTCCCGCTCGCAGGGAATGGTCGTCACCGCCCCGCGGATCCGCGCGCCCTCACGCCTGTCCGATGGACCGGAGCTTCGCGGAGACGGGAATATTGGGTGCTGTCCGGTTGCTGACGATGACCATGTCGAAGCGGAACTCCTTGCCGCGCACCCACTGCCCGCCAACGAGCGGGGTCTTGGTGACGTTGGGCACCGGGCCTTTGGCCCAGTTGATCGGGCCCACAACGGTGTTGAGGTTGGTGGCCTTGATCGCAGCAACCACCGCGCTCTTGTCGTCCAGGGAGGAGGCTCGCTTGAGAACATCGACGGCGACCTCGAACAGAGCGTGGGTGAACCCGAGCGGCTGCGTCCACTGCTTCCTGGTTTCCTTGATGTAGGCGGCGCTCAGATCGGCAGCGCTCGCCCCGGTCAGTGAGGACTTGAACGGATAGCGCGGTGCCCACCACACCTCCGTCGACATGCCCTCGCCGAGATCGCCCAGGGCCTCGACCGAGCGCGGGAACAGGAGCGCCTTGCCGACCGAGGCGATCTTCGGCTTGAAGCCCTGCTGGGCCGCCTGCTTCCAGAACGTCGTCCAGTCGGGTGGGATCGGCACCCCGGTCACGATCTCGACCTTGTCCCGCTTGAACGCGGAGATCTGGGCGGAGAAGTCGTCGGTCAGGTTCGGGTATCGCCCGGGATCGACGAGCTTGTAACCGGCGGCGGCCAGGGCGGGAGGGAAGCCCCGCTGCGGATCGCTCCACGCATTGCCGTCGCCGTCGTTCGGCCAGAGCGCGCCCACGACCTTGTTGGTGGGCAGCGTGTTCCACATATCCACGAAGACGCCGATGATGTCCTCGAGACCCCAGAAAAAATGGTAGGTGGACTTGAAGCCGGTTTCCGGCTTGCCGCCGCGGCCGAAAAACCAGGGTTGCCACGGACAGACGCTCGAGATACAGGGCGTGCCGTTGGCCTCACTTTGGTCGGAGACGGGATTCGTGGTCTCGGGCGTGCTCGACACCAGCATGAGGTCCACCTTGTCCGACAGGATGAGCCGGGAGGCGACCTCGGCCGCGCGGTTCGGATCGGACTGGCTGTCCCGCACGAGCACCTCGACGGGAAAGCTCTGCCCGCGAATCGACAGCCCGCTCCCCAATGCCTTGCGGATTCCGCCGACCACGAACGTGTCAGTCTCGCCGAAGCCGGCCAGGGAGCCGGTCTGCGGGCTCACGTAGCCGATCTTGAGCGTCCGCGTGCCGCGCTGGGCCACCGCCCGCCCCGGACGGATGCCGTGGAGCGTGAGCGCCGCGGCCGAGCCGCCGGCCATTCGCAGGAAATCGCGCCGACCACCCCGCGAATTCTCCCGCATGCGGCTAGAATTGCACGGGCGCCGGCGGCATCTTGCCGCTGGCGTAGAGAGCCGGGAGCTCCGGCGAGGCGTTTTCCCAGACCAGGAGCATCGAGCGCTTGGGCGAGAAGCCCCGATGTCGGATGTCGGCGGGCATGGCGGCCACGTCGCCGGCCTTCATGGTGACGCGGGCCCGGACCGCGCCGGTGTCCCGGTCCTCCACTTCCCACTGGATTTCGTCGGAGAGCTGCACGAACCACTCCACCCGATCGTTGCCGTGGATGATCGGCAGGATGTACTCCTCCGTGGTCGGGCAATAAAGGCTGTTCTTGCACACCGACACCACCGAGGGGTTCCACGTCACGTCGGAGCGCGAGAGATAGGCGAAGAGGTTCACGGATACCACCTCGTGCTCGAAGCCGGGCTCCGCGTGCACATCGGGGGCGTCCTGCGGCACGTCGGTGAAGTGACGGTTGATCGGGAAGCCATTGTCGTCGGTGCGGATCGGCTCGTCTCCGGGGGCCCCGATCATGCGCTTGGCCGTCACGCGGTGCCGCGTGATCGCTCGCTTGTTGCTTCCGTTCTTGGGCCCGAACGCGCTACCTGTTTCCTCCGGGGACGCGAAGGGATCGAACGTCGCGTTGGTCCAGTCGCCCAGGATCGCCTCGAAGAGGCGGCTGATCACATCGGTCTTGAAGTTCTCCGAGTAGTCCAGCCCGGCCTGCCGGTACTGGGCATTGAAGCGGCCCGCGAAGAGGTCCACCGTGCCGTAGTGGTTCACCGTCCCGATGACGGTATCGAAGTTGACGATGCCGTAGAAGAATCCCCACGCGACGTCACGCTGGATCGCGCGGAGAAACGCGTCCACCGCGAGCATGTGGGTGCCGTTGGGCCAGCGGATGTGGACGAAGTATTCGTCCCGGCTGAACGCGAACTTGCCCAGGGTGAACTCCCGGTATCCGTGCTGATTGGGCTCGATGCTTCCGAGTTCGGGGAGCGTATCGGTCGCCATGGCGTCATCCTCCCTGTGCGTGCGTGCTCAGGCCTGGGGCCGGGGCGTGGTCTGGCAGATCTGGGCCCAGCGCTCCACCGTGTCTTGCCCGGCCAGCGTCTGGAGCAGGATGACGCTCGGGTGGCCCGCGTGGAACTGGTACGCTGCGCCGGCGGGCAGCAGGGTCATGTGACCGCGCCGGGCCCGCACGCGTCCCATCTTCTTCCCGGGGGGCGTGGCGGCCAGCGGAATCGAGCCCTGGCTGCCCGACGGCACCAGGGACAGATCGTCGGGCTTGACGAGCCGAACCTCGACCTCGCCGTCCATGACGAGGGCGAACTCGTCCTGCGCGGCCACCCGCCATCCGGAGGTGCCCTCGGCCCGGATGGCCTCGATCACGTACTCGATGTTCTTGCCGACCGCGACCTTCTCGTAGGGCTTGGCCTTCGAGGCGACCTCGAACACGTTGGAGAAAACGTAGTTTCGGGGATCGTCTTTTATGACCTCGACGCCCCCCTTCTCAAAGTGCTGAAGCGAGCCGAAGCGGGTGAGCTGTGGCGCCATTGCCGGTCTCCTTTTTGCGACCCTCCCCACGTCCCCGACCGAGCTGCCGGCGGAGCCGGCCCAGCTCTGCCTGATCCGCCAGAGAGAGCGCGTATCTCGCGCACGACGTGCAAACTTGAACTGTTCTCTAGTACGCCAGCCAGGTCTTGTCAAGGTCGGGCATCCCTCTGCCGGGCGCCATCGACAATGCGCTGATCCGGATGCCGATGTGCCGCACCGTCCGATCGAGAGCTGCCGGCAAGTCGTGGATGGCGAGCTGCAGTGGGCAGCCGCTGGGCTTGTGATTTGTCGATTAGACGGCGAGGGGGCTTGCTGTCCAGCCTATGTCTTTAATCCGCGCGGCTGTCTCGCCTGCCGCCGGATTGCCACCGCCACCGACCGAGGGCGAGGCCAAGAGTTCCGACGCCGAAAAGGAGAATCGTTGACGGTTCAGGAACAACGAGCGCACCGCGAATCTCCCCGCCGCCAAACTGCACGGTGTGAAAGTTGATGTAGGAGTTGCCCGACAGGATGTTCGGCAGCTGCGCAGCAAGCGTCGTGTTATTGCCTTCGGGCGCATCCCACTTGCCGCTGATCGTTCCCCCAACCCCCGTAGCGAACGGCGTGAACACTTGATCGTTGGGGTTGTTGTCATTGAAAGGGCTGCCGAAGAAGCCCCAGACGACAGGCGCGTTGGTGGTGGGAGTCACAGTCGGAGCTGCATGAATAAGTTTTGGGGGAGCACTCCAGTGGGCCCTCAACTCAAGGGAGGTGGAGTCCGGGACGGACCCAGATCGCATAGCCCCCGCTGATCGGATCATCCACACGGCGGTAGCCTCGAGTCTGCGCATAGTCGATGAACGGCTGAACGAATTCCTTCCGGCGATTGAAGAAAACCGCGTCCGGTGGCCGCCGGGCGAGTAACTCTCCGAGTTCGGCAGCCGAGATCATCCCGTACCGCTCGCGGTCTTTCGGAGGAAGGAAGGCCGCCATCCTCCATGCGAAGGGGCCAGTGGCGAACTCCGGATACACCCTGAGTCCGCCCTCGATGGGCTGTATGGGCGTCGTGGTCAGCACCAGCGCGCCTGGCGCCGTCGCCGACCTGATCCGCTCCCCGACCTCGTGCTCCCGCATCGGTATCCAGTGACTGGGGGTTAGCAGGGAGGTGAGCCTCTGGTAGGTGACTGGGAAGTCGGTAGCTGCGACGATGATTAGCGCGGCCCCGGTCAGCCGAGCCCACCGGGCTGCCGGCTGTACTGGGGCGGACGCAAGGACGTAGACAATCACCAAGACCATGAAGGGGAGCAGCGGGTATGCGTATTGAAGCTGTGGTGGCATCGGCGCCAGGACACCGGGGACGAGCACTATCAGGACTCCCAGCGTCAACAGGACGGCCTCGCGGTGCGGCCCGCTCCAAGCCTTGGCTCGCCATGCCGCAAAGGTCGCGCAGTACAGGAAGAGGATCAACAGCGCCGCGTCGGCCTGTTGATCGACGAACTTGTGGAGGAAGTATACGATCTTGTCCAGCAGCGTGACCTTGACGTACTTCAGGTGGACGAGGGTGGTGAGCCGCGGGTAACCCAGGATGCCGAAGATGAACTGGGAGGGTACGGTCATCAGCGGGACGATGGCTGGCAGCACTCCGACGGTCATCCCAAGGCTGCAGAGCAGGAGGCCGCCCAGCCGTTGCCCTCGTCGCACCAGCGACCGGCTTAGCCAGAACGACAGCAAGAAGGGCACGGCCACCGGCGCGAAGCTGATCCGGATACCAATGGCGCAGCCCAGCAGCAACCCGCTGAGAGCGAGATAGATTGGACGCAGCCCGCTGAGCCCCCGCAGATGCAAGAGGAGCGCGGCCAGCGCGCAGAGCGTCGAGGTCTCGTGGTTCCAGGCGAGGGCGTCCGTGTGCCTGAAGACCCTGCTGGAGACCAGCACGAGCAGGAGCCCGCCCGTAGTGAGCCATCGTCCGAGCGGATCCATCCGGGCCAGCAGACGCCAACCGGTCGCGCAGAGCAGGGCCGCGAGGGCGGTCCCACAAAGCGCCTGGATGATCCGCGCGGCGAGGAGCTTGTACGGTGTCCACCAAGTCAGGGCCGCGTAAAGATACACCTGGTTGGGCATGTGGAAGTACGGGTAGTCGCGGTACGGAAGCAAGCCATCTTGGGTCAAGAGCACGGCCGGGACCACGAACTGGTGCTCATCGTGATTGAACGATCGGTTCACAGCCCGGGAGAAGGACAGGACGAACACGATCGTGGTCATGACCACGAAGACCAGCCAAGGGGTCATGCGGACCACCGAACGGTCAGGGGCCATCATTCGGCTCTCCATTCGTTCGGGTGAAGCAGGCGCGATTAACGCCATTGCCCAGGCGCTCGTTCGACTCGCGCGGCAATATCCATAGGGGCATCAAGAGGGGCGACCAGCAGCTCGCGGGTAAAGCGGCCGTATCCTCGTCGTCCGTTAGCCCAGCAGGTCCAGTCGACGCCGATCCGCATTGCGTTAGCGGCCGGCCGCGACCGGCCCGCGATGCTGGTCTTCGATCTTCTGCTCTTCGTGGTACTCGAAGTCGGTGTTGACCGCCCAGATGTCGTGGGACGCCCCCTGCATGTTCCACACGGCCATCATGGCCGTGAGCATCGAGTGATCCTGGTTGTTGTACTTGTGCATCCCGTTCCGCCCCACCGTGTGCAGGTTGGCGATGGGGTCGATGTGGCTGCGGACCGTATCGAGGCAGTCCCGGTACTTCGAGTCGTAGATCGGGTAGGCCTTGGGCATCCGGATCACGGCCCCGTCCTTCACGTCCGACGCCGTGGCGAGGCCCAGCTGCTCCAGCTCGCTCGAGGCCTGACGGATCAATCCGGCGTCCGTGCTCTCCCAGAGCCCGTCGCCCTTGAAGCAGAAGTACTCCATGCCGAGACAGGTCCGCCCCGGCTCCGGCACCATGGCGGCGCTCCAGTTATTGAAATTCTGGATTCGGCCCACCTTCACGCCCGGAGTGTGGATGTAGATCCAGTTGTCCGGGAAGAGATCCTGCTTGTCGAGGATCAGTGCCACCACCAGGAAGTCGCGGTAGGCCAGTCCCTCCGCGGCCTGCCGCACCGCAGGCGACACCGCGGGCGCGAGGGCCCGCACCAGCGAGCGCACCGGCATGGTGGCGATCACGTGATCGGCCTCGATTCGCAGGTCGCCCGCCTGCGTCTTGGCGCGGACCGCCACCGCCTTGCCGTTCTCCACTTCGATGGCGGTCACCCAGTGCTGCATCCGCACCTCGGCGCCCATCTCGCAGATCCGGTCGCGGCACATCTCCCACATCTGGCCGGGACCCAAACGGGGATACTGGAACTCATTGATCAGACTCTTGATCTTGGTCGAGCGCTTGTTGAGCGAGACGGCGGAGATGATGACCTTGGCCAGCGAGAGCCCCTGAATCCGCTGGGCGGCCCACTCCGCCCGGATCTCGGTGCAGGGAGTGCCCCAGACCTTCTCGGTGTAGGTCTTGAAGAAGATTCGATAGAGCCGCTTGCCGAAGCGGTTGGTAACCCACTGCTCGAAGTTCTCTTCCACCGGATGGGGCCACCAGTGCCAGCGCAGGTAACTGAGCACGATGAGCACCGCGTTGATCAGGCCGAGACCCTTGAGGGCGTTGGCGGCCTTGAGAGGATAGTCGAAATACTTGCCGTTGTAGTGAATCCGAGACATTCGGGGCACCGAGATGAACTCGGGTCCCAGGATCTCGTGCCAGAGCGTTTCGACCGGGGCGATCTTGGTGAAGAACCGGTGACCACCGATGTCGAAGCGGAATCCCTTGTACTGTGCTGTCCGGCAGATCCCGCCAACCATATCGTCGGCCTCGAGCACCGTCACCTGGTAGCCCTGTTTGGCCAGCAGGTAGGCGGCGGTGAGTCCGGCGGGACCGGCACCCACGACCACCACCTTGTCGCGTGGGGCGATGGGGGTCACGGCGCGAGGATAAGGTGTGGTGGATTCCAAGCTATCGCTCGGCAAACGGGTCACGCCGGCCCAGGAGGCGCCGGCTTGCCCCGGTGAACACGATCAACAGACCTTCGACAGCGCATGCCCGCCCCTTGCCCAGTAACCCCACGATCTCGCCGACGCCCACGCAGAGTCGGACAGGACGAGCAGCCGCAGGGAGCGCCGTGACAGCTCGGCCCAGTGCGATCCCTGGTACTCGGTAACCTGGCTTGCCGCCTGACACACTGCGCTGCCTGGTTGACTCGAACTCTACTCGGACCGAATCATACGTCGCGGCCTCATCCGGAAGCACAAAATGGGTCGATGTCCCGAAGGCTGCGGATCATAGCAGATACCAACGGATTACTCGTCCGAGCCGGGATACGCAGGCGGGTCTGAAAATCCTATGCTCCACTGGCAAGCCTGATAGGAACCGATGGATGGCAAGATGCGTCTAACCTATTGAAAACGCGCTGGTCGTATCCGACTCCTCAAGGCTTCGACACGGGGCCCAACGTGGGACCGGCATTCAGATCCAGATTCGCAGCAACCCAGGTCCAGCGTCTGCGCTGGGAAAGCCCGGTCCGATTCCCATATTCCCAGAACATTCCCACGGCGATTCTCATCTGATTCCCATCCGCTGAAGTTAGTCGAGGCGCTCTCGGACTGGATCCACCGGCTAGACCAAGTCCACCGCGAAGACGAGGATGTTCGATTTCGGTGGTTGCGGGCCCCTGATTTGAACCAGGCGCAGCTGCTCCTGCACGACACGCAGGTTCTTCGTGCGACGCAGTAGCTCCGCGCAACACGCATGCCGGAGCGCATGAGGATGCAACGCGCGTAGCCCCGCCCGCATCCCGACGGCCTTGGCGACCTTCACCATCAGGCCTGATCCGCCTGGACGCTTGACGCCGGCGCTGCGCCTGCCTAGGATGTCGCTCAGCCGGCCCGGCGCAAGGACGGGGGGCGACCGCCGCCGGAGGATGTTCATGTTGGCTATCCTCTGAAACTCTGCTGATTGGACAGGGTTTCGGAACCACGCGCGATATCGAGCAAGGACCGGACGGGAATCTTTACGTTGTGTCGGTGACAGACAGCATCATCTATCAGATTCGCCGCAAGCCCTAGCCCGAACATGACAGCGAAACGAAAGAGGCGTTTATGAAAACATTGCTGAATCTCAAGCCGATTTGGGTTTCGGCGTTCCTTGCGTGTGCTTTCTCTTCCCAGGCTCACGCCACTTCCATCATCAATGGCGGATTCGAAGCGGGTTTCACGGGCTGGACCCGAGCCGATCAATTGGGTAGTGAGGGTACATTTGCGCTGCAGACCGGCACCACTAGCCCTGTCACTGGAACTGTTGTTCCCGCACCGCCAGGAGGCTCGACCGCCGGAATGACCGACGCGCAGGGACCGGGAAGTCACGTCCTCCATCAGACCTTCACCGTGGATGCGCTAGTTTCACTGGCGACGCTCAACTTCGATCTCTTTATCGGGAACCGGGCAACCGCCTTCTTTGCACCCAACACGCTCGACTTCGCGACCCCGACTCTCAACCAGCAGGCTCGCGTCGACATCATCGCCAGCGGCGCCGACCCGTTCAGCGTCGCCCCAAGCGATGTACTGCTGAACCTCTTCAAGACCAATCCAGGTGACGCGCTAGTCTCCGGTTACACGCATCTCTCCATTGACGTCACCTCGCGTGCCGTTGACGCTTCGATTTGCGGAAACGGACAATGTGTTCACTTTCCAGATGGGCGTGGACAACGTAGCTATCCAGTCCAGCCCAGGTCAAGTCATACCCGAGCCGTCGTCGTGGATTCTGACGTTCACGGGACTCTTCGCGATCTTCTGGGTCCGGCGGCGCGCCCGCCCACCCAGACTCGTTTGACGGCGTCCACGATCTCAAAGCAGAAGCCCAGCGACCTGTTCGCCGGCAAGTGGTGGCGGGCCCCCGCAACCAGTAACGACTAGGGGTTAGCGGACGCAAGAGCCGCTAACCCCTAGTCGTTTACCCAGGCATTACAACAAACTCGCGTTGTCGGACCGAGCCGCCGGCCACTCGCAGGAAATCACGCCGGCCGCGTCGCCTGATCTTCGTCGGACATCATTGTCCTCTTGCGTTGTGTCTAGAACTGCACAGGCGGCGGCATCTTGCCGCTCGCGTAGAGAGCCGGGAGCTCCGGCTAGGCGTTCTCCCAGACCAGGAGCATCGAGCGCTTCGGCGAGAATTCGCAGTGCCGATGTCGGCGAGCATGGCAGCCACGTCACCGACCTTCATGGTGACGCGGGCGGCGAGTTTTTGAAATGGCCAGTGTTCAATTCGTTTCTGGTACCGACACCAGACTGCTTGAAAAGCCATAACCCGTGGTGGCTACCGGCGTCAGAAAACCTGTTTTGATGTCGACTAGATAGACAGCCGAATTAATGCTGTAGAAGTCGGTCGCATACAGTTTGTTCTTCTGCCGGTCGAACGACAGCCCCATGAGAGAAGTGCTTCCCACCAGATCGACGACCTTCGTTGCTGTCCCGGTCGCAAGGTCGATGCGGTACAACGTAGAAGGAGGGCCCCCAGAAGGGGACAGTGGGCACGTCACACCGTACATGTTCCCGTCGCGGTCAATCGCCAAATCCATGAAAAAGAACGGGGCGCCAGTCGGACCGACGCGCGTAAACAGCCCGGTCCCCACGTTAACCTTGTAGAGTGAATTGTAATTTGGCGAGCCAGGGGTACATTCCGTCGGACCCGGGTTACAATTCCCAACTGCGTATAGGGTCCCGTCGGGGCCGAACTCCAGGGACATAACTGCCAGCCCGCTGACGCCCATGCCGAACAAGGTTGCGTGTCCGTCTCCCCGATCGATGGTCGCAAGCTTCTGGACCCCGAAAAGATCTCCGCACACGCTGTACAGTGTCCCCCAAGGTGCCAGCGCCAAAGAAGCGCAGGCACCTCCGCCCATGGGCCCGATGAGCGTGGTGGTGGTCTTATTGACGTTCTGTACATGGATCGCGATCAGGTTCGGCCCAGGCAAGGAAGTAGTGTAAAACAAGTCATTCGCATGTACAGGAGTAGCGAATACTGCGCACAAAATCGCTACTGGCGCTGCTAGCAAACCGAGAACGCGCTTGGTCGAGCGTGACAAGGCAAGTGCTGACACGAGGACTGCTGTGCGCACAGCACGAACACTCATATCTTTCGATTTCATTTCCGTTTCCTTTCTTATGATCTTCTGGTCCGGAATTCGCTTCAATTTGAAATGGGTGTGTGCGGATCCTCCTTCAGTCCATGCCCCCTCCTCTCAAAGCAGTAACCGGTTGCTGAGGTGGATGCTGATACCGCCGAAGCGGAGGCAGTCCTTGTCGTCCTCCGAGGTAAGGTCGGGGACGCCGGGACTCTCAACTTCTTCATAGTCGTCCTCGTAGAGCGAATAACGTGCCAGCAAGGCGGGCTCTATGGCGTCGGGGGCTCCGTCGAGCGATCCCGGGGACTTACGAGACTTGAACAGCCGCGGCCGGGCTTGCCTTGGGAAAGCCACCAGCTGGTCACTGTTCAAACTGTTCAGAAACCTGAGCAGTGGATTGAGCAAGCGAGTAGGGTAAGCGCCACATGGACGAACTGGCTCACTTGCTCGGTGAGAGTCCGGCCATCACCCTCGTCCGGGAGAAACTGCGCCAGCTATCGGCGCGTCAGCCGGCTGGCCGGCGCGTCCCGGCCATGCTCATCCAGGGTGAAACCGGCACGGGTAAGGGACTCGTCGCCCGGATCATCCATCGCATGGGACCCCGGCAAGCTGGGCCGTTTGTGGACATCAACTGTCCGGCGATCCCCGAGACGCTGCTCGAAGCCGAGCTGTTCGGTTTTGAGCGGGGTGCCTTTACAGACGCCCACCGGGCCAAGCCCGGACTCTTTCAGGCCGCGCACGGGGGCACACTCTTCCTGGACGAGATCGGCCTCCTGCCCGCATCCGTCCAGGCCAAGCTGCTGACCGCGATCGAGGAGAGGTCAGTCCGGCGCCTCGGCAGCACGCGGCCCGAGGCGGTCGACGCCTGCTTTATCAGCGCCACGAACGTCGATCTCCAGGCGGCGCTCCGCGAGCGGCGCTTCCGGGAAGACCTCTACCACCGGCTGGCAGTGATCACGCTCGAACTGCCGGCGCTGCGGGACCGGGACGGCGACGTGCTGCTCCTCGCCGAGCGATTCCTGGCTCGCACCTGTGCAGACTATGGTTTGCCGCGGAAGCGTCTCGATGCGGAGGCGCAGGATCGGCTTCTCGCTTACTCCTGGCCCGGGAACATCCGCGAGCTGGCTAACGTGATCGAACGAGCGGCGCTGTTCGCCGAATCTTCTTCTATCACCGGTGCGATGCTGGGGCCTCTGCAGGTGGAGAGTCCACGCTCAGTGACCCACGCTATGGGAGCGATCACCCCCGCCGTCACACCGGAGGAGGCGATGCGCCAGCATCTCGTGGCGGCGCTGGAGCAGAGTGGGGGGAATATCTCGCACACGGCGGCCCAGCTGGGGATCGCCCGTAATACCCTCTACGCCCGCCTTGAGAAATATGGGGTACGCGGCCCCGGCGCTGTCCAGACGGCTCTCCGCCGGACGCCCCAGCCCGAGATTGTCTCCGCATCGGCCCCAACGGGCACCCACGTGCACTGGGAACGCCGCGGGATCACGCTACTCTCAGTCACCTTGATCGAGCCAGAAGGGATGGACGCCTGGTCGATCACGAGCCGTGCGCTCGACATCGTGATCGACAAGCTGCAGACGTTCGGCGGGCGCATCGAAGAGCTGACACCCACGGGGATCCTCGCCTCATTCGGGGTTAATCCGGTCGACGATGCTCCGCGCCGCGCCGCCCATGCTGCCCTCGCGATTCACAAGCGGGCGGCGCGCGCGGGTGAGAGCACGAGCGGGGTGCCGCGCGTCAAGATCTGCATAGTCGTGGCTCAGCTGCCTCTCGGACACTCCGAGGCCCGGGTCGACATCGACGCAGATGCAAAGCGCGCGCAGTGGTCGGTGCTCGATCAACTCCTGGAAAACATCGAGCCGGACGTCATAGTCGTTAGCGCGGCGGCAGTTCCATTTTTGGAGCGCAGGTTCGAGCTCGTCCCGCTTGACGTTGGCACGGGGAGTGTTGACCAGCGGTATCGCCTCACGGGCTACGAACACCGGGGATTGGGGCTCCGGGGTGCGATGACGCAGTTCGTGGGGCGCGAGGACGAGATCGAAGTCCTGCGGAGTAGCCTGGCCGAGACCGGACGAGGTCGCGGCCAACTCGTGGCTATCGTCGGGGAGCCCGGGGTGGGCAAGACGCGTCTCATCTGGGAGTTCATGCACTCGTCTCATGGGGATGGCTGGTTGGTGCTGGAATCTGGCGCCGTGCCCTACGGCAAGACCACGCCTTATTTCCCCGCAATCGAGCTGATCAAAGCTTATTGCGGAATTATTGACCGTGATGGTCGGCACGAGATCCGTGGGAAGGTCACCACCAGGCTCCTCACACTGGACCGCGACCTCGAGCAGACGCTGCCCGCCCTGTTGGCGCTCTTAGATGTGCCGGTCGAAGATGCCCAATGGCAGGCCCTCGATCCGCCTCAACGCCGTCGGCGGACCCTCGATGCCCTCAGGCAGCTCGTGCTTGCGGAAAGCCGACGGCAGCCTCTCGTTGTGATCCTCGAGGATCTGCACTGGATCGACTCCGCAACGCAGGAATTCTTGGATAGCCTAGTCGCCAGCCTCCCGGCGGTAAGACTCCTCATCCTTGTCAACTACCGGCCGGAGTACCGGCATGCCTGGGGTAGCAAGAGCTATTGCACCGAGCTCCGCCTGGACACCCTCTCTCCCCAGAGCGCCAACGAACTACTCTTCACCATGCTAGGAGCCGACGCCACCGTCGAGCCGCTCAAGCCTGTCCTCATCGCTCGGACCGGCGGCAATCCACTCTTCCTCGAGGAGAGCGTGCGGGCACTGGTCGAGACCCACGCCCTCACGGGGGTGCGTGGGGCCCATCGACTTGTCCGGCCTCTTGACTCAATCGAGGTCCCCGCCACGGTGCAGGTGATCCTCGCCTCGCGCATCGACCGGTTGGCGCCCGAGGACAAGCAACTGCTCCAGACTGCCTCCATCATCGGCAAGGACGTGCCCTTTTCTCTCCTCCAGGTGATCAGCGAGCTACCCGAGATCGAGTTGCGCCGAAGGCTGTCCAACCTGCAGAGCGCCGAGTTGCTCTACGAGACGAAGCTCTCTCCCGACCTCGAGTACGCCTTCAAGCACGCGTTGACTCACGAGGTCGCCTACGAGAGCGTTCTCCAGCAACGCCGGCGAGCGCTCCATGCCTCGATCATGCAGGCCATGGAGCACATGTATGCCGAGCGCGTCGCCGAACACATCGAGCGGCTCGCGTACCACGCCGTCCGCGGGGAGGTGTGGGAGAAGGCGCTGCACTATTGCCGGCAGGTGGGGGTGCGCAGGGCCGAGCGTAGAGCCTACCGAGAGTCGATGACTGGATACGAACAGGCCCTCGACGCGCTCAGTCACCTCCCGGCAACCCCTGACAACAGGAGCTCGGCCGTCTGGCTTCGCTGCGTACTAGGCGGTCTCCTGACCGATCATGGAGAATATCAGAGAAGTCTCACCCTCCTAGGTGAGGCCGAGGCGTTGGCTCGCGAGCTTGACGATCGAGCCGAGCTCGGCCGCGTGCTGTCCCTGATGAGCTACGCGCGCCGCGAGCTGGGAGACCTCGATGGCGCCATTGCCGTAGGCGAGCAGGCCCTGGAAGTGACGGCCACGCTCGATGACTCGCACCAGCAGACGTACGAGCACGCGTTCGCCGCCTATCGCATGGGGCAGGCAGCCCTTGCCATTGGCGAAGTCGGCCGGGCCGTCGATTTGTTCAGGGGGACCGTGGAAGCAGTCTCGCATTGGCGCGCCTCAGACGCAGTCTCAGGGAGGTACCCTAGCAC
>WNFP01001217.1_pt1 | contig 30691 bp, 31 predicted proteins | sample 5400201 | NCBI WGS metagenome assembly WNFP01 (sample SAMN13153355, study PRJNA577476) | soil metagenome | isolation source: 115 cm saprolite under Madrone tree | place: USA:California | collected 2016-06-14 | reverse complement strand
CGCCGGAAAGGCTTAGGACGGCGAAGCGAGATTTGAGAACCGAAGCGAGACCGCTGGAAGCGCGTTCGTCAAAGAGCTCCCGCGCAAAATTGTACTAGCGGTGCCGCCAAGCGACAACTTCCGAGGGACTACCGCTTTCCAGCCAGTCCCTATGGTGGACGGCACCCCTCCCAGAGGCAGGATGCGCCGCAAAGCACTCTAAGTAGCTAACATTGAACGACTTGAGTATGGCTTCGCAACGGCAACCCGTAGCATGCCATTCTCAAAGCGCGACAACGCCGTAACTTTCCCTCATTTCCTGAATCTCACCGCTAGCAGCATCATCTAAGCAGGAGGATAGGGAAGTGCTCGATGCTTTGTGCTACCTTTATACATTCGAGAGCGAGGATGCAGCCGCCGATCGGCCTGCTTAAACCATTGAGCGCACCGAATCCCCACCGCTTGCCTTCCACCGTTGCGCGCGACGACGAACACCTGCTGGTGGCCGCCGCCAAGCGCGGCGATACGCATGCCTTCGAAGAGCTGGTAAACCGCTACGAAGCGAAGATTTTCCGGCTGACCATGAACATCACGCGGAATCGCGAAGACGCCGAGGACGCCATGCAGGACGCCTTCCTCAAGTCTTATGCGCACCTCAAGGATTTCCAGGAAGACTCCCGCTTTTACACTTGGCTGGTGCGCATCGCCGCGAACGAGGCGCTGATGCGCCTCCGCAAACGCCGCCCGAACCAGTTTTCTCTCGACGAGCCGATTGAGGGCGATGACGACCTCATGCCCCGCGAGCTTGAGGATTGGGGGCCAAGCCCGGAGCAGCGGTTTGCTCAGACGGAGATGCACGAAATCCTGTCCGAGGCCATCGACAACCTCGCGCCGGATTTCCGGGTCGTTTTTGTGCTGCGCGACGTCGAAGAGCTTTCCACCGAAGAAACCGCCAAAGTGGTCGGCGTTTCGGTTGCCGCGGTAAAGTCCCGGCTGCTGCGGGCCCGGCTCAAACTCCGGCAAAAGCTGAATCGCTATTTTCGGCAGGGTGGCGCAAATTGAATTGCAAAGGCGTCATCCGCGAGATTTCCGATTACATCGACGGCGAGCTCGATCTATCGGTGAAGCAGGAGCTTGAGCGCCATCTTGAGGACTGTGAAGACTGCAAGATGGTGGTGGATCAGACTAGGTTGACGGTGGATGTCTTCTGCGATTCGAAACCCGTCGAACTGCCCGGCGACGTGAAGTCCCGGCTGCATGGTGCCTTGCGCCGCAAGCTCCAAGAAAAAAGTATTTAGGCTGTTCTACTAACTTTTCCCGCCGTCACCCATAGCGGCAATTCGCTGCCAAGCCCTTTCTCTCGCGCCATCGCATGGACCTTCATCGCCACGGCGAGATCCCAGGACGCAATCCCATTCGATTTGAAAAGTGTGACTTCCGTATCGCTGGTTCTGCCGGTGGCTTTCCCTGCGACAATTTCGGAAAGCTTCTTGACGCCGGTCCAGCAACTCTCATCGCCATGAAAAGCGATGATCAGATCGCCCGCTTCCTGCCGTGACTGTTCCACGGAATCCACGACAATGATGTCAGCACTGGCGACCGCTTCATCGTCGAGTTCGCGCTTGTGCGCGTGGTTGGCGCCAATGGCATTGATGTGAGCCCCGGGCGCCAGATCCGCTCCGCTTACAACCGGCTGCGAAGTTGTTGTGGCCGTGCAGACGATGTCCGCGCCGCGCACCGCCTCTGCCGCGGACGCACACGCCTGTACGGGAATGCCCAGCCGTTTGGACATCTCTTCGCAGAACTTCTCGCGCTTGGCCGCATCGCGCCCATAAGCGCGCGCGGATTTCAGCTTTCGAACCACGGCAACCGCTTCAAGCTGCGTCCTGGCCTGCCCCCCGGTACCAATGATTGCCGCTACGCGAGCATCTTTGCGCGCCAGGTATTTCGTGGCCACGCCGGAGGCCGCGCCTGTCCGCAGCTGGCCCATATAGTCAGCTTCGATCAGCGCCAGCAATTCGCCTGTGGCCATCTCGTAGAGTGGAACAAGAAACCGCAGCTTGCCGCGCACATAGGTGTATTGCTTCATCGCGACGAAGCCCAGGGAGAAATCCGCCGCGGCCATATAGTGAAAGAATCCGCCGCCGGGCAATTCGAATCGCCTGCGCGGGTGGACGACCACTTCGCCCGTGGCCTGCTTACGCGAAATTTCTTCCACGGCCTCCACCGCCAGCGGCATCGTTAACACTGCCCGCACTTCCGCTTCGCTGATATGCAGCGTCATCGTTTCACTCTCCGCCTCAGGCCCTTGATCTCAGGGTACCAGCGACATCTCCACTACTCCGGTATCCATGCGACCCCATGCCCAATTGCAAAAGATTCTGAACCTAATGAGTTACCTTGCCGGAGTCTTAGCCTGCTTCGCCGAGCCGTGTTTTCCGGAAGCGGCACCCGCATCTCGGATGCGCCGAACGACGGTCTGGTTCAAGCGGTAGACGCGTTCTTCTTTGTTATCATCCATCACCCGGAAGCGAAACTCGGGTTCGCTCTTGGGCCCTTTGCCAACACGAACGGGTAACTGGCCGCACAGATTATTTTCGATGAATGCGGTTTCGTAGCGGCTCTTTTTGACGTACCACGTGTAAACGCGCAGCGCCGTAAAGTCACAGACTTGGCCTTCCGGCCCGCGCGCCGCGGCAAGGAGGTATTGTGGTTTGTCGCCCGATGGATCGCTCACGCGATTCAGTTCAAACCATGCCAGCGGGCGGATATTTGCGGAAGCCGCTCCTTCGCGCAAAGGTTCCGGCAGATCGAGCTCGACGAAACGCGCGACCACCCAGCCGGCAATAGGCGCGGTTTGATCTCCGGGTTGCGTTGTGTTTGCGGATTCGGCTGCGCGAGCCGAGGCCTCCCCAGGCGCTCGCGTCGCAACGCCACGGACCAGAAACCAGTCCTCTTTTTTCGTTTCCTGCGGCTCGCTCGCAGCGTCCTTCTCATCCGCGACTTGTACCCAATCGGCCACCTCGCGGCCCACAATCTCCACCGGAACGTTTCGTCCGAACTTATAGAGGCGTGGCTCCGTCCGCCCAGGCTGCACTCGCAAATTGGTGGAGACCTTGGTGCGCCCGCGCGCTTGCACTGGCATTCCTCGCGTTTGATCCAGGAGCTTGATGCTGCGCTGCCATAGGGCTGGCTCCATTAACTGCCGGCTCTCCACCCAGCCAACCGTGCCCGCGTTGGTCCGCACTTTTACATAGTCGTTGCGCTTGCCGACCACGTCCACGCGCTCACCGTAATGCAGCAATCCCACCTGCTCGCGGACCTGCGCGATGCCACTGAGGATAGGGGCGGCTTTTTCGCTGACAAAAGCTTCGCCCAGCGTTTCATGCTTCGGCCGGAGCATCCAGGCCGCCAGAGTTACCAGAGAAAGGAGCGGAACTGCAATGAGGAGTTTCCTCTTCATGCGCCGCCCTCGAACGTATTGCCCGCAACGCGCATGGAGGGCGCGTTGTTCGCAGCGCCCGCCACGCAGCAAATGACACTGTTCAATGCCCCGGCATTACCTGCGCCGCCAAAGACACCAATCGTCTTAACGCTCGTCATGATTCCCCGTGGCTCTTCGTGATTCGCTAAAGATTGTACCTGAACCCTGGTTGCGCCGCGGGCGCCGCTGAGTACTTTGCTTTTCTGCTAAAATTCCGAGGCGTTCGAATCACACTTTTGAAATGGATCGCGGAGGATTATTCATGAAGTCGCTCAATTCCCTTCAGCCGCTCGGGTTGCTGGTCCTCCGCGTCTGTCTCGGGCTCATTTTCTTCTCCCACGGCTATCCGAAGCTGGCGCATTCACCCGCGGGAATGCAGGAGTTCTTTGTACAGCACGGTCTGCCGGGATACTTCGTCTACATTGCCGGGGTGTTGGAAGTCTTCGGCGCCATTCTTTTGGTCTTAGGGTTGTTTACGCGGGCAGCGGCGCTGCTCCTGGCCATCGAAATGGGTGTGGCAATTTGGAAGGTCCACAACACCGGAAGCTACCTGGCGGTGCACAATTACGAATTCCCTCTTGCGATGCTGGCGGGAAGCTTCGCGCTCGCCACCGTCGGCGCAGGATTATTGTCTCTCGACCAACCCCTGTTCGAGGGCAGCGCCAAGTCACGGCCCCCCAAATATTCGAAGCTCGCCAAGTAAATCCGCGCCGGGCGAATCGCGAGACAGAGGTCCAAACCGGAAATTCCGGTTTATACCCATTTTGTCCATCCAGCGCATCACAGGAATGGTGAGGGTGACGACTGTGCTCATTCAGAATCATTGGCGAAGCCCGGCAGAATGTCAGGTTGAGAGAGTCCAACTGGGATGACCTTCCCGGGACGCAGTTTGCCAAACAACCATCGCATCTTCCCGATAGAATGCGCCGTTTTTGGGAACTTGGGAGACTTCGCATGCCATTGATTGCCCCTGCAGCCGAATGGGATTTGATCGTCCGCAGACTGAAAACGGAAGTGCCGGAAGCATTCCTCTCCGACGGCCGCCTTCTTAACCTGATTGAAGGTGAGTGGCAGGAACCCGGCTTTGGCCGCCACTACACTTCCGCCGTGGATGGCCGCAGCCTCGGCCGCATTCCCATGATTGACCTGGAGGCCGCGCGGCGCGCGGTGAAATTCGCCAAGTCAGAAGCCGCCTCCTGGGCCACGAGCGAACTCGACGAACGGCGGAGACGGGTTTCCGCCTGTCTGGAAGGCCTCCGCAAGCAGAGGGAATTGATCGCCCTCTTGCTGATCTGGGAGATCGGCAAACCCTATGCGCAAGCGCTCACGGATATAGACCGGTGCATCAGCGGCGTCGAATGGTACGTCGAGAATATCGAAGGCATGCTCGGGGACCGCGAACCCATTGGTCTCATTTCCAATATCGCCTCGTGGAACTACCCGATGTCCGTGCTCATGCACGCGGTGCTGGTGCAGGTCCTCGCGGGAAATTCCTCTATCTCCAAGACCCCCACGGACGGCGGTCTCTATGCCTTGACGCTGGCTCACGCCATTGCGCGGCGTTGCGGCTTGCCCGTTTCTCTCGTGAGCGGTTCCGGCGGGCAATTGAGCGAGGCCCTGGTTCGCAATGAACACGTTGATTGCCTGGCGTTCGTAGGCGGAAAAAGCAATGGAGGAGTGATCGCTTCGTCGCTCTATGATGACAAGAAGCGGTACATGCTGGAAATGGAAGGCGTCAACACCTACGGGGTGTGGCAGTTTTCCGACTGGGTGAATCTCGCGCAGCAACTGCGCAAAGGCTTTGATTACGGGAAACAGCGCTGCACGGCGTATGTTCGTTACGTGGTCCAGCGGGAGCTCTTTCCGCAATTTTTAGAGATGTATTTGCCGATTTTGCGTTCCTTGCGCTTCGGAAGCCCGGTGATGGTGGAGATGGAAAACGATCCGCTGCCCAAGCTCGACTTCGGCCCGTTGATCAACAGCAAGAAGGTGGAAGAGATGCGGGTTTTGTACGTGGATGCCTTGAGCAAGGGGGCGATCAGTCTTTTTGAAGGGACCGTGCAGGAGAGCATGATTTTCCCCGGGCAGGACATTTCAGCTTATGTGGGCCCGGCGGCGCTGCTTAATATTCCACGTAATTCGAAGCTCTATCACAGCGAGCCCTTCGGACCGCTCGACACCATCGTGGTCGTGGATCACTTGGAAGAGCTGATTTCCGAGATGAACGTTTCGAACGGCTGCCTGGTTTCTTCGATCGCCTGCGATGACATGAAAATCAGCGGGCGCGTGGCGGAGGAACTGCGGGCATTCAAAGTAGGGATCAACACAGTAAAGTCGCGCGGCGACCGCGAAGAGGTTTTCGGCGGAATCGGCCAATCCTGGAAAGGCTGCTTTGTCGGCGGACGGTATCTGGTGCTTGCCGTGACGCAAGGAGCGTCAAACGAAAAACTCTACGGAAATTTTCCGGACTACACGTTCCTTCCTGAAGGAGTTTCCGGGAGGCCGCTGGCGAGTGACATGGCGGCGAAATCGGCGTAACGGTGCGGGATGAGGCGCATGGCGCGACCTGAACGGGCCGTTCGCTCTGGGAAGGCGTATTTTCTGTCGCCCGAGTAGACACCAGTTTTCGCTGGCTATCCAACGTCAACTTGCCCTACACTGCTCTGAACTCTCCCAGGGTCCCAAGAAATCTCGGTCAAAACACTCGGTCAAAGAGGAACGATGGCCACAGCTGTAGCACATCCAAGCAATCCTGCGAAGCCTTCCATTGGCCTGCCAGGCTGCCGATATGACCATCTATTTTTCTCGACCATGGCCCTGCTGATCCTGGCAACCGTTTTCGTGGGCTTTGCGCGCACCTACTATCTCGCCGGAGTGTTCCACGCGCCGCTGCCCAGTCTGATCATTCACCTGCATGGGGCGGCATTTTCCTGCTGGATTCTCTTACTAGTGACGCAAACGTCGCTGGTCTCCGCCGGCCGCGTGGACATTCATCGCCGCCTGGGCGTTGCCGGCTTTCTCCTCGCGTGTCTTATGGTTATCCTCGGCGTTTTGGCGGCCACCGATTCGCTCGTTCGGCAGGGCGGCCCTCCAGACTTGGATTCGAAATTTTTTTACATCATTCCCATAACGGATATGCTGGTTTTTGCGACGCTCGTTTTTTTCGCCTTCCGCGCCCGCTCCAATCCTCCAGCGCACAAGCGCCTTATCTTCGTCGCCACGACTGCGCTGTTGATCGCCGCCATCGCCCGTTGGCCCTTCGCCGTGGTCCATAGAAATCCGCTTATGGGAGCGCTGTTTTCCTACATGTTCCTGCTCATCCTAGCGGCCTACGACCTGTGGTCCACGCGCAAGGTTTATCGCGCCACGCTCTGGGCAGGCGCGTTCCTCATCTTCGTGCAACAGGTAAGAATACCCATCGGCAAAACGGCCGCGTGGCACGCCTTTGCCAGTTGGGTTCAATCTGTAGCCCGTTAGCTGAAATTATCCTTCGGTTGTCGAGAAGCGACCGCCGTCGATTCGCCTAGAATAAATCACGAGCCACTGTTGCGATGCGGGAGTTGTCTAGCGTCGAACGGGGTGTTGTCGTCCGGGCGCACGTATCACGAGCATATCGGAAACTGAATCATCACCGAATGATCCGTGCGCTTAGTTCTTGCTGGCAGTCTAAGAAACCACACTCGCTGAGGTCGGTATTACCCCAGCCGGGGCCACGGGGAGCACCATCCAAAGCACGAGGTAGGCAAGAATGCCCGTTCCGCCAATGAGTATGGCCAGTAGCCACACGACCCGAACAATCGTGGGATCAAGGTCAAAATAGTCGGCCAGGCCGGCGCACACTCCCGCAATCTTCTTGTCGGTGCTTGAACGCATCAGCTTCCGCTTGCCGCCCGTCTCCGGTGACAGGCCTGGCGCGGGAGTTTCCGGCTGTTTGGCGCCGCAGTTGTAGCAAAACCGCGAACCCACGGCGATGTCTTTTTGGCAGTTTACGCAAGTCATTGGATCACCCCCCACAGAGCGATTTTTCCCGGCGTCCCTACCTATGAGTACGCAAATGCAGCTGAAAAAGTTTCCTCCCCGGGAAGTCTAATGCTAATCGGCTCAATACTCCAGAAGCTGCTTCACGGCCGCCGTAATGTGGCTCGTCTGGGGAAGGATCACATCCTCGAGCTTCGGCTGATACGCACAGAAGGTATCCACGGCCGCAACGCGCCTGACCGGGGCGTCCAGCTCCTCGAAAAGTTCGTCTGCAATGCGCGCAGCGATCTCCGCGCCATACCCCCAGCTCAACATGTCTTCGTAAGCCACGATGACCCGGTGCGTCTTTCGAACGGTGGCCGCAATGGCCTCCCAGTCGTAAGGCGAGAGCGAACGCAAGTCGATGATTTCAACGGAAATGCCTTCACGCTCCAGTTGGGCCGCCGCGACTTCGGCCCGATGCACGACGGCCCCGTACGTGATGATGCTGAGGTCGCTGCCCTCTTTCACCATGCGGGCCTTGCCGAACGGAATCGTAAAATCGGGCCCGGGATGCTCCGAACGGTTGTAGGGCTGGCGGTAGAGATGCTTGTGCTCGAGGAACATCACCGGGTCGTCGCAGCGGATGGCCGTGCGCAAAAGACCCGCGACGTCGAGCGCCGTGGAAGGCATCACCACCCGCAGGCCCGGGCAGTGTGTGAAAATCGATTCGCCGCTCTGGCTGTGATACACCCCGCCGCCGGTCAGGTAGCCGCCGATCGCCACGCGAATGACGACGGGCGCTTTGAAGGCTCCATTCGAACGCCAACGCATCACGCACAACTCATCGCGAATCTGCATCATGGCCGGCCAGATGTAGTCGAAGAACTGGATTTCCGCAACGGGCTTCAATCCGCGCGTGGCCATCCCCAGCGCGCGCCCGACGATGCTGGCTTCCGCGAGCGGGGTATTGAAAACCCGGTCGTTGCCGTACTTGCGCTGCAATCCCGCGGTGGCTTTGAAGACGCCGCCCTTCCCCTTCACGTGCCTGAGGTTGTCTTCGCGGCTGGCGTCGGCGACGTCTTCGCCGAAAACGGTGATGCGCTCGTCGCGCGCCATCTCGTCGGCAAGGGTCAGCGCAACCATCTCAACCATGGTCTTTGGCGCGCCATGCAACTGGGGTTCCGCTTCGAACGCGGCGGACGTGGGATCCACGTCGGGCGAATACACATTCATTCGAATCGAATCAATCGATGGCTCTTCGGCGGCGAGCGCCTGATCGGCGGCCTCGCGGACTTCATGGTCGACTTCCGCTTCCAGGCTCTCGATCTGCTTCTGATCGAGGATGCCTTCCCGCACCAGAAAAAGCGCAAACTTTGAAATTGGATCGCGGCGCGCTTCTTCTTCGCGTTCCTCGGCGGACTTATACAGTTTTTCGTCATCGGAAAGCGAATGCGAATAGGGGCGCGTGACCTGCGCATGGATCAGCGCGGGGCCGCGGCGCTCGCGGCAGTACTGCACCGCTTCCTTGCAAACGGAGTAGCTTTCGATGGGATCGGTGCCGTCGCATTCCGCCACGTGCAACCCTGGAAAATTCCGCACGAGTTTCGAGATGCTCCCTCCGGCCGTCTGAACTTCAACCGGCACGGAGATGGCATAGCCGTTGTCTTCCACCAGGTAAAGTAGAGGGAGTTTCTTGGCGCACGCGACGTTCAAGGATTCCCAGAACTCGCCCTCGCTGGTCGCTCCGTCTCCGCCGGAAACATAGACAATTTCGTCGCGTTGGTGGTTGACGTATTCGCCGAGCGGCGCCTTCTTCGCTTGGGCCAGCGCCTTGGGCCGTCCCTCGTAATACAGCGTGGCTTCGGCGGCACCTACGGCCTGTACGAATTGCGTACCCGTGCAGGAGGACTTGCTGACGATGTTCAACTTGGGCTGGCCCCAATGCGAGGGCATCTGGCGGCCCCCGGAGCTGGGGTCGTCCTTTGCTCCCACCGCCGCAAGAAGCGTTTCCAGGGGGGTTACGCCGAGCATGAGGCAGAGCGCGCGGTCGCGGTAGTAAGGATAAATCCAGTCGACTCCCGGGCGAAGGAACAGCCCCATCGCGGCACAAATCGCTTCGTGCCCGGCACTGGAGATCTGGAAGTAGATTTTGTTCTGGCGTTTCAGCTGAATTTCGCGGTCGTCAAGACGTCGCGAGAGGAACATCGTGCGGTAAATGCGAATCAGGGTGTCGTGATCGAGGCCGTGAATCTTGGGGGCGTCAAGCTTTGCAAGTTTGACGCGCGTTTGTAACGCCATTCGTCTGCCCTCGAATTGGAATTCGGAACTCTGCAGGATTCAATTATACCGGATTTCCACCGGCCTCACTTCAAATTGGTGCTTCGGGCCAAACCAAATGCCCGAAATTTTGCAGCCAATTTGGCCTCGCACTCACAAATCCAGAATTCCCTTGCCTCGGTCAAATCACTCAAGAGCCTCGAACTGCCGGTCCGTCGATGCGAATTCGGGATCGCTGTGATGGACGACTTTTGGCGAAGCGCTCTTGAAAGGCTCCTCCGAAGGGATGCGATCGAGCCAGCGCTGCTCGGAAAGCTTTTCGTGCGAAGAAAAATAGAGCCTGACCAGTAAGCCCACTTTCCCGTTGGCGGCTGACGCCGATTTCTCTGCAGCTGGCTCGCTTGCTTGGGCCGCCGTTTTTGCCTTGGGACTCGCTGCCGTCTTTCCCTTGGATTTGGCGGCGGGGGCCGGCTTCTCGATGGGCTCGGGCTTGGAACCAGCTTCGCCGGCGGCGCCCTCCGGACGGTCAAGTTTGTAAAGCAGCCTCTTGTCCAGGCGAAAAGCCTGCTTCCAGCCGTCGAGTTTGTGGCGCGCCTGCTGCGCCTTTTCCTCGTCCGTGCCAAAATCCAACTTAATATAACTGTGAGCCATGATTTGAGTCTGCGACGTGACGGGCACCAAGTCAAGATTCGAAGGAGCGCATTCCTTATCGGCCAAAGGACGGAAATGCGATTGTCATTTAACCAGCTGCTGCATGCAAAAGCCTTTTGGCGTATCATAGAATGACCATTGGGACGTACATGACCCTCCGCGATCAACATCGCCGCCGTTCGATTTCCGCAGGCATCTGTTTGTTCGTGGTTGTCTTGCTCTACGCGCCGCTCGCCGGTGCCGCATGGTCGTGGTATCAATCCGCCTGCTGCGCGTCCGGTCAATGCGCGATTCCTGGGCATCATCACCAGAAACCTCGCGCCGCACCCGCAAATCAAATGGATTGCGAGCATGACAAGTCCGGAATGATGACCTGCTCCATGTCTTGCTGTCATGATTCTGACCGCTCGCTGGTTACTTCGATTGCCTTCGTGCTGCCTCCATCCGTAGCAGTCGCCACGTCGGCGGCGATCAAGTCGCCGATCGAATTGGCGAAACCCTTGGATTTCCCGCGTTCCATCGAACCTCTCTCTCCTCCGCCTCGCTTCCTTTCCGCGGCCGCCTGACGCGCCGCCATCTCACCTAACCTCCGCTGATCAGACCCCACCGCGGCTCGAATGCCGCGCGACTGATCCTTTTCAGGAGAAAGAGATTTTATGAAACGCGCTTTCCTATTCGCAGTTCTCTTATTTGTCGCTCCCCCAGCTTTCGCCACGGTTTTCGGTACCGTACGCGGCATCGTTCACGATCCGCAGCACCGCCCGGTTTCCGGCATCCAGGTTGTTTTGAAAGCGAAAACATCGGAGTTTATTCTGAATGCTCACACGGACGACGCGGGGCAATTTCACTTTGATGCAGTCCCCATCGGCGAGTACAACGTGTCGGTCGACGATTCGAACTTCGTGGCGGCGCAGCAAAGCGTCGCGGTGCTCTCAGGTACCGCACCGATTTTGCATTTTGAGCTTCGGCTCCCTGCGCAGAGCGAGACGGTAGTCGTCTCGGCCGACGCGGCGCAGACAGAGACTGTCACGCCGACAAGCCTCGTCGACCGCCTGCAAATTCAGGAAACGCCCGGCGCCGCGCGCACCAACAGCCTCGCGATGATCACCAATTACGTGGCCGGCTCCTATTTAACGCACGACCAGCTCCACGTCCGCGGTGGCCACCAGGTAAGCTGGCTGATCGATGGCGTCGCCATCCCCAATACCAACATCGCCAGCAACCTCGGCCCCCAGCTCGACCCAAAGGACATCGACACTATGGAAGCGCAACGCGGGAGTTATTCGGCCGACTACGGCGACCGCACGTACGGCATTTTCAACGTTGCCCCGCGCACGGGATTCGAACGCAACAATGATGCCGAGCTTGTCCTTAGCGCCGGCAACTTCTATCAAACAGACGACCAGCTGAATTTCGGCGGCCACAACAATCGCTTCGCCTATTACGCCAGCGTGAACGGAAACCGCACCAATCTCGGCTTGCAGACTCCAACCTCCTCGGTCATCCACGACGCGGCCAACGGCTTCGGCGGCTTCACTTCGCTCATCTTCAATCTGGATCCGCAGAACCAGCTCCGCTTGATCGCTCAGGCGCGCCGCGATTTCTATCAGGTTCCGATCAATCCGAGCGATCCAGCCACAATCCTGCGCGACGTCAATCGCGAGAACGATTCTTTCGCGGCCTTCTCCTGGGTTCGCACTTTCAGCCCGGGATTGGTATTCACCGTATCGCCCTTCTTCCACTACAACAGCGCCAACTACCGCAGCGACCCGAACGACATACCCAGCGCCGCAACGCAAGATCGCTCCTCGAAATATGGAGGTGGACAGGCGAACATCTCCTGGATCAAAGGGCGCAACAACGCGCGAGCCGGTCTTTACAGCTTCGCGCAGCAAGACGATCAATTCTTCCATGTGGTTTATCACGACGGGAGCAACACGGTCATCCCGCCTCTGGCGGACAGTCCGACCGGGAGCCTGATCGCAGCATTTGTCGAGGACCAGTTCAAACCAACTACGTGGCTCACGCTTAATGGCGGGCTCCGCCAGACGCATTTTTCCGGCACGCTGGCCGAAAATGCCACCAGCCCGCGCGTGGGCGCTTCCGTGCGAATTCCCAAACTGAAATGGGTATTCCGCGGCTTTTATGGACACTTTTATCAGCCGCCGCCACTCGGCACGCTTTCCGGCCCAGCTCTGGACGCCATCCACAGCCAACAGCAACTCAACTTCGTGCTGTTGCGGGGCGAGCGCGATGAAGAGCACCAGTTTGGTGTGACCATTCCCTTCAAAGGATGGGTCTTGGATGCCGACAACTTTCTGACTCGCGCCACGAATTTTTTCGATCACAACAGCCTGAATAGCTCCAATGTGTTCTTCCCTGTCACTGTGCAGGGCGCACGAATCAATGGCTGGGAGCTAACGCTCCGCTCGCCACGGCTGCGCAACCGCGCCCAGGTCTATCTCACGTATTCGAATCAATTGGCGCTCGGCCGCGGCTGCGTTGTCGGCGGTTTGATCGGTGATTGCCCCGTTCCGCCGCCGGGATATTTCACCCTCGACCACGACCAGCGCAATACGCTGCACCTTGGCGGCCAGTACACACTCCCCTGGCGCGCCTACGCCTCGACGGACGTCTATTACGCGTCCGGATTCTCCAACGGCAGTCCTCCACCAAGCCACTTGCAGCCGCACACCACCTTTGACCTTTCTCTCGGCAAGCAGTTCAGCGACAAATTCTCCGCCAACTTGCAAGCCATCAACGTTGCCAATCGCCGCGTCCTGCTCGACAACAGTTTTACTTTCGGCGGAACTCACTATTTGAACCCGCGCGAAGTCTACGTCCAAGTGCGCTACCGTTTTCATTTGTAACGGTGGCGCGGGAGCCGTGGCAGCCGCTGTGGAGTCCCTCTCCAGTAAGCTCTTGCCGCCATGGCCCTCTTCGTGAGAATCATAAGAAGGAGTAAGAGACCAATGCGACGCAGGAAAACATCCGTGATGCTGGCCGCGGGAATCTTGATTTCCATTTTGGCGGGGTGTAAAGACAAGCCCGATGAAAAGCATTACCTCATTCAGGCAGAAGTGATCGCGGTTGAACTGCCGAAAAAACTGATCACCGTAAAACATGGCAACATTCCGGGATTGATGCCCGCGATGACCATGAGCTACATGATCGCCATTCCCAAAGAGGCCGAATCGCTGGTACCCGGCGACAAGATCAGCGCCGATTTGGTCGTCTCCAACAGCAAAGCGCGGCTCGAGAAAATCGTCCTCCTCGAAAAGGCCAGACCGAATCCAACGCACGCAACATCTACAGCGTCTCCCTCTTTTGGGTAATGGTGTGGAACTAATTCAAGAAACCAAAAACCTCTTCCGCCTGACTCGCTTCGGCATGATCAATTGTTTCATGGTCAGGGAAGACGATGGGCTCGCTCTCATTGATACGAGCCTCGCCGGATCGGCGTCCGGCGTACGCAAAGCAGCGCGAACCATGGGCGCTCCGATCCGCCGCATCGTTCTCACACACGCCCACATCGATCATGTGGGATCCACAGATGCTCTCATTCGCGAACTTCCGGATATCGCATTCGTTGTTGGGAAGCGTGAGTCCCGACTCCTGCGGCAGGACTTTTCGCTCGACGCAGGTGAAACGGGGAAAAAGCTGCTCGGTTTCCCAGGCGTTAAATCTCTCCCGACGCGTGTTCTCATGGATGGTGACCGCGTCGGCTCTCTTCAGGCAATTTTTTCTCCCGGTCACACGCCGGGCCACATGGCCTACCTGGATGTCCGGGATGGTTCATTGATCGCCGGAGACGTTTTCACAACGCAAATGGGTGTGATCGCGGCTGGCGTATTCAAGTTCTACTTCCCTTTTCCTGCGTTATTCTCTTGGAACCGGGAGTACGCGGCCGAAAGCGCAAAGAAACTTCGGAACCTCAAACCCGCGCGCCTCGCTGTAGGACAGGGTAAGACGATTGAATCTCCGCTTGCAGCCATGGATCGAGCCATTGAATTGGCCTTCCGGCGATGCCGGAAAATGCTAAACTGAGGTGACTTTCGAATGGCGATGGAGTTCGCCATAACGCCCCGGTGATGTTCACCGGGGCTGATGACTCCTGGCAGCCTGGCGGCTCCAGGAGTTTTTTGTTTGGTGAACCGCGGGCCATCACTTACTGCGCCCCTCTGGGCGACGAATTGGAGCGACATTGCGTCTTGCGCTGATCGCGATTTTTGGCGCTGCCGGCACGCTGGCGCGTTACGGCCTTCAGGGTGTCGTGCAAATCCGCACGGCGAGCACCTTCCCATACGGCACCCTGCTCGTTAACTTGACCGGCTGCTTCCTCCTCGGCTTGATCGGCCAATTCACCCTGAATCGCATGGTAATCTCGCCGGACTGGCGTGTTGCCATCGCCGTCGGCTTCTTCGGCGGATACACAACCTTCTCCAGCTTCGGCTGGGAAAGCGCCAAGATGCTGGAAGCCGGTGAGTGGGCGTGGGCCTCGGCCTATGTGGGAGCAAGCGTGGTCGCCGGCCTGCTTTTGAGCGTCGCCGGAATTCGCCTAGCCAATCGCTTCTAGTCGCGGCGACTGTAAGGGCACGATACATCGTGCCCTTCGATCCGACGGCTAGACCGATGAGGATGATCTCAGGAACCCAACGTCACGAGTTACAAGTCACGAGGTTCACTCATGACCCACGAAAAATTCGAAGGCGAGCGCACCCTGATGCGCATCCACATCGGCGAATCGGACAAATGGCACGGCAAACCCCTCCACGAAGCCATCGTGGAGATGCTGCGCAAAGACGGCTTCTCCGGCGCGACCGTGCTGCGAGGCGTTGGCGGCTACGGCGGGTCAAGCATCTATCACACCGACAAGCTCCTGCGCTTGTCGCAGGACCTGCCCATCATCCTCGAGGTCATCGAATCCGTGGAACGCATCGAAAAAATCCTTCCCCGCCTCGACGAAATGGTCGAAGGCGGCCTCATCACCCTGGAAAAAGTCCGCGTCATCCTCTACCGTGCCGCCAAGAAATAGCGCCAACCCTTTGGAGTGCAACAGCCGCGCTGCCGCATTTCACCTCTTTGGTTCAATTTGGAATTTCATACTAAATCGCTATCCAGCGAGTTCCGAACTTTTAACTTTGAACTTTCAACTGTAAACTGCCTTCCCATGCCTGACACCCCGGAAAAGCAATCCTGGCTCAACCGCACCGTCCTCGGCGTCGGACTAACCAGCCTCTTCAGCGACTGGAGCCACGAAACCGCCACTGCCGTGCTCCCTGCATTTCTGGCCGCCATCGGCGCAGGCCCGGTCTGGCTCGGCGCGATCGAAGGCATCGCCGACGGGCTCTCCAGCTTCACAAAGCTTGCCGCCGGCCACTACACCGATCGCTTGAAACGCAGTAAGCCCCTCGCCGTATTTGGCTACGCCTTCACCGCGTTTGCCACGGCGTCGTTCGCCTTCGCAACCCATGCCTATCATGTGCTTTTCGGCCGCGTCGCCGCATGGCTGGGCCGCGGTGTCCGCTCGCCCGCGAAGAAGGCCCTGCTCGCCGCCGACGTGCCGCCGAACGCCTACGGTCGCGCCTTCGGTTTCGAACGCTTGATGGACACGGTAGGCGCCATTGCGGGCCCCCTCACCGCGCTCTGGCTGCTCGAAGCCACCGGCCATTCTTACCGCAAAGTTTTTCTGTGGACGCTTCTGCCCGGCCTCGTCGCCGTCGCGGCTTTCTGGCTGCTCGTCCGCGAGCGGCCCATCGCCGCCCGCCCACAACGATCCTTTATCCTCGGTTTGAAGGCGCTGCCGCTTCCCTTCCGCCGGTTGCTCGTAGGCGTAGGAGTCTTCGGCGCGGGCGATTTCTCGCACACCCTGCTGATTCTTTACGCGACGCGAATGCTGGCCCCCGGACATGGCATGGCCCGTGCGGCAAGCCTCGCTGTCGGCCTCTACACCCTCCACAACGTTTTCTATGCCGGCTCGGCGTATCTCAGCGGCTGGCTAAGCGACCACGTCCCCAGCCGCAAAGCCGTGCTCGCCGCGGGATATGCGCTCGCCGGAGTCACCGCGCTCCTTCTCTGCACCGGAACGCATTCCCTTTGGCTGCTCGCCGTGGTTTTTGTTCTCGCAGGCCTTTACGTCGGCACCGAAGAAGCGCTTGAAGATTCTCTCTCCGCCGAGCTGGTCCCCAAAGAGCAACACGGCATGGCGTTCGGCACTCTCGCCGCCGTCAATGCCGTCGGTGACTTCCTCTCCAGCCTCCTGGTCGGCTTCCTCTGGAGCGCCTTCAACGTCCAGACCGCTTTCGCCACCTCGGCGCTCCTTTTCATCATTGGTGCTATATTGATTGTGCGGCTTCGCTAAGAATCTAGATTGAGCCTTCGCCATGTCCGACGAGTCTAGCGCCACTCCCCGCGATTTTCTCGCCGTCGAGCGAACCTTTCTTGCCTGGATTCGCACCGGCTTAGCTCTCATGGGCCTGGGCTTCGTCCTCGCCCGCTTTGGAATTTTCTTGCGGGAGTTCAACCTCAATCAGGCCAATCTTCCGTCCCAGTCAATTGGCCTCTCGCTCTGGTTCGGTACCGCGCTGATTTTTCTTGGTGTGTTCGTCTGTCTGCTATCGCTTGTCCGTTACCGCCGGCTGCTGCAGCAGCTTCAGCAGCCCGGAGCCTTGCTCTGGAACCCCTCGGCGCTGGCCATCACCGTCGCTCTGCTCCTCGCCGTCCTTGGCGTGGCCATGGCCGTTTATCTGATTTCCGTGCGACCCATCGCGCAGAATAGCTCATCAAAATCTCAGGAGAATTCCATGGCACCGATTCCAGAGAACGGCATTCTTCGCACTGCCAGCAATCATTCCGTCGAGGAAACCGTCTCCCGCCTGCAATCCATCTTGCAAGCCAAGGGGGTGAAGCTCTTTACCATCGTCAACCACAGCGGCGAAGCCGCCAGCGCCGGCCTGAAAATGCCAAACACCAAGCTGCTCATCTTCGGCAATCCCAAGGCCGGCACACCTCTGATGCTCGCTTCGCCCAGCTCCGCTCTCGACCTCCCGCTCAAAATCCTCATTGCCGAAGACGCCGCCGGAAAGGTCTGGATCTCCTACAACACGCCTGCCTACCTCCAGGCGCGCCACCATCTCCCGCCCGAACTGCTTCCCAATATCGCGGTGATCGATACGTTAGCCGCCAAAGCCGCCGAATGAGTTGCTGGCGTGCTTCTCTTTTAGGACTGGCGTTCCGAGGTTGGACGTTCCGTCTCTTCAGACAAAGGGGTTTTCGACCGCACTCCCGAAGTATTTTTGGCCTGCATTCAAATCTTCCGACCAAATTTTCTGGCAGCCGCCGCGCTCGGCAGCGGCGACGGTCATTCCATGGTAATAGTGCAATCCGTACTGAGCGTGCGCTTGGACCGCGCGGAGGATGACATCCCCGTCGAGCGGGACGAGCTTGATCGGTCCAAGTGCATCCAGTAGCGCAATCACGTCTTCGGGTTTTGCACGCGGCGCTAGTTTGTGAAGAAGGGTCGCCGCGAATTCACCAAGCACTTGGCTGGAGGCCGCAATCTCCCCCGCCACTGCTCTCCGAACCAGCCCCTGCGCAATCTGTTGCTTCCGCGGCTCGCTGCGGTCGTACGCGTAAACCAGAATATTCGTATCCAAAAACTCAAGAGCGCTCATGGAGGTCGTCGCGCTTCCAAGATTTATTCCCAACTCTAAATTGGAACTGCTCGAAGCTGCGCTCCAGGGCTTCCTGTTTCCGGCGGTCGCGGCCGCTATCTTGCGGACCCGTTTCACCAAATCCTTCGGCAGGGAAAGCACGATATTCATATACCCATGAGACGTGAATTCCTTATTCCGTGCAACTTGTGTTTGCAAGACTCGCACCGTACCAATCCTTCGCTCCTACTCTGTGGTCTCTGTGTCCTCTGTGTAAAATTCGAGCATTTTCCGTCTTGCGCCGCAAAACGCCCCGTGCTACTGTGAGCGAATAAAAGGCGAATTAAGGAAAGGGGCATTTCATGCCCGAATCGCTAGCAGTTCGCGGGGCTGGCATGTCCACGGCAATCACCCGCGTTCACGAAGTGCTGGAGTCCTTCGCCGCCCGCGATCACGACGGCGAAATCCTCACGGCCGTGCGCCATTTTCCGGCGCGCGAAGCCCAGTGGGCGGACTTCCCTGCCTGGGTGCATGCAGACCTCGTCTCCGCCTACGCTGCCAAGGGCATTCACCGCCTCTACACCCATCAAGCCGCCGCGGCGGAAGCCGTCCACGGCGGCAAAAACGTGGTCATTGTCACACCCACCGCCTCCGGCAAAACGCTTTGCTACAACCTGCCGGTTTTGAACGCGGTCCTCGAAAACTCTGACGCCCGCGCGCTGTACCTCTTCCCTACCAAGGCCCTCGCGCAAGACCAGCTCGCGGAACTCCACGACCTCAACCAGCGCCTCGAAGATCGCTTCGGCGTTTTCACCTACGATGGCGACACGCCCGCCGACGCCCGCAAGGCCATCCGAGAAAAAAGCCACATCGTTCTGACCAATCCGGACATGCTTCACACCGGGATCCTGCCGCACCACACTCGCTGGACGCGCCTCTTCGAAAACCTGCGCTACATCGTCATCGACGAACTGCATACTTACCGCGGCGTCTTCGGCAGCCACTTGTGCAACGTTCTGCGCCGCCTCCGCCGCATCGCTCGCTTCTACGGCCGCGATCCTCAATTCATCTGTTGCTCGGCAACCATCGCCAACCCCGGCGACCTCGCTTCACGCCTTCTTGAATCCGAAGTCGACGTTCTCAATTCCAACGGTGCGCCGGCCGCGGAGAAGACATTCGTTTTCTACAATCCGCCCGTCGTGAATCGCGCGCTCGGCATTCGCCGCAGCTACATCAATGAAGCTTCGCGCGTGGCGCAGGAATTCCTGAAACACGATCTGCAAACCATGGTCTTCGCCAATTCGCGCCTCCACACGGAAATTCTTCTCACCTATTTGCAGCAGGCGAATCCCCAGCTGCCGGGAAAACCGGAAACCATTCGCGGCTACCGCGGCGGTTACTTGCCGAACGAACGCCGCGAAATCGAACGCGGCCTCCGCGATGGAAAAGTCCGCGGAGTGGTTTCGACCAGCGCGCTTGAGCTCGGCATTGATGTCGGCTCCCTCGATACCGTCGTCATGGCCGGCTATCCCGGCACCATCGCCGCCACCTGGCAGCGGACCGGCCGGGCCGGCCGCCGCAGCGGAAGCTCTTGCGCCGTGCTCGTTGCTTCGTCGGCGCCCCTCGATCAATTCATCGTGCGTCATCCCGACTATTTTTTCGGCAACACGCCGGAGCACGCCTTCATTCAGCCCGACAATCTGGAAATCCTCATCAATCATCTGAAATGTGCTGCGTTCGAATTGCCCATCGCTCCAAGCGACAAATTCGGCGATGTCGACTTGCCCGATCTTTGCGCGCGGCTCGCCGAGGCCGGTTTTCTGCATTTAGCGGGAGAAAACTACCACTGGACGCAGGAGGCTAGACGTCACTGGCGCGCCCAGCGTCATCGGCGAAATCGATTTCCCCAGCGCGCTTGTGTTCGTCCACGAAAAAGCCATCTACATTCACGGCGGGCAGCAACACCACGTCGAACATCTCGACTTCAAGGAGCGCAAGGCCTACGTCAAACGCGTCGACGTCGACTACTACACTGACGCCATCCGCTACACTCAAGTCCGCGTCCTCGAAATCGCCGCCACCCAGAGCGGTTCTGAATCCACAGGGACTGAGCGATTGGAACGCCCTTCGATCCCATTGGCGCCCTCTCCATCATCTACTTCCTTAACCCCCTTCGCTTCCCTTGGTTCCTCCCATTCGCATGGCGATGTCCTCGTCCGCTCCCAAGTCGTCGGCTTCAAGAAAATCAAATTCTTCACCAACGAAAATATCGGCGACGGCAAACTCGAACTCCCCGAAAACGAAATGCACACGACCTCTTACTGGATCACACTCGAACGCCCGCTGCTTGAATCGCTCCCCTTCACCGTGAGCGAGCGCCAGAGCGGCATGTTTGGCCTGCTCCACGCCCTCGAATCCGTCGCCACCCTTCTCCTCATGTGCGATCGCCGCGACCTCGGCACCGCCATCGGCGAGCGCCCTCCCGCTGCCGATTCCGATTCCGCTTCCCCCGTTGTAGGGGCGCAGCATGCTGCGCCCCTTCCTGGCACGATTGAAAATTTCACTCCGGCCCGCATGGAAGACGCTATCTCCCCCCACGCCAAGGAATTCTTCGAACCAAATCTATATCTCTTCGACGCCTACCCAGGCGGCATAGGCTTTTCCGAACCCCTCTTTCGAACGCACGCTCTCCTCGTGCAAAAAACCCGCGAACTCATTTCCGCCTGTGAGTGCGAACAGGGCTGCCCTTCCTGCGTAGGCCCCGCCGGTGATCTCGCCCCGCGCGCAAAAGAAGCCGCCCTCACCATCCTCGACAGGTTGTGTGCCTAGATGGCTGCGACTGCCGACAAATTTTCACGGCTCGCCGCGCTGAAGCCCGCGCAGCCAATCCCCGCGCGCCCCGCCGCCATTCGAACGCCCGACGAAGCGGATTCGCTCGGCCGGCTCCTCGGCGCCGGCGTTGCCAGGAATCATTTCGGCGAGCACCTGGCCGTTCGGAACTGGTTCTCCACGCCGGAATTTACCGACCCATCGTCCACAACACTCGAATTACTTTCCCGCACGCGAGATGAACCGCTCTCCCGCAAAACTCGCGCCGCGCTGCAAGATCCGGAAAAATGGCTTTTCCTCGATACGGAAACCACCGGCCTCGCCGGCGGCACCGGCACGTACGCATTTCTGATTGGTCTGGCGTGGTGGGATGCGGGCGGATTGCAGATCGAGCAATTCTTGATGCGCGATTTTACTGAGGAATATTCAATACTTCACGAGTTATCAGAGCGTGCCGCCGAGCGGCCGGTGCTCGTTACCTTCAATGGCAAATCATTCGATTGGCCGTTGCTCGAAAATCGTTTCACGATGACGCGCTCCATCGCGGTTCCGAAGCTCGCGGCGCATCTTGATTTGCTGCATCCCGCGCGTGCGTTGTGGAAGCTGCGGCTCGGCTCGGTGCGGCTCGTGGAACTGGAACGCCACGTCATCGACGCGCCTCGGCTAGGCTGGCATCGCGAGAACGATGTGGCTTCGGCGCTTATTCCCCAGTATTACTTCGACTATTTGCGCGGCGGGCCGGCCGAGCCGCTTGCTGGAGTGGTTCGCCACAATCAGATGGATTTACGCGGGCTCGCCGCTCTCTTCGGCAAAATCAACTCTCTACTTTCTGAGCCGACCGGCGCCGCAAACGAAATCGAAAGCCTCGACCTCTTCGGGCTGTCGCGATTTCTGCAGCGCCGGGGGGAGGACGATCGCGCGCATTCCGCGTGTGCACAGGCCCTATCGATTGGGCTGCCGGCCGAGTTTCGTCCACGGGCGCGCCGCGAGCTTGCGCTGATGGCCAAGCGCCGCGGCGAACACGCGCGCGCCGCCGAGATCTGGCTGGAAATGGTTGCCGATCTGCACGACGGCATTCATGCCTGCGAACAATTGGCCATTTACTACGAACGTCACGCCAAAGACCTGGCCAAAGCAGCTCAATTTGCCAAGTTGGCAGTTGCCACGCTGCGGCGCCAGCGCGCCAATTCGCGCGATCTGTTCCTCACGGCGCGGTCCGCGCGACTGGAGAAAAAGTTTCTGCAGCGGGTCGCGCGGCTGGAGAAAAAATCACGGCCGTCTTCTTTGGCATCGCCCCAGGACGCTCGAGTGATTGCGGAGCCAAAGGCCAATTCAGGGCCTTGGTAAAGCCGTCAAAGATGTTGCGTGTCGTGCCTTCCATGGTCACGCATTCGTCTCCCAAACAATCCAGGAATACGCCGCCATTCGGAGTCTCGAGAGAAAAAAAGTTCGGACGGCGAAGCAAATTCGAGCGCTCCGAGTATTTCTTTTCGAGCGCTTCGGAATATTGTCCGAAGAATCGCGCGGCGTGGTCTTCGCTATCGAGGTGAAGGCGGGTAACCAGGATGAGTCTCTTCGTTTGTTTCTGCTCATAGAGAAGATAGCGGTCGCCATCCCAGGCTGCCGCCAGAGTCTTTGCCCGGTCGTTGTCGAGGAATTGTTTCAAGACTTCCTTCCAGCCGAATTCACCCATGATGTTTTCGTCGAGCTTTGACCAGTTGTCGCCGAGCAATTTCTCAAGCCGCGGAAGAGTGACACTTGCGGGAGTCTTGCCGGAGCGATAGAGCGCCGGGTGGAGGATCTGTTGTGTGGAAACCGGCGGCTTCTCGAATAAGCCCGGGAGAGCATCCCAGCCAGTGTTCTTCATGACCGCAGCCGAGAAGGTGAGTCCGCCGAGATAGGGAAAGATCAGCGCGTCCTTGAGAAACGGTGGAGCTTTTTGCAGCGTGGGGGTGCTGCCCAGATCGCCGATCAACATGCCGGGGTCGAAGTCCGGCACATCCTTCAGGGAGCGCCCGGTCCCAAGCATCAAATAGTCGACCATGGCGGCCATGGCGCTGCCCTCAAGCACGGCGTCGCGCGCCAGCTCAGCATCCTCGTTGGGCTTGGCTGCTTTTACCCACGCCTCGATCTGGAAATGCTGGTCCTCGAGCGCATGCGTCAATTCATGGGCCATGACCATGCGCTGGTCGGCAAGCGGGCTCCAGTCCGCGATATAAAATTCGCGGGTCTTCGGATCGTAAAGCCCTTCGATTTGTTCCGTGAGCACGTTCACCATGAAGGAATCGAGGTCGAAACCCTCGGGAAGAAGGCCAAAGGCTTCGGCGCTGCGCTGGTCGGCGTAGCGTTCGGCGGGGTTCTTCTCTTCATTCATTTGCTTGATGACGTAAGCGCGGATTTCCTCGCGCGAACGCAGAGATTTCTTGAGCGGCGTGAGCAATTTCAGGCCGGTGATTTGGCTCATCTGGCCGAGGACTTCGTCGGCGGCAGCAATGAACTCGGCATCCGTGGCGGGCTTGGAATCCGCGGAAGGTGGGGCGACGGCAGCCTCCTGTGCGTAGACGGCGACACCACCCAGCAGAAGGGCGAGGCTCAAGAGGAGAGCGCGCAGGCCGAAAAAAGCGCGTTTCAAGTGAGAGTCCATATCGTTTTCAGGATAACAGAATCCCGATGGGGCCGTCTGAAAGGCAGGGGAAGTGGCGAGCGACGAGTTGGGGAATATATGCTGGCAGCGCGTGTTGCAGGGATGAGTTGTGCCTTGATGTAACTGCTGGAATATCAATGGTGGAGCTGGAGTTCGTGGTTGTGGAGTTCATGATTAGATTTCCTCGCTTAGGGGGGTGCACCCCAGGGTGCACCCCCCGTGGAAGATGGATCGTTTTCAAAACAAAGGAGTTGCGGAAAAAGCATTTTGTAAGTAGCTGAACGGAAAGGGGATGGGCGACGGGAGATTTCGTAACTAGTGGCAGGTGACTCGTGACACGTGAAGAGGCGCAAAGGTGGAGGTGCAGGACCGGATGATCGAGGGGAGGCTGAAAGTCACAACTCACGCTAACATGAAATTGTTATCTTGTCGAATACTATATTTATATAGTACTAGTTTCGAATGGATTTGCTAGTACTTTCGAATGAAAATGGCGACATAAGATGCAGAAAAGGAATGGTTAACGGCAAGAATTGTTTTCAGTGGTCAGTTGCCAGTGTTCAGTCAGGCAGAGAAATGTTCTAGGGGGTATTCGTTGTTGGTTGTTGGTTGTTGGTTGGCACTTTATGGAGCGGATTATTTGGGAAACGGGCCGGCCATGATGGGCCCGGAGAGCACGGGCTTCCAGGCCTGCTTGCAGTGGGCACATTGCACTTCGCGGGCAGCGGCATTACTGGCGCCGGAATGGGTGTCCACTGCGACGGAGTTTTTCTTTTGGCAGTGAGGGCACGTCAGATCGACCAAGACGTTGAGTGGCGCGGGTTGTGTCTCCGTTTGAGCGCGTTGTTCTGGCGCTTGGTGATGGTCATCCGCGAGCGGTTGCGTTACCTTGCCGGCCCGCTTTCTGGAGTACAGGAGTTCATCGGCGCGTGCCAGCATTTCCTCTGGCCGCTCGCCCATTTCATACTGCTTCCACCCGGCGGAGAAGGTGACGGGAATCTTTTGGCCGTTCCAGTCGACTTCCAATGAGCCGAGACGTCCCAGCACAAGTTGCAATTGTGGCAGCGTGCACTCCGGAAGCAGAACGAGGAACTCGTCGCCGCCCAAGCGGACTGCCAAGTCGGCGCCCCGGATGACCTTATTCAAACGGGCAGCAAATTCCTGCAATACCTGGTCACCGGCGGGATGGCCATAGGTATCGTTGATCTGCTTGAAACTGTTCAAGTCCAACGTGAGTACGGTCAGCGGGTGTCCCTTGCGCTCCGAGCGAGCCACTTCGGCGGCCAAGCGTTGCTCCGCAAAGCGCCGGTTATACAGGCCAGTCAATGGATCAACCATGGCGAGATTGCGGAGAAGGTCCGAATGGCCCTGCTTCTCGGCGAGCTGGCGGCGAAGCCTCTTGATGAGAATTGCTTGAGAAACCGCATAGACGTTAAAAAGCACGACCAAAGCGATCAAACCAAAAACAACATCGACGATGCTGATCTGGAAGATGGTTTCCGCGCCGCGCCGCACTGCCGGGAGACTAAAAGCGATAACTGCAAAGGCCAGGAGAAGAACGACAAAAATCGAGTAACCCCACACCCACCAATCGCGCTTCGCAATTTTCTGAAATTCGCGCGCCAGTTCCTGATCTCTAGCCTTTACAGAAGCCGCGATAGGATGTATGCGGGGGTCAGACATGGTGTGGAAGTGAGGGGCACCACTCGCCCGATTTAGCTAAACTAGTCCGTCCGAGTTTCGAGGTCAAGCCTATTCCATTACTATTTTATAAGTGGTTACCCCCAGAAGGAAAGCATCGCCGGGACAGACCCGTCAGGCTGGTGGCTTTCTAACGTCTTTGCCATGAATCACTTACGGGAGCTTTCGGACTGGACAAGAGTTCTAGTTAGCTGGTACTCAGGTTCCATTGGTGAAGTAAGGGAATTCCAAGAAACTTACGGTGAGCAAAATATGGTCTCAGTCTTCATCCTCGTGTTTGCAGCGTTCGCCCTGGTGAAGTTCGGAATCTCGCAATGGCGCGCGATTTGGATAACGACCGCCAATCAGCCGCTGTCTGACTCGTTGCGAGTGACGGCTGGAATTGACGGCGCGGCCATTGGCGCAGGCGATTTCTGCACACTCGTCCATTTGTGCAACGAATTGTCCCCTGATTTGAAGAAGAAGAGCCCCTGGCTAAGAGAAGTATCGGTGTATTACCGCGCGGTTGAGAAACTCGAGCACGCTTTCCGAGTGAAGCTTCCCGCCATTTCCGGATGGGCAAAAGGTGAGATGCAAATCTGCTCGCGCTACGTGGCAGTGGTTCTTGACCAAAGTCTCTCCATGAGCCTGGATCGCCAGTTCGCCACGCGTACCAACTGAACGCAACCGGCGTTGGCCTCGCCACTACCCTAATAAAGAGAAGAAAGAGCCCTCTCTACGCAAGCTGACCCTTTCGCGGGAGCGAAAGCGGAAGAAAAAATCGGCCTGCTCCGTTGGGAAGGACGGTGGGGGGCAGTCCACTACTGAAGCTACGGCGGGCGGGTGTAGTATCGGGGCGAGCCGCTTGCCCGAACGGGAGATTGGAGGTGACCCATGGCGAAGAGCGTGCGTGGGCAAATTCTGCATTTGGAACGGGAACAGGTGCGGGCAATCAATCGAGGCGACGTACGAGGCGCGCTGAAACTGTTTGACCAGGGGTTCGTGGGGTTTTCGTCGACGAAGCACCAGCGCATTCGCGGGCTGGGGGCGCTGCGAAAGACGTTTGACTACTACCTGAAGCAGGCGCCAAAGCTCGCTTACCATTTGGAGCAGCCGCATGTGTCGGTGAGTGGTGGGACGGCGGTGGCAACCTTCTACTGGAGCGTACAGCTCGGGCGAGGGCACAAAATCCACGGGCGGGGCACGCATGTGTTTTCGAAACAGCGGAAGGAATGGAAGGTTGTGCACGAACATTTTTCGCGGGCGCACTGAGGAGGGTCGGAAGAAGCGGTTGAATGGAAGACTGGCGAGATAAACTCGCCTCTAGGAAGGAAAGACAGAACCGCACAGCCGGATTCATCGCATGCGAAGTGCGGAAGCGATGGGGCAGAGGTTGGCTGTGCCACAAGGCGAGCGGTGCGCCCCGCTAAGGGGCAGCGGAAGTGAGCGGGACGTCGAGGCCGAATTTGAGTTTGGCGCGTTGCCGGATCCAGGCTTCGGATTCGGCGCGAGAACGAAACGTTATTGTTTCCCATCCAACCTGTTCCATGAGGACGGCCCGGAAGAAATCATCTACGGTCATATCGCCATGGCGGTTGTAGATGAGACCCACGCCATCCTGGCGGCTTTCGATGTTAATCAGCATAAGTCAACGTCGGATGCCGCACGTGTCCATCAGGTCACAAAGCAATTAGCTGCGAACTCAGGGAGCGTGAGAGGCGACGACGCCGAGGTCCGCGATGTTATCGCCCTTTTTAAGGGAGGGGACAGCGTTGATGTGGAGGACGACGGCGGAGACTGGAGCGCGGGGTTCGGCGATCATCTTCCCAGTGTAGTCGGTAATGGTGCCGAGCTTCATTCCAGCAGAGACGTACGTGCCGCGCTTGACGAGGGGATACCAGATGCCGGGGCCGTCAGCGAGGACATCAACTAATTTCTCAATCCAGACGGGATTTTCAATGGGATGCGGATCGCCGGGGAGAATCTTCAGTGCGCGCATGGTACTGAGGGTGCCGTTGACGAGGAGGGCGAGGTCGTCGGACTCGACGGTGCCGGCGTGGCCGGCTTCGACAACGATGGAGGGCTTGCCGCGGACGGAGGCGGTGTTATCGAGATAGCGGGTGGCGGCGGGGTCCGTGGGGCGCTCGCGCCAGATAATGATGTGATCAAGGCCGAAGGCGAGGACCATATCCTTGGAGGTGCGGTCCTGCGCTTCCCTGCCGGTGGGTCCCCAGTAGGCGTAGGGGCGGAGGCTCTCGTCGAGGTCGCCGCCATGGTAGTCAATGAGGTAATCGCAGCGGTCGACGATTTCCTTGGTGATGAGGAAAGAAGCGCGCTCGGTTTGCGTGCCGTCGGCTTTGCCGGGATAGAAGCGGTTCATGCTCTTGTTGTCGATGGGATTGACGTGCGGAACTTTTTGCTCGAAGGATTGGATATTGATGAGCGGGACGAGGATGACGGTGCCGGTGACCTGCTCGGGGTCGAGAGCGGCGATCAGCTTTTCGATGGCGATGATGGAGGCGTATTCGGTGCCGTGGGCGCCGGAGATAAGTGCGAGGACTTTGCCGGGCTTGGTGCCGTTTACCACGACGACGGGGATGTTTGTCGCGGGGTCGACACCTGCGGGGACTTCGAGATAGCCGGTGGCTTTTTGGCCTGGGGCGGCGGTGGCGGTGCCAACGGTGAAGGAGGACTGGGCAAACGAGGAAGGGCAGAGTATCGGCGTGAGAAGGGCGGTTGCAAAAATCGCATGAAGAAGTCGCATCATTCACCTCCGCGGGGGAGGAGAGGATAGCGCGGGAGGAACAGTTGAAGCAATGCAAAGATGAAAAGACCCAAGGACTTAAACGCAGCCCGTCAAGCGGCTGCGCCGCACTCGTAGAACATGAAAATGGGGGCAAACCCGTGTTGAGCAAGGAGGAGATAGCCGTATTTTCAGGGCAGCGAGACAGAAAAAATTTTCGCGCGGGTGCATTTTTTTCTTGCATGCAGTGACGAGTCTTGTATCCTTCGAATGCGAACTCGCTTTATTTTCAGGGGAGACCGCAGAGCGGTCAACGCAACGGCACGAGCGAGTTTCGTTTAGGAGGGCGAGAGTACAAATTGAGTTCTATATCGCTTCCCGCCCAGCTACCTTCTCGCGCAATCCCAACAGCAAGAAAAAGAGTCGCTAAGCTTACGCTCTGGCCGCTTGTGGCTGCCACCTTCTTCATGGTGTCCGGCGGCACATACGGCACGGAAGAGATCATTCATGGCGCGGGCTACGGCCAGGGGATTCTAATTTTGCTGTTCCTCCCGGTGCTGTGGTGCCTGCCGACGGCGTTCATGATCGGCGAACTCTCGAGCGCGCTGCCGCAAGAGGGTGGCTACTACGCGTGGGTGCGCCGCGGATTGGGGAACTTCTGGGGATTTCAGGAAGCGTGGCTGTCGCTGGCCGCCAGCATTTTTGACATGGCGATCTACCCGACTTTGTTTGTCTTTTACTTGAAGCAGATGTCGCCGTGGTTTGGCCTTGGGAATCATGGAATCTACGCCGGACTTTTCGTGGTCGTGACCTGCGCGGCGCTGAATCTGGCTGGAATTCGCGTCGTGGGAATCACGTCGCTGTGGCTTTTCTTCCTGCTGTCGGCGCCGTTCGCGCTGATCGTGGTGATGGCGCCGCTCAAAATGGGGGCGCTGGCGCAAACTCATGCCGCGCCAGCCGCTGCGGGGCTGGGCTTGCTCGGCGGCGTGCTGGTGGCGATGTGGAACTACATGGGCTGGGATAACTCGTCGACGATTGCGCAGGAAGTCGAGCGACCGCAGCGGACTTATCCGAAGGCCATGATTGCGGCAGTGGTCCTAGTGGGGCTGACTTACGTGCTCCCATTCGTGGCGGTATATTTCGCGGGCATCCCGGCCTCGAGGTTCGGGAGTGACGGGGCTTGGGCCGAAGTGGGGGGTCTCATTGGTGGAAAGTTCATGGGATTCGAATGGCTCAGGTTCCTGATTGTTCTCGGCGGAATGATGAGCGCATTCGGAATGTTCAATGCGCTAGTGATGAGCTATTCGCGGCTACCACTGGCGATGGCGCGGGACGGCATGCTTCCAGAGTTTTTTGGCAAGGTGAGCGCCCGGACTCGGGCGCCTTGGGTGGCCATAATTCTCTGTGCGACTTGCTGGGCGCTATGCCTAGGGCTCGGGTTCAAGCGGCTCGTGACGCTGGACATCATGCTTTATGGGGCCAGCTTGATGCTGGAATTTGTAACACTGGTGGCGTTGCGCATTCGCGAGCCAGGATTGAGGCGCGAATTCCGCGTGCCTGCAGGGCTGACCGGTGCGATTACTTGTGGAATATTCCCGCTGTTACTCCTGAGCCTGGCGATGGTGGAGAGCGAGCACGAGAGAGTGCTCGGGATGAATGGGCTGGCTTTCGGAGCGCTGATCATAGTCGCCGGCTTTGTGGCATATGGGGCCACGGGGAAGCTGCGTAAACGCGTACCACAGCCGGCCCTGGCCGAGAACGCGGAAGCCGCCTAAACTCCTACTATTTGGCTGATTTCGGGCGTAGCCGAATGCTGTAGTCCTTATCGCCGGGGAGACGGCTGTCTACGTGAACGACCTTCACGGATTCATCCGCTTCTGTCCCACGCACATAGCCGATGGCGCCGGGAACGTTGAACACGAACTTGAGCACTTCCGTGGGGGTCGCCAGAGTCTTCGGCGCCGCGTGGATTTCTCCAGTGAACATTCCCTGCAAAAAGTGTTTATTGAAGTCTTTGTCATCCATCCGGTAGATTTGAGTGAGTACAGCTTGGCGTTCCTGCTTGCCAGGCTCAAGCATCACAACCGTGATACGACGGCCATTCGACCAATGGGTTTGCTCCCCTAGAAAGATTTTGCGTAGCTCCGCGAAAGACAGGTTCTCGACTGGATTCGACCGATTCACCACTATTCCCAGACTATCCTCGGCCGTCGGGCGGCCTTGCGGCACGAATCCAAGGGGTTCGCTGCTCCCAACCGGCGGCACATGGGACAGCAAGATGGCAGCGGCCAACATCAATAAACCAGACGTCACACGAGGCATCGTTGCACGCCTTTAGAAGGTGAAGCAGGCCTGGAGGGCCAGCGCGTGGATCGCCCGATCGCGCCCTCGGGCAGTGTAATCGTATTGCAGCTTCAAAGCCACAAAGTCACTCAGGTCGTATCGCAAGCCCACCGAAGGGCCGTGGCGCAGGCCGACGTCGGGAAACACTGGCTCGCTCCGGGAAGCATTGACATATTGGTAGCGCATATAAGGGCGGTAAGAGCCGAAACGTTTGGAAATCTGAGTGTAGAAGCCAGGCGTGTGGAACACTCGAGGAGTTCCTTGGGGTGCATGGCGAAGGACCAGGGCCTCATTCAGCCATTCGAAGCTTGGCCCGACGTAAACCGCGTGCGCAGCAAATATGGTCTCACCAATTCTTGGCGAATTCAGCGGCGCCAAAAGATCCCGGTAGATTGAGAAGCCCGCCTGCAATCCGCGGATTGCTTCCGGCCGTGCAAAGACCTCAAAAT
>WNFP01000457.1_pt1 | contig 30766 bp, 20 predicted proteins | sample 5400201 | NCBI WGS metagenome assembly WNFP01 (sample SAMN13153355, study PRJNA577476) | soil metagenome | isolation source: 115 cm saprolite under Madrone tree | place: USA:California | collected 2016-06-14 | reverse complement strand
ACTTCGCACGCGCTCGAGCAGTTGATTGTAGAAAGCCAGGCGCTGCACGCTCGTTGCATATTTGGCTGCTGGCAAACTCATTTGCGCGGTCAGCACGTGGTCCGCGCGAAAGCCGAGATCGGCATGCAGGATGATGGAGAGGGACTTCGACGTCAAACCCGCGGGAACCAGCACCATCAGCGCGAGGATGATCTGACAAATGACCAGAAACTTTCTCAAACGCTGGCCCCCCGCCGCTGAAGTGGAGCTACCCGATTCTTTGAGAGCGCCGGTCAGGTTTACGCGATATCCCTCAAGCACAGGCGAAATCGAAAAAAGCAGTACGCTCAGAACAGCGACGGCGATGGCATAGAGCACCATGGTGGTATCCACAGTAATGCGGCCATAGTTTGGCAAGTAACCGCGGTTCTCAAAAGGAATTGAGTTCGTAGTCCATTTTCCACCTAGGTTGGCAATGAGCAGGCCCAATCCAATGGCGGCGGGCATCAACAGCGCGTTTTCTGACAAGAGCTGCCGCGCCAGGCGGCTTTTTTTCGCTCCAAGAGCCAGCCGCACGGCCATTTCTCTCCGGCGGGTCCATGCGCGGGCAAGATAAATGCCGGCCAGGTTGGAACAAGCAATCAGCGCGATGCAGATCCCCACGATGAATGCGGTGTAAATCGCCTGGTCACCTACGTGCTTTCCAATTTCTTTGGAGAGAGAGTTGATCAGGACTCCCGAGTTGGTGTTGGTATCCGAATGCTCCTTTTCGATGTTGCGAGCAATTGTGGTCATAGCCGGCTCGATGGCCGCTTCCGCGATTTCTGGTTTGCGCCTGCCGATGACATTGAGCCATCCAGCGCCACGATTGGTGCGCTGTTTATCGGTGAAGATCAGCGGGACCCAAATATTCGCGCGGCCCATCAACGGGAAATGAAAGTCATCCGGCACGACGCCGACGATGGTGTAGGGTTCACCGTCCAACTTGATGACCGTGTCGTTCAATTCCGAGTGGAAGCGCTCTCGCCAGAGTCCATAACTAATGATGGCTGCGTGGGCCGCTCCTGGCTGGTCTTCGCCGCTGAAGAAGTCGTGCCCAGCCGCCGGTTGCACACGGAGCGTCCGGAAAAAGTCCGCCGTCACGCGCGCGCCCTCAATGCGCTCCGGAACTGCGCCGCCGGTGAGGTTGAATTCGTCCGAGGTCCAAGCCGATAAGTCTTCAAAAACGTGATTTTGCGCGCGCCAATCGAGAAAGTCGGGCGCGGAGACTCCGCCGTTCCAGCCCTTCTTCGTGTCCAGCTTCCAAAGCACCGTCAAGCGGTCAGGATGGGGGAACGATACAGCCTCGATCACCCACTGCCGCAGCATGCTGAACAGCCAACTGCTGGCGCCCACGCCCAGAGAGAGGGTCAGCACGGCCACGAGCATCAACCCGGGGTTTTTCCGCACGCCCCGCACGCCGTAATGCAAATCTTGTGCGAGGTCCTCAAACCAATTCATGCGCCGTGTCTCGCGTACACGTTCCTGATATGCCTCGGTGCTGCCGAACTCGATTTGCGCGCGGCGCCGGGCGTCTTCGCGCGGAAGGCCGGAGCGAACCAAATCTTCCATTCGTGCTTCAAGATGGAACCGCATCTCGTCGTCCAAATCTTGCTCGAATCGAGAACGGTTCCAGACTGTCCGCCAGAATGAACTCAGCCTCGGAAACATGTTCAATCCTCCTGCGGTTTGGCGCTTAGCGCGGCGCCAATCGCCACTGCCAGGCGATTCCAGCTTGCTGTTTCTTCCCGGAATCTTTTTCGCCCGGCTGTAGTCAGCCGATAAAACTTCGCGCGACGATTGTTCTCGGAAGTGCCCCATTCCGATTCGAGCAGTCCCTGATGTTCGAGGCGATTGAGTGCAGGGTACAACGCGCCCTGCTCGGCCAGAAGTGCGCCACGGGTGATCTGCTCGATGCGCAATAGCACGCCATAGCCGTGCAAAGGACCAAGCGAAACGGCTTTGAGAATCAGCAGGTCGAGCGTGCCTGGCAGGAGTTGGGCTTGTTCGTACACGTCACTCTCCTAAGTAGATTAGGAAGGGTACCACAACTCTCCTAAGTTGTATAGGAGTGTCAGTCCGGAGTGTCAGTCCGGAGTGTCAGTCCGGAGGGGCCAAGGCGGTCAAGCGAGCCAGCGGTGCGCGAAGAAACACGGCGTTCCGGTTTGCGACACGCGCGGACTTAACGGTGTTTACTGCGAATGGGTGCGGGAGTAAAATGGATTGAATTGATTGTGTTGTGTTCGACAGACGGCCGTTAGATCTAAAGCCAATTACAAGGACTTCCCGTTAGGAGCGCCCGACATGGCCACCGCTACCCTCACCAAGCCGGCAGCAAAAGGAGCAAGTTTTCTCCTGGAGTCGCCCCAGCCAAGCGATGTATTCACGCCTGCTGATTTGACCGACGATCAGAAACTGATCGGGCAGACGGCGGAAGAATTTGTGCTCAAGGAAGTCTTTCCCTTCATCAAGGACTTGGAGAACAAGAAGCCCGGACTGATGCCGCAACTCGTGAAAAAGGGCGGTGAAGTCGGCTTGATGGGCGGCGGCGTGCCAGAGGAATTCGGCGGCGCAGGCCTCGACAAAATCTCCACGACGGTGCTGACCGAGAAGCTTTCGATCTACGGCGGCTTTGCAGTAACCCACGGGGCGCACGCGGGTATCGGCACGTTGCCAATCGTTTATTTCGGCACGGAAGCGCAAAAGAAAAGGTATTTGCCGAAGCTCGCAACGGGCGAATGGATCGGCGCCTATTGTCTTTCCGAACCGCAAGCCGGATCCGACGCGCAGAACTCTCTGACGCGCGCCGAACTGAACAAGGAAGGCACGCACTACATCCTCAACGGTCAGAAAATGTGGATCACCAACGGCGGCTTCGCCGACGTTTACATTGTTTTCGCCAAGGTTGACGGTGAAAAATTCACGGCGTTTATCGTCGAGCGCACTTTCCCGGGCTTCAAGCCCGGCAACGAAGAGCACAAGATGGGCATCCACGGCAGCTCGACGACGCCGATTTTCCTGGAAAATTGCAAAGTGCCCAAGGAAAACCTGCTCCACGAAATCGGCCGCGGGCACATCGTGGCGTTCAACATCCTGAATGCGGGGCGATTCACGCTCGGCGCTTCCTGCGTGGGAGGCTCGAAGCATGTGCTGATGACCTCCGCGAAATATGCGAAAGAGCGCAAGGCGTTTGGAAAACAGATCGGCGACTTCGGCTTGATGAAGGAAAAGCTGGCGGAGATGGCCATCCAGATTTTTGCGGTCGAATCGATGGTGTACCGCTCGGCAGGAAACATCGAAGCGGCGATGGCCGCAGCTTCCGGCTCCGGCGACAAGATCCAAAACACCATGAAAGTTCTCGAGGAATACGCCATCGAGAGCTCCATCGCCAAAGTTTACGGCAGCGAAATGCTCGATTTTGTGGTGGATGAAGCCGTTCAGATTTTTGGCGGCTACGGCTTCCATGAAGAGTATCCCGTCTGCCGCGCGTATCGCGATTCGCGCATCAATCGCATCTTCGAAGGCACCAATGAAATTAACCGCATGCTCATCATCCAAATGTTGATGAAGCGTGCCATGGGCGGGCAACTGCCGCTCATACCGGCGGCCGTGAAGCTGGCGGATGAGATCCTGGCCGGGCCGTCGTTTGAAGAAGCGCCCGAAGGCGTGCTCGCCGCGGAATCCCGCGTGGTCGCCAACTCCAAGAAAATGTTCCTGCAAGCGGCCGGCGGTGCCGTCCAGAGATTCCGCGAAAAGCTGGCCGATGAACAAGAGCTGATCGGCGCGCTCTCCAATATCGTCATGGAAATCTACGCCATGGAATCCAGCCTGCTGCGCGCGCAAAAAGCCGCGGCGGCCAAGGGCGAAGCCGCATCGCAGACCACGATCGACGCCGCGCGCGTCTTTATCAACGATGCCGCCGAGCGCGTCGAGTGTGAAGCCCGGCGCGCCATCGCCGCCATTCACGAAGGCGATATGCTCACCACGCAAATGGCCGTGCTCAAGCGTTTCGCCAAGCGCCCGCCCGTGGACACCATTACCCTGCGCCGCCGAGTTGCCGCCGCCGTGCAGTCGCAGGACCGCTACCCCCTCGAGGGACGCTAGCCTCGGCAAAAACTGAATTCTGGCCAGAATCAACCTTCGGCTACTCCTGCATAGTCCCGTATCTCGGAAGGCACGCCGGAAGACGGATTGTCGTAAGGCCCGCAGAATTCCCCCCTAAAATAGATTCGGGTAATTAGCCTCAGTCGAACCCGAGAGAGTACGACAAGAAATGCTCCGGAAGCCCCTGATCCTTGCGGCGGTAATTGTCGCGCTGCATCTTTGCGAAGCAGCAACGCTGGGCACCACTACGACCGGATCTCTACTCGCAAATCTTCTGCAAATCTTCGCTTGCGGTTTTGCCGCGGCCATGGCCCTCGGAGCATATCGCCGCGGGCGCGGCTTGAGCCGTCCCTACTGGCTGATTTTCGGCGTGGGCATCGCCATGTGGGGCGCAGCGAACCTGGGCTGGATGTATTACGAAGTGGTGCTGCACAGCGAGCCGCCCTCGACTTCGCTTGTGCGATTCCTGTTCGGTTTGGAAAGCGTGCTGTTCGCGATGGTCTTGTTTCTGGACCAGGACAAGGATTCTCCCCGGATCGACGCGGAATCCGCACTCGACTTCGTACAGGTCGGAATCGTCTTTTTCTTTATCTACCTCGAGTTTTACTACCTTCCGGCTCGCCACCTTGACGGCTACTCCGCCTTCCTGCGGGAGATGCGCGTTGAGAATGCGGAAGACGCAGCGCTTACTGGGCTGGCTGCCTTGCAGGCGCTGCGCGCGCGGAAGCCGCATTTTCGGAAACTCTATGGCGGCCTCGCACTCTATCTGCTGTTCTCGACGTTGTGCGCGGCTTCGGCGCAGTACCTGCAAGTCGTCAAGCCGGCCCCGACAGGGACGTTAAGAGACCTGCTGTGGACTCTGCCCTTTCTCGTTGCCGCAATGTGGGCGGCGCAATGGCAGCCCAGTCCCGCCGTCGAAATTAGTTCACGAATTCGGCAAAAGACAGTCGGCGATTTAATGTTAACCAACGCTACGTTTGCGCTGGCGCCATTGATCATTCTCTGGCAAGTCGCGCAACTGGAAGCGGAATGGCGTCTGCTTCGCTTCTCGCTTCTTGGAGTTTCAATCGTATGCTATGCCGCGCGGCTGGGAATTAGCCAGTTTCGTGAGACAAAAAGCGCGAGTGCTGTGCAGACGCACACGTTGGCCATGGATTCGGCAATCAATGGCATGGCCATCCTGGATGCGGCCGGAAAATACACTTATGTCAATCCGGCGTACGCGCGAATGATCGCTGACGACGGTCCGGAAGCAGTACTGGGAAAGTCTTGGCGTGAGGTCACTCAGGCGCGAGACGTGGACCCCGTGCAACAGGACATCCGGCATGGATTGCAACAACATGGCAGATGGTATGGGCCTGTCACCATACACCGTCGCGACGGAACTGCGGTCCCCACGGAAATGGCTATAACCACCTTGTCAGATGGCAGCATTATCTGCGTGAGCCGCGACATCACGGAAAGAGTTAGCGCCCAGCGTGCTCGCGCCGAAGCCGAAATCAAATACCGCATGCTTGTCGAGCAAGTCGCGGCCATCAGCTACATCGCGGAGCTTGGTGTCAAGGGCCAATGGCTGTACGTCAGCCCCCAAGTCGAGACAATGTTCGGCTACTCCGTGGACGAATGGCTCTCGACTTCGAGAGAGTGGATTCGCCACATTCCTGTCGAAGATCATCCCATCGTGAACGCCGCGGAGGAAGCCAGCTCACGCGGCGAACCCTTCCAGGCCGAATATCGCATTACACGCAAGGACGGAGAGATTATCTGGGTCAGCGACACGGCAGTGGTAGTCCGCGGCAGTGATAGCCATCCGGTCATGGAAGGCTTGATCGTCGACATCACCGAGCGGAAACTGCTCGAGAATCAGTTAATGCAGGCACGCAAAATGGAGGCCGTAGGCAGGCTGGCGGGAGGTGTCGCGCACGATTTCAACAATCTGCTGACGATCATTAAAGGTTACATCGAAATCGCCTTGCAGCGCTGCCTGAATCAACCCGCGCTGCACAGCGACATCCGGCGCATCGAAGACGCCGCCGATCGCGCGGTCACGCTGGTACGGCAGTTGCTCGCCTTCAGCCGCAAGCAGGTTCTGCGGCCAAAAATCATCGATCTCAACTCCATCGTTGTGAATCTGGACCACCTCCTCCGCCGGCTGATGAGCGCGAACATCGAGATGAAAACATTTGTGTCCAAGGACGTCGCAACAATCAAGGCGGATCCCGGTCAAGTCGAGCAGGTCATCATGAATCTGGTCGTGAATGCGCGCGACGCCTTGCCCGAGGGCGGCCGCATCGTCATTGAAACCAGCAACGTCGATCTGGACTCCGCGTATACGCTCGATCACGCGATCGTCCGTCCCGGACCGTATGTCCTGCTGGCGGTCTCGGACACCGGAATCGGCATGAGCGCCGAAACGGTCGCCCACATTTTCGAGCCGTTTTACACCACGAAGGAAAGCGGCAGAGGCACCGGGCTTGGTTTATCGACCGTGTATGGCATTGTGAAGCAGAGCGGCGGCTACGTCTGGGTGTACAGCGAACTGGGAAAGGGCACTACCTTCAAGGTCTATCTGCCGCGTGTCAAGGATGCCGTCCTGGATCTGCCGGCGCCGGAGACGCTCGCTTCTGCAACTCACAAAGCCCACGAAACCATCCTGCTCGTTGAAGACGAGCCCGCCGTACGCGAGCTGGCGCAGATGGTTCTCTCCGAGCGCGGCTATAAGGTAATCGAAGCGCATACGCCTGAAGAAGCGGAGCGCCTGGCGGGAAACAATGGCGCTGAAATCCATCTGCTCCTGACGGACATAGTGATGCCGGGCTCCAGCGGACGCGAGCTAGCCAAGCGGCTCACCGGGCGTTATCCCAATCTGCGCGTGCTGTATATGTCCGGCTACACGTACAACGTGATCGCGCAAGATGGGACGCTAGAAGAAGGAATTTCCTTCCTGCAAAAACCATTTACACCGCAAGTTCTCTCGGAAAAAGTCCGTGAAGTGCTGGATCGCTCCGTTTCTGCAAAATAAAACATCGCAATGGCTCTTATGGGTTTCCCGGCAGGGGCACGGTCTTGCCTGTGGCCGCGGACTTTCTGGCAGCATCAAGAATCTCCGTAACGATCACATTCGTCTCAAGCGACGACAATCCGTCCGGCTTCATTCCGCCTAAGAGCACCGCTCGTAAATAGGAAACGGAATCTTCCTTCGTTTTCTCCAATGGCCTAGCTTCGGTCGAAGCCTCCTCTTTCTCAGGGAGCCGCACGCGCAGTTGATTACGCCCAACAGTGATGGCATAGCCTTTCTGCCCGTAGACTTCCATGTCTTTTCTCGAGAACGGCCAATTCCAGGAGGCCTGAATAATCGCTTGCGCGCGGGGATAGGTCAGGATGATAGTCGCCTCATCATCCACTCGCGGATACACATCCGGCTTGATTTGCTGCGTCACCGCGGTCACCGAGACTGGCCGGCGGCCATCCATCAGCCAGGTCGCCAGGTCCGCGCCGTAGCAGCCAAAATCAAAGAGCGCACCCGCGCCGTTCAGTTTGGGATCGGACAGCCATGCGAGAAACTCCGGTCCAACATTGATTTCTTTCGGGCCACTGTGGCCATCATGCACGACAATTTTCCGAATTTCTCCAATTGCGTTTTCGCGCGTCAAATCGTAAGCCGCCTGATTGCTGCGATACCAGGTGGTCTCGTAATTCACCAAAACTTGAATCTTCGCTTCGTGCGCCGCTCTCTCGACGGCGCGCGCATCTTCGAGGCTGACGGCCAGCGGCTTTTCCATCATCACTGGAACGCCATGCCGCGCGCAAATTTCCACGACGCGGCGATGATCGTAGGTGTTGGTGTAGGCGAGCACCGCCTGAGGATGCGTTTTCTTCAGCATCTCCTCCAGATCGGAATAGAAGATGCCAGGCGGCAAGCCGTATCTCTTCGCAAATTGTTCCGTGAGTTGGTGATCGGCTTCGGCGATCCCCACGACTTGCAGGTCCGTCCGGCGCTGAAACTGGTCGAAGAATCCGAAGGCATGGCCGTGCGCAAGTCCAGCAAGAGCGACGCGCAGCGGCGCTTCCTCCGTGTTCATCTCCGGCTTTGCTTGTGCGCGCAAATCGGCGCTTGTGCAAACCAACAGAGCCACGATGGTCAAGAAAAAGTTGGGAAAACTATTTCGTCGCATATTCCTCCCCCGAACCTTCGCCTTACGCTTTCAGGAAGTGGCTGCCTGGCTTCGGCGGCTGGCGCGCAATCGAACCAGAAGATAGATCGAACCTGCAAAGAGCAGCGGCGATGAGTAGAAGCCGGGCGCGGGGCGTGCGATGTGAATGGTCGAGACGGTTTGCCCGAAGATGGTTGCCAGTGTGTGGCCCATTCCGTTCAAGAGATGGACGCCGGCGTTGAAGTACGCCAACGGCCGCAGCCACCAGGCGTTTCGAAACGCAAACGGCGTCAGCAGCAACAGAACGATATTTGTAGCGATGAGCCCCGCCAGCCACTCGCGGAATCCGAATGTCGGCATTGGAAACCACTTGTATTGGCTGCGCATCGCCATAACCGTGGCGTTGTAAAGAGGGAGGAAGCCCGTCAGTGCTTCGTCCGCCACATGCGCGCAAAACGCCAAGCAGAGAAAGACCCAAGCTCTCCCGAAATTCTGTTCCCAGCTGAATTCGCTCCCCGAGTTCATGCGCTGGATTGTACCTCAGACAATCTGGCACGACTCACTGTTGACGCGAGTCGCTTTCACTCGGGTTTCGTCGGCGGATCCGCGGGCGCATCCGTCGCTCCCTTGGGCTTCGCAATTGTTGAGAGCGTCTCCACATTGAATTTCTTGTAGTCCCAATAGCGCGTCGCGATGCTGGCCTTGATTCCCTTCACCAGCAGAAAGCGTACTCCGACGTGCGCTTCCATGAATGTCGGCAGCCACACTTCGTTATTCACAAACGATTGCTCGAAAACGAAGCTGGTGCCCTTCTGCAGGTTCGCCAGCAGGCCGCCACCGATTTTCATGTCTCCGGTAAAATAGGCTTCCAGCCGCGCCACGTCGTACGCTTTCTCGTCCACCCAAACGACTCCGGCGAGTTTCTGCACCACTTTTTCAACCAGCTTGTGCGCTTTGAATTCTGGATTCGGCTCGAAATCGAAGACCAGTACGTCTTGCCCGCGAAAGCGTTCCCGTCGCGGATTCACGAATTGGCTGGCGCGCAGGAATATCTCAATCCCCGGTTCATCTTTTCCGTTGTTTTTCCCTTCTTCCTTGGCCTTCTCTTCTTTTGCTTCTTTCTTGGCGGCGCGTTTCTGGTGTTCCTCGATGCGTTTCTGCGTCTTTTCGTTTTCCTTTTTCTGTTCCGCGTCGCTCAGCGGTTTGCCGTCTTTCTTAACCAGCGTAGTGATCTCATCTCCGTTGAGATAGAAAAACGTGTACTCGTTGATCTCATGCTTTTTGACTTTGCCGTCGCCCTCGAATTCCGTTTCTTCCTCGGATTGCGACCCGGCATAGTTCTCTTTAAGTTTGTCGATGGCTTTCTGGTTGTCGTCAATCTCTTTAAACAACGCTTTCAAGTCCGGCAGCTTAACTTGCGACTTGATGGGGAAATCAAACACGCGTTCGCCGACGGTTCCATTGATCACCGCGCGTGTGACGTTCACGTCGTACTTTTCGTTCCCGCGGTGCAGCTCGATTTTGTGCGGCAACTTCACGCCATCCACGGCTCGATAGTCGTCGTAGAGAATTTCTTCCTCGACCCCACCGACCGTCGCCGCTTCTTTCACGATCAGGTGCGTCTGAGGATCGAAGAATACTTGCCGCTTTACTCCCGTGGCCGTGGTCACCGCGAGTTGCAGTGCGTCTCTTCCACGCACTTGCGTGTGCCCCACAAGCGCCAGCGTGATTTTGTTTTTCTTGAGATTCAGCAGCCGGGAGTTGTAAAACTGCGCGGCCGCTTCCAATTGCATTCCTTCGGGACCCACTAGCGTGCCAAACTCACCGGCGCCATTCTGATGCCACGCCGACTTCCCGTTGTACGCCTCGATCACGTTCTTATCGCCGGCCAGCAATTCCGAGTAGTAGCGGTTCGGCAGCTTGGTATCCAGCGTGTAGGTTCCCGTTTTCCCGTTGTCACTCGCGAAAGTCCCTTCGAGCGTTAAGGTTTGAATCCTGCTCAGCGCTTTGCCGCCGCCGGCGGCCTTCACGCACTGCTCGACGATTTTCCCCGGTTCCTCTTGCGCGCGGGCGGGATAGGACCCGGCCGTGAGCGTCGACACCAGGAGGGCAATGAGCAGAGGTGTGCGCATGAGGTTCAACTATAGAAACGCAACTGCCCACAAAAAGTTTCTTAGAATTTAGCCTTGGGAGGGCAGTTTTGTTCTGAGGCGAGGCAAAAGATGGCCACGCCCCTACGTTTACACGCACATACGGCCAAATTACTGCGTCTTCGGCCGCTTTGAGTACTTCTCGTAGAGGCGGAGATGACGGTTTTCCATGGACGTGAGTTGTCCCCGGATGAAGAGGTACTTGACGTCGGTGGTCAACTCGAGCGGGTCGCCGTTGGTCACCATGAGGTTGGCGAGCTTGCCCTGCTCGATGGTCCCGATCTGATCGCCCAGGCTAAAAATCTGTGCCGGATAAATCGTGACGGCCTTGAGCGCCTCGTCATACGGAAGGCCGTGCGCGACGGCGTTGGCGGCGTTTTGTCCCAGCCGCCGCGCGAAAGAATTGTCGAAGCTGGCGATGGCGAACTTCACCCCGGCAGAAGCCAGCTCCGCGGGCTGGGAAAGCAAGCGATCGTAGGGATCATCCTCTTCGGGCGGGAGTGTAAGCGTCGGCCGCAGGATGACGGGCACACCTTTCGAACGGAGAAGGTCCTTCACCTTGTAGGCCTCGGCGCCGCCGGCGAGGATCATCCTCAGCTCTTGCTTGTCGCAAAACTCGACGGCGTTGCGAATCTCTCGCGCGCGATCGGCAAACACCAGCACAGGCAGTTCGCGGCGAACGACCGGCGCTAGCGCCTCCAGCTTCAGGTCGCGATCGTATTTCGCGGGCGAGCCTTTCTCCATGACCTGGGCATAGTGCCGGGCGCGCTCGAGCCAGTCGGTGATTTCATTCACCTGCTTGTCATATTCCTGCTTGGCTTCGGTGTATGGTTTTTCCTTGCGCGAGAACGTGGCGAAGTCGAACGTTTGTGTCTCAATCTCCGGCCAGCGGATCACCATCGCCGCGCTTTTCTTGATGAGCATTTCGTCGATGACCCATCCGGCCAGGTGGATCGCTGAGGCTTGGCCGCCGATTATGCTGTTTGATCCACCGGAATCGAAACCGCCAATGCCCGGAACGGCGAGAACCTCCGTGATGCCCGCGGCGCGCGTGACGGGAATGTGTTCGCTCGACGGAGATACTGCCGTGGCTGCAACGACGTCCGGATTGTAATTTCCCGTCTCCGTCGAATCGACAGTGGCGCTGACGGCGCCAATTTCCCGCAATCCCATCTGGGTAATCGAGTCGAAAATTCCCGGATAAACTTGTAATCCTTTTGCGTCGATGACCTGCGTCCCCGGCGGGATGTCAATGCCGGCGCCCACCGCGGTGATTTTTCCATCGCGGAAGACGACCGTGCCGTCCTCGATGGCGCTCCCGGCAAGCGTAAAGATTTTTGCGTGCGTGATCGCGTAGGTGTTGGGGGGCGCCGCCTGCGCGCCTGCGATAGCAGCGAGGACACAGATCGCGACGAGAATGAATGCGGTTCGAAGAGCGATGGAGGCGGTCTTCACAGCGCACCCCTTTGAAAAACGGCCGCGGAGTCGGCGCTGTTTGATTGAGGCGGCTTGGGCTTTTCCTCCGGCTTCTTTACTTCCGGCTTTTTCTCTTCGGGTTTCTTCTCTCCAGGCTTTTGACCGGCTGCATCCGGGTTTTTCTCTTCCGGCTTCTTCTCCGCCGCTTTCTTGAATTTCTCGATGAGCGCTTTCTTCTCTTTTTCGCGCTCGGCGCGTTCGGCGATGTCGCGCTGAAGGTCGAAGTAAACGCGGCCATCGATCAGCGTTTTCTGCACCACGGCGTAAGCGCTCAGCGGGTCGTGGTTGTAAATTGCGAGATCGGCGTCTTTCCCCACGTCAATCGTGCCAACGCGCTTGTCGATGCCGAGCTGCATCGCGGGATTCAGCGTGACCATTTTCAGCGCTTCATCATGCGAGAGCCCGCCGTACTTCATGCTCTTGGCAGCTTCCTGATTCAAGTGCGTGGCTTCTTCGGCGTCATCGGAATTGATGGAAACCACCACGCCGCGGCGGGTCATCAACGCCGCGTTATACGGAATTGCATCGTAGGCTTCCACTTTGTAGGCCCACCAATCCGAGAAAGTGGATGCGCCGACTCCCGCGGCGGCCAATTCATCCGCGACTTTGTAGCCTTCCAGAACGTGTTGAAACGTCCGAACTTTGAAACCAAACTCTTTCGCGACGCGAAGCAGCATCAGGATTTCATCTTCGCGGTAGCAGTGTGAGTGCACGTAGCGCTTGCCTTCCAGCACTTCGACAAGCGGTTCAAGACGCAGATCGCGGCGCGGCGGAATAAGATTTTTTTCACCCGCACCGGCGCGCTTGTTGTACTCGTCCCACGTTTTCTTATAATCGCGGGCTTCGCTGAACGCGCCGCGAATCGTTTCTTCGACACCCATGCGCGTCGCGGGATACCGCCGGGGCTGTCCCGGGATGCTGAAGTTCGAACGCTTGGGATTTTCGCCCAGCGCGAACTTGATGCCGGGAATCGCGCCTTCGAACGGGAGCTTCGACGCGGGCTGGCCCCAGCGCAGCTTGATGACCAGCGTCTGCCCTCCGATGGCATTCGCGGAGCCGTGCAGAATATTTGCCGACGTGACTCCCCCCGCGAGATCGCGATAGATGTCGATGTCCTCCGGATTCAAAATCTCCGCCATGTTCACTATGGAAGAGACCGAAACGCTGCCTTCGTTGATGCTTTCCGCCGCGATGTGCGAATGGCAATCGATAATGCCGGGAATGACGAACTGTCCCGCGGCATCAATCACCTGAGCATCTTTCGGTGCGTTGACGGTCTGGCCGACTTCGGCGATTTTGCCATCCTTAATAAGGATGGAGCCATGCTCGATGTTCCCATGTGAGACGGTCAGGATGGTGGCGTTTCGAATCACGATGACGGCGGGCGCGTCCGGCGGCGCTGCAGCGGCCAGCAGCGGGAAGCAAAGAATAGAAAGGAGACTCAGAAATCGCAGGTTCTTTGCATTGATGAAAAATCCAGATGAGCCCTTCACTGGGCACCTCCAAGCACAGCCGCCGCAGTAGTAGTGATCGTGGGTTTGACAGCGGTGAAATCTAGCGAGATACCCTGCACCCGGATGGTGCCCTTCAGTGACGTCCCGTCAAACGTGCCGGAAAAAACGACGTCCGCGGGGGATCCCTCGATTGGAATGTTGATGGTGAAGCTGAATTTGTCCACGCTCAGGTAGCCGCTGATGATCGAGGCGGTGCCGCGTTTGCTGGTGAGCGTGCCGGAGACCGTGCCGTCTTTATCCATGGTGAGGTCGGCCGCAGACTCCTCGGGCCCATCAGGGGTGGTGTAGGAGAGCTTCCATTTCCCGCTGATGTCGCCTTTCGGCGGCTCCTTTGGCTTCTCCGGCTCGCGAACTTCAAATCTGCGGCCGTCGACAAAGACCATTTTGATCTTCGTTTTTTCCTCGAAGAGGTCGCCATCGGTAACGACGAGATTCGCGATTTTTCCGTTTTCGATGGAGCCCAGGCGGTCGGCGACGCCGAAGATTTCCGCCGTCGAGAGCGTCAGCGCGCGAAGCGCGGCGTCCGGCGCCAGGCCCGCGTCAATCGATTTCTTCGCGCCTTTGAGCGTGTCCTTCGGCGCAGTGATGCCGCCGGAATAAAACGCAAACTTGACGCCCGCTTTGGCCAGCGCCGCCGGTGAAGAAGGCGCCCGATCCCGGAACTGCAGCGTTCGCAGCGGCGGCTTATCCTCGGGATCGGTGTCTTTCTCGGCCTCCGGCCACTTCAGATTCACGAGTACGGAGAGTTTTTTCGCGGCAATTTCCGGAGCCACTTCGTATGCCATCTGGCCGCCATAAATGGCGCCCTTAACATTCCAGCGATCAACCAGTTCAAGCGCGCGCCGCAGTTGTATCGAATTGTTTGCGGGGATCAAAACCAGCGCGTGATCTTCCAGCGCTTCGGCAAGCGCGGCTTCGGTGCGGTCATAGCGCGGCCGGGCCACGCCGCGAGGATTCTTTTCGTACGTCGCTTGCGCTTTGACGCTCCACGCCGTGTCCAGCCAGACCTGGTGAATGTAGGCTAGCGATCCCATGATCGAACCGGGAAACCCGCCGCCGAATCCTCCCGAGGTCTGGAACGTCACCGGAATCGCTACCGGCGATTTCACCACCAGATCCCCGGCGCGTTCACCCGCTAGATCCAGCACCGCCGCCTGTCCCGGGAAAATTCCCCCTTTTGGCGCGGACACAACGGTTGTAAATCCCGCGCTGCGCCAGGTTTCGATGCGCTTGTCGCTCAGGCTAGCTTCGTCTGCCGCGCTGCGCCACGGCGTGGAGTAGGGCCGGTCCTCGGGACCGTGCGCGCCCTCTTGTGAGCGGCGCGGGCCGCCTTCGCCGCTCGCTGGCGCCGCGACGGGAAGCCCCACATCCGTAAGAGAATCGATTAGCCCTGGGTAAACGGTAAGGCCCTTCCCTTCGACGACCCACGCCTCGGGCGGAATGGCAATGTCCTTTCCAACTGCCGTGATAAGGCCGCGAGAAATAACGATCGTCGCGTTCTCCATCGGCGGCCCGGCAACAGGGACCACTTTCGCGCCGCGAATGGCGAAATATTGCGGCTCGCCTCCTTGCGCCTGAACAGCCGGCGTAGCACAGACCAGAGCAAATACAGCCACGAAGCAGACCGCTGAGACACACCTGAAAATCTTCTTGGAACGCATGCAAGACTCCTGGCGAAGGCTTTGAAAGGACAACCGTCCCCCGGCAACCGTAAAGGTAGACGCATGAGGCTAGTGGGAAGTTTCGGAGGAGTCAAGAAGGTAGGCGGGAAAAAAATTAAAAAACCTGGAAACAAAATGCCGGGGTCTGTCGTCTCTTCTATTGCATTCCCATAGGAACTGTAGCATATAGGTATGGGCATCCAATAGAGGCTACCGGAGAACACCATGGGCGAAAGAGCGGACGTCTGGCAAGGAACGCTGGCCTTAATGGTGCTGAAAACGCTGCAAGCCTTGGGCCCGCTGCATGGATACGGAATCGCGCGCCGTATCGAGCAAACCAGCGGCGACCTGCTGGCGGTGAACTACGGAACGCTCTACCCCGCTCTGCTCAAGCTGGAGCAGGAAGGCTACATCTCTTCCGCGTGGGGCACGTCGGATAACAACCGGAAAGCCAAGTACTACAAGCTGACGCGCGCCGGCCGCAAGCAACTGGAGAAGGAAGCACGCGAGTGGGAGCAGACCACGGAAATTCTCGCGCGGTTCCTGGCCCCCGGAAAGGAATCCGCATGAGACAGCTGCGCGCGTTGCTCTTCAGGCTCGCCGGGCTCTTTCGCAAAGACCGGCGTGACAACGAACTTGCCGCCGAGATGGACAGCCATCTTCGGATGCACATCGAAGACAATCTCCGCGCCGGCATGAGCCCCGCAGAGGCACGGGGCTTGGCGCTCATCAAACTTGGCGGGGTCGAACAAACCAAAGAAACCTATCGCGATCGCCGCGGTCTTCCTCTCCTTGAAACATTCTTCCAGGATTTGCGCTTCGCCTGTCGCATGCTCCGCAAAAATCCCGGCTTCACTTGCGTGGCAGTCCTAACTCTGGCCCTCGGCATCGGCGTCAACACCGCCATCTTTACCGCTTTCGATGCTCTTGTCTTGCGTCCGCGACCGGTAAAGGATCCGGACCGACTGGCAGCCGTCTTTCGCGCCACCCCCGGAGGACGCGAAGGCAGATTCTCTTATCCCGATTATCTCTACTATCGCGACCACTCCAGCTCGTTCTCCGATCTTTCTCTGTTTGCCTTCGGCACGGCCGTCACTTCTTCCGACCTGCCTACCACCGGTCCAGAGGCCACGCCGCGCATCGCTGGAGCCGTTGGCTTCCAGCTCCCGCAAATGCTTCAGGGCAGCGCTCAACCCATCGGTTGCTATTTCGTTTCTGGCAACTACTTCCCAATGCTGGGAGCGACTCCTCTCTTGGGCCGCCTCCTCCTGCCTGAAGATGATCAAGCCAATGCTCCGCCGGTTGTCCTGATGAGCGGTAATTCCTGGCAGCGACGCTTTCATTCCAACCCCAAAGTTGTGGGTTCGATCCTCCATCTGAATGGTGTGGCCTTTACGGTCGTCGGCGTTACGCCGCTCGATTACCTTGCTACCGCGCCATCTGTTCCCGATCTTTGGGCACCCATCCCCGCAAGAATCGCGTTGGGCGCAATGACCCGACAGGAATTAGAAAATCATCGGGTGATGGCCGGCTTTCCCACCGGCCGGTTGAAACCTGGCGTTTCGCTTTTCGACGCGCAAGCCGAACTCAACGTTCTTGCCGAACAGTTGCGCGCAGCCTATCCTGATACGAAACGCAACTCATCCATTTCCGTCGTCTCCGGCCGCGATAACCTGACTGCCCTTGACAGCGAGGCTTGGCCTGTCGTCGCTGCCGCCATGACTGCCGTCGCTTTGCTCCTGCTGATTGCTTGCGCCAATGTTGCAGGCCTGTTGCTTGCCAGGGCGGTCGCACGGCGCAAGGAAATTGCCGTGCGCCTGGCCCTCGGCGCAGGCCGACCGCGCCTCTTGCGCCAGTTGCTTACAGAAAGCATCATGATCGCCCTTCTCGCTGGAGCCCTCGGTTTGCCTCTTGCCGGCTGGATGCTCCACCTCTTGATCGTCCAGATCGCTTCGGCCCTCCCTTCGTTCTGGGGCACCATCGCTCTGGAAATCAGCCCTGACATTCGGATCTTCGCCTACGCCTTGTTCGTTTCCTGCGGCGCGGGAATTGCCTTCGGACTCGCTCCCGCTTTGCAGGCTTCAAAATCCGATGTGAACTCCGCTCTCAAGGAAGAGGGCACGGCTTTCGGCCAGCGTCTGAGCCGCTCGCGGCTGCGCGGAATCCTTATCGCCGGACAGATGGCTGCGTGCCTCGTCCTGCTCATCAGCTCCGCTCTGCTCCTTCGCGGCTCGCAGCGCGCCCTCAAGATCGATCCTGGTTACGAGGCGCGGCGCGTGGCGTACCTGGAAATGTACAATCCGGCGAACCTGCACTACTCCCAGTCACGCATGCTCCAGCTAAATCGTGACCTCATCCAGGGGATCGCGAATCTTCCAGGCGTGCACTCCGTCGCACAGGCCTCGCGCGGGCCGATCGGTGGGATCCGCTGGGTGCCGGTTGCTCCCGTCGACACCGCACCTGCCACTCCCGGCGCTAAGGGAAGCGAACCGCCTGTCGCTGGATACAGCTTTGTCACGCCAAACTACTTTGACGCGCTCGGCATTCCCATCGTTCGCGGCCGCAGCTTCACGCTTCGCGAGGCAGATGGACAGGCTCCGGTCGTGGTTATCAGCGAAGCAACTGCCCGTCGCTTCTGGCCCGGCCGTGATCCCATCGGCAAGCGCCTCAAGATCGGCTCGGAAAAGGGCACCACGTCCTTCCCGGGCGAGAAGGATCCGTTCGTCGCGAGCAGCGAAGTCATTGGAATGGCCCGCGATGTGCGCAGCATGGACCTGCGCAAAATAGATGAGTCCTACGTTTACCTGCCGCTCTCTCAATCCCGTCAATGGACAAGCACACTGCTCGCACGTACCGAAGGCGATCCCACGCCTCTGCTCCCGGCAATCGGCCAAGAGGTTCGCCGCGTGGACGCCAATCTCCCCGTCATCGGCGCCCCGTTATACACAATGGTTTCGATGGACCCATTCTTTGTGGTCTCGCGCATCGGCGGATTGCTTGCAAGCATTGTCGGCGTGCTCGGTCTTCTCCTGGCCTGCATGGGTGTGTATGGCATGGTTAGCTACAACGTCGCCCAACGTACCCGGGAAATCGGCATCCGCATGGCTCTTGGCGCACAGAGTGTTCAGGTATTGCGGCACGTCCTCCGCGAAGGCTTCCAGCCCATTCTCGCCGGCATGCTTATCGGTGTCGCCGCTTCCGCCGGTGTCTCGCGACTGATGGCCGCGATGCTTTTCGGCCTCAATCCCGTGGACGCGGTTTCATTTTTCGGCGTGTCGCTCTTGCTGGGCGCCATCGCGCTGCTTGCCACCTGGCTCCCCGCGCGTCGCGCGACCCGCGTCGATCCGATGGTAGCGCTGCGCTACGAATAGTTATTGTGTTGGCCGGTCTTCAGACCGGCCGGTGACGTGAGGGAGACTATGAGGCAATTGCGTGCTTGGTTCTTGAGGCTGGGCGGACTGTTTAGCAAAGAACGCCGAGAAAAGGATCTCGCCGCCGAAATGGACAGCCATCTCCAAATGCATATCGATGACAATCTCCGCGCGGGCATGACCGCCGCAGAAGCAAGACGGAAGGCACTATTGAAATTGGGCGGCGTCGAACAAACAAAAGAAACCTACCGCGACCGGCGTGGGCTCCCGCTACTTGAAACGCTCTTCCAGGATTTGCGCTTCGCCTTTCGCATGCTCCGCAAAAATCCCGGCTTCGCCGCCGTCGCCGCGCTCACGCTGGCGCTAGGCATCGGCGCGAACACTGCCATTTTCAGCATCGTGAATGCCGTAGTGCTACGTCCGCTGCCCTACAAAGACTCTGCGCGAATTGTCACCTTTCATACCAAGACGGCCATGTTCCCCAATTTTACTCTCCCCTTGACGTGGCCGGCTTTCCAGGAAGTTCGCGGGCAAGCCACTCTCTTGGAAGAGACCGCCGCGTACTGGCCGACAGACAGGACGTTGACTGGTTTGGACCAGCCGGAGGTGCTGCGTGTAACCAGCGTCACCAGCGGATTCTTCGAGGAACTTGGGGGCAGTGCGGAGCAAGGGCGCTTGCTCTCCGAACAGGATCACCAACCTGGGCAGGATCGTTTAGCGGTCATCAGCGATGCTCTCTGGCGCACCCGTTTTGCAGAGGATCCGGCGGCGATTGGCCGAAGACTGATTTTGGACAAGGAGGTCTACACTATCATCGGAGTTGCGGCCGAAGGTTTTGCGTTTCCCGAAAAATCAGAAGTCTGGTTGCCGCTCTCGCTGACACCCGAAATCGAGCAGAATCAAAAGTTCTTCAGGTTCCAGGTCCTCGGCAGATTCCGAAAAGGAGAACGGCTAGAAACTCTGCAAGCGGAGCTCGCCACCATCGCGCAGCGTATCGCGAAGTTAGATCCAACTCTGGGCAAAGGGTACAAGCTCTCCGCCGAGCCGCTCCTCGAAAGCCGCGTCCACGACGCGCGGCGGAGCTACCTCGTCCTTCTGGCCGCAGCCACCTTCGTACTCCTGATCGCTTGCGCCAACTTGACGAGTCTGCTGATGGCGCGCGGCTGGGGCAGAAACCGCGAAATGGCCGTGCGCGCCGCGCTGGGCGCCTCGCCGGGAAGACTGCAACGCCAAGGATTAGTCGAAAGCTGTCTCTTGGCATTGCTAGGCGGCGTGGTCGGAATTGCGCTGGCCGCCGGCATCGTACAGGTTTTTCGCGCCATCGCGCCGAGCGGCACACCGCGGCTCGCCGAAATAACACCAGATTGGACCTTACTGTGGTTCGCGCTGGCGAGTTCTTTGGTATCAGGAGTTGTCTTCGGTTTCGCTCCGGCGCGCCGTGCCGCGCGCATGGCTCCCAGCGACGCCCTGAAAGAAGGAACGGCCGGAAGCGTCGGCGGAACTTCACGCTTCGGCAACGCGCTCGTCGTCGTGGAAGTGGCCCTCGCTTTTATTCTGCTCATCGGCTCGACGCTCATGCTGCAGACGCTCGCTCACTTGCTGCACCAGAATCCCGGCTTCCGCACTGATCATCTTCTGACCTTTGACCTGCCTCAGCCGCCGCAGTGGAGCCTCAAAGATTCCGACGCAAATGCCGCTGCCCAGATCGTGCGTTTGAAAGACACGCTAGGGCGCGTGCGCCGCCTGCCCGGAGTCGAAGACGTTGTCGCCTCCGATCACGGCATCTTGGACGGGATGATGTACGAGCACTCGGGCTTGCAACTCGAAGGCGCGCTTCCCGAACAATCAGCGGTAACGGAGAGCGTCATCGCTCGATACATCTCGCCGGACTATTTCCGCATGCTTGGTATTTCTCTCATGCGAGGCCGGGAGTTCGCGGAACAGGACCAACTAGGCGCGCAAAAAGTCGTCATGGTAAACGAAGCGATGGCCAGAAAATATTGGGGCACGCTGGACATCGTTGGAAAACGTTTGAGCGTGTCCACGGACGGCAAGGGCACTCCGCAATGGAATGAGATCGTCGGCGTCGCCGCGAATGCCCGCGATGTCGAGATACAGGATGAGGCCAGTCCGGAATTCTATCTCGCTCTTTTTCAGTGGGGCGCGGGATCGCATCATCTGATCGTCCGCACACAAGCGAATCCCGACGCCCTGGTCGGCACGGTTTCGCGGCAAATCTGGGCCGGTTATCCAGACCAACCGGTGCGGCACGTAATGACCCTGACCGAGACGATTGCGGGATCCGTCGGCGATCAGCGCATGCACACGGTGCTGCTCGGCGTATTTGCCGGTGTGGGCTTGATGCTCGCCCTATTGGGAGTTTACGGCGTCGTTTCGTATTCCGTGGCGCGTCGCACGCAGGAAATCGGTGTACGCATGGCGCTGGGCGCCGCGCGAGCCGATGTGTTACGCATGGTCCTGCGACAAGGATTGACTCTCGTGGCATGCGGAGCCGTCATCGGCGCCGCTGGCGCGTTCGGAGCGGTTCGCGTAATCGCCAGCGAGTTGTACGGCGTGAAGTCCAGCGATCCTTGGACGTTCTCCGGAGGCGCCGCGCTGATTCTGATCGTGGGCAGCCTGGCCTGTTGGGTCCCAGCACGCCGCGCCATGCGTGTCGATCCGATGGTGGCGTTGCGTTACGAATGATTTCATAACTTGAGCTAGGGCACTTTAGTAGAAGAGGCGAGTCGCGGAGAGCGTTATGAGAATAATCCGAGCATGGCTGCTGCGCTTCGGCGGACTCTTCCGCAAGGAGCGACGCGAGCGCGAACTCGCCGCCGAGATGGAAAGCCATCTCCAGATGGACATCGAAGACAATCTGCGCGCCGGCCTGAGCTCCCCAGAAGCACGGCGCCAGGCCCTCATGAAACTCGGCGGCATCGAACAAACCAAAGAAATCTACCGCGACCGGCGCGGTCTTCCACTCTTTGAGATTTTGTGGCAGGACTTGCGCTTCGGTGCGCGCATGCTCCGCAAAAACCCCGGCTTCACTGCTGTTGTTGTGCTCACGGTCGCTCTCGGCGTGGGCGCGAATGCCGCCATTTTCTCCCTGGTTGATGCCGTGCTTCTTAGGCCGCTGCCCTATCCAGAATCCGATCGTCTGGTGATGGTGTGGGAGAAGGTCTCTCTGCCGAATTATCATCACGATGAGAACAATCCCTCACCTGGCAACTTCTCTGACTGGAAGAATCAGAACACCGTTTTCGAGAATATCGTTGCCTACCGCAACCGCAGTTTCAATCTCACTGGCGAAGGCGAGCCGATGCGCGTCGAAGGCGAGCAGGTTTCCGCCGGCCTGTTTTCCGTTCTAAAAGTGAATGTGGCGCTCGGCCGCATCTTCACAGTGGCAGACGACCAGCCCGCTGGCCGGCATGTCGTCGTGATAAACGACGGTTTATGGAAGAGCCGCTTTGGTTCGAACGCCCAAATCCTGGGCAAAACGATTCTGCTCGATGGCGAGAGCTATACCGTCGTCGGCGTTACGCCGCCGGATTTTCATTTCCCTGATCCGGACGATCAGCTCTGGGTGCCCATCGCCCTGACTCCGCAGGACCTCGCCAATCATGGGAGCCATAATCTGGTCGTCACCGCGCGGCTTAAGCAAAGTGTTTCTCTTGCGCAAGCCCAGGGCGAAATGAATCGTATCGCCCAACGTCTTACGGAGCTCTACCCGGACACGAACACCGGAGTGCAATCGAATGTGATTGCGCTCCGGGAGGAAATCGCCGGCCCAGTGCGGCCGGTGCTCGTAGCTCTTTTGGGCGCGGTGGGATTCGTTTTGCTGATCGTTTGCGCCAACGTCGCGAATTTGCTCCTTGGACGCGCATCGGTCCGCCACCGCGAAATCGGCATTCGCATCGCACTCGGCGCCGGACGAACGAGAATCCTGCGTCAGCTATTGACGGAAAGCGCGCTGCTCGGGCTCCTAGGCTGTGCGTTCGGATTGCTTTTCGCCCATTGGGGAATCCTGACTCTCAAACTGCTGAGCCCGCCCCATATCCCACGCATGGACGAAATTCAAATAAACATTTCGGTTCTTGTTTTCAGCCTTGCGATCTCCCTCCTTGCGGGATTCATTTTTGGCGTGTTGCCCGCGCTCCAGGCCGCGCGTGGCAACGTCAATGATTCTTTAAAGGAAGGCGCACGCGAGTCTGCCGGCGGTGCACGCCTCCGCACGCGCAATCTGCTGGTGATTCTCGAAACGGCGCTTGGTGTGGTCGTGGTAATCGGCGCGGGGCTCCTTCTTCGCAGCTTTCTCATTCTCGAGCGCGTTCCTCTTGGCTTCCAGCCGCAGAATGTCCTCACGTTTCGCGTGATTCCCCGCGGCGAAAGATATTCGCAATTAGCGGGGCGTACTGCGTTCTATGAGCAAGCCATCGAGCGCATCAAAGCGCTGGCCGGAGTGAAGTCCGCCGCGGCCGTCAGTTTCATTCCGTTGACTAATGTTCGTGCCAGCAAAGGTTTTTCTATCGAAGGTCGCATCCGGCCAGCTGCCGGACAATCCCCCATGGCCGGTTACGACGCCGTGACTCCCGGATATTTCGATGCGCTCCGAATTCCTCTGCGCGCTGGAAGAGACTTCTCCTGGCGCGACACCCCGCAAGGTCAGCGCGCCGTCATCATTAACGAAGCCATGGCGCGAGCCTATTGGCCCGGCGAAGATCCTCTCGGGAAGCGCATCAAGTTCGGTACACCGGATGATCCCTTTCCGTGGTGGACCATTGCGGGAATCGTTGGCGATATCCGTGAGTTCGACGTGCTGACGCCGCCTCGTCCGACTCTATATCTCCCCGTTTCGCAGGCGGACGATTCGAATTATGTCCTGCGCGACTGGGTGGTGCACACCAGTGGTGATCCCCTGGCCATTGCATCATCGATTCGTGCAGCGATGCGCGGAGTCGATCTGGATTTGCCGGTGTCGCGCCTGCGCAGCCTCGAGGAGGTGCGGAACATTTCCGTGGCGGCGCAACGGTTCAACTTATTGCTGTTTGGTTTATTCGCGGTACTCGCATTGGTCCTTGCAGCGGTGGGAATCTATGGCGTGATGGCCTATAGCGTGGCGCAACGAACGCGCGAAATCGGCATCCGCGTGGCCATTGGTGCCCAGCGCGGTGAAGTTGCCAGGCTCGTATTGGGAGAAGGCGCACGGCACGCGGGCTTGGGGGTGCTCCTCGGGCTGGCCGGAGCTTTAGCGCTTACGCGGCTGATGACCAGCTTGCTGTACGGCGTGCGGCCAACGGATCCACTCACATTTGCAGGCGTGGCGATTCTGCTCGCTGCCGTTGCGCTCGCCGCGTGCTACATCCCGGCACGCCGCGCTATGCGCGTCGATCCGATCGTGGCCCTGCGCCACGAATAGTTATTGTAGTGGCCGGTCTTCAGACCCGCCCGCGTCGCGCGGCATTACGAGGCTTCAAAATTAGAAACCAAGAGCCAAGAACTCAAAACTAAGGCTAAAAACTGACCACCGAAGTTAGTCCTAAGGTTTCTTCTTCTTAAACAGTCCCCCCAGCGCATTAATCGCGTCGGCCGGATTTTGCGTTTGTTGCTGCAGGTTAGCTCCTGGAGCGGTCCCGCCGGCGCAGCCCAGCTGCGATTGCAGCAGGCTTGCCGCCGTCCCGCCGATGTCGGGGACGAATTTCGGATCGGCGGTCGTGCCGTGGATCTGAAAAGGAATGGTGGCCCCTTTGCATCCGCCCTTGCCTCCGCCGATAGCGCCCAGAAGGCCTCCAATTCCCGACGACGGCGCGCCGCCTGAAGCAGAATAAGTTGCTGAGCTTGCCAGCGTCGCCGCCATTTTGAAGTCCAGATTATTTTTCGAGTCGAGCGTGCCCGCGCCAACCAGTGTGCCAAGCGCAGGAATAGCCGCCAGGAAATTCTGAGCTTCCAGCCCTGTGGGGGCCATGTGCAAATTGGTGGTGATTTTTTCGATGTCCAGATCCTGGCCGGTTTTCAAGCCCGTCAGCGCGGAAATCGTGGACATCCTCGATCCCAAGTCAAAGCCCGCGAGTTTTGCGTTATACAAACCGACGGTCCCCGTGGTGATCAGTTTGTTGGTTGGCCCGGTTATATTGAGATTTGTGTTAAGCGCGCCCGCGGCCAGTGAAGCGCCCTTCGGCAGATGTATCCCGAGCGCGGGGAGAAAAGCCTCCAGGTCGCGTGCGGGCATGTTCTCGCCCTCAACCTTGGCATTGACGATGGTTTCGTCCCCGGGCGACTGAAACGTGCCGGAGAGATGCGCCACGGCGCTGCCGATATTGAGTGTCGATGGATTGAGCACGCCGGAGTTCTTGCGGAGATTGTATTTCGTGGCGAAATTCACCGTCACAGGAACTCCGGCCGATGAACCGCCCGCGATCAAAAGCGCCTTGGACAGCTTCGCGTTACCTTTGGTTTCCGCCTCGCCGCCTTGCGAGGAGAGATTCGCATCCAGATCCACAATGCCGCCGAGACCCATGGAAGGATCAAGGAAGCCGGTAGAGGCAAGATTCAATCCCGTGACGTTGAGCTTGGCGTTCAGCGGAGTCAGCGCGGTATCCACTTGATCCACCGGGCCGAACGTCCCGTCCAGCTTGAGCTTGCCGCCGGCTGGCAGGTCGGCCGTAATGGTAACGGGAAATTTCGACGTCAGCGAAACGTCCGAAGCCGTCACGTTGACGTGATCATAGGTGCTGCGCTTCTGCGAACTCGTCGAGCCGACGATGATGCTGCCGTCGCTCAGCGTGAGTTTCTTGATGGCAACTTCCGCAGCTCCCGCCGTGGGCGAAGGTTTTTCCGCGGGCGCTTGCTTGGCTTGTGCTCTTGCGGCGGAAGCACCCAGCGAAGAATAGTTCCACTGTCCGGCGGCGTTGTGCAGCAATGTCACGCGCGGACTGGCAATCGTCACGCCGGTAACATTGAGCATCTTCGAGAAAATCAGCGGCATCATTTCCACGCCCACGTTCAGCGACTTGGCCGTCAGGAACGGAGCAGAACTGAATTTCGGGTCGTCGCCGATGGAAAGATTTTCCGCGGAAAGCGAGCCGCTGATCAGCGACAGGCTGATGTTGCCCAGTTGCACTTTGCGGCCCAACGCGGCGGAAGCCTTCTCTTCAATCGTGGGGCGGAACTGGTTGACGGGGATCAGGAACGGCGCAACAAGCACCACTACAACCAGCACACCTACCACGGCGAGAACAATCCTCAATGTCTTATTCATGACGGCCTCCGGTGCGGAAGGAACGAGCGCAGCTTAGGTTGGTGGCACGATGTTAGCACGGACGGACCACGCTGGCGCTGGTGCGCATGGTGCAGGTCGCACTTGTCGTCTCGTTCTTATATTTCCGGGAGGATTACGGCGTGTGCTCGAAGGCGGCCTTCTTCCACAAGCGAATCCGGACGATCCAGAAAATCAGCAAAATCAGTGGAAGTATGCTGAGGATTAAATACAAGCTTGTGCTGAATAAAGCCGGGGATAGATGTTTCCCGATCCCCACTTCCGAAAGCAATCTCAGTGGGCGGTTCGAGGGTCCGAGGAAAAAAGACCCCGCCGCGATGAACAGCCCAAAGCACATGCGCCAGAGATGCCGCGCGATGCGCTTTGCTCCAAGAACACCGCCGCGCACCAACATGCGCAGGTCTCCCGCGGCAGCAAGTAGGCACACGGAACCCATGAAAAAGATCATTCCGACGGGAACTCCGTCTTGTGAGCTCGCTCCACTACGCACGACTTTGAGACCATTCCTCCAGTTGAGAATGCCGATCGCCAAGGGAATCAGTAGCGCAACCCAATCAAAACGGCTTGTTTCCCCGTCTCTGCGCCGGGCGGTCAGCCATGCCGTTCCGATCAGGTAAAAGGTTAGAATCCCGGCGCCGATGTTATTTGGTTGATGCCTCACGATGGCCAGGTACACCGCGGCCGTGGCCATGGTGAGCATGGATGCGACAAAGACCTTTCCCGCCAGCGCATAGTGGGAGGAACCTTTGCGGAAAGACATTGCGGCGGTCCCGGACAGCAACCCCAAGCTTCCAGCGCAAATATGAACAACCAGTAGGGGCGAGTACGCCATCCCGCGTTCTCCTTAAGATGTAAACGCGCACCTGCCCCTAATGTTTCACCGACAGGTCGTTTCGGAACTGCACCTCTCCTTATCCTTGTAGGGGCACGATACATCGTGCCCACTTTTCCCATTTCCAATTCCGTAGCGCCGGGCTTTGCCCCGGTTTGTGGGGACTCCCCGCGTCCCTCGCGGGGAGAGCCCGGCATCTTTCTTTGTAGTGGCGGGCCTCGGCACGCGGGTGCCCCACTCCTGCGGGTTGTGCAAGGGTGGGGTAGTTGAAGTTTCCTTTTGTTGCTCTCCTTCCTTCCATTCTTCCGAACCGCTGCGCCCCCTCCTAAATACATGCCTTTCAGGAGGTCGGAACTTCACCTCCGACGTTAACGGCTCACTGTAATTGGGGTTCAGCCCCCGAAGAACTGTAACGATCGGTCTAATTCTTGTGGCGGTGCTGTTGTCTTTTGTAGGGGCACGATAGAATCGCTATGGACATGTCAAACGCACCGGACCAACGTCTGCTCGAAGCTCTGCTGGACTCCTGGGACCGCAACAACACCATCCTGCTCAACCTGCTCCGCGCTCTCCCGGAGGACGGACTGGAGGCCAGGGCGATGGAGGGCAGCCCATCCATCGCACAGCTGTTCACACACATCCACTATGTGCGCCTTGTGTTCGTCCTCGAGGACGCCCCCGAGTTCGCCAGACCCCTGCCCAAGGAAGAGTGGGTGATCGAGCGTGACCCTAGTCGCATCGCGCAGATGCTGAACGACAGCGCCAAGGCTGTGCGAGACGCGGTAAAGAGCAGGGTGGAGGCAGGCCGGGACATGAACCTTCACTACGACCACCCGATCCTCCTGCTCCAGCACATGCTCTGGCACGAGGGCTATCACCACGGTCAGATGAAGCTGGCCCTCAAAGTGGCGGGCCGCCCCATGACCAACGACGTAGCCGGGCCGCTCACGTGGCGCGTCTGGATGCGCAAGAGCGCTTGCAATTAGCTTTTACCTGGGCCAAACCAAGCTGATCTTCCAAAGCATGGCTTTGCTTTCTCTCGGGCCTCGCCAAGGGTTCTCTCTTACCCTACCCCCAGCGGGGAGTCTCGAACCTTCCTATTTGAAGGAAATCGACCGCAGGTCGATGGTTGAGTGGGGCGAATTGAGAGCTCGAAAATTTCTTGGTGCCGCCGCGCAGTAACCGTGACCTTCGAGCGCTTTGGGCGTGGCCCTCGATATTACGTTGCCGGCGGACCCACATAGGGCGCGTCCGTATAGACCAGCAACGGCGTTCCTTGTTTGATTTCAACGTTCTTTCCGTGCTTGATCAAGCCAATGGGCCCGAACAAAACCGTCAGTGCAACGGTAGCGCCGACTTTGTCTTCTCCCTCTTTGCCTTTTGATCCACGCAGCCGCAGCCGGGGTGCCGCCTGCCAGCAAGTACTCCAGTCGCATGTTCAGCTCACCGGCCTTCCCCAGCATGCCGGCCTTTTTGGCATGTGTGATGGTTCCCACCGCTTTGGCGCCGGCTTTGACAACCACGGCATCTCCGACTTTCAAATCCTGATCGAGCACCAGAGCCACGGGGTCGTCGTCGGCCGCCGTCTTCGAACTCACATCTTGCGCGAACTTGAGATGCACGTCGCTGCCTTCTTGCAAAGTCAGCTTTTCGGGCGCAACAGGAGTTGCAGCGGGGCTGGCGGTGTAGCAGCGCCAGGAACGGCGGGCGCTTGGGGCTCTTGCGCCCCAATTGTTCCTCCGAAGCAGACTGCAAGAATCAAGCCTACAAAGAGAGATTTAGTTTGCATGGGTCGCTCCTCTCCCTCACTGGTTCCTTGTGGAGCTGAGCTGCTGGAGCTGGATGGAGCACTCAACGCCTGCCGATTGGACGCCCGCCCGGCGAGAAGTGGGTACCATGCATGGGAAGGCAACAGCTAAGTAATCGAAGACTATCCGTACTGTTTGCTTGTGCTGCCGAATTCACATCACAAAAGTAGCCAGCAGACAACCATGATTGCCACCACGAAAATGACACCGAAAATCCATCTCTTGATTCTTCGATGCCTTTCAAAGTGGAGCGTCAGTTTGTTACGGGCGGTCACAGTGGAAACCTTAGTGCGGTTTTCGGCCTGCCGTAATGGAGACCCGTTCTCCCGTTGCCCGGTTAGAAATGATGTGCTCGCCGGGCCATAATTCGGCCAGTTCTTGCACCGGCCCTTTGCATCGTCCAGGCTTCGCGCTTCCTCCACGAAATGCAGCGTTCCATCAGTTCGCATCCTGAAGATGGAAAAGGGCAGACGCATCCAAACTCCATAGCTATGGCGACGACAAGGAGGGGACAGTGGAACAATTATCGCATCAATTTGCGTGCGCCGGCCATCGATCCGAAAAATGCCCCTGAGTGGCCCATCCTTGCGGGGTTGCAACGGTGGGGCTGCCTTTCGCTAGCCTCTTTGTCTTTGTGGATTCGACTCAGCCCCCGCGCCGCAATTCCCTCTTTTCTAGCTTCTGCCTTCTAGTTTCTAGTTTTACTTTCCCCGCTCCTAGTTCCAGTACTACTGAGTTATTTCCTGATAAAGTTAACGTTTCGTGCTATCATTCCGCGTGAATCGCCAATTCCACGCCCGCCCACGTCCTTGTTTCCTTTTCCCTAAGTCCTTTCGCTGCCACACTTCTGAGACCCCGCTGGGGGTGTCCGGATAGGATGCCTGCTTCGCGCACGCCGTCGAAGCCGGCACACTCACCGACGCGAGGAAAACACATTCATGACCCTCTCTCGCGTTCAAAGAGCGGGCTACAATGGGATGCGTTGAAGGAATGCGTTTGAAGGATAGATGATGGCGTCGCCTGGAAAATTGCACGGAGTGCAGATCGGCGCGATCGAGCCGATGATGGAGTCTATCCCGGAGGGCTGGTTCGTGATGGGATGCGAAACCGGGCGCGATGATGAGAAGCCCGCGCATCGGGTGTGGGTAGATGCGTTTGAGCTGGCGGCGTATCAGGCGACGAACGCGGAGCACGCGCGCTTTCTCGCGGCCACGAGCGGCGCTCCGCCGCCGCATTGGCCTCCGTATTGGAATGACGCGAATTTCAATGACCCGCAGATGCCGGTAGTTGCGGTGTCGTGGTACCAGGCGTCTGGCTATTGCGAGTGGTTGAGCGGAATGACCGGCAAACGTTATCGTTTGCCGACCGAAGCCGAATGGGAACGCGCGGCGCGCGGCGGCGAAGAAGGTTTCCTGTATCCGTGGGGAGACACGCCTCCGGAAACAGTTCCCGATTACGACAAACGATGGAAGCTGGGGCCAGAGCCAGTGGGACTTTATAAACCGAACGGTTACGGGCTGTACAACGTGGGCGACAACGTCCATGAATGGTGCGCCGACTGGTATAACGACGGCTACTACGCGCATTCGCCGGAGCGAAATCCGCAAGGGCCAAAGAGCGGCACGCGCAAAGCTTCGCGCGGCGGCTCGTGGCGCCATCATATTAAGGTGACGCGCACGGCAGCGCGGTCAAGCATTCCGCCGGAATTTCAATACGCGGATTATGGATTTCGTATCGCCCGGTCGTTAAGTGGCTGAGAATGGAGATGCGTTTGGCTTGGTCGATAGCGAAATCTCGGCTCACAAATTCCGTGAGTGGACCGAGGAGCCACAAGAACGAGATTGGCGTTCATGTTAGGATCAAGGAATGCTCCGCAGCTCATCGGCTCTGCGAGTAATGGCATTGCTGGTGGGCGTCGCCGCAACGGCGTCGGCACAGCAGCAGCCGAAGCCGCAAGACCTTCCCGATGCCCCCGTCGCAAAGCAGCAAAGCACGCCTCAGGAGCACCAGAATCGTGTCCAAACGACCATCGAAGTTCTCCAGCGGCGCTCGATTTTCTTTCCCGATATCGCCACCAGTGCCGGCCCGCTGAGCGTGAAACAGAAGTTCGAACTTTTCGCGGATGAAAGCGTCGCTCCTTCGCGTTTTCTCAGTTCCGCCGCCGGCGCGGGAATCAGCCAGGCGAGGAATTCGCTGGACGGCTATGGCCAGGGAATGGGCGGTTACGGAAAACGTTTCGGTTCGTCGATGGCTACGGCGGCATCGACGAATTTTTTCGGAACGTTTGTCATTTCGTCAGCGCTGCACCGCGACCCGCGCTACTTCCCGACGCTGCACGGGGGATTCGGGCATCGCGTGGGATACGCGCTGAGCCGCATCGTGGTGGCGCGCACGGATGAAGG
>WNFP01001081.1_pt1 | contig 30781 bp, 29 predicted proteins | sample 5400201 | NCBI WGS metagenome assembly WNFP01 (sample SAMN13153355, study PRJNA577476) | soil metagenome | isolation source: 115 cm saprolite under Madrone tree | place: USA:California | collected 2016-06-14 | reverse complement strand
TACTCGGCGGCGGCCAGGCGCTGCGCGGCACGCGGCGAGCCGAGGGCATCAAGTCCAAGGAAGGCAAGGAATACCCTGCGGTCCATCACGGTGAGACTGCCCCTCACTTTAGGACCCCTCACCCTACCCTCTCCCCAGAGGGGAGAGGGAACGGCTTCCCTCGCCCCCCGGAGGGGGAGAGGGCAAGGTGAGGGGGCGGTCCACCGAGCGAGATCAGATCTTCCAGCCGTTGATCCATTCGAGGAGCTTGGAGCCCGCGGGCTTCATGGCGACCTTGGTAGAGACGACCTCGATGGGGTTGATGGTGACGAAGTCGTAGTTGTTCTTGTGGGTGGTGATGCCCTGGTAGAAGTTGCACATCTGCACGTGGTCCGCGCGCCACGAGCGCGGGCCCGACAGCGACTCGGCCTCGATGCCCTCGAGCGCCTTGACCACCTGGGCCTTGGTCGGCCACTGCTTGGTCTGCCCGTAGGCCTTCTCCACCGCGACCTTGTACGACTCCGCGTTGAAGTAGGCGTGGTCACACTCGTAGGGCGGGTACTCGTTGTACTTGGCCTTGTAGTCGCGCACGAACTGCTTCAAGAGGGCCGAGCCCTTGGGGTCGTCGAAGTACATGGTGTTGTAGCCGAGGAGGAGCCCCTCGGGGGCGAACTCCTTCTTGAGCGAGTCGTGCACCCCGCCCGCCGTGGTGAACACGCCCTTCATGTTCTTGAAGAGCCCGACGGCCGCCGCCTGCTTCATGATGATGGTCGCGTCGCCCGACCAGAACGAGCACATGAGGAGATCGGGCTTGGCCTGCTGGATGGCCGCGATATGCGAGGTGAAGTCCGTGACGCCGAGCTTGGGAAAGAGCTCCAGCACGAACTTCACGTCCGGCATGTACCGCTTGAGCACGGCTTGGTATGTCTCCCAGCAGTCGTGGCCGTAGGAGTAGTCGTTGCCGATGCCCGCCACCGTCTTGATGCCCTTGAAGTACTTGGGGGTGAGCTGGCCGGCCACGATCGCTTCGACTTCGTTGTCCACGCTCTTGAAGGCCCACTTGGGATTGGGCATGGTCTCTTCCACGCCCTTCTGCGTCGTCCCGTCCCAGGAGAGCCACGGCACTTCCATCTCCTCGGCCACGGGACCGAGGGCGAGCGTCACCCCCGTGGAGATGCCGCCGATCACGACCTCGACCTTGTCCTGGAGGATGAGCTTGCGATAGCGCTCCACCGTGTCCTTGGGTGTGGACTCCTCTTCCACCACGAGCTGTACCGGCCGACCAAGAATGCCTCCCGACTTGTTCACGCGGTCGGCCCACCATTCCGTGCCGCGCAGCCCGGCCGTGCCGACGGGCGCGGCGATACCCGCGCGGATCGCGATGATGCCGATCTTGATGGGATCGGATGGTACGCCCGGCTTGGCCTGTGCCCGCGCCATGCCGGGGAAGCCTGCCGCGCCCGCGGCCGCCGCCCCTCCTGCCACCTTCAGGAATTCGCGTCTGGTCGTCGCCATGTGTCCTCCCTCGTCGTTGAGAGTTAGCCGTTCAGTTGCTTGCGCGCCAATTGGGCTCCGGCCGTGAGCCGCTTGAGCTTCTCGAAGGCGACCCAGCGTGGCACGGGAAAGAATCCGCAGTCGGGAATCAGCGACAGCCGCTCGGCCGGTATGTGCTTGAGGCAGAGCCGGACCCGGTCCGCGATGTCTTCCGGAGTCTCCATGTAAAAGGACTTCACGTCAACCACGCCGCAGGCCACGTCGCGGTCCACCCCCACCTCTTTCCACATGTCGATCTCCGCCATCTCGCGGTTCGCGTACTCGAAGACGAACTGCTGGCACTTGGTCTCGAAGAGGGCGGGGAACATCCAGCGGTAGGAACGCTTGCCGCGCGGACGCGACAGGAGGTTGCCGAAGCACACGTGGTAGCCGATCTTCGCGTTGACGCCGTCCACGCAGGCATTGAACATCTTCACGTACTCGGCCGCCTGACCGGGCACGATGGCCGCCGAGGGCTCGTCGATCTGTATCCAGTCGGCGCCCGCCGCGGCCAGCGCCCTGAGCTCGGCATTCACGGCGGGCACCAGATCCCAGCACAAGGCGAGGCGGTCGTTGTTGTAGGCGTCGCCCGGGCGGGTCTGGATGTGGATGGACAGCGTCACCGGGCCGGGGCAGGTCGCCTTGATGGGCTTGTCGGTCTGCGTCCGGAGGTACTTGAACTCGTCCACCGTGCCCAGACCCTTGGGCACCGTGACCTTTCGCGTGGCCCGGTAGCGCGGCACGCTGTCGTAGGCGTAGAGCCCGGTCTTGCGCAGAGGCTCGAGCGTCTCGAGGCCGTCCATCTTGCCGTAGAAGCTCTGGACGAAGAAGAAGCGGCGCATCTCGCCGTCGCAGAGCACGTCGATGCCCGCGCGCTCCTGGTCGCGGATGGCGAGCTGCGTGGCGTCGTCGAAGGTCTCCCGGACGTCGGTAGCCCCGTACTCGTCCGCCTTGATCTTGTCCAGCGCGGTCCAGAACCAGCCGGGGAAGCCGTGGCTGCCCATCACGTGGGTGTAGAGAAGGGGAAGCTTGGAGGCCATGCGTTGTCCTTTCCTAGAAGAGATGCTTCTGGATCTTGCCCACGGATGTCCGGGGGAAGGCGTCACGAAATTCCACGACCTCCGGCACCTTGAATGAGGAGAGCCGCTCCCCGCACCAGGCGGTGAGCTGATCCGCGGTGGCGGCGGCGCCCTCCTTGAGGATGACGTAGGCCTTGATCGCGTGGTCGCGAACCGGGTCCGGAATCGCCACCACGGCGGCGTCGAAGACTGCGGGGTGCTGCTGGAGGGTCTCCTCCACCTCCGAGGCGGACACGTTCTCGCCCGCGCGCTTGATCATATCCTTCTTGCGATCCACGAAGAAGAAGCAGCCGTCCTCGTCCATGTAGGCCTGATCGCCGCTGCGGAGCCACCCGTCGCGCAGCGTCTCGGCCGTGGCCTGTTCGTTCTTGAAATAGCCCTTCATCAGCGTCACGCCGGGTCTGCCGGAGACGACCAACTCTCCCACGGTGCCCGACGGCACGTCCTTGCCGTCGGCATCCACCACCTTGCACTCGTAGCCGAGCACGGGCATGCCCATGGACAGTGGCTTGCGCGGCAGATCGAGCGGCTGCATCAGGGGCAGGCTCATGGTCTCCGTCATCCCCCAGATCTGCATCAGGGGCGCGCCGAAGCGTCCGTGCCATTCCTCGAACTGCTGCGGGGTCACGTTTTGCGCATAGGAGACAGCGCGGAGACGGGTCTGCCCGTCGCGCGGCGTGGGTGGCTGGGCGAGGAGCATGCGGATAGGAGCGGCGAACAGCGCGGCCAGGGTGGCCTCGTGGCGTATCGCCTGCTCGACGAAGCGCGTGGCGCTGAAGCGTTCCATGAGGGCGATGCTGCCGCCCGCCAGCAGCATGGGCAGAAAGGCGTGAACCTGAGCGCCCGCGTGGAAGAGCGGCAGCACGATCAGGTGGCGATCATCGGGGCCGACCCGCATCGACTTGGACATGGCTTCGCCGCCGAAGAGGTAGTTGGCGTGGGTGAGGAGCACGCCCTTGGGCTTGGAGGTGGTGCCCGAGGTGTACTGCATCGAGATCTCGTCGAGCGGCGCGACCCTGGTCTCAGCCGGGGTCTCGGGCGGCGTGGACGGCAGGCCGCTCAGGAGCGGTTCGAGAGGGCGCGCCTCGATCACGCCGCGGAGGGCCGGGCAGCGCCGGGCCACCGCGTGAATAGGCGCCGCGTACTGCGGCTCGGTGACGGAGAGCCTGGCCTCGGAGTGGGCGAGGATGTACTCCATTTCGTCGGCGGTGGAGACGGGATTGGTGGGCACCATGACCGTCCCCGTCTTGGCCGCGGCCATCCAGAAGAGGAGGAACTCGGGGCAATTGCCGAGGTGAAGGTTGAACTTGTCTCCGTGATCGAGGCCGCGAGACCGGAGGAGATGGGCGGTGCGATTCACCTGGGCGTCGAACTCGCTCCACGTCCACCGCGCGCTGCCGCCCGCGTCGTCCTCGAAGATCAGGAAGAGCCGCTCGGGAAAGCGGCGCGCTTTGTCCTCGAGCGCGCTCCCCAGGGTGCGGGTGCCCGTGATCAGCACGCTGGTCAGTCCTTCGTTCGCCTCGCCACGAAGTCGGCGATGCGCGCGCGGGCGTCCTTGTCGCGCCGAAGGGAGGCGGCGTAGGCTTGGGCGGCGCCGCCGGACCTGCCCGCGCGAATATCCGCCACTATGGCCTTGGTCGCGGCGAGCCCCCCTCGCGGGTGGCGCGCGATGCCGGCGGCCAGCTCGTCCGCCGCGCCCTCCAGCTCGCCGTCCGGTACGACGCGCGTGACCAGACCCATGCGGAGCGCCTCCGCGGCGTCGACGGCGCGGCCGGTGAGGAGAAGGTCTCGGGCCGGTCCGCCGCCCACCACGTCGAGAATCCGGGCGATGCCGTAGGAGGGATTGAAGCCGAGGGTCACCTCCGGCAGTCCGAAGCGGGCGCTCGCCTCGGCGACGCAGAGATCCTGCGCCGCCGCGAGCATGCAGCCCCCGCCCAGCGCGTATCCGCGCACGGCGGCGATCGTCACCTGGGGCAGCCGCGCGAAGCGATCCATGATCTTCTGCCAGCGGCGGGACAGCGCCCTTGCCTCGGCCGGCTCGAGTGTCGGCATCTCGGCGATGTCATTGCCCGCGCAGAAGGCTCGTCCGCGCCCCGACACGATGACCACCGCGACGCTCTTGGAGCGCTCGAGCCGTCCGAGCGCGCTCTCCAGCGCCGCCGCCACCGCGCGGTTGAGGGCATTGAGCGCTTGGGGTCGGTCGAGGGTCAGCCGGGCGACGGCGCCCTCGATGGCGAGGCTCGCGCTCATAGCCCGACCTTCGCACGTATTTCGGCGGGCAGGGCGGCCGCTTCGAGACTGTCCGGCGTACCGGCAATCTCTTCCGTCACCGCCGCCATCTGGAGGGCGGTGAAGCGCGGATGGTCCACGCCCACGTCGATGAACCAGGCGAGCGGCACGCCCTCGGCGACGAGCCGACTCTGGAAGTCTCGGCGAAGTCCGCGGTCGGCGTGGATGGCCGCGGGGTCGCGTCCAGCCTCGAGGGCATAGGCGGCGAGGGCGCCGGCGGCTTCACCGATATTCCACTCGACGGGATGGAGCCGGTAGCAGCCATTGGTGATGTGCGTGGTGCCCAAGTTCTTGGCGCCGGCGAGGAGGTTCCGCACTTTCACCGGGATCAGCGCGCCCATGGGAATCTGGAACGGCCGCGTGCGGCACGACACGCCCACGTCATCGGGACCGGAATTGTGTATGTCGATGGGATACCAGCCCACACCGACCGAGTCCTCGAAGTGTGCGGCGCGGGCCCCCTTCTGATAGTCGGCCGATACGTCCTGCTCCACGATGGTCCTCCGCGACCGGATGCGCCGGCCCTCGCGAATATACGGATGCTTGCCGAGAGCATCCGCGGAGGCGAAGACGTCGGGGCGAGGCATGAGCTCGGCGAATCCTGATGCCCCACCGGGTCTCGGCGCCTCCGCCTGCAGCCAGTAGAGAAAGCCCAGGCTCACGCGCTTGGCGTCCTGGAGGGCCTGGGCCTGCTCCCGCGGCGACCGGTCGAGGATACTCTGATCGCGATAGTCGTTGCCCGGCCAGTTGAGCATGCTGATGTCGCGAGGATATCCGGCCCCGGGCGGAAACAGGCCCGCGTCGATGAGGCGGCGGTAGGTCCAGAGTCCGCCCTTGGTGTCGGGCGCCCGCTCCAGCACCTGGTACTCGAGCCAGCGCGTCTCCTCGCCGTAGATCTCGCCCCCGTGCACGTGAATGCGGAGCGCATAGGGCTGGCCGTCGCGATAGCGCTCGTAGCTCTCGGGCTTCGGGATCACGTGGCGCTCCCCCGCCGCCCTGCGCTCGAGCACGAACGTATAGGTAAGGCTCTGGACGCAATGGGGCCTGGGCTCGAACGGCTGGGCGTGCGGCTCGCCCGTATCGGCCTTGCTCTCAGCGCCGATGACGTATTCCGCCCCGGCCAGCGGCAGGAGATCGCCCAGCTCCGTCGCGTCGATGACGATGCGGGGACGAAAGCGCAGCCACCGCCGGTCGTCCAGGTTCACCGCGAGGACACTCTCGACGCGATCCGCGCTCACCTGCGCGCTCGCCGCTTTGGTTCGCGCCAGGATGGCGAGCCGGCGCGACTCGACGAAGGGCTGCGCCATCGCGTGGAGGACGTCGACGGCTACGCGCGGCTCGAAGGCGAGACGGGTGACCCAGCAGTTGCCGGGGTTCGGATGAGGCCGCGCGGCGAGGACGGGAGACAGGCGTCGGTAGTGGTCACGGATGGCCTCGCGCAGGGCGTAGTAGCTCCGGCGCGCGCCGCGGCCAGCGCCGCGGCAATTCCTCCGGTGCCGCCGCCCACCACGAGCACGTCGCAGCGTGTCTCCTCGACGCTACGGCCGGGAACCCCGCCGTCCACCACGGCCGCGCCCGGATCGCCGGTGGCCCGTACCGCCATCACGTCGAGGAGCGCCGTCACGGTACTCTCACGCTCCCAGGTAGAGCTTGCGGACCACGTCCGTCCTCTGGAGCTCCGCCGCCGTCCCGTGCCGCGAGACATGGCCGGACTCGAGGAGATAGGCGCGGTCGGCCAGCTCGAGGGCCATGGCGGCGTTCTGCTCGACGAGCACGATGGTGAGGCCCCGGCTCGCCAGCTCGCGGATGGTGCGCGCGATCTCGCTCACGATGATGGGGGCGAGGCCCAGGGACGGCTCGTCGAGGAGCAGGCACTGGGGCTTCGCCATGAGCCCGCGTCCGATGGCGAGCATCTGCTGCTCGCCCCCCGACAGCGAGCCGCCGCGCTGCTGCAGGCGCTCGCGGAGCCGCGGAAAGAGCTCGTATACGTTCTGGAGGTCGCCGCCGATGTCCCGCCGGTCCGCGCGCTGATAGGCGCCCATCCTGAGATTGTCCAGGACGGTGAACTTCGGGAAGATCTGCCGTCCTTCCGGCACGAGCACGAGGCCGCGCTCGACGCGCTCGAAGGGCAGGAGAGACGTGATGGCGTCGCCCAGGTAGCGGACGTGCCCGGCCGACGGCGCCTTGAGTCCCGCGATCACCCGGAGGGTGGTGGTCTTGCCCGCGGCATTCGGCCCGATCAGGCACACGATCTCGCCACGCTTCACCTCGAGGCTCACGTCGTGAAGGACGTGGACCTTGGCGTAGTGGCAGTTCACGCGGTCAAGCTCGAGCATGGCCCGCTCCGAGATAAGCCTCGATCACCGCCGGCTCGTTGAGCACCGCCTCGGGCGGGCCCTCCGCGATCTTCTGGCCGTAGTTGAGGGCGATGACCCGATGCGCGAGGCCGCGAAGGAAGCCGATCTTGTGATCCACGAGACAGAGCGTGGTACCGGCCTGGTGGACCTTGTCGAGCACGGATTCCAGATTGCGGACCTCGTCGCGCCCGAGACCGGAGGCCGGCTCGTCGAGGAGGAGGAGCTCCGGCTCGCACATGAGGGCCATGGCGATGCCGAGCATCTTCTCCTCACCGTAGGAGAGATTGCCCGCAAGTTGGTTGACTGCGCCGCCCAGATCACAGAGGGCGAGCACCTCGCCCACCCGCGCGGCGAGACGATGCTCGATGTCTCCCGCGGCCCCCACGATTTCGAGCCCCCGGCGAAACCCCAGCGCGCGCTTGAGGGCGAGGTGGCTCGCGACCCGGGCATTGTCGAACACGGAGAGCTCGGCGAAGAGCTGCGGGTTCTGGAAGGTCTTCACCACCCCGAGCCCGGCGATGATATCCGGGCGAAGCTCCTGGATCTCCTGCCCCTTCCAGCGCACGCTGCCCGAGCTGGGAATGAGCAGGCCCGCCATCATGCTGAGGAGCGTGGTCTTGCCCGAGCCGTTGGGTCCGATGATGCCGACGATCTCCCCGGGCTCGACACGGAAGGACACGTCGGCCACCGCGATGAGGCCGGCGAAGCGCTTGCCGAGGCCGCGCACCTCAAGGGCCACGCTTCGCCCTCCAGGCATTCAGCGTGCCCACGATGCCCCGCGGCATCACGAGAATGGTGAAGATGAGGATGGCGCCGTAGAGGATGGCGCGCATCTCGGCGCGGAGATCGATGGCGTGGGGGAGACCGGTGAGGACGAGCGAGCCCACGATGGGTCCGATGAGCGTGCCCTGCCCACCCAGCAGCACCATGGCCAGCACCTCCATGGACTGGTTGATGCCGAGATAGCCCGGATCGATGTAGCCCGTGTAATAGCCATAGAGGCCCCCTGCGAAGGAGGCGAGAGCGTTGCCGATGGCAAAAGAGAGGAGCTTGTAGCGGAACACGTTGATGCCGAGGGTGCGGGCGAGGTCTTCGTTGAGACGGATAGCGCCGAAGCAGCGCCCCATCCACGAGGAGAGACATCGCGCGCAGATCAGCACAGTCAGCGAGAGGGCGACGAGGGTGAGGTAGTACCACCCCATCGAGCCCTTGATAGGCACGAGGCCGCTTCCCGGCCAGTAGATGGTGGGCTTCCCCGCGACCACGAGGCCCAGGGTGCCGTTGGTGACACTGTTCCAGTTCATCACCACGAGCCGGATCATTTCCGCGAAGGCCAGGGTCACCACCGCGAAGTAGAAGGTCTTGAGCCTGAACTTGAAGCAGATGCTCCCTACGATGACGGCGAGCACCGCCGCCGCGGCGGCCGAGGGCAGGGTGGCGACCCAGAACGGCAGCGTGTAGTGCGTGGCGAGGAGGTAGGTCATGTAGGCCGAGACGCCGAACACTGCCGGGTGGAACATGGAGAGTTGGCCAGTGAAGCCGAAGATGAGGTCGAAGGTGACGGCGAGGATGCCGTAGACGAACGTGAAGATGAAGATGGTGAGGAGGAAGTCGCTCCGAACGAAGAGGGGCAGCGCGTACAACGTGCCCCACAAGAGCGCCTGGCCGGTCATTCGTCGCCGAAGAGGCCGGACGGCCGGAAGAGCAGGATGGCCACGAGCACGGCGAGGCCGTACGCATCGCGGAAGGCCGTGGGGAGGAAGATGGAGCCCACGCCCTCGATGACGCCGAGGATCACCCCGCCCCACAGCGAGCCCATGAGGCTGCCGATGCCCCCCAGGATGGCCGCCTCCATGCCCTTGAGCACATAGACCCCGCCCATGGCGGGCTCGAGGGAATAGAGGCTGGCATAGAGGGCGCCGCCCAGGCCGGCCAGCCCCGTGGAGTAGAGCATGACCGCGCTCTCGAGGCGCGGGGTGTGCACTCCCATGAGCATGGCCGCTTCGGGATTCTGGGCGTAGGCGAAGGCGGCGCGCCCGAGCCAGGTGCGGGCCAGCGCCAGATAGGTGGCGACGATGACCACCACGATCACCGCGAAGACCACGACCTTCATCCTGGGCAGGCCGATGTCGCCCACGCGGAGGGCGCCGGGCAGGACGAAGTGCATCTCGACCGGAGTGGCTGTCCACAGGAGCATGGCCGCGCTCTCGAAAATGGAGATGAGGCCGATGGAGACGAGGAGGCCGTTGACGAGATTATTGCGGGTGAAGCGGAAGAAGGCCTTGTTCGAGAGATATCCGGCGGCGGCGGCGATGAGACAGGCGGGGACCACCGCTACCGGATAGGGCAGGCCGCGCTCGGCGAGGGCATAGGTCGCGTAGGCGCCGATCATCATGAACTCGCCGAGAGCGAAGTTCACGATGCCCGTGATGCCGAAGGTCAGGGTGATGCCGAGCGCGATGATGCCGTACATGGCGCCGATGATGGCGCCGTTGAGCACCTGCCCGAGAACCAGCTGCGTCACTAGTTCGGGTTGATGTGCTGCACCTCGAGGGCGCCGCCCTTCTTCAGCCGGACCACGTCGAAGTTGAAGACGGCCTCCCCCTTCTCGTCGAAGCGGATCTTCCACATCCCGTCGTAGGTCATGGCCATGAGCGCCTTCTTGACCGCGGCGGGATCGTCCACGGTGCCCGCCTTCTTCATCGCCTCCACGAGCATGTACACGTGGTCGTAGCAGGAGGAGGAGCAGAGCGGGGCCTGATCGTAGGGGAAGTCGCGCTTGTAGAAGTCCTTGTAGGCCTTGACGAACTTGGCCACCTTGGGGTCCTTCTTCTCCGCTTCCTCGAAATACTTGGGGACGTACACCATGTACTCCTCGATGCCGTCCTTGTTCTTGAGGCCGGGGCCGAGGGAGCCGCGCACGAGGAAGAACTTCTTGAGCTGGCCCGTCTCCGTGGCCTGCCTCACGATGTCGTAGATGTAGGAATCGGAATAGCCGGGGAAGAGGAAGTCCGGCTTCCAGGCGGCGATCTTGGCGAGGACGGCCGAGAAGTCCTTGGTGCCGGGCTCGAAGTAATCCAGCCGGGACTCGATGCCCTTCTGCTTGAACATGGGCACGTAGATGTCCTCGAGCACCTTGCCGCCTTGGTCGTTCTGGAAAAGCATGGCGATCTTCTTCGCGCCGGTGGTCTTGACCAGATTGTCCACCATGAGCTCGCCGAAGCCGTTCTTGCCCGCATCCCAGTTCCACGTCCGCATGAGGAACTCGTTGCCCGGCGTGCCGACATAGTCGTGGATGCGCGTGGCCCCGCCCCACATCAGGAGCTTGCCGTTGAACTCCGCCGCGTACGGCCGCACGGCGAGGAAGACATTGGACAGGAAGGGGCCGAAGATGTACTTCGCCTGGTCCACCTCGACCAGCCGCTTGAGTTGGACGGTGGCCTCCTTGGGCTCGCCGCGAGTGTCGAGCGCGATGAGCTGGAGCTTGTAGGTCTTGTTGCCGACCTTGAATCCGCCCGCCTTGTTGATCTCGTCCACGGCGAGGGCCGTGCCCTGCGAGGACATCCAGCCGTAGATGGCATTGGCGCCCGTCTGGGCCTCGATCTGTCCGATCTTCACGACGTCCTGAGCCGCGGCGGGCGCCACCGTGAGGGCGAGGACCGCCATGAGCAGCATGAGACGTTTCATATAGGTCTCCTCCGCGTTGAGGGTTCTGGTGGGCCGGACATGACGTCAGAGCGCCCGGGACACAGTAGAGAATTGCCGATCAGAGCGCAAGCTGCTTGGCGATGATCTCTTTCATGATCTCGGAAGTGCCGGAGGCGATGGTCCAGAGCCTCACGTCACGGAAGAAGCGCTCCACGGGGAACTCGCGCATGTAGCCGTAGCCGCCGTGGAGCTGCACTGCCTGGTAGGCGACGCGGTTGGCCACCTCCGTCGCGAAGAGCTTGGCCATGGACACCTCCGTGATGCAGTCGTCGCCGTCGTTGTAGAGCTGGGCGGCGCGATAGAGGAGGCTGCGCGCGGCTTCGATCTCGGTGGCCATGTCGGCCACGCGATGTCGTAGGGCCTGCTTGGCGCTGAGCGGCCCGTCGAAGGCGTGGCGCTCGCGGATATACGTCATGCTGTCCTCGAGGGCCTGCGCGGCGCCCGAAAGGGCGAGGACGCCCGCCATAATCCGCTCTCGCTGGAGCCCCGACGCGAGCTGTTGGAATCCTCGGCCTTCGACGCCGAGGAGGCTGTCCGCGGGCACGGGGCAGTCGTGGAAGACCAGCTCCGCCGTATCGGAGGCGCGCATGCCCATCTTGTCGAGCTTGCGGCTCACCGTGAAGCCGGGCCGCCCGCGCTCGACGAGGAACATGGAGAGGCCTTCGTGGCGGCGGTCGGCCGTGCCCGGCCCCGTGCGCGCCGCGACGAAGTAGAGATCGCCGTAGACGCCGTTGGTGATGAAGATCTTGCTGCCCGTGAGGAGATAGTGGTCGCCGCTCCGCACCGCGCGCGTGGTGAGATTCGCCATGTCCGAGCCCGTGCCGGGCTCGGTGATCCCTAGCGCGCAGACGATCTCGCCCCGGGTGATTCCAGGGAGATACGTGCTCTTCTGCTCGTCGTTTCCGAAGCGTGTGAGCCAGGGGGAGGACATGTCGGTGTGCACGAGCACGCTGAAGGCCACGCCGCCGGAACGGCAGCGCGCCATCTCCTCGCCCAGCACCACGCTCGACAGGAAGTCGCCGCCCGCCCCGCCGTACTCCACCGGGAACTCGAGCCCGAGGAAGCCCAGCTCACCCAGCCGCCGCCAGAACGCTTTGGGAATCTGCCCCGCCGCCTCCCATTCATCTACATGAGGCACCACTTCCTTCTCCACAAAGGCGCGCACGCTCTTTCGCAGCATCTCGTGCTCCGGGCTGAATACCCCGGGGGAGCCGGTCACTGGATGACCTCGTCTGCCCGTCCGAGGAACCCCGGCGGGATGCGGAGCCTGAGCGCCCCGGCCGTCCTGAGATTGATGACCAGCTCGAACTTGGTCGGCTGCTCGACCGGCAGATCACCGGGCTTGGCACCCTTGAAGATCTTGTCGACGTAAACGGCGGCGCGGCGGAAGAGCTCAGCCACGCTCGGCCCGTCGATCACTCCGGCCGTGAGCGCGCCGAGGAAGAGCCGCCGTTCCACTTAACGATTTCCCGTGTTGATCCGGGTCGCGGCGGGAGGCGATGCCTCCGTCAAGGGATGCGGACCCACCCTTCCATCAGGCGGCGAGCGGTGCGGTAGACGGTGACGCGCTCGGCGGTGTACTCGCCGCCCTGGGCGGTGACGGCGGCGTCGAGAGGCAGCACGCCCGAGGGATGGCCGAGGCGCACGTCGGCGCCCACGGCGACGGTGGAAACCTCGTGCACCAGCGTGCCCTCGATGCGCGCAGCCACCGCGAGGCACATGGACGAGGTGAGGGGGAAGGCGCGGTGGCAGTTGCCCATGGAGATGGCGCGCGCCAGCACGTCGACCCGCTCGCGGGTGATGCGCGAGCCATCGAGTGCGGTGTACTCCGTGGGCGCGGTGACCATGGCGATCTTGGGGGTGGCCGCGCTGCCGGGTATGCCCATGAGATACGAGGCGGCGACCCGGATCTTCTCGAGACGTGCGGAGAGTGCCTTGTCGCCGTCCACCGCTTGCGGGGTCTCCGTTCCTGTGAGGCCGAGGTCGCGGGCATGCACGAAGATCATGGGGATGGAGGCGTCGACGAGCGAGGCCTCGATGCCCTCCACCATCTCGCGCGCCTTGCCGGTAGGGAGGAGCCGGCCCGTGCCCGCGCCTCCGGGCTCGAGGAAATCGAGGGCAATGCGCGCGCCGGTGCCCGCTACCCCCGGCAGCTCGAAGTCGCCGTGCACCGCGGGCTCGCTGCCCGCCACGGGTACGCGCGCCACGATGAGCTTCTTCGTGTTGGTGTTGTGGATGCGGACGAGCGTCTCGCCGTCCACGGGCTGGATGATGCGCTCCTCGATGGCGAAGGGGCCCACGGCGGAGGAGCAGTTGCCGCAGTTGCCCGTGTAGTCCACCTGCGGCTTGCTCACCTCGACCTGGGCGAAGGTGTAGTCGACGTCGGCGCCGGGATGAGTGGTGGGACCGATGATGCAGGCTTTCGAAAGCGAGGATATGCCGCCGCCGAGGCCGTCGAGCTGGCGTCCGTAGGGATCGGGGCTGCCGAGGGCGGCGAGGAGGATGTAGTCGCGCTCGGCGCCCGCGGGGGGGAGGTCGCGCTCGTGGAAGACGAGGCAGCGGCTGGTGCCGCCACGCATGTAGACGGCTCTAACGCGGGATTGAGTCATGGTTCCCTCACTGCCCCCTCAGCATTGGTCCCCCTCAGCATTGGTCCCCCTCACCCTGCCCTCTCCCCCCGTGGGGGAGAGGGAGCGTTGGCGGTCTGGGCGAGGAGGCCTCCGGCGAGGAGGATATCGCGCTCGCGCGGGGTGAGCACGCAGCGCGTCTTGAAGGTGGCCCCCGTTCGCTCGTTTCTCACCGCGATCTTCCGGCCAGCGTGGAGCGCGTCACGGAGATCGTCGAAGCGCAGCAGGTCGTCGCGCTGGATCGGCTCGTAGTCGGCGGGGTCGTCGAACTCGAGCGGTACCAGCCCCCAGTTGATGAGGTTGGCGCGGTGGATGCGCGCGAAGCTCTTGGCGAGGACCACGCGCACGCCCAGATGAAGCGGCCCGAGCACCGCCGCCTCGCGGGAGGAGCCCTGACCGTAGATCTCGCCGCCCACGAGCACCCCCGCCCCCGCGGCGCGGGCGCGGGCGACGAAGTCGGCATCCGTGTTCTTGAAGGTGAACTCCGCGATGGCGGGCACGTTGGAGCGGAAGACGAGGGCGGCTGTGCCCGAGGGCGAGATGTCGTCGGTGGAGACTTTGTCGCCGAGCTTGATGAGCACGGGGGCGCGCAGCTCCGGCTCGACGGGCCGGCCGCGCGGCACTTCCTTGATATTGGGGCCTCTTACGACCGTGACCGCTCCCGCCTCGCCCTCAGGGGACGGGGGCAGGAGGCCGGCATTGGAGGCAGTGAGGGTAGCGGGATAGTGACGCGCGGGGGCGGCGCCCCGGCCGCGCGGATCGGTGATCACGCCGGTGAGGGCGGAGGCGGCCGCGGTGAGCGGCGAGCAGAGATAGACCTGATCGTCCTTCACGCCGCTCCGCCCTGAAAAATTACGATTGAAGGCGCGCAGGCTCCGCCCTCCGGCGGCGGGGACGTGCCCGATGCCCGCGCAGGACCCACAGGTGGGCTCGGACACCGTGGCCCCCGCCACGAGCAGGTCGGTGAGGAGGCCCTCCCGCGACATGATCTCGAGGATCCGGCTGCTCCCCGGGAACACGACCAGGTGCACATTCGGCGCGACGCGCTGCCCCTTGATGGTCTGCCCCACCGCCCACATGTCCTCCCAGGAGGAATTGGTGCAGGAGCCGACCATGACCTGCTCGAGCGTGGTGCCCTCGGCTTCCCGCACGGGGACGACCTTGTCGGGAGAGGCGGGGAGGGCGACGAGAGGCTCGAGGCTCGAGAGATCGAGCTCGATCTGATCCTCGTACTCCGCGTCGGCATCGGCGGCGAGGGGTTTCCACTCCTCTTCCCGGCCAAGGAGGGCGAAGTAGCTGCGCGTCGCCTCGTCGGAAGGAAACACGCTCGTGGTCAACGTCAGCTCGGCCCCCATGTTGCAGATGGTCGCGCGCTGAGGCAGCGAGAGGGTGGCCGCGCCCGGCCCGCCGTACTCGAAGATCTTCCCGCTCCCCCCGCGCACCGAGTAGCGGCGCAGCAGCTCGAGGATGACGTCCTTGGCGTGCACCCAGGGGCCGAGCTGTCCCGTGAGCCACACGCGGACGACTTTGGGCATGGACAGATGATAGGCGCCGCCGCCCATGGCCACCGCCACGTCGAGTCCGCCCGCGCCAATGGCGAGCATGCCCGTCGAGCCGCAGAGAGGGGTATGGCTGTCCGTGCCGAGGACGAACTGGCCCGGAACGCTGAAGGTCTCGAAGTGCACCTGATGGCAAATGCCGTTGCCGGGCTTGGAGAACCACGCGCCGTAGCGCGCGGAGGCCGTCTGCATGTATCGGTGGTCGTCGGTGTTGCGCGAGTCCGTCTGATAGACGTTGTGGTCGATGTAGCTCACCACACGCGAGGGCTTGACCCGCGGGAAGCCCATGGTCTCGAACTGCAGCCACGCCATGTTGCCGTTGGTATCCGTGAGCAGGCACTGATCCACGCTCAGACCGATCTCCTCGCCGGCCACCGCCTTGCCGGATACGAGATGCGAGTCGAGAAGCTTGCGCGCGACGGAAAGGCCCACCGCTACCGTCGCTCCAGCGGGACGAAACTCTTGCCTTGGGGGCCTTTGTAGTCGGCGCGCGGGCGGATGAGGCGGTTGTCGTCGTACTGCTCGAGAAGATTGGCCGTCCAGCCCACGATGCGCGAGGCGGCAATGACCGGAGTGAAGAGATCAACCGGGATGCCGATCGAATAGAAGAGGGGCGCCGAGTAGAAGTCCACGTTGGGGATGAGCTTCTTGGTCGCGTTCACCTTCGTGTGGAGCTTCACCGCGAGGTCGTACCAGAGGGCCTGCCCCGACTGGCGGCACGCCTCTTCCGCCATGCCTTTCAGGATGGCCGCGCGGGGGTCGCCCGCCGTGTAGACACGGTGGCCCATGCCCATGAAGCGGCGCTTCTCCGCGAGCGCCTTGTCCACGAAGGCGTCCACGTTGTCCAAAGTCCCTATCTCGAGCAGCGTGTTCATGACCGCCTCGCCCGCGCCGCCGTGGAGCGTGCCCTTGAGGGCGCCCACCCCGCCCGCCACCGCCGAATGCATGTCGGACAGGGTGGCCGCGATCACGCGCGTGGTGAAGGTGGAGGCGTTCAGCTCGTGCTCCGCATAGAGGACGAGGCTCGCGTCGAAGGCCTTGGTGGTGACCGCACTCGGCTTCTTCCCCGTGAGCATGTACAGGAAATTGGCGGCGAGCGAGAGATCCCCGGCGGGCGGCACGGGCTCTTGGCCGCTCCGCACGCGATGGTGCGCGCAGATGGCGGTGGCGAACTGGCTGGTGAGCCGCACCGCCTTGCGCAGGTTGGCCGCGTGCGAGTTGTCCGTGGCGTCGGCGTCATGCATGCCCAGGATGGCCACGGCGGCCTGGAGCACGCGGTTGGGATCGGTCTGCCTGGGCATGAGGGCGAAGGCCTTGATGAGCTCGGCGGGGATGGGCCGCGCCGTGGCCAGCTCGGACGTGAAGCGGTCGAGCTGCGAGGTGTTCGGCAGGTCTCCCATCCAGAGCAGATAGGCCACTTCCTCGAAGGTGGCCTTGCGCGCGAGGTCCTCGATGTCATAGCCGCGATAGGCGAGCCGGCCACGGGCGCCGTCGAGATCGCAGAGCTCGGTCTCCGCCGCGACCACACCTTCGAGACCGCGGATGAGGTGGGTGCCTTCAGCCATACGTGACTCCTCTCAGGATCGTCTGATGGTCGCCGCCGTGGACCCGCGGAGCCCATCAAATATACACCGGTCACGATGCGGGGAGCCACGGCCTTCCGGTGGACGGCTCGGGCCAACCGTGGAAAGATCAATGCATGGGGCTCCGCGAGTACCGGCGCAAGCGCGACTTCAAGGCTACCCCGGAGCCTGCGGGCACGAGCTCGAAGCCGGCCCGGGCCGGTACGGGCACCCGCGCCTACGTCATCCAGAAGCATGCGGCGAGTCGTCTCCACTATGATTTCCGGCTCGAGCTCGACGGCACCCTCAAGAGCTGGGCGGTGCCCAAAGGGCCGAGCCTCGACCCGGGTGACAAGCGCCTCGCCATGCACGTCGAGGATCACCCACTGGAATACGGGGACTTCGAGGGAACGATACCGAAAGGCGAATACGGCGGGGGCACGGTGCTCGTGTGGGACCGCGGCACCTGGGAGCCCATCGGCGATCCGCGCAAGGGATACCGCGAAGGGAATCTCAAGTTCATTCTCAAGGGCGAGAAGCTCCGGGGCGCCTGGGTCCTTGTCCGGATCCGAGGGCGGCAGAAGGGCGACAAGGGGCGAAGCTGGCTCCTCATCAAGGAGCGCGATCGCGAGGCTCGCTCCGGTCCCGCCGCGCGCATCGTCGACCGCGAGCCGAAGAGCGCGGCCACCGGGCGAGCGCTCGACGAGGTCACGGCCGCCAAGGACCGCGTCTGGCATTCGAGCAGAAACGGCCGCGAGTCCGCTCCGGCCGCCACCCGCAAGCCGCTTGCCGACCGCGCGGCTCCCCGGCGTCTTCCCGAAGTGCCCGGCGCGCGTTCCGGCGCTCTCCCCAAGTTCGTTCCGCCCGAGCTCGCCACGTTGGTGGATCGGGCCCCCAGCGGTGAGGGGTGGCTGCACGAGATGAAGTACGACGGCTATCGCATCCTTGCCCGGATCGATCACGGTCGCGTCACCCTCTTGAGCCGGAATGGCCGCGACTGGACGGACAATTTCCCCGCCGTCACCAAGGCGGCGGGAGGCCTGCCCGTGGAGCGCGCCATGCTGGACGGCGAGGTCGCGGTGCTCCTGCCGGACGGCACCACCAGCTTCCAGGTTTTGCAGAACGTCCTCTCGGGAGCGCATTCCGACCAGCTCGTGTACATGGTGTTCGATCTCCTCCACCTGAACGGCCGGGATCTCACCGCGGCGCGACTCGAGGATCGGAAGAGCGCGCTCGCCGCGGTGCTCACCTCGGCCGGCAACACGGCAGCACCGCTGCGGTACAGCGACCATGTGGTCGGCCACGGACCCGACTTCTTCGCCAAGGCCTGCCGCCTCGGCCTCGAGGGCATCATCTCGAAGCGGCGTGATGCGCCCTATCGGGGCACGCGAAGCAGGGAATGGCTCAAGGTCAAGTGCGTCAAGCGGCAGGAGATCGTGATCGGCGGGTACACGGACCCCGAGGGATCCCGGGTCGGCCTGGGCGCGCTCCTCGGCGGCGTCCATGAAGATGGCCGTCTCGTCTATGCCGGCAAGATCGGGACGGGCTTTTCCGACAAGACCCTGCGAGATCTCAAGAAGCGCCTGGCGTCTCTCGAGCAGGAGACGTGTCCCTTCGCCACGCGACCGGTTGGAGTCGGGCGACCGCACTGGGTCAAGCCTCGCCTCGTGGCGGAGGTGGCCTTCAGCGAGTGGACCGACGACGGACGGATGCGGCATCCGGCTTTTCTTGGCTTGCGCACCGACAAGCCTGCAGCCTCCGTCGTGCGGGAGCTTCCCGCGCCCATCGAGGCCGTGGAAAAGGCGTCCCCGTCCACGAAGAAGACACGCCCGAAGCCGCCCCGCGCGGGAGCCCGCCGAAGCAAGTGAGCCGCATCTTCCTGCTCTCTCCCGCCCACTGCGGCGGCGAGCGCGCCGCGCTCGTGCTGAACGAACGGGCCCGCTTCGATCTCGCGCTCCGTCTGCGCGCCTCGGGGGCGCCGCTCGGCGAGGTCTTCTCGTTCCTCAGCGGTCTCTACTTTCGCGGCAAGCTGAGCTACGCGCATGCCTTCACGCGACCGCCCGCCGGACTGCCCGGGGTCTACGTTATCACGCCGTCCCGCGTCTCTCGCACGCCCGCGCTGACGTAGGGGTGCGGGGCGACTTTGTTACCGAGTCGCCGAGACCCGCACGAGGCGGCCACGCCGACGATTCCGCGGCACCCTTTCTCCACAGTTCTCCGGCATGTCGATTGCACCCTTCGAGGCCAGTCTAGAAAATATCCTCACGAAGGAGGACGGAGAATGGCCGCGAAGAAATCCGGGAGGCGGAAATATAGTCGGAGCGCAAGCAAGGACGTGGCGAGCGCGATGCGCAGGAGAAAGCGTGGCACGCTCCGTAGTGGTAAGGGTGGGAAAGGCGGCAAGGTGAAGAGCCGCAAGCAGGCCATCGCGATCGCGCTATCTGAGGCACGCAAGAAGGGGAAGAAAGTTCCGCGCAAGCGGGGATGACAAGCTACCGCGACCCTCGGCACCAGGAGCGCCGAGGGTCGCGTCCCGCACGCTACGCCGTGGCTGACCCCTAAGCCTTGCTCGACGGAGTCGGGTGATACTGCGTCGCGCCCGGTACGATGACGCGCAGGTGATCCGGGATATCGGGCAGCACGCAGTTGCCCGGGACCGCCTCGACATGGACGCCCGCGAACACGTGCACCACGCGCACGTTCGGCTGGGGGAAGAGCCGCCCGAGCCGATCCGGGGTGAGACGGCCGAGCGCGTCCTGCAGACGATCCGCGACCTTCGCGGAAAGGCTCCACGCGCGGTGCACCACGTCGGCGTCTGCAAGCGGCACGTGGACGGCGCTGCCGCGTGCATCCGTGCGCTCCCACGCCAACCCCTGATCGAGCCGGACGGCCCGCCGCGCGTCTTCCGGGCCGGTCGCCCGTTGGAGCAAGGTCATCATGGGGACGCGCAGGGCGTCCTCGTCGCCCGCCCGCACCGAGCTGGTGAACGCCGTGCGGACGCGGGATACCGCGGCTGCGGCCAGCGGAGTTGGCGGAGCGCAGATTCGCGAAACGCTCCGCGAGGCCCCCGGCCGACGGGGCCGGCCGCTCCGCCGGATCCAGGTCCGCGACGATGGTGGCAAGGCCGGCCCGCGCGCTCACGGGGACCGTGGTGACCTCGTAGCGGTGGAAGACGGGCATGAACCGCAGCTCGAGCGAGCGGTCGAGATACGGGTTGCCGAAGGTTCGTTGTATCGTCTGTTCGCTCTCCGTGGAAGTGGTCACGTTCGTCTCGCGGAGATGGCTCTCGCTCTCCGAGCGCTCCACCGTGTCCACCACGTCCGAGATCTGCTGCACGGTGCCCACGATGCCGGCGGCGGCTCCCGCTCCGGCCGCGCCTCCCACCACGTTGTCGACGAGGTCGCTGATGGCATTGCCCGCGGCGGTTCCTATGCCCGCGACGGCCCCCGCCACGCCGCCGACCACGGTGCCCACCGCGCCACCGATCGCGCCCAGGGCGTCGCCGAAGATGCTGCCGAACCTGCTTACGAAAATCGGAACGAAGTCGATAGCCTGCTCTGCTCTTGCCGCGCCAAAGTGCGCGATCTTGTTCGCCTCCCGTCCGACCTGGTCCCCCACTTTATCGGCGAGCTGCTCGACGAAGCGGCCGGCCGGACTGGCGCCGGCCTGCTCACCGATGGCGCTCACGATGCCGCCGATGAGCCCGCCGATACCCGCGGCGCCTCCCACGGGCTTTTGCGCCGGCCCCGTTTCCCGATCGCTGTGCGATGAGGAGTGCGAGCTTTCCGCGGCGTCCCGGATCAGGCTGGAGAAGGTTCGCGTGCTCCGCGTACGGAGCCCGACCGTCACGACCTCGCCGGGGGCGAGGCCCATCACCGACGTGGCCGGCCCCTGGCACAGACCGGTGGAGCCAGCGCACCTCGAAAAGGAGATCGAGCACCCCGCGGAGCGCGGCACCGCGGGTGGAGAGGCCCGCGAGGGGAACCGTGCCGGGATCGAAGGCGAGCTGAGGACCATAGACGGAGCGCTGCATCAGGAGCTTGCCGTCGACATCGTTGCACGGCGCGAGTGGGGCACATGGATCAGCCATGGCTACCTCCAGATTGGAAACGAGGGAACGGGCTCGCTGCGATGCGCTAGCCGACGGGCCGCCGCGAATGACGGTGTCGGCCGGCGCGAGAGGGATCGTGCCTCCGGCGTCCACGCATAGTCAAGACCGTCGGGAAAGCGTCCCGCCGCTGTTCCCACCGCCTCGATACCTGTCGCCGGTGTTCTTCCGTGACCGTCGAGGAGCGGGCCCGGCTCTGGGAGAGAAGTCTAGGCGGGGCGCTTGATGCCGAAGGCGGGGAAGACGGTCTCGACGAAGGCCTGAATCGCCTCGAAGTCGTACGGGCCCTCGCGGAAGGCCAGGTTCACGCGCTGGACCCCCACGGCCTCGTAAGCCTGGCACATCTCGAGCGCGTCCTTGGCTGTGCCGCGAAAGAATCCCTTGCGCTCCGGGTTCTCTCCCCAGTGCGCCTTGAAAATCGTCTCGCCGCGCGCGATGCCCTTGGCGTCGGCCCCCATGTAGAAGCCGACATTGACCGTGCGGGCGACCTGCTTCGGGTCGCGGCCTTCCTTGGCGCACCAGTCGTCGAGCACGGCGTTCTTGGCCTTCCACGCCGGCGCATCGATGTAGGGGGCGTTCCAGCCGTCGGCATACTTGGCCGCGGTGCGGATCGTGCGCTTCTCGCCCTGACCGCCCACCCAGATGGGCAGACGCTTCTGAAGAGGCTTGGGATTGCACCGCGCCTCGTTGAGCTGGAAGTAGTGGCCCTTGAAGTTGGAGATGGGCTGGTCGAAGAGCATGCGGAGGATCTGCACCGCCTCCTCGAGATGATCCTGCCGGACGCCGATGCGCTCGAAGGGAATGCCGAAGCCCTCGTACTCGTGCTGGTGCCAGCCCGCCCCGATGCCGAGATTGCCGCGACCGTTCGAGAGATGATCGATGGTGCACACGGCCTTGGCGAGCACGCCGGGGTTGCGGTAGTTCACGCAGATGACCAGCGACCCTACGCGCACGTGCTTGGTGTCGAGGGCGATGGCGGTCATGGTGCTGATCGCTTCGAAACAGTCGCCGTTGCCGTCGCGGTAGGGTGATTCCTGGAAGTGGTCGGCGGAGGAGAACCAGTCGAAGCCATGGGCATCGGCGAAGCGCCACAGCTCGCGCATCTCGTTCATGGGTCCGCCCACGTGGCCCAGGTGCATCCCGAAAGTCATCGTCATGGACAAGATCTCCGGTGAGGGTTACCGCGTGGTGATGGTGAGGCCGCCGTCCACCACGAGAGTCTGGCCGGTGACCCAGCGCGCCTCGTCGCTGGCAAGGTAGACGGCGGCCCAGCCCACGTCCCAGCCTTCGCCCTCGGTGCCGAGCGGGCTCGCCTTGCGTCGCTTCTCGCGCAGCTCGGGCCCGACGTTCTCCACCATGGGCGTCCAGACCATTCCGGGGGCGATGGCGTTGACGCGCACGCCCTTGGGGCCGAGTTGGTTGGCACAGGTACGGACGAAGCCGATCACGCCGGCCTTGGCGGCGGCATACGCGGTACGCCCGGCGCCGCGCATACCGGCCACGGATGACACGCAGATGATGGACCCCCGCCCGCGCTCGACCATGGAGGCGGCGGCGGCCTGGGTCGCCAGCAGCATGGACTTGAGGTCCACCGCCATGACCTTGTCCCACTCCTCTTCCGTGACTTCGAAGAGCGTCTTGCGCGACTCGATGCCGACATTGTTGTGGAGGACGTCCACCGCGCCCCAGCGGTCGAGGGCGGCCTGGACCATCGCCTCGCACTCCGCTTTGCGCGTCACATCGGCGGCGACCACCATGGCGAGGCCGCCCTCGTGGGTGATCTGCTTGGCCGTCTCCTCCGCGCTCTCGAGCTTGGCGTCCACGCAGACGACGCGCGCGCCCTCGCGGGCGAACAGAATGGCCGCCGCCTTGCCGTTGCCGAGCCCGGGCCCTCGCGAGCCCGCGCCGGTGACGATGGCGATCTTGTCGTTGAGCCGCCCGCTCATGGCCTGCCCTCTATGATTTGAACGACCCGTCTATACGCACGTCCACGAGATACGGGCCGCCCGAGGCGAGCCCGCGGTGTATGGCTGGCCCCACGTCGGCCGATTTCTCCACCAGCTCGCCCGCCACTCCCATCGACTTGGCGAGGCCGACGTAGTCGAGGCGCGGATTGACGAGGTCCATGGCCACGTACTTGTCGTCCTCGGCCGAGAAACCCTTGAGGGCGAGCGTCCGCTGCTTGAGGATGCGATACGAGGCGTTGTTGAAGATCACGTAGACCACGGCGATCGAGTCGTGCGAGGCCGTCCACAGGGACTGGATGGTGTACATGGCGCTGCCGTCGCCCACCAGCGCGACCACGGGACGCGCGGGCTGCGCGAGCTTGATTCCGAGCGCCGCCGGCAACCCCCAGCCAATGCCTCCGCCGCGGAGCCCGAAGAAGCTCTTCGAGTCCCGCGACTTGAGGAGATCGCGCAGGCCGCCCCCCGACGAGATGCTCTCGTCCACCACGATGGCCTCGTCGGGCACCGCGTCCGCCACGCCGGCCACGAGGGCGAGCGGGGTGATGGGCGTGAGCCCGGCTTCCGCCTGCGCGCGCCTGCGGAGGTCGGCGATCCTCGCCTCGCGCGCCTTGCCGAGCTCCCCCGTGCGCGCCTTCGCGGATCTGAGCGCCTCGGGGGAGAGCCGGCGGCGCAGCGCTTCGGCGAGGTCGGGCAGGGTGGCCTTGGGGTCACCCTGGATGGCCACCTTGGCCGGATAGTTCTTGCCGATCTCCCACGGGTCGAGGTCCATGTGGATGAGAGGCAGACCTTCCGGCATGGGCTCGACGTCGGAGGGGAGCGAGAGGGTGAAAATGTCGCCGCCCACGCTGAAGACCAGATCGTGCTTCATGAGGAGCGCGCGGATGGGTGGGCCGAGCCGCGGGAAGGCCCCGGCGTAGAGCGGATGCGTGAAGGGGAAGGAACAGGTCGAGGGCACACACTCGGCATAGACGGGCGCGCCAAGAAGCTCGGCCACCTCCGCCATCTCGGCGATGCCGTCCCCGTGCGCGACGGCGTCGCCCGAGATGATGACGGACCGCTGAGCCTTGACGAGGAGATCGGCGGCGGCCTCGATGGCCGCCTTGTCGCCGCGGATGCGGGGGGCGATGCGCGTGGTCTCGAGAAGATCGATCTGGCGCTCGGCGTTGAGCACGTCAACGGGCAGCGAGATGAAGACGGGACCGGTGGGATGGGCGCGGGCCGTCTTGACGGCGCGGCGCACGGCGCGGGGCAGATCGTCGAGGCGCGTGATCTCGTGCGACCACTTCACGTAGGGGCGGGCCACCGGCGGCAGATCGGACCAGAGTATCGGCTCGGTGAGATTCATGGCCTGGTCGTGCTGCCCGGCCGTGAGGAGGAGCGGCGAGCCCGCCTTCATGGCGTCGTAGAGCATGCCCATGGCATTGCCCAGCCCGGGCGAGGTGTGCACGTTGACGGCGGCGATCTTGCCGCTGGCCTGGGCGTACCCATCGGCCATGGCGATGGCCACCGACTCCTGGAGGGCCAGGATGTAGCGAATCCCTGGCTCGCGCGCGAGACCGTCCATGAGGGGCAGCTCGGTGGTGCCGGGATTGCCGAACATGATCTCGACGCCTTCCTGCTTGAGGATCTCGAGGAAGGCTTGCTTGCCGGAGGTGAAGGGCATCGGAGGCTCCTCTCACGGGTGACGGTCAGGATCGCGTTCGACGCGCCAGACGGCGCATCGACGCCGCATTCTACGCCGCCTTTCTTGACTGCGCCAGAGGCGGCCTGTACCCTCGGCGGCGATGGCAGTGCCCTCGGTGTTTCTCGATGCATGCCGGCGGCGGCCGACCGCCTTCACTCCCATCTGGCTCATGCGTCAGGCGGGCCGCTACCTGGCCGAATACCGCACCATGCGCGAGCGCTGGGGGTTTCTCGAGCTGTGCAAGAACCCAGAGGCCGCCGCCGAAGTGACGCTCCAGCCCGTGGAGCGGCTCGGGGTGGACGCGGCCATCCTCTTTGCCGATATCCTGCTCGTGCTCGAGCCGCTCGGTGTCGGTCTCGAGTTCACCACGGGCGGTGGTCCCCACATCCAGCGCCCGCTGCGGAGCGCGGCCGACGTCGCGCGGCTGCCCGCGGTGGCCGTGGACGACGCGGTGGGTTTTGTTTTCGAGACGGTGGGGCGCGTGCGCAAGGCCCTCGCCGATCGCGTTCCTCTCATCGGCTTCGCGGGCGCACCCTTCACCCTCGCCTCCTATCTCATCGAGGGCGGCCCCTCGCGCGAGTTCCTGCGGACCAAGCGCTTCATGCGCGCCGAGCGCGAGGCGTGGCACGCGCTGCTGGAGCGGCTGGCCGGGATCACCACGGCGTATCTAAATGGTCAGATCGCGGCGGGAGCGCAGGCGGTACAGCTCTTCGACTCCTGGGTGGGCACGCTCTCGCCCGCCGACTATCGCGAGTTCGTGTTGCCCCACAGCCGCGCCGTTATCACGCGCCTGTCGCCGGAGGTGCCGGTTATCCACTTCGGCGTGGGTACCGCCACCCTTCTTTCCTCGATGAAGGAAGCGGGAGGCGACGTCATCGGTCTCGACTGGCGGGTGGAGCTGGGGTCCGCGTGGGAGCGCCTCGGCCAGGACGTGGCGGTGCAGGGGAACCTCGATCCCGCTCTCCTCTTGTCGAGCACGGACGACATCCGGCGGGCCGCCAAGGCCGTCCTCGACGGCGCGGCGCGCCGTCCCGGTCACATCTTCAACCTCGGCCACGGCGTGCATCAGGAGACGCCGGTGGAGAATGTCAGGGTGCTGGTCGAGATCGTGCACGAGTTATCCGCGCGATGATGTGTGATTCCGTCCTCCTGATCGCCTTCGGAGGGCCGGAGAAGCCCGAGGACATACGGCCCTTCCTCCAGATCGTGACGGCGGGGCGCCGGATCCCCGCCGAGCGCATCGACGAGGTGGCGCACCACTACGAGCTGATCGGCGGCCGCTCTCCGCTCAACGAGCTGACCATGCGACAGGCGGAGGCCCTGCGTCGGGCGCTGGGGCGCGGCGGGGTGACGGTGCCGGTGTACGTCGGGATGAGGAACTGGCACCCGTTTCTCCACGAGACGCTCGCGGCGATGCGCGAGCGCGGCCATCGACGAGCGCTCGGGATCATTCTTTCTTCCTTCCAGACGGAGGCCTCGTGGGAGCGCTACGTGGCCGACGTGGCCGCCGCGCGTGGCAAGGTCGGCGCGGGCGCCCCCGAGGTGGCGTACGCGCCGCCCTGGGCGGACCACCCGCTCTTCATCGAGACCTTGGTGGCGCGCGCCATGGACGCGCTCGAACAGGTGGCTTCACCCACGCGTGCCGATGCCCTCCTTCTCTTCACCGCGCACAGCGTTCCCGTGGCCATGGCCGAGGGCTCGCCGTACCCGCGCCAGATCGAGGCGGCCGCGCGCGTCATCGCGGGGCGCCTGGGACACGGGCGGTGGCAGATTGCCTATCAGAGCCGGAGCGGCTCGCCGGGCGATCCCTGGCTCGAGCCCGACATCTGCGATGTGTTGCGCGGCCTCAAGGACAGCGACATCCAGGACGCGGTGGCCGCTCCCATTGGCTTCGTCTGCGATCACGTCGAGGTGCTCTACGATCTCGACGTGGAGGCGCGGGCGGTGGCCGCCGAGGTCGGCGTGCGCTTCCATCGGGCGCAGACGGCCAACGATCACCCCGCGTTCATCGCCATGCTCGCCGACCTCGTGGAGCGAGGGGCGCCGTGAAGCTCGCGGTGGTAGGTGGCGGCGTGGCGGGCCTCGCCGCCGCCCATCGCGCCCTCGAGATCGCACGCGAGCGAGGCGTCTCGCTCGAGCTGGCGCTCTTCGAGGGGGGGGACCGAATCGGCGGCACCATACAAACCGAGCGTCACGAAGGCTTTCTCGTCGAGGGCGGCCCCGACTCCTTCCTCTCCGAGAAGCCGTGGGCGCTCGCCCTCTGCCATCGCCTCGGCATCGAGGACCGGCTGATTCGTACCGATGACCGCTTCCGGCGCACCTACGTCGCCTTTGGCGGCCGGCTCCATCCGCTCCCCGACGGCTTTCAGCTCCTCGCGCCGACGCGGCTCGGCCCCTTCGTCCGTTCGGAGCTCTTCTCGTGGGCGGGCAAGCTCCGAATGGCCATGGATCTCGTGCTCCCGCGCGGCGGGGATCCCGACGAGAGCCTGGGGGGATTCGTGTCTCGCCGGCTGGGCAAGGAAGCGCTCGAGCGGGTGGCGCAGCCGCTGGTCGCGGGGATCTACACCGCCGATCCCGACGTGCTCTCACTGGCCGCCACCATGCCGCGCTTCCTCGAAGTCGAGCGCAAGGAGCGGAGCCTCATTCTCGGGCTGTGGCGCGCGAGCAGGCGGGCGCCCGCCGCCGCCCAAGGAGTGAGCGGCGCCCGATGGTCGCTCTTCGTGACGTTTGCCGAAGGAATGGAGGAGCTGATCCGCGCCCTGGCTTCCCGGCTGCCCTCCGATGCCGTCCACCTCAAGGAGCGCGTGACGAGCGTCACACGCGAGGGCGAAGGCTGGCGCCTCGGCATGGCCGACGGCTCCGCCGCCGCGGCCGACGCGGTGATCGTCGCCACGGAGGCGTATCAGGCCGGGCGCATGCTCCGCTACACCGATCCCGCGCTGAGCCACCTGCTCGACGATATCCCGTATGCGTCATCGGCCACCGTGACGCTCGGCTGGCGCCGCGCGGACATCCCGCACCCGCTCGACGGTTTCGGCTTCGTCGTGCCGCAAATCGAGGGGCGCCCTCTCATTGCCTGCACTTTTTCGAGCGTGAAGTATGCGGGGCGTGCGCCGGACGGCTTCGCCCTTCTGCGCGTGTTCCTGGGCGGGGCGCTGAACGAGAGGGCGGGTGGCCCGCGCCGAGCTCGGCGAGCTCCTGCGTATCCAGGCCCCACCGCTCATCAGCCGGGTGAGCCGTTATCCCAAGGCCATGCCGCAATATCACGTGGGCCATCTCGCCCGCATCGAGGCCATCGAGGGATGCCTGCGCGCTCACCCCCGCCTTGCCCTCGCCGGCGGCGCCTATCGCGGCGTGGGCATCGCCGACTGCGTCCGGTCGGGCGAAGAGGCGGCCGCGCGCGTGCTCCCGTCCACGTAGAGCGGACGCGGCGCTAGCGAGGCGCCATGGCTTCCATCACCTCGAGGGTCCGCTCGAGGCTCACGCCGCGCGGGTCGAAGTTGGCTTCGAGGAAGAGGTCGGTCAGTCCCGCCTCGGCATAGCGTCCAATGTCTTCCCGAATCTCTTCGAGATTGCCCCACAGCGGGCGCCGGTCCTTTCCCCGTGGATTCGCATGGAGCTGGAAGCTGCCGCGCGAGACGATGTGCAGCGCGCCTGGATCACGGCCCGCCTTGGCGGCCGCGGTCTTGATCTCCGCCACGAGCGGCGACACCTCCTGGAGCGGCACATTGCCGCCATTGAAGCCGTCGTAGGCGACGGCCCGCCGGATGACCGTGGGCCCGTAGCCGCCGATGGTAATGGGCGGATGCGGCGTCTGCACGGGCCGGGGCTCGACCCTCGCGCGCGGCACGCGATAGAATTCGCCCTCGAACTCCACGGGATCCTCCGTCCAGATCGCCTTGAGGCAGCGCAGAAACTCGTCGCCGCGCTTGCCGCGCCCCGCGTAGGGCACGCCCACCGCCTCGAATTCGTCCATGGACCAGCCAAGGCCGAGGCCTACATCGAGCCGGCCGCGCGAGAGCACGTCCAGGGTGGCGAGCTGCTTGGCCAACATCACGGGAGCGTAGTACGGCATGATCAGCACGCTCGTACCGAGCCGGATGCGAGAGGTCACCCCGGCCACGAAGGCGAGTGAGATGAGGGGGTCCATCACCCGCTCGAACGATTTCGGCCATGGCTGACCGGGCAGGGGCGGGTAGTCGTTCTGCGGCTTCACCGCGTAGAGCAGTCGCTGGAACACCCAGAGGGAGTGGTAACCGAGCGCCTCCGCGCGCTGGGCGATCAGCACCTGATTGTCGGGCGTGGCCCAGGGCCCGGCCATGGGCAGCGAGAATCCGAGCTTCATGGAGTGGCCTCCATCATCGAAGGTCGCGGAAGAAGGCGCGCACGTCGTCCACGAGCGCGCGGGGTTCCTCGAGGGCGGCGAAGTGGCCGCCGGAGGGCATCACCGTCCAGCGACGGATATTGTAGACGCGCTCCGCCCACGATCTCGGCGGCCGCACGATCTCTTTCGGGAAGGCGGCGTAGGCGGTGGGCACCTCGACGCGCTGGCCGTCGCCGATCGGCCACGGCGCGTGGTAGCGCGCATAGTAGGGCCAGAACGACGAGTTGATGGCCCCCGTGACCCAGTACAGCGTGATGTTGGTCAGGAGCTCATCCTTCGAGAAGCTGCGCTCGACGTCGCCCCCGCAGTCGCTCCACGTCCTGAACTTCTCGACGATCCACGCCGCGAGACCCGCGGGCGAATCGGTGAGGCCGTAGGCGAGGGTCTGCGGCTTGGTTCCCTGAATCCACTGGTAGCCCGTCTCCTCGCGGAGCCAGGTCCCTAGGTCGTCGGTGTACGCGCGCTCCTCCGGAGTGGGGTTCGCGGGGCGGGGCAGGTCGCGGCGGAGCGAGAGGAGGTTCACGTGGATGCCGGCCAGCCGGTCGGCGAAGGCGAGACCGAGACGGGAGGTGATGAAGCCGCCCCAGTCTCCCCCCTGCGCGGCGAAGCGACGATAGCCCAGGACATCGGTCATGAGGGCGGCGAAGGCGTCGGCGATCTCGGTGATGCCGAAGCGCGGCTGGCCCGGCGCGAAGGAGAAGCCGTAGCCAGGCAGCGACGGCGCCACCACGGTAAACGCATCGCGTGGGTCTCCGCCGAAGCGCGCGGGGTCGGTGAGCATGGGGATGACCTTGTGAAACTCCCACACCGATCCTGGCCAGCCGTGGGAGAGCAGGAGGGGTAGCGGCGCGGGCCCCTGGCCCTCCGCGTGGATGAAGTGAAGATCGATGCTCGCCACGGGCGCCGTGAACTGGGGGAAGGCGTTGAGCATCGCCTCGTGCTTTCGCCAGTCGTAGTGGTCGCGCCAGTACGCGCAGAGCTCTTTCACGTAGGCGAGGTCGGCCCCGAAGGCCCACGGGACTCCCGGCGCCTGATCGGGAAAGCGCGTGCGGCCGAGCCGCTCGCGGAGATCGTTCAGAGTCGCCTCGGGGACCTCGATGCGGAACGGGGTGGGCGTCATGGGGTCGTCCTCTCTCCTCGGTGCTGCGGGCGGCCGGCCCGCGCGCGGCCAGTGTACCGGCGATGGGGGCACCCGGCTAGCGCCTATCCTCACCGCCGACCACCGGGGGGCCGGGTTTTCCGCTAAGATAGCCGCCTCATGAAAGACGCGGCGCTGCCCTGGGACATAACGCGGATCCTCTTCGCGGTGGTGGCGATCGGCGGCTTGATTGCCGCGAGCTTCTGGGTGCTCAAGCCGTTTCTGCCCGCGGCGATCTGGGCGGTCATGATCGTGGTGGCGACCTGGCCGGAGATGCGATGGGTCGAGCGGCGCCTCGGCGACCGGCGCGCCTTCGCGGTGGCGGTTATGACCGCGGCCATGCTCGCCATCATCCTCGTGCCCATCGGGCTCGCGGTGACGGCGCTCGTCGATCGCGCCGACGACATCGCGGCATGGACGAAGTCCCTGACGCACCTCTCGGTGCCTCCGCCACCTGCCTGGGTGAGCGATGTCCCCCTCGTGGGGACTCGAATCTCCACATGGTGGAAGGGGGTCGCGTCCACGCCTCCGCACGAGCTTGCCGCCCACATTACCCCGCATCTCGCGGTGATCGGAGGCTGGCTCCTCGGTCAGGCGGGAAACTTTTTCGCGCTGCTCGTCCAGCTCTTGCTCACCCTGGCCATCTCGGCAATCCTCTATGCCAAAGGCGAAGCGGCCGCGGAGTGGGTCCTCGCCTTCGCACGCCGTCTCGCGGGCATGGACGGCGAGCGCGCGGCCCGACTCTCGGGGCAGGCGATACGCGCCATCGCCCTCGGCATCGTGGTTACCGCGCTGGTGCAGTCTCTG
>WNFP01000881.1_pt1 | contig 30829 bp, 22 predicted proteins | sample 5400201 | NCBI WGS metagenome assembly WNFP01 (sample SAMN13153355, study PRJNA577476) | soil metagenome | isolation source: 115 cm saprolite under Madrone tree | place: USA:California | collected 2016-06-14 | reverse complement strand
CGAAACTTCGCCGGTGATTACTGCTGGCCGGCTTAATGACAGCAGGGTTGGAACTGCGGGCCGGACAATCAGAAACGTCGAGGTGCGCCTCGCTGGTGACGGCGAGATCGAAACCCGCGGGCCGAATGTGATGCGCGGCTACTGGAACAAGCCCGAGGAAACGCGCGCAGTTCTTTCGGAAGACGGTTGGTTCAAGACCGGCGACATCGGCAGTCTGGACGCGGATGGATACTTGACCATCACCGATCGAAAGAAAGAGTTGTTGAAGACGTCGGGCGGCAAGTACATCGCTCCGCAACCGATCGAGCAGTTAATCAAGAGCTCGCGCTTTGTCAATCAGGTGGTGGTTATCGGCAACGATCGCAAGTTCGCGTCGGCCCTGATCGTACCGGACTGGGAACAACTCGAAGCCTACGCCAAACTGAAAGGTCTGAACCTGAGTACGCGAAAAGAATTCTGCCGCCACCCGCGAATCATAGACCTGTTCGAGCGGCAGATAGCTGCGCGCACCCAGAACCTGGCGCAGTTCGAAAAGATCAAACGCATCGCGCTATTGGACGAGGAGTTGACGGTTGAAGGCGGCGAGCTGACTCCGACCCTAAAAGTGAAACGCCGGATAGTTGATCAGAAGTATCGGGACGTGATTGATCGGATCTATTCGGAAGCATGAGTGACGGGGCGCATCTGAGGATGTTTTTTCTCAAGCCAGTTTGGGGGTTCAACCGCTTCACGGTTGTTACGTTGGAAGAGCTCTGAACCTGGATGATCCGTGGGACAAAAAGACGACAGGGTTCTTAGTCGCGCAGTTTGATATCAAAAGCGGCCAGCACCCGCTCGGCGATTTCACGCGCAGCTTGCTTCAAAGCGTACTCGGAATAGACGGGACTGTTTTTCGTGGGCAGCGAAACTCCGCCTCGTCCATTCTGGTAGATTTGGTGATGACTGCGGCCCGTCTGTTTGAATTTCGCTGTGCCCGGTTCGAGGATAGTGTATCTAACGTATAACTCGTCTACGTCGTTCTTTTTTGGTTGCCTGCCAGAGTCCGCCAATTCGCTTCCGATCTGTAGCCACACAACGTATCTGACCGTCTCTCCTTTGGCCTGCTTGACCGCTTCGGCGCGACTCATACTCCCGGCTGAAGTGACGATCACATCTGCAGCGTCTCCCAAACGTCGCATACAATTATCCATCACAGTGTCGGCAACATAAAAAGGAATATTCGAGGTCGGATCTCGATTATCGATGCCAATCAGAAACTGAAGGCGAGGCGTCGTGTCCGGTTTCTTCTCAATCGTCTTGGGACCAGAAACCGAAGGCTCGGTAGTCGTCTTGGTGCTATTGGTTGAGCGGCGACCCGATTGTGCATTGATAACAACTGAACCGACGAAAAAGATCGCCATCAACGGCAGAACCTGACGGCTGTAAAGCTTGCTCATGTTTTGTTTGCGCATTCTAGCATTGGAAGCCGAAACAGGCATTGCGGTTTGCCCTCGCCAGCAAAAACGATCCACGAATTCACACAAAACCCGAACCAAACCCGCGTTTCGCCTGTTTTTCGTAATCGCTTTTTCACTTCCGCGGCCGAATAACTTAGACTCAACGTCTCGGCCAATGACAGAACAGCAAACCCGTTCCTTGATCATCACTCGAGTCAGGCCGCAAGGCCCTAACATTCGCTCGTTCGAACTAATGCCCGCGGATGCGATTGAAGGGCACGGCGTTCCCTTCGTTTCGGGCCAGGTGGCCGTGCTCCGCGTAGGCGAGGAAGAGCCGACCTACTTTGCTTTCGCCGCGGCTCCGGCTGATCACAATTTGGAAATCCTGGTGAAGCGAACCATCGGCGCCAGCGTTGCGCTGTTCGATATGAAGGAAGGCGAGCGCGTGGACTTGCTGAGCGTGGTCGGACACGGCTTTGATCTTGACAGCCAGAAAGGACGTGACCTGGTCTTCGTTGCCATGGGCACCGGAGTGGCGCCGTTGCGTTCTGCTCTGCGACATGTCCTGGGCCGTAAAGAGGATTTCGGACAACTGGTCGTGCTTTATGGCGCGCGCACGCCGGATGATTTCTGCTATCGCGATGAGACCCAAAGTTGGGAAGATGCCGGCGTTGAACTGCGTCAGGTAATCTCAAAACCCGATGGGCACGATTGGTCCGGGCCGACCGGATATGTGCAGACGCTGCTGGATCATGTGCTGCCTGATTTGAACTCGCCCGTGGCTCTGGTGTGCGGCTCGCGTGAAATGATCGAGCAGACCCGCGATCGTTTACAGCGGATGGGCTTCGCCCCCGAAACGATCCTGACGAACTATTGACGACGGGATGAGGTCAGTACCGGGAGCGATAGCGACCGGGTCTGCCCTCGGGATCAACGATCGTGAGCAACTGGACATTCTCAGGCATTGTAAGTTGCAGAGCGGTTTTGCCTATTCTGCTAATATCACCGGCGACGCGAATCGCGACGGTAACTCGGCTACCGACCGAGTGCCGGGAACGGCGCGCAATGCGTTTACCACGCCGAACATTTATGTGTTCGATACTCGCGTGACTAAGTCGTTTACCTGCGGCGAAAAATATAAAATTGAGTCTGATCGCCGAAGCCTTCAATCTGTTCAATCGCTCGAACATCGCCACGGTGAATACGGGACGCTACAGCATCTCGAGTTCATCGGCGACGACCCTAACCAACCCCGCGTTGTCGACACCGTTTGGTTTCGCGCGGACGTTCCTGGGTGAACGGCAGATTCAACTGGCAGCTCGTTTCCGATTCTAGTGGGCTAACCCAGGACTCAAAACTAAAAAGGCGCCGTTCTTAATCGAACGGCGCCTTCTTCTTTGAATCGCTCGCGAAGCGCTGTGATCGACCAGCGATCCTGCTACACCTTCGCTGCGCGCTGGCCTGCAACGGTGGCTGTCTACCTTTTCAGACCACGAACATACTTAGCCAGCGAATCAATCTCTGCTTCGGAAAGCTTCTTACCGAAAGGCGGCATCTTGCCTTTACCGTTTGCGATGGAATTATAGATTCGCTCGTCGCTGACCCGCTGCTGCCATTCGGCATCCGTCAGATCGCGCGCATGCGAGAGCTTTCCCTTGAAGGACTTCGAGCGTCCGTCTTTGCCATGGCATTCAGCGCATTTCTTTTCATATAGCCGACCTGCATCGATATTCTCGGGAATCGCGTTGCTCTCACTCGCGGTCGCAGATGAAACCATGCTGGTTGAGCGCATCCCGAAACCCAGAGAGATTAAGACGGCCCCGGCGAGCGCGAGACATTGAAGATTTTTACTCATGATGCAATTGCTCCCCTATTCTTCAATGAAGTTCCTAAAGATCATTGAAGTCTTCATCTGATGAACTTGTTGATTGGCAAAGTTGCCATAGTTTCGGAGAAAGGCCATAGGAAAGCCCACGCGTGCCGTCGAGCATCACCACGTCCGGTGGATCAAAAACGGGAGATGCCCACGAACCGCCCGCAGGCTGGGGGCGCTCCGGGATGCGTCGCTGCCATTAGTTCGTACGGCCAAACCCATGCTTCTGTTTGCAAAGCCGGCAGTAGGTCGGAGGTTCGGTATTGTCTACCTGATGCTTAACCGGTTTCACCGTTTGCAGAAATGCAAACACCGATTTCAAATCGTCTTCGGTCATCTTTCCATAGAAGTACCAGGGCATCGACGCGTGCAGTGGCCGCGCGCCCACTTTCCCGATGCGCATCGCCTGCACGAACGATGCGTCGTTGTAGTAGCCAATGCCAGAGGCGGCCGGAGTAATGTTCGCTGACACCACATCGCGCTGCGGCTCATGCATCAGAAAGCCGCCGGCGAAATCCATGCCCGGCATTGGTTGGCCTTTCTCCTGTGGCGTGTGGCAATCTTCGCACGCGCCCATCCGCACTAGATAATTGCCGCGCGCTACCAGGGTCGATTGATCGGGAGGGGGCACCGCGGCGTCGACCGGTTGCGGCATGTTCTGCATCAAGAAGTTGAGCGGGAAAGGCATCTTCGTCGTCGCCAACTGGTTACGCACCGCCGGAACCGTTCGCAAGTAGACAATCACGGATGCAAGATCTTCGTCCGACAGCTGGCGATAATGCGAATATGGCATGATCGGAAACAGGGCGCGGCCGTCGTGCCCGATGCCTTCACGAATTGCGCGCGCCAGCGTGTCATCGCTCCAATTGCCGGCGCCCGTCTCTTTGTCGGGCGTAATGTTCGAAGCGATCAACCAGGGCAGATCCTGGTCTGACCAGACGTGTCCCGACCCTTCTTTGCCGGCCACGGGAGGCGCGCCAGGCTTTGACCAATCCTGATCAGTGTGACAACCAAAGCAACCCAGGACGCCGTCAACCAGGTACCTGCCACGCGCCAAACGTTGCGGCGTCGCTGCAAACTTACGATCGGTGAGCGCGCGCTTCTTCGCGCCGAGTAAGGAACGCCACCCGATCGTGAAGGTGATAGCTACAATTACCATGGTTATGATTACGAGAATTGTAATAGCTCCAAATTTCTTCCAACTGCGATGCGGCATTGTTTGCAATTCTCCTGTGGGGCGCGAAGGTGGTTGTGTGCTGATGAGACGAAGGGCTTTTTAAGTCAGGTGGTGGAGAGAAGTCAAATACGGCGGTTACAGAACCGGGAGCGGTAGCGACCGGGTCAAAGACTCAACTTTCTTCGGAACCGCGTCTGATGGTCCTGAAGAGCCGGTTCTAACATCGATCCTTACTTGATTCTTTGATCCGGTCGCTACCGCTCCCGGTTCTGTAACTACCGCGGAACGGCGACTATGCGAAATCCATATTCCTCGAGCGTCCCGGCATCAGGGACGGTATGATTGCGCGCTGCCGAGCGCAGAAATTCATCGGTCGAGTTTGAAAGTGGACCGGGATCGAAAAACGATCCCCCGCGCAGAACGCGCTCTGTTCCGTTCCCTGGACCTTGCGGGTCGGCGCCCGGACAGTTGTGATAATAATTTGCGTCGTACCAATCCTGAACGAACTCAGTGACATTCCCGTGCATGTCGTAGAGACCCCAGGCATTCGGATGAAGATGCCCGACAGGATGGACTTTTTGATCCGAGTTACCCCGGTACCAGGCCAACCATTGAAGATCATCTGCGTACTCGGTCGTGGTGCCCGCGCGGCAGGAGTATTCCCATTCGGCTTCGGTCGGCAAGCGGTAGGTATAAGCATCGTCGGTTTGATTCAAACGCGCGATAAACTCCTGCGTGTCGTTCCAGGTAACGAACTGCACCGGAAAATTATTGCCTTTGAAGTTCGCATGCTCGCGGCCCATGACGGTTTTCCATTCACCCTGCGTCACTTCGTAACGTCCGAGGAGGAAATCCCGGCTAATGCTTATGCGGTGAGCTGGTTTTTCGTCGGGCTTTCCGTTTTCCGAGCCCATCATGAAACTGCCGGCAGAGAGCGACACGAACTCGATACCGATTCGGTTCTTTACTACTTTTGCATTGTCACGCGGCGCCGTGATCCAGAGCAGTACGCCGGCGGCCACAGCAAACACCATTACGAACACGAGGAGCGCGCCCACAGCAATCAAGAGCTTGAAACGAATTCGCGCGAGGCGCTCAAGTATCTCCATCGACGGCCCTCCCTGGTATTAGTGTCTACCTTCGAGTGACGGTGTTTAGAGTACCGACTTCAGTCGGGCTTTTTATTAAGCAGGATAATTGCCACTGAAGTTGGTACTCTATACGTCGTCAAACGATGGTTTTTGCGATACCCGCGGCTGGAATGGGAAACCCGGAGCCCCAAACGTTACCGACTCTGGCCCAGAAAATTCAAAATCGCCTGCGCAGCCCGATCGGAAGCTCCGGGATCGCCGATCTCTTTGGCGACTTCTTTCAATTCCGCGCGCATCGCCGCGTTGCGATCTGGATTAAGCAAATCCAACAACTCGCGCGCGAGTGACTCGCCGTTAAGTTCATCCTGAATGAGTTCGGTCGCCAGCCGGCGCCCGGCGATCAAATTTACCAGTCCGTAGTGCTCAGCCGTAATCAAGCTACCCAAAGTGTGCCAGTTAAGCGCAGACTCTTTGTAGACCACGACCAGCGGCGTGGCCAGCAATGCGGCCTCAAGCGTGGCGGTGCCGCTGGCAACCGCCGCGGCGTCCGCGGCCGCCAGCGCTTCACGCGTTTCGTGATGAATGACGCGCACTGAATCTCTTAACGACGATTCATAATTGCCGGCAGCTAATATCTGCTGAGCTTCCTTCGGATCGCGATTCGCCGCTACCATTACGGCAAACTGAATCTCCCGGTTTTCTTTTGATATCCGCGAAGCCGCGTCAAGCATCGGCGGCAGGATACGCACCAGTTCTTTGTGACGACTGCCCGGCAGCAAGGCGACCAAAGGTCGCGACGGATCGAAATCATTCCGACGACAGAACTCGGCGCGATCGTAACGCGCGCGCACCTGGCCCGTCAGCGGATGGCCGACATACTCGACCTGCTTCATGCCGCGGGCAGCGTACCATTCCTTCTCAAAGGGAAGAATCGAAAGCAGCAGATCGACATCGCGCTCGATGCTGTGAACGCGATAGGAACGCCAGGCCCACAACTGCGGACTGATGTAGTAAATGACGCGGACGCCGTGGCGATGCAGCCAGCGAGCGAGCCGCAAATTAAAGTCGGGCCAATCCACGAGAATTACCGCATCGGGCTTCCTGGCGATGACTGCGCGTTTGAGCAAACCAAACGCGCGCCAGAATTTTGGTAAGGCCTGTCCGATTTCCCAAAGGCCGAGGATCGCCAACTCGTCGGCCTTGACGATTGAATCAACGCCGGCGGCGCGCATTTGTGCGCCGGTCGAGCCAAAGAAATCGATTGGCATTCCCGGCGCCGCCGCCGCGCGCATCGCACGCACGAGCGCCGCCGCGTGGGCGTCGCCGGAAGCTTCGCCGGCCACGATCATCAGGGACAATGTTGATGGTGCAACCATGCCAACGTTTATCTCCCTCTCCCTCTCCCTCTGGGAGAGGGTTGGGGTGAGGGCCTGTGAGGCAGCCTCGGGCTCTCCCCCCTTTCTCTTTGTTTGTGCGCGGGGAGATATTTCGCGATCTCTTCCAAGACGCCTATTGTGTCATTTAATATCCGTTCGTTTGGGATTCTCAGGACCCGGACGCCTTGCCCGATCATGTATGCATCACGATTCCTATCATGGTGCCATTGCTCATTTCGCTCGTGCACCGCACCATCTAACTCAATCGCTAAGCCGGCTTCGCGACAATAAAAGTCCGTCACGTAATCACCGAATTGATGTTGTCGTCTGAATTTAAAACCCAGCAGTCGACGACCTCGCAGAAGCTGCCAAAGGAGAGCCTCGGCCGATGTTTGTTTCTTTCGCAGTTCCCGAGCGAGTTCTACCAAACCCGCAAACTGATAGCCGCCGCGATACTGTCGCTGTTTGATCATGTCGATTCTCTCGGCGGCTCCTCCGGTAAGACGAAATCTTACGAAGGGGGGCTTACTTGTCTTAAGCCCTCACCCCCGTCCCCTCTCCCAGTGGGAGAGGGGAGAATCGCGCGTTACGCGCATGTTAGCATCGCCGCATTCCGTTAGCGAAAACGGCGCGCCTGCTGCGGAGTTTATTCTTCGCTGAAGGCGCGATTGATTATAGCCCTGGCGCGGAGGTCGGCAGCTTTCAAGCGTGCGCGGCAATGCTTCGACAATCAGGTTGCGAGTGACGCGCATTTTGCCTTTGATGGCATGCGTCGCACTCGCTTGCTTTTGCGCGCCATCCACTTACGCTCAACAAACCAACCCCGTCGATCGCAAGGTCGAAAATCCGATTACCGATACGCCCAACGTTAATCCACTGCAACAGGATCAGCCGGTGCGGCCGACTTCGCCCGGGAAGCCACCCTTAATCCAGCCCGGCGACGAATTATCGGTCACTTGCGTTAAGGAAACCGTCACCGGGCCCAAAGGGGCCCATGTCTCTGTTTGCGAAGGCAACGTCGACGCACGCATCGGCGCCTACCGGTTGCAGGCCGATAAGGTGACCGTTTATGACGCGACCAACAAGGTAATTGCCGAAGGTAATGTGGTATTTGATCAAGGCGAACAGCAACGCATTACTGGCAGCCGGGCCGAATGGAATTATAAGACCAAGACCGGCTTCTTTATTAACTCGACCGGCTATACCAATCAGACGCAAGACGGCACGCGAATGTACTTCACTGCCGATCGAGTTGAGAAAGTCAGCCTCAACACGATCGTGGTCATCAACGGCGAAATCACGGCCTGCGATGAAGAAGTTCCCAAGTGGAGTTTTCACGCGCGGAGAGCGACCATCAAAACCGGCGATCGCGTGAAGCTGTCGTCGCCCACCTTTCGTGTCAAGAAAGTGCCGATTATCTACCTGCCGTTCGCTTCGCTCTCGCTCAAGCACAACGATCGCCAATCGGGATTTCTGACCCCGACCTTCAGCGCCTCAGGAGCGAAAGGCTTTCGGATTTCCGACGCTTACTATCAGACGCTGGGACGCTCGGCGGATTTTACTCTGCGCGGTGATCTGTTTTCGGCGCGAGGCGTTGGCATCGGCGGCGATCTGCGTACGCGCGCCAACTCGCGATCGTTCTTCAACATGGGTTTTTATACTGTGTTCGATCGCATCTTCGGACCGAGAGAGGATGCAAAACATCCGAACCAGGGAGGATCCAGCTTTTATATCGACGCGGTCCACTACTTTCCGAACGGGTTCCTGGCAGCAGCCGACGTGAATATCACATCCAGCCTTGCCTTCCGGCAGATTTTCTCTGACTCGATTCAGCAGGCGATTTCTCCGGAAGAACGTTCGCAGGTTTTCATCAACAAGAATTATCAGGCTTACAGTTTTAACTTTCGGCTGAATACCCAGGCGACATCTTTGCAGGACTCGCAGATTCGCATTCGCGAGTTGCCCAGCATTTCCTTCGATCGCCGCCCCTCGCCCTTGCCATGGTTCAAGAACTTTCCTATCTATTACTCCTTTGAAAGCGCTGTCGAAGGAGTCAGCCGCAAAGAGACGCCCAGCGACCTGGCCACTTTTCGCGTCGCCGCCGGACGTGATCCGATTATTACCCCTTCGGTAGTACAACGTTTTGATCTTCATCCGAGCATTTCGGTGCCGCTGAACTTCTCGGGCTGGTCGTTAACTGCTACGGCCGGAGCACGGGCCACTTACTATTCAAACTCCATCGATCCTGCGACCGGTCTGGTTATATCGCGCGACGTGGTGCGCGGGTTTGGAGAGTTTGAACTGGATTTGCGGCCGCCGGCTTTGGCGCGAAACTTTCGGCGCGACGACGGCTCAGTCCGGTTTCGCCATGTGATCGAGCCTTACCTTATTTATCGACGCATCGCCGGCATTGACAACTTTAGTCGAATCCTTCGATTTGATTATGTCGACGCGATTGCCGACACCAACGAGATTGAATACGGCATCGCCAATCGTTTCTACACGCGGCGATCTACTGAGACGGTCGGCAAAAAGGCGGCCCGCGCGGCCCGCGAGAAAAAATCTTCTCTGGCCACCCAGCCTTACGAGGCCTTAAGCGTCACGATCCGTGGCAAGTATTTTTTCGATCCTTACTTTGGCGGCGCACTGATACCGGGAAGACGGAACCAGTTTTATCCGATCGACACTTTTTCCGGATTCAGTTATGGAGCTGTGCCGCGCAGGTTCTCGCCTGTGAACGTCGACGTCCGCTATCGTCCTACCGAGCACTTGTTTTCCGACTTTCGCACGGACCTCGATACCCGCGGCGGCACCTTGCGCGCGATGTCGGCGACCTTTGGTCTTAATCGCGCGTTGATTCAGGCGTTCTCGACCTTCTATTACACGAGGGCGGTCGAGCTGGTTCCCAGCCTGCGACAGTTCGCCGATGCCGCGGGCAGAGAACCGGGCACTCTGCGCGGATCGCAATGGAGCCCGTCGATTTTTCTCGGCAATCGTGAAAAGGGACTGTTTGGTGGGTTGTCGCTCTTCTTCGATTTTCAGAAGCATTCATTCGCCGGCAGCAATCGGTCCCTCATTAGTTCAACCGCGACTATCGGCTATACCTGGAAGTGTTGCTCCGTTACGGCGCAGCAGTCTACCTTCAATGTGGGTCTGCGAAACGAAAACCGTTTTGTCTTCGCTTTCCGTCTGAACGGCATCGGCACCTTTGGGACAGAGAAGATTGGGCAGCGCTTCCCATAGATCTCGCAAACTCACAAACGCGAAATTGGAAGAAATGAAAAAGCCCGGTCGCCGCCTACAATTCGCATGCTTATAGGAATTGACGGTATTCCTCTCAAGGATATCAAGACCGGGGTCGGGCATTACACGTTTGAACTGGCCAGGAGTTTGGCCCTCGCCTCGCCGACAGATCAGTTGGAAATCGTTTCTCCCTTTTCTTTTTTCCCGGGGGACCACAGCGAGGATCCATTGGATGGTTGGCCGCCGAATCTGCGACTGACCCAGGTTCAAGTGAACGCGTGGGCGCGAAACTGGTGGACGATAGGCCTCCCTCGTTATATCAAGCGGAGGTCACTTGATCTCTTCCACGGTACAAATTTTGACATTCCACTGTGGAAGCGCTGTCCTGCAATTCTCACTATCCACGATCTATCTGATTTTCTTTATCCCGAAACGCATGAAGCCAGAGGCGTGTGGCGCGCGCGCCGTCGTCTGCCTTTTATGGCCCGCACCGCCACCCAAATCGTTACACATTCCGAAAGCGTACGGCGCGAGGTGATAGAGCACTTGCAGGTTTCGCGCGAAAAGGTCATCGCCATTCCGGCGGCGGCGCGATCCGTTTTCAGACCTTTGCCACCAGACCAAACAATCGAGACCAGAAAACGTCTCGGCGTGGAGGATGAGTTCCTGCTCTTCGTAGGGACCATTGAGCCGCGGAAGAACCTTATCGTCCTGTTGAATGCTTATCGCGAACTACTACGCGCGACCGAGCTGCACCCGCAACTAGTCATCGCCGGGAAAAAGGGGTGGCTGACTGATAGTCTCTTCAGTAGCCTGCGCGAGTTGGGGATTGAGGAGCGGGTTCTATTTACAGGTTATCTTTCGGACAACGATCTCTGCGCTCTCTATTCGTCGTGCCGCGTCTTCATCTATCCTTCCAAGTACGAAGGCTTTGGCCTGCCGCCGCTGGAGGCGATGGCCTGCGGGGCGCCTGTAATTGCCAGCTCCATTCCCAGCATCAGGGAGGTCACAGGAGAAAGCGCGCGCCTGGTCGCTCCCGCCGGCAGCGATGACTTAGCGCACGCCATTGTCACGCTCCTTAGGGACGAAAACGAGCGTCAGCGGCTCTCGGTGGCCGGGCTTAAACGGGCCCAGCAATTCTCCTGGAATCATACGGCGCAGTTGATGCTGGGCGTTTATCATCAAGCTTGGGAAAAGTATCACCGCGATAGAGGCTAAAAAGATCTGGTTTCTTCCGGCATTTGAGTGCATCCTCGGCGTGCAATCCATCATCCAAGCCGGCGCCTGTGATTTCGAGAAATTCCGCGGTAGGACATTGACAAAATTAGCATCGGAACGGTATGTTTACCTCAAGCGTGGGAACGCTGTGACCGTCCCGAGACCTTACCGGAACCAGGCTAATTAACAAGATACGGAGTTGCATATGATGAAGAAGCTCGTGGCCACTATTTTTATGATCGGCCTCATTGCTGTGGGCGCTCTGGGCCAGGCACCTACTCTTAAGATTGTCACCGAAACGCCCGGACTACCCTCGGACCTTTTTTACGGTAGCGTTAAGGTAAAGCCGGTGCGACTTCGTCCCGGAACTAACACCGCCATTACGATCGCCGACTACGATTTCTTTATTCAACAGCAGTACATAGATTTTTTGAGGCGCTTCCCGGAACCAGCCGGACTTAAATTTTACGTGGATATCCTGAATGGATGTGTACCGAGCGACGTCGAATGCATTAAGTACACCCGCGGTGCGCTGTCTGCGAACTTCTTCCGCTCGCCCGAGTTTCAGGCAAAAGGCTCGCTCGTGATGTATTTGTACATGATTTCTATTGGACAACGACCCGTCAGTGTAGCCGAATTGAGCGACGGCTCGAAGGTTGAGCGTCCACACTATGCAGAATTTATGACAGACGTGGCGAGCATCACGGATCCTGCCGATCGAAACGGTCCTGACCCCACAAAGAAAGCAGCCTACCTGGCTGCGTGGGTGCAACGTCCTGAGTTTGTCGCGCTCTACCCCGTTAGTTTGACCAATGTGCAACTAGGCGCGGCCCTGGCGACTAAGGCGGGCGTGACACTATCTTCCTCAACTCAAAGCGCGGTTGCGGCCGCCCCGTCACGCGCTGAGGTCGTGCGCATCGTTGCTGAGAGCGCGGAAGTGAACGCTAAATTCTACAAGCCGGCGTTTGTTACCATGGAATATTTTGGCTATCTGCGCCGCGATCCTGAAGACTGTCACAATTCCGCAAATTGGTTCGGCACCTCCGACGGCAGCGGATGTGGTTACATTTTTCATAACAACCGCTTCCAACTCGTTGCCAATCCCGACTTCTTAGAGAACACAATTGTTCGTGGTTTCATCGAATCGCCGGAATATGTGGGCAGGTTCTAACGCAGCAATAACATCCGCGAGTTCCCGTCGGGTGTCATAGTAGGAAGATCCTAAACGAGGCTGGTCATCTGGAATGGCCAGCCTCAATATTTTTGTAACACGGATCTGAATCGCAGGTGGCATGGAGTTGAACAGATGCCGTCGGCTGGACTGTTACAAAATACCAGGCGGCTTACGGCCATGTGGTGGGACAAAATGCAAAACTCTATCAAGGCGATAGTTCTGTTTTCGATCCCCCTGGCATTAATAAGTTGGGCCACACAAAGCCCCACGATTTCGACAGCGGCGTCACAGAAGTTATGTGCCCAGGCTTCAAGTCACCCGCTGAGCCAATCGGTCAAACCTTCCAACCTTAGAACCGAATATTTATCCAGCAATGAATCTCTCAATCGTCTACAGGATTTCTTCCGCCTTACTTTAAGAAGTACTGAAAAGCATTTTCAGGGCCAGCAGGGACTGGTGAAGGGATTCGGTGCGGGCAGCGCGTATCCGCAGATCTGGATACGCGACAGCGCCACTGTGATTCCTCTTTCCCGTTATTACTACTCGACGGACCACCTGACTACCTGGCTTGAGGAACACCTTTCCTTTCAAAGAGAGGATGGCAGTTTGTACGACTGGATTGCTGCCGGGGGTGATTCGAACTTTCTTCAGGGAGCACCCCGTGCGAAAGAAGTTTATCGAGCAGGGAACACAGCCGGCAGTGGGAAAATCATAATCTCAGCGGATAAGAACACTACTGAGGCAGATCAGGAAACCAGCGCCATTGACGCTGCCTATCAGATTCTTCAGATTACCGGTGATCTTAAATGGTTACGCAAACGCATCAAGGGAGATCAGATTATAGATCGCCTGGATCGCTCTCTCGAATATCTACTCAAATCCAGGTTCGACTCACATCACGGATTGTTGAGCAACGCTTTCACGGCGGACTGGGGTGACGTTAGCCCTCTCTATGACGACCAACGCGCGATCTATCTGGATGATAAGACGCCGTTGGTCGTTGGGCTCTATACCAACGTTCTCTTTAATCGCGCTGCTGGGCAACTGCAGGAGATTTATCGATCACTGGGGCAAACCAGAAGAACAGCTTACTGGCAAAAACAGGCGGCCATGATTAAGAAGAATATAAACCAGTATCTGTGGCAGGAAGATAAAGGATTCTACCGCGCCCATTTATTGTTGACACCTTCGCTCGCCAAGGGTCCGGAAGATGATTCGAATATCTTCGCCATGGGTGGAAACGGCCTCGCGGTACTTTACTCAGTGGCAGATGACGCTCAATCAGCCAGGATCTTCGAGGTTGCAGCACGACGCCAGCGCGAGTTTGGATTGTCTACTGTGGCCGGAGTTCTATTGCCGCCATACCCCCAGGGGTTCTTCAAACATCCAGCCGTACGCGAAGAGTATTACTATCAGAACGGCGGTCAGTGGGATTGGTTTGCCGCTCGGTTTTTATTGGCCGAATTCGAGAGAGGATATTCAGCACGCGCTTACGAGCAACTGGTCGAAATTGGCAATAAGGCGGTTACGAACAAGGGGCTCTATGAATGGCACACCAGAGACGGCAAGGGAATGGGAAGCTCCAATTATGCCGGCAGCGCGGGATCTCTGGCCGGAGCTATTTTTCAGGGACTGTATGGTGTCTATTTGAAGGACAAAACTCTGAATTTGAAAATCCGCCTAAGAGATCAATCTGGACAACTAAGGTTGTACGAACCAGCCACGGAACAATACGTTAGTTACAAATATCGTTATCTGGAAGAGTCGAAGAGATTAAAGTTAACTTATGAAAGCAACTCTCGCGGAGTTGGGAAAATTTGCCTCCTCCTGCCAAAGAATCTGCAACCTGGAGAGTTAGTCGTAGATGGAGAGCGGAAGACCATCAAGACAGAGAGAACGGGTGAAGATACGTATGGATGCTTCTCTACTACCTGGAAGGCACATCAGTTGGAGTTAAAAATCGCCGATTCGCCGTGAGGACGTAGCCAGGTATGTATCTCGTCCGTTCGCGAACGAAACCAATTCCTCTTTTAGGCAAGGCCGCCTTACGAATACGTTTACAGGTCTCGACTTTAACTTTGTCCAGGAAAGACGTCATGCACTCATTGTCTCAGGTGTTAATTCAGTTTCGCGGATCCGAACCCGTCGCGTCGTCGCGGTTGCGTTGAGATTAGCGACCCCTTCCATACTGACCACGCTCATCACCTGAAAGTACAGCGCCCCATCGAGCCAGTCGAAGCTAATGCCATCAGAGCTATGCAGAGCAACGCTGGCCGAATAGCTGTCCGGCGCCAACCAGCAATTGAACGCAAAAGTTACTTCCACCACCTCTCCCCGTCGCACCTGGCCGAGATTGATTTGCTGTAAGTCTGTGTTGGTCCCATAGAGATGGATGCCGTGACGATTCCGCAGGAGAAATCCAAAGACGGGCGCAGCAATCTCAGTATGGAAGACCGCGCGCACACGCAACAGCACCGCTTCGCCGGATTCCACGAACTCTATGGGCCGGTGCGCGGCGTTGAGCAGATCCACCCTGATGACCTCAGCGCTGCGATCGCCGTGACGGTAAGCGTAAACGGGCCCAGGGGCGCCGGCATCCTCCGCGGATATGCTGGTAACTTCTTCAGCCGCCGGTTGCTCTGATTCGTAGGCATCCTCGCGCGCCATGATTAATTTCTGATAACGGTTCAGCACATCGGTCGGCTTGCCGATCACTTCCATGCGTCCGGCGTTTAGCAGGACTGCGCGAGAGCACAGGGCCCGGATGGCGCTTGGATCATGTGACACAAACAGAATGGTCATCCCGCTTTCCTGCATTTCCCTGATCCGGCGCATACAGCGATGTTGGAAGACGGCGTCGCCCACGGCCAGCGCTTCATCCACGATCAGGATTTGCGGCATGGCGCTGATCGCCGTGGCAAAAGCGAGACGAACGTACATGCCGCTCGAGTAAGTCTTAACGGGCTGGTAAATGAAATCGCCGATCTCCGCGAAGCGTTCGATCTCGGGCAGCATCGCCTCAGTTTCAGCCCGCGAAAAACCCATCAGCGACGCGTTCATGAAGACATTTTCCAGGCCAGTAAACTCGGGATTGAATCCGGCGCCGAGTTCCAGTAGAGCGGCGATGCGGCCGGTGTGGCAGACGCTACCGTGAGTCGGCTCGAGGGTGCCGGCGACTATCTGCAGCAGTGTCGACTTGCCAGAGCCATTGGCGCCAATGATGCCGAAGGTTGTGCCCTGCTCGACCTCAAAGCTGATCTCGCGCAGCGCCCAGAATTCGCGATGCGTCTTCCAGCGGCCGCGCGAAACCATTTCCTTCAAGCGATCGGCGGGTTGGTGGTAGATGCGGTACTGTTTGGATATGCCTTCAACGCTGATTGCGACGGCCATGCTGCCTATAATAGGGAAGGGCGTGTGCGAAAGTCGAACCCTGGGTCTTGTCTCAATTTGGGGGAACAGGCGCTCGGGGAACCTGTTCAGAGTTGGGGCCCAACGCGTTAGAGATGTCCTAATGTCCCGGCCTTTGGAGTACCAACTTCAGTTGGGCCTTTTCTTGCCCATAAAAGCCCGACTGAGGTCGGTACTCTAAACACAGCTTATCAAATTGGCGATGCCGCCAATGGGTTTACAAGCCATCGCCCCGCGTGGTAAAAACGATATGCGGTGGTCGCCCGACCCAGCTCGTTCCCGCAGGTTATTACCATCAAAAAAATGCCGTTTCCATTTACATCTTCGACGGGAAATCTGGCATCAGATAGCAGTCAGATAGTTTGTTTTTGCCTCTATACCTCGACCAAACCATTAGGCATTCGTGTCATTTGTTACCAGTAGGAGAACATAGATGTTGCAGGTTCCCTTCTTCTATTTTCGCGCGCGGTTAGTCTCCCATCCGCGGGTCTCCCAATCCTTGCGCGGTCTGCTGTCGATTGGGATCGCAGCGCTGCTGTTAATCGCGCCCTTCGGTTTTGCTCCGTTTCGGTTCACGGCCAGCGCGCAAAAGATCTCCAGCCCAAAGGTGTCCGCGCGCAAACATTTCGTTCTTTATCAAAATCCAGCCGGTGAGGTCGCTTGCCGCGCAGCGACGCCGGCCGAGGCCAGTGAGTTAGACAAAGGCGATACATCGCCTAAGGGATTGCAGCAGATTAATCACCTCCAGTCGGATCGTTACGCGCATCGGACTACAAAGGCCAATGGCGCCGCGCTGTCTGCCACAAATCTCACGATTATTCTTCGCGCCTCTGCGCAACTGGACGGCAATACGGCCGCCAAGAACGCTTTTATCAGGGCCGCACAGAATTGGGAAACCATAATTTTTTCGCCGATTACTATTTATATCGATGTTGATTTTGGACCGAACAACTCCTTTAATAATAATCAGCCCTTTCCCGCCGGTGTGCTGGGCTCTACCAGCACAATCGACAGTTTTTATCCGTATTCATTGGTTCGCGCGAACCTGGTCGCCGAAGCCAACGGTGAGGGCAATGTAACCAAACAGGCGATATTTAACGCCCTTCCTTCAACGAGCGTACCGACCGATCTAGGTAACGCGGGTACGATTGATGTGAATAGCTCAATTGCGCACGCCATAGGTCTTTCGCCTGCAGTGGCACAGTCGAGCGACTTGGCTCCTCAGATTGCCTTCAACTCGAACTTCACCTACGATTTTGATCCGACTGATAATGGTGGCGCCATAACTGGAACAGATTTTGATGCCGTCGCCACGCATGAGATAGGTCATGCTCTGGGATTTGATTCAGACGCAGGTTTTAGTACGACTACGGCCACCCCCTCAGTCTGGGACCTCTATCGTTTTCGCACCGGCACGACGACGGGAGCTTTTCCGACGGCCCAGCGGATCATGACGATTGGTGGTTCGCCCGATCCTCTGCAGTTTGATTTCATTCCCGGCAATTCTGAATTAGGTCTTGCGAACGGCGGCCCGAGCGGTGTCTCAACTAACGGCGCTGATGGCTGGCAGTCGAGCCACTGGAAACACGTTTCGGGATGCACTACTCCTATCGGAATCATGGATCCGGCTATTCCATCTAATTGCCGGAGAACGATCACCCTCAGTGATCAACTTACGCTCACTTCGTTTGGATACAACCTGACCAACAGCAATCCACCGCCGGGACCCCCGCCACCGCCGGCCAATGATAACTTCGCCAATGCACAAGTAATTAGCGGATGCTCAGGCAGTGTGACCGGCACGAACATTGGCTCGACGAAAGAAACAGGCGAGTCAAACAATCCGGACAGCCCGACCAGTAAGACGTCGGTTTGGTATCAATGGCAAGCGCCGAGCACGGGGAGCGTTACCATAGACACTATTGGCAGCGATTTTGATACGGCCTTAGCCGTCTACACGGGAAACACCCTGGGCGGGCTGACTCTCGTCGCGAACAATGACGACAGGTCGCAAACTCCCCACGAAATTACCAGCCTGGTCACCTTTACCGCCACGCAGGGCACTATTTATCGAATTGCGGTAAGCGGATTCGACAACAATAGTTCAGGTGGGGACATCGGCGATATCCAGCTAAACTGGACGGAAGCCAATTGCAGCGTTACACAGCCACCACCGACGATCATGACCGAAGAGGGAGCGACGACCAAAGCCGCGGCGTTCGATTCGGTGACGTTCCTTCGTGGTCCATTTACCGTTAGTGAGTCCATTAACTTCAGTTCGGACCAACATACGCGCGTAATCTTATTTACTTCCCCCTTGGGATTAACCATACCTGATCCAGCCCAACTCACAGTGCAGGCTGGAACGACCTCACTAACTGTCGAAAGTGTCGGGACGGTGACGGGAGTGGCCGGACTGACCGCTTCCTACATCGTGGTAAGATTGCCGACCGGATTGGCGACCGGGAACCTGCCGTTGACCGTTACCTTACACGGCGTGGCGAGCAGCAATAATCCGACGCTCGGCATACAGTAGCGGCGTAGGCTGCGAAGTTATTTCATTGAAGATGAAACGTCCGAACTTTTTGATAATTGCGGTAGTCTGTCTGCTCGTCTTTTTCCTGCTCGGAGGTTTCGGCTCGCGGGCCAGTAACAGCAAACGCGGAAACCGCGCGGCCGTTTCACCATCCCCCGTCCCCCCATCCAGTATTGATCCAAACAATGAACTCGAAGCGAGCACCCAGGCCAGCACAACGAGCCCGGCAGCCCAATCTGACAACGGTGAAGACGAAGACTCAGACCCCGATCTGGGAAAGTTTCACGGCACCATCGACCGTGACAAGTATCTGCGCATGCGCGACGAGTTTATCGCCTTGAAGCGAGGCATCGAGCCGGGCCGGCCATTTGATCCGGGAGCACGCGGCCGCGCCATCGAGCAAATGCAAGGCCAGGAAGAGCAACTTAGCGGAAAGAATTCATTCTTTGGCAGCATCGCCAACTTTATCGGAATCGAACTCAATGCCGGTCCCACCTGGACGCCGCTGGGTCCGGCGCCGCTGCCGAATGGACAGGTCACAGGCGGAGGTGCGGTGTCAGTAAGCGGCCGTGTTTCCGCAATCGCTGTTAATCCCACCAACCAGAATATTGTCTATCTTGGCACGGCGCAGGGGGGTCTTTGGCGGTCAACAGATGGCGGCGCGAATTGGGTACCTTTGATGGACACGGCGCAGACATTGGCCATCGGTGCCGTTACTGTTGACCCACTCAATCCTTCGATTATTTTTGTCGGCACGGGTGAGGGCAATCGCTCGGGGGACAGCTTTTTTGGCGTTGGCTTATATCGAATCGATAATGCAGACGGCGCGTCTCCAGTGGTCAACGGCCCGTTCGAGACGAGAGTAGCCGGTACAGGTACCAGCGCCAGCACCGGGCACGCCTTCAATGGGACTTCAATTACTAAAATCGTTGTGGACCCGGCAAACGATAATCGAATCTTTGTGGGGAATGTCTTCGGCTTTGCCGGTCTCAGCTCGAACCAGCTGCCGAATCCGCCATCAGCCTTCTACGGTCTCTATTTCTCTTCGAACGCGCTGGCTGCTACGCCGACTTTCTCGCGCGTAAACAATTTACCCGGAGGCGGTGCTGCCGCTGCTACCGATTTAGTCTTAGAGCCGGGCAGTTCCGACAACCTGATCGTTGGAGTTGCTGATTTTGGCGGAAATAGTTTCGGTGGCATTTATCGTTCAATCAATGCTTCGGTGGCCTCGTCGACAACCTCGCCAGATTTCACAAGGGTCGTGGACGACTCCGTAGACACGGCGCGCCCCACCATAAAGCTGGCCATCAACAAAGTCGGGGCGATGGTAAGCGTCATTGCTGCGAGCGGCGAAATAGATGACTTAGCTGGCTCGGGTTGCGCTCTGAAGAGAGGATTGCTCCGAAAGTCATCGGATGGCGGAGCAACCTGGTCAAAGCTTACTGCTGCAGACGGCTTTTGCCACTCGAGTGGTGGATCCCAATGCAATTACGATATCGGCTTGGCCATGGATCCGAACGACGCCAACAAGGTCTTTCTGGGCGGAGCATCTGACTCAGGCTGCAGCCACATTTTGACCAAGTCAACGGACGGAGGCACATCGTTCACTCCGAGCAGCACGGGCTTGCACGCTGACGTTCACGCGATCACTATCGCTCCGAACACAAGTTCAACACTCTATCATGGCAACGATGGCGGCGTTTGGCGGTCGACCAACTCCGGTGCGACTTGGACGAGTTTGAACAACACGTTGAATACGCTCCAGTTTGAAAGCGTTGCGGTCCATCCGTTCGATCGGAACCTAATGATCGGCGGGACCCAGGATAACGGAACTGAGTACCAGCAAGGCTTCAGCGGGAACTGGAGGGGTGCGGAAGGCGGGGACGCCGGATACTCGCTGATCGATCAAAGCGCGGCGGATACTACAAACGTGACCATGTATCATACGTTCTACAATATAAGTGGAACGGGCGGCCAGATCGGCTTTGACCGCGCCGTCAACACAACTTGCCTGCCCAATAAGAATTTCTGGCCTGCCCGCGGAATCGGATTCCTCGCTTCTCCCGATGCGGAGCAGCCGAGTCTCTCCTGTGACGGAACAGCCAACTACCTTCACAATGGACTTAGTCTTAGCGATAACGTTTTGTTCTATGCGCCCATGGCGTTGGGGCCGGGAACGCCGAACACGCTCTATTTTGGAACTGACAAGCTTTATCGATCGACAGATCGCGGGGATACAATGACGGTGTTCAGTCAATCTCCGATAGTAGCGACCCCGTGCGATGCTACCAGCCTGCCGTGTCCGATAAGTACTATTGCGATTGGAAGTGACGATAACTATCGCGTTGTCGGTATGCGAAATGGGCAGGTGTGGGCGACCTCAACAGGCTCTTCGACACTTGTACAAATTACCGGTGCCTCGTTTCCTTCAAACCCGACTAATCCCGGCAACAACGCACCAGTGAATAAGTTCGTCGGCCGAGCCGTAATCGATCCGAATAATAAAGACGTAGCTTACATAGCCTTCTCGTTCTATGCTCCGGCGGGACAGGGCATTTGGAAGATAACAAATCTCGGCGCGGCCGCAGGCGCGTCGCCGGTAGCAGCAAACTGGATCGCCGCAGGCAATGGCATCCCCAGCATTCCCATTAATGCTCTGGCCATCGACCCGGCGAATTCAAACATTTACGCCGGCACTGATATCGGGGTCTATTTCTCAACTGATGGCGGAGCGAACTGGGCGCCGTACGGCAACAACCTCCCGCGCGTCGCGGTCTTTGATATGAAGCTGCAGAACGCGAATCGGATCCTGCGCGTGGCTACTCATGGCCGCGGCATTTGGGAAGCGTCGATTGGTGCGGCGGCTCCCACACCGACTCCTACGCCCACTCCGACTCCGACACCAACACCAACACCGACTGCGCCGCCCGTAGTGTTCCTCGAAGAGGGCACCGCCAACACGGTCCTGGCGCTTGATTCGGTGACGTTCGTCCGTGGACCATTTTCCGTTACGAATCTCCATAACTTTAGTGCGGACCAGCACACGCGCTTGATCTTGTTCACTTCCAACCTTGGTTTGACGCAGCCCGATGCTTCGGTGCTCTCTGTGAAGGCCGGTTCAACCTCTCTGACAGTCGAAAATGTCGGGACCGTGGCGGGAGTTGCGGGACTGGATGCTTCTTACATCGTAGTGATATTGCCTAACGGCTTACCGACCGGAAACTTGCCGGTAACTGTTACGTTCCACGGCGTGACCAGCAGCAACACACCCACAATCACCATTTCGCCTTAGCGGCGCGATCCCATCTTCATGCAAAGCCGTCGCCCGCTAAAAGCGGGCTTTGAATTTCTTGGGGGAGTGATCCCCGGGTTACGCTTGCTGCGCTCGCTCACCCGGGGCTAAATTCTTCCGCCTGCTTTGCAGGCTGGTAGAAGAGCTTCATCTGAAGTACCGCAGAGTTGGCGCAGAGAGTAATCACAGTTATGACATTACCCGGGAGGGTAGTGTCCTACTCTGAACACTCTCATCACAGAGGGACAGGCCCCCGGGGGACGCGGACGCTTAAGCCTGGCGCGAGTTTTAAGATAGAATTCACTAGCACAAAAATCTCTCTGGCGGACGCGTGTCCTTGAACACTCTCTGAAGTGTGGCGTCTTATAAATGGAAGCAGAAATGAGCGATTCTGAGATCAACGTTGACCGTTTGATGTACGAAATTCGCGAGGCCGTGGCCAGGCAACAGCGGGGCGAAGGTTATGAGTCGCCGAACGGTTTCTCTGCTGCGGGCCAGTCGTGGATAGACCCACACGGCTCTTTACCCTCGGTGAGCCTGCAACCCGCCTCTCCTTTCCGGCCCAAAGACCAATATCACGTCGATGACCTGTTGAAGTTTCACGGCGAAGAGTTTTTGCGCAACGCTTATCGTGCACTGCTAAAGCGCGAGCCCGATACCGCCGGTTGGTCGGAATATTTTGGCAACCTCGAGAGTGGCCGTCTTAACAAGATCGATATTTTGGCCAGCCTGCACAACTCGCCCGAAGGTCAGCGCGCGCGAGTGAAGGTTGCGGGTTTGGCGTGGCCGGCTAATATCCGGCGCCTCGAACGCCTGCCGATTATCGGCTACTTGCTGGAAGCGGCGATTGCCGCCGCGCGTTTACCGCGTCTGCTGCGACATGTCCGGCAATCCGAATTTTATTTTCTGGCTCGTCAACAGGAGCTGGTCGAGCAGGAGAATCAAGTTCACAGACAATTGGCGGAGACCCTCGCGCAAGTCTCGGCTCAAACTCTGGCGGGAACCGAGAGAGCGGAAGACCAGAGACAGGCAATCGAGGCCCTGTCGCTCAAACAGCAGGGTATGGCTGAACAGCAGAACGAATTAAGAGCTGGTATCGAGACCGGCTTGTCTTCCGTGCGAGAGCATGTTGACCAATCCAAGACAGACCTTGCCCGAAGCATGGAGGAACAGGCGCGGCAACAGGAGCAGCGCTTCGTTCAGACAATGGCCGAGCTCTCTAATAGTCAGCGACAACAGGCCCGGCAAGTGGAAGAGCAGCGTACTCAACAACTCGAACTCACCGAGCAAATGAACCAGCGAATCAAGGACCTTCGTCGCCGGCAAAGAGAAACACAAACTGAGTTAGTAATGCAGGAGAGGCGTCTTGCCACTTTGCTCGAGGACGCGCATCAGGATTTGCCGGGCACTTCTCAGCCCCGCCGGGATTTGCCGGCGCACGAAGCCGCGCATTTGCTCGATGCTCTCTACGCTTCTTTTGAAGATCAATTTCGCGGGGCTCGCGAAGAGGTCAAGAATCGTTTGCAGGTCTACCTTCCCATCCTGAAAGACGCGAAGGTGACGGCAGATGCTTTGGACGTCGGCTGCGGGCGCGGCGAGTGGCTGGAGCTGCTCGAACATGAGGAAGTGCAGGCCCGAGGTGTTGACCATAACCGAGTCTTTGTTGAGCAATGCCGACAAATCGGTTTGGACGTGGTGGAAGAAGATGCGCTCACGTACCTTCGCAGTCTGCCCGGAAAAAGTCTCAACGTCGTCACCAGCTTTCATCTGGTAGAGCATTTGAGTTTTGAAGAATTGATCAGGCTTTTGGATGAGATGATTCGCACCTTGAGGTCCGGTGGCTTGCTGATTCTGGAAACACCCAACCCCGAGAACTTCATGGTCGGAAGTTATAGCTTTTATGCGGACCCAACCCATCGTAATCCGATTCCCAGTCCGACGCTCCAGTTCCTGCTCGAATCTCGTGGCCTGGATCGCGTCACAGTCATGAAACTGCGCCCCTGGGACGCTGCCAAAATCGAGGGCGACACCGATATCATCAAACGCTTTAACGAATACTTCTACGGTGCGCCTGACTATGGGATTGTGGGTTGGAAGGTTTGACTGAGGCTCGCCGGTTTTCCTTGTGATGTTCGACAAGAAAATAATCATCGTTACGCCCTGGTTTGAACGTTTCGCTGGAGGTGCCGAGCTGCTGGCCAGAGGAATGGCCCGCGAGTTCAATAAGCGCGGCCTGCCGGCAATGGTGTTCACGACCTGCTCTCTGTCGCCCTACGACAGTTGGTGGGAAGACCATTATCAACCAGGTGTCTACGATGTGGCGGGAATAGAAACCAGGAGATTTGCGACCGTGAAGGGCCGGGCCCGGTATGATGCGGTCATCGGTAAGCTGCGGCGCGGCAGTAATCTGACGGCCCGTGATGAGCAGGACTTTTTCAACTATGGCATCAATAGCAGTGATTTGGTTGAGGCCCTGGCTGAGTATGTGGATGGCAACTACGAAATCGTCGCGCTCCCTTACTTTCACGGGCTGACTAATTCGGTCGTCAACGGGTATCCGGGTAATATCTCACTGATTCCATGCTTCCATGACGAGGCGCAGTTTTACTGGGCCACAACCCAAACAATTCTGCGCAACGCGAAATGGATCTTCTTTAACTCACAGGCAGAAAAGCAGATGACAATTAGGCAGTATGGCCAAAGCGTGGGCCGGCGTATCGTAGAAGGTGTGGTCACCGGCGTCGGAGTCGAGCTGCCGGTATCCAACGATCAGGTGCCGGCCATTTCAGGGCCGCTCCCTGCGAGTTATTTTGTTTATGCCGGACGCAAGGAGGTCGGAAAGAATGTCCCGCTTCTTTGCCAGTGGTTCACGAACTACGTCGAAAGATTTCATTTGAATACAAAGCTCGTTTTCATCGGGGGTGGTGACCAGGCCCTGATCCCAGCGAGCGATCAATTCATTGATCTTGGTTTTGTCTCGGAAGCAATGAAGCATCACGTTGTCAGACATTCGCAAGGCGTCATCAACCTTTCCGAGAACGAGAGTTTCTCAATTGTGATCATGGAAGGCTGGCTGCTCGGCGCTCCGGCGGTAGTTTCGGCTGGCTGCGCCGTGACGAAAGATCACGTCAGAAAATGCAATGGCGGCCTGTACGTTTCAACCAGCGACGAATTTGCCCTGGCCCTAAAATATCTCGAGGAACACGCGGATGCCCGCAACCTTCTGGCCGCGAATGGAGAAAAATATGTGACGAGAGAGTTTTCTTTCGATGCGGTGCTCGCCAGGTACCTGCGACAGTTTCGCGGATTTGAACAGGTTTGTTTGGCGGCTGTGCCCGCCTAGTTTATCGCCCGCTGCCCACCTTGCGTGATATCTCCGCAATGAAAATATTAATCGACGGCCAGACGCTTCTTACTCCCGAGATCAACCGGGGAATCGGTATCTATTTCAAGAACTGTCTGGAGAATATTCTTGAGAACGACTTTACGAACGACTTCTACATCAATACGGCAAACAGAGAGCACCTGAAGGTCTTGTCACCGTGGGCACGACAGAAGCTATGCGTGATCGAGAACGAGGCTTATGATATTCGGGCGACTCATCAAAGCGGCAGAGAGTATGTCGCCGAGCGCTACTCGAATACTCTGCACAATGACCTCGAGACGCGAGCTATACACCTCTATTGGTCCCCCAATGCCTTGATGGACAATGTATTCCTTCCGGCGCGTCAGACAGGCACCTGCCAATTCGCAGTCACGATCTTTGATTTGATAGTTTTGGTAATGGCCAAAGAGTATGCGAAACACTTGTCGGCATCAGCCATGGCGTCTTATAAGAAGAAACTAAATCTGCTGGAGCGGGACTATGATCTGTTTCTCCACATTTCGCGTCATACCGAGAACGATTTCCGGAGAATGCTGCACGTCGAAGAGAAGCAGCATGCGGTTACCCTGCTCGCGGCCGACAGTTCATTCCGCCCTTTTCCGTTCCCCAGGGTGGCCGCGCTTTCGGATTACGTAATCTATACGGGCGGCTTCGATCCGCGCAAGAACATGGATCGGGCCGTGGAAGCCTTTGCCAAGTTACAGAAGAAATACAAACACGACCGAAAAATAAGTACCACTCAGTTCTGGATTGTGTGCGGCCTGGATAAGGTTGCGGAGAGCCGCATGCTCCGGCGGGCCGAACGCCTGGGGTTGAGAGGAAGAGTCAGATTCACCGGTTTTATTGACGACGATGCCTTGCTCGCGCTTTACCAGAAAGCCCGCTGTCTTTTTTTCCCGTCCCTTTATGAGGGTTTTGGCCTTCCGATACTGGAAGGCCTGGCGTGCGGTCTGCCGGTGGCATCGTCGAATACTTCGTCGCTGCCGGAAGTCGGCGGTGAACTGGTGACTTATTTTGATCCCTACAATATTGACGAAATGGCTGATAGTCTTTACCAGGCCATGCGGGCGCCTATGGATTATCAGTCACGGCTAAAAAGATATGAATACTCGAAGAGATTTTCCTGGCAAGAAACCGCCCGCGCGACGCTAAACGCTTTTGTTGATTGCGTGAGCGATGTGCAGCGGCAAAGAATGGCGAAGCGAGCCAACTGACTATGAGTAGCGAAGCAGTCAATTCAGAATTTGTAGATGTACGTAAGCTCATCAGGGAATTGAGCGTCGAGGAATTGTGCCAGACCGCTGAAGAATTCTTCGCGCGACTCGATAATTGGGATTATCTTCATGCTAAACCCTTCGCCGCCATCGACGAGACACCCGAGTTGCTCACATGTTTCGCGCACGTCGTGCAAGGCTTGAAGCTACTGCCTGAGATGACGATTCTAGACTTCGGCGCGGGATCATGTTGGACGTCCCGTTTTCTCAGCCAGTTGGGTCTGCAAGTGATTGCGTTTGACGTTGCACCCTCTGCTCTTAAGATCGGCCAGGAGCTTTATAAGCGCCATCCCCTCATAGGCAATCAACCTGGGCCGCGGTTCTTGCTATTCGATGGTCACAACTTTGACCTGCCGGATGATAGCGTCGATCGAATTAGCTGCTGGGACGCCTTTCATCATGTGCCCAACCCGGCGCAGGTGATAAGAGAGATGGGACGGGTCATCAAAGAAGGGGGCATCGCCGGTTTCTCAGAACCCGGCCCCGACCACTCAAAAGCTGCCCAGTCACAGTATGAGATGAGGACCAACCGAATTATTGAAAATGATATTAACGTCAGGGAAATTTGGGATGAGGCGCAAAGAGCGGGCTTTACCAAAATCAGGTTGGCACTTTTTAACCCAACCTCATTTCTTCTTTCCCTGGAAGATTTTGAAGCCTACTTAGACGGACAAGATGCAGGTGAGCGCTACCTTGCCGAGACGCGCGATCAAATGAAGCATCGACGCGTTTTCTTTCTGTTCAAAGGTGAATCCTCTGCTCCTGCCGACAGCCGGCAACGCGTGGGGTTAAAGGCCCAGCTAAACGTCGAATTGGAATCAGATCGCATCGCTGGCGGACAGCCTCTTCGTCTCAAAGCCGTTGTCAAGAACACTGGCAGCACCGTTTGGCTCCCCACTACGGCGCGCGTAGGCGCCATCCACTTTGGCATTCACCTATTCGATCAGAAAGGCATACTGCTCGACTTGGATTATTTCCGCCATAATCTAACGCCGGGTCAAGGCCGTGAGATCCTACCCGGTGAAACAGTCGCAATTGCCACTGAAGTTCCAATGCCCGCGACAGGCGAATATATACTGCAATGCGATCTGGTCAGCGAAGCAGTTTGCTGGTTTGAGCATAATGGATCGGAGACAGTAAGGCTTAAGGTTGAAGTTATTTGAGGCAGCTCATGGGCGGCTTTTGACACTTAACATAGAAGCAATAACTTAGGTCAGCGTCATCACTTAGTGCGGGCATTCTGAACACTTCAGTTTCATCGAACACACCCGTCTTCGCACTTTCCGGCATCGGACAAATGCCTCCTGTTTCAATCACTTCAAAGCCGCCTGTTTTAAGCATCGTTATTAAGTCGCTCGGGACATATTCAATCTTGTGTTCAGGGTGAATGAATTGGTTCGGCGAATGAATCCGAGTTAATTTGCTGTTCGGCGTGTCAAGGCAAAAATATCCGCCGGGCTTAAGCACGCGCCTCGCCTCCGCAATTACACGGACAGCCTCAGGTTTGGTCACGTGTTCGATGCTTTCGCCAGAGAAGACCAGGTCAGCTATTTCATCCTCAATTGCCGACAAATCCACCATCGGGGATTGAATGTATTCTATGGTTCCGTAGTCACGAATCAGGTTTTTCTCTTCAAAATCCCGCGGGATTATCATGCGAGTATCAAAGGGAAGGTCAACTATAATCAACCTCTTAGCTCGATACCTATAGCCGTTCGTATACAGAGCACCTTCAATTACAGTAGGACATGCTCCCCCTAAATCGACGATACATTCGGCTGCAGGTAAAGTCTTAATAAACTCCTTCCGCGCCTCGTGTAGACGATCAGGGAACTTTGGCTCAAAGCGGGAATGATATTCTGGTGATTCGAAAAGAAACTGAATGAACTGCTGCCGATTGAATAGTTGGCCATCCAGACGCTCTAAGTAATACTGAATTCCGCTTTCGTCTGGGGGGCGATTCAAGATTAATAGAAAAGCCATTGCTATGAAGTCGCGATGGTTGACGGAATCGAGCGGATTACCTTCAGCAAATTCAAGCGCATCTTGGACGAGGCGGCTCATCAGACTTGGAAAATCGCTGCTGGAGTTTCTCTCTTCCATTAGCTTGCGAGAATGTATTTGAGTAGTTTCGCTAAACCTTATACCCTATTTCTGGTACGGCTGCTATTGGAACAAGCCCTACATAAGCGCAAAGCAGCAAGAGGTTAAAGATTACTTTAATAGTTTACGCTGATTTACAAAAGGCACATCTTGTAACGTGCGAGCCGCGTAACATCGGGTTCTATCTGCTGGTGCGAAGATAGTTGGCCCGAACCACAAAAATCCGAAGGTCAGAGGCTACTGGCATGAATTGGCAGCGCAAACTTCATCAGCATAGAAGAGATCTCCTGATCGGCTTGCTTATTTTTGTAGTCGGCTTTGGGGTGTTTCTTTGTTCTCCCGTGCGTCCGATTTCGGATTCAATTTACACTTTCGTGGTCAGTGAAAGTCTTCTGAAACACGGCAGCTTTGCGATAGACCAAATCGGCATCCCTCGGCTCGAGCCCAGATTCAACGGCAGCTACGTGGAAAACGGCCGAATAAATGAACTCGAATGGGTGGGGAATCGGCTCTATTATTTTCTTCCACCCGGCACTTCCGTTCTCTCCCTTCCTTATGTAGCGTTAATGGATTTTTTCGGCCTGTCCGTGATCAATAGGGATGGAACCTACAACCTTGGCAAAGAAATACAGCTTCAGCTGATATTTTCGGCTTTTTTGATGGCGTTGCTGGGCAGTATTTTTTATTTTACCGGTCGCTTGGTCTTACCGGAGCGGTGGAGTGTCATTATCGCGCTCGGAGGAACACTGGCAACGCAAGTGTGGAGTACTCTTTCCGGAAGTATGTGGTCGGACACGTGGGGAATCTTCCTGGTGGGACTGGTTGTCTGGATGCTGTTGGCGGAAGCGAGTACCGGAATTCGACTCCGTCCTATATTGGCTGCTACGGTGATGGCCTGGACTTACTTTGTGCGACCGACCAACGCGATCCCAATCCTGGCGATTTCCGTTTACGTACTTCTCTATCACCGTCGGCTATTTGCGCGGTATGCAGTAACCGGGCTGATCTGGTTAGCTCTTTTCGTATTTTACTCCTGGTACAACTTCGGCAAGATGCTGCCAAATTATTATCGTGCGGGCCGCTTGACGTTCGAGCATTTTGGCGAAGCTTTGGCGGGCAATTTAATTAGCCCCGCGCGCGGATTGTTCATCTACGTCCCAGTCACACTTTTTGTCTTTTACCTGCTCGCCCGTTACCGCAGGAAAATTGTTTGGCCGAGACTGGTGGTGCTTTCGTTAAGTATCTTTGCAGTTCATTGGATAGTAACTTCGGGATTCTCGCATTGGTATGGCGGCGGCAGTTATGGTCCCAGGCTAATGTCAGGAGTTGTTCCCTGGCTTGTTCTTTTGGCGATTATCGCCGTTCAGGCGATGTTGAAACAGCGTGAGGAGTTGAAGAATCGGCCCCCTGGATTTTGGCGATTACAAAATGTCGTGGGCGGGTTCTTGTTGCTGGTAAGTAGCTGCATGAATGGAATTGGCGCAACAATGCCGGCTATCATTACATGGAACAACAAACCTGTCAGAGTCGATCGGGATCCAAGCCGTCTTTGGGATTGGAGATACCCCCAGTTTCTGGCCGGTTTCCTGCGTCCGCCGCCCCCAAAGGTTTTTCCGCCTGCCGATGTCAGGATCGATTTTTCACGCAAATCAGCCGACCTGTACTTGTGGTACGGCTGGAGCGAAATGGGCGGTGAATACCGGTGGAGTGACGGAGATGAAGCGACCGTAGTTTTCGGTCTCGACAAGATAGCCGATGCGCAACTGCTAATGAAATTAACCCCATTTATCGTCGGGGGAAAAGAGCAGAGAATCAGCATAAAGCTAAACGGTCAGCTGCTCGAGACGTTGACATTGAAAGATCCATCTCCTCATGAATACTCCCGGATCCTGCCAAAAGAGTTATTGCAAGGGAACAATGTTTTAACTTTCGAATTGCCGGATGCCGTGTCGCCAAAGGAACTCAACCTAAATGAGGATGAGCGCAAGATCGCTCTGGGAGTGTATTGGCTAGAGATCAAAATTCAGGGACCAAGCGGCGTCCAGGATGCACCGAAATATACAGAGGCGACTGGGCCGCTGCCGGATGGAGGATATGCAGTAGAGTTCGAGTTCCTGAACCCGCCGCAGGTTTTAGCCGCCGGCGAGTCCCTCGACTTGCGGGTCAAGGTAAAGAATGTCAGCGGCGCGATTTGGCCGGCCATGGGTGACAGTAGCGGTAAATATCAAATACGGCTGGGAAAT
>WNFP01000454.1_pt1 | contig 30831 bp, 29 predicted proteins | sample 5400201 | NCBI WGS metagenome assembly WNFP01 (sample SAMN13153355, study PRJNA577476) | soil metagenome | isolation source: 115 cm saprolite under Madrone tree | place: USA:California | collected 2016-06-14 | reverse complement strand
CATATTACCCTTGCCCTGATGGTTTCGTTCCTGGTGAAAGTGGGCTTGGTAGTGGTGCAGGGCCCGCCGCAATGAACCCTCACCAAAGAAGATCATCTTCGACAGGCACTCCTCTTTGACTGACCTGACCCAGCGTTCCGCATAAGCATTCAGGTTGGGGCTTGTGGCCGGCAAAGCAAGAGGCCTAACATGTCCTGCTTCAATCATCTGATCTGAAAGCCGATAACCCAGATTGGCCATGGCTCCTGCAATCCGATCATAGCCCCAACCTGGATTCTCCTTCGCCATTCGCACGACCAGACCCTCGATTTCCTCGTCGGTTCTGGGGCGACCAGGAGATTTTCGAAAGCTCGATCCGTCGAACTTGCTGGCAATCAGCTTCCGGTACCAGGCCAGCAGTGTGTCCGGCTTAGCCACAGCCGTTAATCCTTCCAGAGATTTGCGTCCCAGGCGGTGGGCGATTTCGGCCAGGGTCGTTTTTTCGGCATCCGATAACAGAAGCCTGCCTTTAATTTGGGCGCTGAGAATCCTGTTCTCCTCAGCCAGATACTCATTCCTCAGAAGCAGTTCCTGATCTACCGTTCCGGTAATATACGCCAGCATGCGTGCCCAGATCATTGACTCGCCTGCAGATTCTTCATTGTCATAGAGAAATAGGATTCTACGGCGTTTTATCTCTGACGAAAGAGACGAGTGGAACCCGTAAACCCACGGCTGATCAGTATGTTCCGGATTTTTGACTATACGGGGAAACAGCAACAAGTGGCAAATTCGATGCCAGGACCTGTTTCTAAACTCTCATCTATATACTTATACCTTGTCGATTTTTGGACCATTTCGCGCAGACTGCTGGTGGGAGCACAAACTCTCGCCCATTCTGGCAACGATTTACTCGACTGCGGCGCTTTCACGAATTGCTATTCCATCTTTGTGGCCCGTGGTGGCCCTTGCGTTGCCCGCGCTTATTGCCTGCGCGAGTTATGTAAGCGTTCTTAATGATCTGACTGACGCCAAAGACGATAAGGCGAGCGGAAAACCTAACCGATGGCCTGAAGGGACCCGCATCTATGCGGCGTTGCTTCTTGCTGGCTGCATGGCGGCTGGCGGTGCTTTTCTGATTGTTTGGCGTAAGGATATGTTGCTTTTTTATACATATCTTCTCTCGTGGCTGGCCTTTACACTCTATTCGGCGCCTCCTTTCCGTCTCAAAGTTCGTGGAATCTGGGGTGTGTTGGCAGATGCATCCGGCGCCCATCTCTTTCCAACCCTGTTCGCCGTAGTTCTGGTGTATCACTGGAACCGGATCGAAGCGATCGCGCAATGGACAATTCTCATCGCAGTGTGGTCGTTTGCGGCAGGCGTAAGAGGCATACTATGGCACCAACTGGAAGATGCCGTTCATGACAGAAAGATCGGATTGCGTACTTTCGCATGCCTCCATGGGGCGAAGGCGGCTGAACGGCTGGGACTGCTCACTTTTTTGCTGGAGTTCGCAGCTTTTTCGTTGATGCTTTGGCTCACGCGCAATGCGCTGGCCTTGCTCTTCCTGGTCTTATATGGTCTCTTCGCTTTGGTTCGCTGGCGGCTTCTCGGAATAGGCCTTACCGTCATTAAGCCGGGGCAGGCATCTCGCATGGCCATGGCGGAGTACTATATCGTTCTCTATCCACTGGCATATATTCTAACGGCATCGTGGCAGCAACCTTCAGCGCTATTTTTGCTGTTATTTCACGGCGTTCTGTTTTCCCGCCAGTGCCTTTATTGGGTGCACGAGATTGTGGCGATGCTGCGGATCGGCAAGTCGGGCGCGGGACCGAAGCCGGCAGTATTCCATCCGTGAATCCTGCTCAGTTCAGCTCTGCAGATTGCGGTATCGCGAGAGGGCTTCAAGGCAAAACCCGGTGGTGAGCTCTTCTGAGCCCCATGCTAATTTCTTCGATGGACCACTATAGTAAAAGGGAAACTTTTGCCATCCGCCCGTTGATTCCCTGGCGCAAAGAATTGCCTGGATTGCGTTGTTGAGGACAGTGGAATGATCTTTCCAATCCATCAAGGCACATGCGGCCTGCGCCGTATGCAAAATATGGCTGCCGATCACACCGTCCGGATGTGCATAAGATTTGATTCTCGCCACGATTGTGTCCCCCACCGCTTCAAACGCGCGAACACCTGCGGCGTAGTTTCGCGAAAGGAAATAGTAAAAATTGAAGCGGTCCGCATAATACTTATCACACGTTTCTTCTGCTTGTTCTTCAATTATCTGAATCAGGCATCGGATGATCGGGGCCGTCTCCGGTCTCTCACCAAGATAATGGAGAACGTTGGCATTGACCACCAGGTCGACGTCATTTTGCTTGCATTCGGTGACAGTGTAGAACCAGTAAAGCTGTCGCATTTTCAGAAGCTGACGCAACGCTACTCGCCAATAAGACATGCGCGTTGTCAATGTCAAGCGGGGAAGAATCCACGTGTAAAAAAGCCCGCGGGAGTCGCGGTTGCCAAGTATAACACCGGTATTGTCCGGGAAAGAAACGCCATGCCTCCTGAGCAGGAAAGAAATGCAGGCTGTGTCGTCAACATCAGGAGGAAGATAATCCGGGTTAGGGCTACAAGTATAGCGCCATACGCAGCCGTCTTGCATGGTACTTACAAGGAAGCGAATTGCCTTGCGTACAATTTCCTCGACCCTGTCCGATTTTGTGAAATTGAGGCAGTAAGAGATTTGAGCGGTCTGAAAAGTCGAGTAATCCGGTTCGCATTTTTCTTCCAGGAGTGGATGCGGCGAGCAAAAGATCTGAAATGTTCCGGAAGGCAACTGCGCAGCATGAAGAAAATCGATCCCCTGCGCGATGGCCTGCTCTAAATCATTGCGACTGTTTGTGAGTGTAGGCATACGCATTTCCGCGATTATGGGCCAGCGAATCCACAAGTTCCAACAGCTTATTAGTGAAAGATGCAACGGGATCGGGTGGAACCATGTTTCTCACCGCCCTTCCAGCGGCTTTACCTATGGACTCCCAGTCCTCTCGCACGGCCCATGCTCGCTCCATTGCATGGTCAAGTTCATCTACTTTCGCGGCATTCGCGATGAATCCGGTGCGACCTTCTTCCACGACTTCGGATGTTCCGCCCTCATTTGTGACAATTCCAAACCGGCCGCACATCATCGCTTCGATAAGCGCCAGCGGTAAACCTTCGGTGCGCGAGGACAGGACCAGCGCGTGGTGTGTTTTCCAGATAGATTCAACGTCGCTTACAAAACCTGGAAAATCGACTTTTTTAAGGGCCAGGCGTCTGGCAAGGTCGCGCAAAGCTTCGCCGTTGTGGCCTGCTCCGAAAAACGAAACGGACAAATTGCGATTTCTCCACCGTGGTCGCGCCAGCACATGCAAAAGAATGTCCTGCCCCTTCTCGCCTGTCTCCAGGCGTGCGACGCAAGCCAGCCTGATCGAATGGCCCTCGTTGCCAGGCCATGGCAGCAGACTTCCCGACACCAGAAAGGGATTGCACAATATTTCTGCATTCATGAGCGTCTCACCGATCTGACATTCCGTGAGATGGAGATTGTGTTGGGAGACAAAATAACAGCGTAAGGCGCTCTGAAAGGCGGAGCGCATCACCATGCGGTCCTTGTCCAACGGCCAAAGATAATCGGTCGCTTTCTGTGAAATGATGACATAGGGATGGCCGGAAATACGACAAAGATCGCTGTAAGCGAGTCCGTCGAAGTTTGCGCCCTGGGAAACCACTACTAAATCAGGATTGAGGTTCGTAAGAAGAGTTCGCACCAGGGGCCGGATCGCTCTCTGCGCGGGGCCTCTTCCTGTTACCCGGACCAGCGCCCTGGGCAGACGAATCCAGCAGGGCAGGCAAACCTGGTGCAAGTCGCGAATATGACACCCCAGCGCGAGCAACCGGCAAATCCGCGGGTGATTCGGGTCAACACAGGTTTTGAAGATAGTTACAGAATGCCCGCCCTCGGCCAAAAGCGCAGCCGCTCCCGCCCACAGTTCTTCACTTCCACCCCAGGGGTATGAGCAGGAACTAAAAAAGACGAAACGCGACAACACCAACTCCTTTAATAAATGGCGACTCTGGGCCACAAGCTTTCAGCTCAAACTGTAGATAAAATTTCCGGCACCTCAATCTTGACGCTTTTTTCCGCAATCAAAAGGATTGAGGAGTCGCAGCAGGTCGTCTTTCGATACCTATGCCATGTCAGTTCGCCCACGATGCCGCCCAACGACATTGCGCATGAGATAACTGCATAGCGGGTCGCTCGCCCGAGTTGCGCTCTGTCGCGTAGCAGCGCCTCTATGGGCCAGCCAATAATTTTCAGCGGCCTGCATAGTAGTCTCACAACCTTCCGGAGCAGCTCTGACTTACGCAGGTGAGTGCCGGCGGCCTCAATTCCGAGCTCACGAATGAGGTGTCTGGAAATATTAGAGGCCCACCCAATCCGGTAAAAATTCCTGAAAGTGGCAGGTTGCTGGTAAGCAACGGAAGCAGTGCCGAGATACGCGATGGAGTGTCCCGCCATCACGCAATCCAGAACGAACGCCCTGTCTTCCGCGTACGGCAGGTCCCGGAACGGAAAACGGAGGACCGCTTCGCGCCGAACAATAGCGGCTGAATTGGAAAAACAGCAGATCTCATATACGTCCTCCCCGGACTTGTATCGTTGCACAAGCCCTTCCGTATCCAGTTTGCAATTGTGCTCCGCAAATGCCTTGAATCGCGTTTTTTCCTGCTGGCAGACCTTGCCGTCAGCGCGCTGCCTGCAGTAAGCGGCTGCCACACCGCAGTCCTCGACACAATTGACCATGCGGCTCAACCAATCATCGCCTTCCGGCCATGAGTGTGCCGAAAGCAGGACGATCAAGTCTCCACGGCAGAGCTTGACTCCAGCATTGATTGCTCTTCCATAACCAAAAAGCGATCGCGGTAACGTGAAGACTTTAGCGCCCATCGCCCTGCCCACTTTTGCCGATCCATCGTCCGATTCGTTGTCGATCACCACCACTTCGAAAGGGCGATCGAGCTTCTGGATCCGCAGGCATTCAGAGAGCCGGCGAAGAGCGTGCTCTTCATTTAGGACTCTGATCAACACTGACACCAAGGGTTGAGTGGGCTCGCTCAGATTCATGTCAGTATCAATGCGCCTCCCATCTTTGCGGGGGTGTCACTTCGGATGTCGCAAAACAATCCTTAGTATAAGGATTAGGAATTAGGTATGGCTCAGCAAATCATAAGCGAGTTTCTCCTCGCGGTAAACCGTGAAATATTGAATCAAAAGTCAAAGTCACGGTGTGCTCCGCAAAACTTCATCGAGATATATGATAGCCAAAACTGAAAGTGCACCGTTCGTGGAGCACATTGTGGCTGTCTGTATGGTTAAAATAATTGAATGGATTGAAAAGATATGGTTTATGGATTTTCCAATGTGGAGTAAAAATTTCGCGGTGTAGGCAAAAATGAGGCCGACTTGGGAGTCACGAGTTGGCTTCGTGCATGGTCGGCCATGGGGCGTATCTTTTTCCAGTCCCAGATGCGTTCGATCAAGATGGTGATTCCGAATGTATTCTGACAACAACCACTTCAGATGGTGCTCGTTGAGAGGGATGATGTGATCCAACAAATCTCGGCGGCAGCTTCCCACCCACCTGTCCCTCGCCAAAATTGAAAACGCACCGTTTACGGAGCAGATTGCAAACTCTCACGATCTGAGTTTGAGATCAAACGAAGTCCAGATGCACATTCGGGCTTCGGCAAAGAGAGGCCGGGCGTATCAGACCGCTTTATTGGGCTGATTTTGTGGAAACTATTGAAATCACGCCAGATCAGAGTTTAGACAAATCACAACACTTGACTCGATATGCACAACAGACTGAAATTGTAATTTCATCCCCATTTGGCTAATACTGCATTAAAATTGCAATGCAATCATGGATCATACCGGCGAAGTCACTCGTCTACTTGGAGAACTCCGAGCAGGGAAGCAAGATGCTGAGCCTCAGCTTTTGGCGCTCTTGTATGACGATCTTCGCCGCTTAGCTGCGAGCTATCTGCGTCGAGAACGTCCGGACCACACGCTGCAACCCACTGCGCTGGTCCATGAGGCTTACCTTCGTCTGGTGGATCAACCGGAGCAGAATTGGCAAAACCGCGCACATTTTCTCGGCATCAGCGCCCACATCATGCGACAAATCCTGGTAGATCACGCACGCAAACGGTATGCCGCTAAACGTGGTGGACGGGAGCAACCTTTGACGCTCGATGAATCGGTCCTTCCGGGAACTCAGCGCCCCGAGGAATTGATTGCATTGAATGAAGCTCTGGTGCGGCTTGAAGCTTTCGATAAACGGCAGAGTCAGGTGGTCGAATTGCGTTTTTTTGGTGGCATGACGGAGGAGGAAATCAGTCACGTTCTGGGAATTTCAGTGCGGACGATTAAACGGGACTGGAATGTCGCTCGGGCCTGGCTTTATACCGAGATGACGAAATGATCTCGGAAAAATGGGAGCACCTGAAAGACTTGTTTCAAACTGCCTTGGAGCATTCCCCTGCCGACCGCGAGGCTTTCCTCGCGGAGCTGTCAAGCGAAGACCCTTTGGCTGCCGGGCAAGTGTCTGATCTCCTGTCTTCTTATGAGAAAGCCGGCGACTTTCTGAACCAGCCTTTTGTCGTTGCCCCTGACTTTCTCGAAGACCTGGAAGCCGACCAGCAAAGGTTTTCATCTGGAGAGATTCTTTGCGGACGCTTCCGCATCGTGCGCCTGATCGGAAAAGGCGGCATGGGCGAAATATATGAAGCATGGGATCAAGACCTGGACGACCATGTAGCGCTAAAAGTACTACGCCTTGAGATTTCAACTCATGAAATCTTCACTTCCCGTTTCCGGCGCGAAATTCAACTAGCCAGAAGAGTCACCCATCCCAACGTCTGCCGCATCTTCGACAGTTTCAAGCACCCGATTGAGAATGGTGCTTATATCTCGGTCCTGAGCATGGAACTGCTTCAGGGGCAGACCCTCGCCGAATATCTCAAAGCCAAAAGCCGGCTCACCGCCGCCGAAGCGCTGCCCATAGCACAGCAGATCGTGGCTGGCTTAAGCGCTATCCACTCGGCTGGTATCGTTCATCGGGATCTGAAACCTTCTAACTTGACACTTGTCCCAGACGGAACGGAGTATCGAATAAAGATCACCGACTTCGGAATTGCCGGCCGCCTTCCGGACAACCTCTCACAGCCTTCCCAGACACAAGTCAGCAAACTCATGGGAACACCGGACTATATGTCACCGGAGCAACTCGAACATTGCCGGGCCACCGTTCAGTCAGATATCTATTCTTTAGGTCTGATTCTTTATGAGATGGTCACGGGAACCAAGCCATTTTCCGATGAGAGCGCCTGGAAACGAATCTGTGATGATCCGCGACCGCCGAAAACGTTGGTTGCTGAGTTGCCGGATACCTGGAATAAGACCATAGTCTGTTGTCTGGAAAAAGAGACCGCGTACAGATTTCCCAATGTAAATGCCGTGGCGGGCAGCTTAAGCGGACAACTTTCCGTATCCGCGATTCCCAAGAAACCTATATTAGTCCGTCTGAAAACGACCGCCCGGCTAAGGGCGCGGTACATAGCGATGGTTGGTCTGCTTGTTGTGGCCCTTTCCATTCCTGTTCTGCGCTATTTCAGACAGAGCCCAGAAGTTCCCAGCGGAACAACGGTGCTCGTTACAGACATCGTGACAGCAGATGCATCACTTGCGGAATAACAGTTGCCCTGAAAAGCCAGCTTGCGCAATCCGCGCATTTTGAGCTCGAAGAGGATAGCAAGATCGTTGAGATATTAAGACAAATGGACCGGAAACAGGTTGACCCGAAGGACGTTCGCACGGCCCGGGAGGTCGCACTGCGTAGCGGTGTGCCGCTAGTGGTTTATGGTTCGCTAGCTTCTACAGGAACTGAGTATATCCTGAAGATAAAAGTTGAACGGGTCAAGCACAATCCGCGATTTCCCACGGTGAGCTGGAAACAAAATTTCTCCGTAACGAACAAGACGGAACTCCTCGACGCAGTCCACGATGCCTCTACATGGATTAGAAGCCTGGCGGGCGAACCCGCGGCCGAACTCGCCCAGCAGGACCGCCCGGTTGAAGACACAACCACGCCCTCGCGGCAGGCGTTGCAGCTTTTTAGCGAAGCGGAGAGAAGGGCTGCTGCCGGTACGACGGATGGAGCAACTCTTCTGCTGAGAGAGGCCATGCAAGCGGATCCTGATTTTGCCAAGGCTCACATGCGACTGGCTGACATCTTGATCAGCCAGAGACAATACACAGAAGGCTATTCCGAGTGGCAAAAGGCAATCGCCCTGACTGACAAGCGCCAACTGACCAGCCGTGAAAGCTATCGCATCGAGGGACAGTACTACGAAGACACCGGGGACTACGTAAAGGCAGAAACAAAGTTTCGGCAGTACAAAGACCATTACCCAAACGATTACCTCGCCTGGTTTTTCTTGGGAAGCATTCTTGATTCGATGGATCGCAAGGAGGAATCTGTTGACGCTTTCGAAAAGGCAGCGCGGCTGCGCCCCGACTCCTACGCGCCTCATGAACATTTAGCAGCCCTCTACCTTCTCCTTGGACGCTGTCCAGACAGCTGATTTGGAAATTCAAAGGGTGAGATCTCTTGGCGGACTTGAGTGGTCGCTGTGGCTAGAGGGACAATCAGCTTTCTTGCGAGGACAGCACGACTTGGCCATCCAGAAGATGTCAGCTCTAGCCTCCTCGCAATCCGAGGAATGGCACAACAGAAGTCTGGTCTCCTTGGCGAACTTCCTCGCCGAACTTGGCAGGATAAATGAAGCGTCATTCGTCTTGGAGCAAGGTATTGCACATGATCATTCGAGAGGGCAAAATGCACTTGAATCTGACAAGAAACTCAGGCTTGCATACTTGCACTATCAAGAAAACAAGCTTGAACTTGCTCGCCAGTATGCCCTGGATGCTTCAACTTCAGACAGAAGCGCGGCTGGATTACTGGCGACTGGTACGCTTCTAGCCCGAGTCGGCCTTATTTCTGAGGCTAAAGCCGCACTAGCCCAGATATTATCAGGGCCTTCCTTTCAAAGAACTGAGTTTGCCATATATCGCTTGCGGGGAGAAATAGATCTCACGCAAGGAAACTTTCAATCGGCAATCTCCAACCTCAACCAAGCTGCCCGGTTGGCACGTCCTCGAGAACGGGATGACTACTTGGCGCGTGCTCTTCGAGTCGCAGGAAGGAACGATGCTGCTAGGCAGGCTTACAAGAATCTTGTCGATCATCCAGCGCGCATTTGGCTTTATGGCGATTCGTCGATTCCTGGACTTTGGGCTGCTTCTGCGACACAGTTCCTGAGGTTAGTTGAGCAGCCTGAACGAGAGGACTGCCGGGTTTTAGCCGACTTAGTGCACTTTCGACACGACGCTGATCACGAGGAAGCAGCGTCCATCGATGATATACATTACAACGTTCAATCGTGTCCAACACGTATTTTTTAATTAAACTAGATAGGAGATAAGAAATGCCGACACTTCCAGAAATTGCAGATAAGTATCAGCTGTTTGCCATTACCCTCTTGTTATGTACTCCAACCGATTTGCATAATGCAATGAAATTGGGGGATTGGCCCACTATCAAGAATGCTCTTCTTGATCTCGAGTTCTCTGAGGTTGCAATTGAAAGCGCTCGAGTTAATATTTTCAATCCCCTCACACAAAGGCCAGTTCTCGCGAAAGCTTTTGGAACAATTCAGACGGAGCTGAAGAACGGATTGCAATTCTATGATCCGCAGGCTGGAGCTCACCCTGGAGGGAATGAGGCCAAAGTCATCGTAGCTGCTCTTCGGGCAAAAGATGGGGATTAGCTCTAACTATATGAGGTGTTGATATTTCAATGACATTACTACGCGTCACGCTCGTCGTATGCGCTCTCGTACTCCTATCAGCTTGCTCTGATGCAGCCAGGACTAGCGAAACTTCTTATCAATTCGATAAATTTGCATGGCAACTGTTCATTGTGGCCAGCCGTCCGACAATTCACAATCAGGAAGAATCGCTTTTTTGGGAAACATGGGCCACACTCGACGATGTATTTGGTGACCCAAATAAAAAACCTATCATTCATCCGGAGCCCACACATATACGCAAACTCACGCCGTCGTTCAAAGCCGCATTGGCTGGAGGCCGCGCTCCAGAAGATATCCTCCGTTCTGATCTGAATCAGCCGGATTGTTCTGGTGAAGAGATTCGCCTAAACCCGACGATGCCGGCTATTTTGGAGAGCGGCTCCAGGCCGCACGGAGTCAACTCGTTCGTGCCTGGAAAGATCGAGCTGCAAAACTCAAACCGGAGTTTTCCGCCACCGATATCCTCGGAGCGCTCCTCATCGCGGGCCAGCTTTTCGATCAGGACAAGAACGCGGGAAAAAAAATACTGATCCTGTTCTCCGACATGCGGCAGAATACCCGAGACCTTGATCTGGAGTCGCCGTCAGCCGCACTCAATTTTGGGTCACTCAAAGAAACCCACCGGAAAACTTTGCCGCCTGCCAATCTTCGGGCTGTTCAGGTCTATGTCCTTGGTGCCGACGGCGCAGGGAAGAGCGTGCAGTACTGGCAGAGCCTGCAAGAGTTCTGGGCGGGGTATTTCAGGAAATGCGGAGCCACGCTCGGAACGTATTCCGTGCTCCGGGAACTGCCCGCCCTGAAAGAATGAAGAAAACGGAAAAGGACATTCCTCCTTATATATAGAGGAAGGTACCCTGGCAGGGGCCGGACAGATATGGGCCGATTCGGAATATCAGTATTGATAGATTTTGCGATCTCTTCCCTGGATGGAATCCCAAAGTGTTTAAGAAAAGTCTGCACCATTCTGTATCCGCTGGTAGGGTGGTAATGACGAGCTGGATGCGTGATTTCCTTTAATAAAGGGACTCTTTCCATTGGAAGGTATTCACATCGGCAGAACTCCAAATCCGTTAATCGCTGTCCTTCAAGAATGGTATCCAATTGCGCAGAGGTAATGTTGAGCGTAGTTTCGGCACAGACGGAAATGTTCAGGCCATCATCCGATTCCAAAAACACTCAAAGCACCTGCATCTTCTCGTGCGCAACCGCCCGTTCGTTCAACCCCAGCTCTTCATGAAGGGCACGCATGCCCCACGTCACCACTCTCATATCTTGCCGGGCTCTAAGATCTGAAGTGGTAAGGTTTTCTTCAATTGAGCAGGACCACAAACCACTGTAATATGCAACCTTCGGTGCCCGTTGGGTAATGAGAAGCTTCTCGTCCGCTGTGATGACGACCATATGCATACACAAGGAGTGGGGAAACCGCGCAACCAAAGAACCCTCGATCAACTCTTCAAGCAAAAGCTCTCTCTCCGAGATCTTGGTTATGTTGTCGCGATAGAATTGCATCTCGCTCCATTTACATTCCTTTACGGTGAGCAGTAAGCCCGGGGCGTCGGAAAACGCCGTAGGATTTTCCGTTAACATGAATTTCGTATTGTCTTCGTCAAATCTTCTGCGTTTGCGATTTGCTTTGAAATAGCGTTCATATTCCTTTTGTTTACTCATATCCAGACGAAATGGATCGCTCGCCCTGTGGCGAAGCGTTACTCACTCACAAAATACTGAAAACTTTAGGCTTTCGGTGGAGAAGACTTCCCCACCCTCGGAACCTCCGCATTCTGAACCCTCCTACGAGGCTTGTCAAGAGCGGCTGAGATCATCAAAACAGCCATTACTCTCGCCACCGATTCCGGTTCACCCAGAGTATTTTTTCCACCAGAAAAGATTTGGTGCCCGCCCTTCGCCGCGCATCTTGCTCTTGAACACTACCGGCAAGCCGGTGCCCGAGAGCTTGCGGAAGCCGCTACCCCTGATTGATTCCAATGCGCAAATGCGGGATTCCTTTGCGAGAGTCATTGATATGCTCGCGGCGTTTCCCGGCGACTGGCCAGACATCGTCATCGTGCTTTCGAAAGATTGCACTTTCGCGACGCGCCAGATTAAGGACCTATGGCGTCTCCGTGTGCGTCACAACTACAGTCCCCGCCCGATATACTTTGCCATCAGCACGAACCTGCCGCCTGCGCAAACACGATACGACATTCGAAATATGGGCGCACACTTCCTGTTTCTGCCTGACGTTCCATCGCGCTTTCATTCGGAAATCGAAGAGATCCAGCTCAAACTCGCCTCCAATATCCGATCAATGCCGTCATGGCTCCTCGCCTATGAAGGAAACGGCAGCAACCTGAGGGCTCATGTTTCCCTTAAGCATCTCGGGAAACTAATTCACATCTACGGCGCAGACCGTGTCATCGCCGTGCTTGCGGTATGCATAGGACACAACGGGGTCGCACGTTCTTTAAGTGGATGGCGGAACGTGCTGGCCGACAGTCCGCTCTTCAAGCCAGCAGGCGGCGGGTTTGATCTTCCTTCTCTCGCAAGTATCAAAATGTACTGGTGCAGAGGCTTCCGGGATTATCTGCGGATTCCTTTTGACGATCATCACACTGGCTTCTGCGCCGACCGCGTCATAGAGAAGATCAACCCTGGGACGCACCGGACAAAATACGCGATTCGCGGTGAATGGGAGGCCATACGCATTTAGGAACGGAGCATATATCAACGCAGGGCATTGATTCGTGGGGATGTGAGCGGAATGACTGAGGAGATGATATGACCGAACAGGAACTGGCAATGCAAATCCGGCAGGACTCAGACGACGCAGAATCCTGTATCAGCACAGAGGAATTGGCCCGGCAGGTCTGGGAAGGCGAGGGTGGCGGCCTTGGGCCAGCGCGTGACGACATCAAATTCGCAATACTACCGCATGGCCGATCTGCACGCGAATAAAATTCCGGACAGCATGGTTCTCCTGGCCAGGAATCCGGCCTGGCGTGCATTGAACACCAGGAAGTTTTCGGAACTAAGTCTCTGCTTTGGTTCCTCCTTATATATATGGAGGAACCAAAGGCCTCCTTTATATATTTAAGGATAAGGTATATATTTAAGGATAAGGCTGTTCTGGGGTGTTTTCCTTTGGGCCTAAGCGATGCCCTTCAGGAATGCGGAGACGGTCATCTCCAGTCCTTTGCCAATTTTGGCCAGGGTGCTGATCGTGACATCCTTCTCGCCGCGCTCGATCTGGCCCATGTGTCCCCGATGAATCCCGCAAACGTCCGCGAAATGCTCTTGTGACCAGCCGCGCTTCAACCGGAGTTCACGAACCCGATCCCCGATTTTTTTCTGAAGATGATCTTGCATTCCCTCCGATTCTGGGAGTATGCTCTGGCTCCAGTCTACTAGCGATAGCAAGGCTAGTGATAGCTAGCTGATACAAATACGGAGAAAAATACATGCGCAAGCTGCTGAAAATACTGGCGTTTTTGAGCATTCTGCCCCTCATTGCCTGCGGCAGAGGTGGCGGGAATCCCGGTTCATCGCCCCAGCAAATTGTTTCCGTGAGCGTAAATCCTCCCTCGGGATTTACCGGATTCATCGGAATAACCCAAACCCTTCAATTCACCGCAGGCGTCACCGGAACCACGAACACCGGAGTGACCTGGGCGGTGAACAGTATTGCCGGGGGTAATTCATCGGTTGGCACGATGAGTTCCTCCGGTCTCTATACTGCCCCCAATCAAATACCGAATCCCCAGAAGATTTCTGTCACGGCCACAAGCCAGGCAGATACCACGAAATCGGCCAGCACCAGCGTCTTCATCTCCCGCATTCCTCCGAGTGGATCGTGGAAACTCATGGGGCCACCCGGCGGGTTAATGACCGTGCTCGCTGAAGACCGTTCTCATTCAGGAACGGTGTATGCCGGAACCGCCGCAACTTTTGGCCTCTGGAAGAGCACTGATGCGGGCGGTACATGGACGAAACAGGTCACCAATGCACAGGTCGATGCACGGGCCATCCGCGATATAGCAGTGCCGACATCGGGCGGCGGCAATACCGTCTACATTTGCAACAGCGCCTTCTCCGTTTCTCAGGATGGCGGAGCCACGTGGAAAGACGTAGCAACTTCCGCCCCTGCACTTGCGATGGCTGTTGATGCACAGAATCGGGCGATCATTTATTTGAGTTCTCCCGGCCACGGCGTATTGAAATCGAGCGACAGCGGCCTGACGTGGAGTCTCCTGCCAAACTCGCCGATCATCGCTGATGGGTCAGCGTCGGCGATCCTTCATAACCCGCTCGAAACCGATCTCGCGCATGAAGGCACGGTTTACTACGGCACCGACCACGGCATGTTCGTCTCGCGGGATGGCGGAGCCACGTGGACGGCAAGTACCAGCGGGTTCAGCAACGCAGATATCTCGATACGCGATGTTGCAGCGAATCCCGCAGACGCGGGAACGGTATTTGCCCTCGCGGGCGCACCCACGTCAACCGCTGTTGACCTCTATCAAACCACCAATCAGGGAGCCTCCTGGACGCTCTTGTCTTCGGGCCTCGATGCCGCACGAGTTGTACCGGATCTTGCCAACCCCACGGTCGTCTATCTCTTCGGGCTACAGATACACGTCGTCTACCAATCTGCCGACAGCGGGCATACCTTCCACCCGGCGACAACGGCCTGCCCGTCGGCACTACCGCATCCGGTTCCATCCTGATCAACGGACCTGCGGGAGTTCTTCTGCCCCTCAATCATTCAAGTGCGTTTCTTGCGACCGTCGGAGGCGTGGGTCTCTTTCGTTCCCAGGATGCGACGCAGTCCTGGTCCTTGTCGAGTCAGGGAATTTCGGTATTGGATGGACAAGTTGTCGTGTTTGATCCACAAGTGCCGTCGACCATCTATTTGGGAACCACAAACGGGGTCTTCCGTTCCCGTGACAACGGGACTACGTGGAACAACGTGGCGCAGTTTGACGGGGAGAGTCTCGCGGTCGATCCTTTTGACTCAAATCACCTGATGGTGCACTCGCTCAACCAACGAGCGCTTCTTGAGAGCCACGATGGTGGTGTTACCTGGACGAAAGTTACCAACCTCCCGCCCATTCCCAATGGCGGATCGGCGCTCATCCTTGCCGTTGTCTTTCATCCAACCGTGAAAGGTACCATCTTCATTTCTACCCAGGGTGGTGGGGTGGGCATTGTGCGTTCCACGGATGGGGGCGCCAGCTATGCAATTACAAACAGCGGCCTCACCAATGACCGGGTACGGGTGATAGCCGCTAATCCCCAAAATCCCACGATGCTCTTTGCTTCCACCGATGTGGGCATCTTTCGTTCAACTGACGGCGGCAATTCCTGGACGCTGAAAACTCCCGTAGGGTCAAAATATTCAACAGGACATTGCAAACGTATTTGCAGTCGGGAAATCGCATTCACAATGTCTCCGCAGAGGCCGTGGTTGGCGACTCCTGAGGCTGTTGTCTAGGAGGCAGCAGACTGTGGCTTCGTTCGTCGGCCATCGATACTAATTCAGGACCGGTAGAACAAAGGGGACGAGATAAATGAGTGCATGGATGTGAACCAGTTGTTTTAGGAATCACAGCCGCTGTTTACGCTGCGGCGCGGTCATAATATTTCAGCAGCCCACCCAGGCGCTCCCGACACCGCACTTCTCCTGTTCCCCTGCTGGCGAGTTGAGTCGAGGCGGGAAACAGCAGCAAGTTGTTTTTGCCCTGGTGATTTCGTTCCTGGTGAAAGTGGGCTTGGTAGTGGTGCAGAGCTCGCCGCAATGAGCCCTCACCAAAGAAGATCATCTTCGACAGGCACTCCTCTTTAACTGACCTGACCCAGCGTTCCGCGTAAGCATTCAGGTTGGGACTTCTGGCCGGCAAAGCAAGAGGCCTGACATGTCCTGCTTCAATCATCTGACGAAACGATGAGCAGTATTTGGTGTCGCGATCATGCAGGAGATATCTGCGGTTGGATAGAAACCCGCTCTCTTCCATCGTCACATTGCGCGCCATCTGTTCCATCCACTCCTGATCCGGATGGCACGTTATCCCGGCCATACAGATCCTCCGGCTCTCCAGATGGATGAAAAACAGCACGTAGTACGTCAGCAGTCCTTTCATTGTGAGTACTTCCACCGTGAAGAAATCTGTCGCTGCCATCACCGCCATGTGAGCATGGATAAAGTCCTTCCAGCTCGTTGTCTGCTTGCGCTTCGGAGTCGGTGGAATATCATGGCGACGGAGAATATTCCCTACTGTTTGATCTGAAAGCCGATAACCCAGATTGGCCATGGCTCCCACGATCCGATCATAGCCCCAACCTGGATTCTCCTTCGCCATCCTCACGACCAGACGCTCGATTTCCTCGGCGGTTCTGGGGTGGCCAGCAGATTTTCGAAAGCTCGATCCGTCGAACTTGCTGGCAATCAGCTTCCGGTACCAGGCCAGCAGTGTGTCCGGCTTAGCCACAGCCCGTTAATCCTTCCAGAGATTTGCGTCCCAGGCGGTGGGCGATTTCAGCCAAGGTCGCTTTTTCGGCGTCCGATAACAGCAGCCTGCTTTTGATTTGGGCTTCTGAGAATCCTGTTCTCCGCAGCCAGATACTCATTCCTCAGCAGCAGTTCCTGGTCCACCGTTGCGGTTATGTAGGCGAGCATGCGCGCCCAATCATTCAGTTGCCTTCAGTATCTTCGTTGTCATGGGAAAATCAGATTTGCGCGCTCCTGCATTATAAAGAATAGAATGCGCCGATCTGTAAACAACGGGTGCTCAATGCATTTGCGGTACTCAGATGAATATTTTTACCAAACGCTGACGCACGCTCCTGGCGGGGCCCAGGCCGACTTTGGCGAAGCCCTGGTGGTGATAGCCGGGGTGGAGCAGAAGGCGCATTACTTCGTGATGGATCTGCCACAGTCCGACGATTGCTTTGTGGCAGCGTTCCCGGCGGAAACCACGGAGGCATTCCTGGAAGCCCATGTGCGGGCCTTTGACTACCTGGGCGGCGTGCTGCGCTCGATTGTGTACGACAACACCAAAATCGCGGTGGCCAGGATCCTAGGCGACGGGGAGCGGCAGAAGACATGGGCGTTTTGCGAGTTGCAGAGTGGCATGACCCCGATATTTTGTGCACTCTTGGCTCGTAGAATCTAGTGGTATTTGTAAGCAACAGATATCAAAACGGTTAATTTAATTGATCACTGACGTATAAAATAATTACCATAAATAATTGTAATATATTTTGAAATTTGTCTTAGGGGTAGAATCAGGTCATGCCAAAACGGCTGACCGGCGCTCTGCTCGACCGGCTCACTCACCATGTGCACATTCTGGAAATGAATGGCGAGAGCTTCCGCTTGAAGCAGAGCAAGCACAAACGCGGCTCTCAGTCCAAACCCTAACTATCCACCCAGGCCAACCTGCTCAAAGGATGCGTCTTCCGCTCCGGCCTAAACGCGCCTACCGGCGCAGGCCTCCGCTCCAGACGCCATCCTTCCTTCAAAGCCACTTCTCCAACTTCCCAATCCTTCCTCTGGTCTGGTTTTACTCCGGCCTGCTGGCCTAATATTCCACCGGCCTTGACACCGGTGGGCGGGAAGCTGCCGCCGAGATCTCCTCGATCATGTAATTCCTCTCAACGAGCGCCATCTGAAGCGGCTGCTGTCAGAATACATCCGCTATTACCACCTCGACCGAACTCATCTCGGACTGGAAAAAGATACGCCCCATGGCCGACCATGCACGAAGCCAGTTCGTGACTCCCAAGTCGTGTCTTTTCCCAGGCTCGGTGGTCTGTATCATCGTACGACCTGGCTGCCTAACCCACTTCAGTTGAATTTGTTGATTTCAACTGTGCATTCTGAAAGTTCAGGGGAAAGGTCTGTCCGAAAACCGCTCCCCAAGCGCTCGACCTCTCTTTTGTCGAAGTCCGAATGCGGCATCTGACTTCGCTTGATCTCAAACTTCACCGTGCGAGTCTGCAATGTGCTCCGCAAACGGTGCGCTTTCAATTTTGGCGAGGGACACCTGGTAAACCTTGGATTGAGTGCTTCTTCAATGTAGCCCGTAGCGTCGATGTCCGCAATCGTGAACAAGCAAGGAGAATGTCCGGTATATGTTTCAAAATGGAATGCCACGATTTTTACCAGCGTGTATGTCTCTCCGGCGCTATTCTTGGGCCAAGTATTGGCGTAAGATACTTCCCACGATATTGAGAATGATATCGATTGTCGTGTAAGGCCTCACTAATCATGGATCTGCGTAAACTCCCAGCTCTGGAATTGTTGCGAATCTGTCTCACTTCTGGGAATGAAGAGGCATGGGCAGAATTTGTGCGCAGGTTCCAACCTTTAATCGCCGCAGTTGCCTTTAAGACGAGTCGCCGTTTCCATCCCCCCTCGCCCAGCCTGGTTGATGATCTGGTGCATGACACCTACGTCAAAATCTTTGAAGACAATTGCAAAGCATTGCGGGAATTTAACCCTCATCATGAAAACGCACTTTTCGGCTTTTTGCGGGTGATTGCCTCTAACGTGACCCAGGACTATTGGCGAAGAAAGTTGAGTGAGAAGCGAGGAAGCGGAAAGGGCGAGGAGAGCCTCGGGGAAAATGAGGAATTTCTCCTCAAGGCCAAATCTCCAGATCGCTCGGAGAGAGAGGTACTGCGCCGAGAAATCAAACAGGCACTGGAGAAGCTGTTTCCCGGCCCCGGCCACGCCCGTGATCGCGCAATTTTTGAATTTTATTATGAGCAGGGATACACGGCCAAAGAGATTTCGGAGTTGCCTATGGTCAGGTTAACGATCAAGGAGGTCGAAAACCTGTTGCTGCGAATCATAAGAATGATTCGTTCGGAATTTTTTTCCGGGGGAATGTGAAAGGTCGACAACCTAAAAGGAAAAGAACGGAACCAGGGGGCTGTTGGCGTATGTCATCTGCATTGTTAGGGATTTATTAATACTTTACGTTATTACTACTGAGGAGAAGAGAGTACGGTGAATCAGCCCGGTCATGCAAAGGATGCTCAACTGGAACGTTATCTGCAACAGACCGATGACTTTGAGGACGAGCACCGATGGGTCGAATTGCATCTCTTTGATTGCGCCGTCTGCCGGGAAAGAGCGCTTGATCTGGGAAGGGTTTATTTTGCTCCTTTGAGGAGTTTTACCGTGAGTAAAGAACCATATCCGGGATGCCCCGATGAAACGACATTGCAAAACGTGGCTGCCGGTATTTCCCCGCCTGAAACTGCGGCACACATTCGTCAGCATGCCGATCAGTGCGAATGGTGTGGGCCCATTTTGAAGAGATACGTTGAAGAGTTTTCTCCGGAACTGCAATCTGAAGACCGTGAACTGCTCGGCCAATTACAGAGTTCCCAGGCGACATGGCAGAAAAAAATAGTTCGACAGTGGATGCCCCAATCAAAGGGGGCACGGCCGCGCTTCTTCAATCGAAGCGCTGAGGCTCCCATAACCTGGTGGCCCAGAGCGACGGCTTTAGCCGCCGGGGTTGCCGTCGTTATCGGCGGGTTGATTCAGGGCCCAGCAGTTCTGGCAAAATATGAACTGCGACGTGCGCAAAATCTGGTATCTGCAGCGTATGAGGAACGGCGCACCACGGAGATGCGGCTGCTTTCAGTTCATTTCGCACAATACAATCCTCTGCCAACCGAAATGGGAACCCCGGACAAGCGGGATGCGGACAACGCTAGCGTGGCCCTGTTAGCGGCGCGTGAAGCCCTGGCGAAAAAAACAAAGTCCGGACCATTATCTGGGCCGTGGGTAGATATTCAGGGGCAAATCCTGCTTCTGCAAATGAAACCCGACGACGCAGTGGAAGTGCTGGAAAAAGCGCATGCCGAAGACCCGGACAAGCCCCGCTTGAATATCACCCTGGCTGCCAGCCGCTTTGAGCAGGATAGCCGGGCGGACCATCCCAATCTGGCGAAGACCATCGATTTACTTAAAGGTGTAGCCGATAATCCACGAGCAGATTTTCAAGAGCGTTCCGTGGCTCTTTTTGACCTTGCGATCGCTTACGAAAAAAGTCAGATGTGGGATTTGGCCGTAGTCACATGGAAAGAGTATCTGAAGCTTGATCCCAAAGGACAATGGTCAGGAGAGGCGGCGGAACGGCTCCATAGGGCTGAATCAAAGAGTTCTGTCCGGATGCCCCCAGACTATAAGCTGCCTTCGTTCCTGCTGGCGCATTCTTCCGATTATCAGCTCCAGGATGATGTGGAAGAGTATCAGGAGATCGCCTTGCGCGAGTGGCTGCCTCAAGCCCTTGAGAAACCAGAGAGCAACTCCGTTCAAGCCCTTCACCGCCTGGCTGATCTTTTGGCGTTGCAGCATTCAGATCCCTGGCTGAATGACTTTCTTCTTTCGCTGCGGCGTAAGGATTTATTTGCGGTGCAAGCTCTCGGCGCAGCAATCGGGGAGAACAGGAAGAGCCACAATGAGGAAGCAGCTCGGCAGGCGATGATAGCGGCGCACTTTTTTGCGCAGCGGCGCAATTTTGCCGGAGAGCTGCGTGCTCAGTTTGAAGCCGTCTACGCGCAGCAGCGAATCCTGCATGGAAAGGATTGCTTCACCCGTGCTGCAGCCCTTGAAAAACGGATGGCTCCAACTTCTTACCGCTGGCTGCAAGCGCAGCTTGCCTTGGAAAAAGCGAGTTGCAGCAACCTCCTGGGCAATTTCGCCGATATCCTCGGCTATCTTAATGCCAGCCGCGGGATTGGCGAACAGTTCATTTTTCCCGGAGTACTGATTCGCGAGGCGGGGTTCAGGGCTTCTATTCAAAGACTTCAGAAATCCGACGACGCCTGGGCCGAAAGCGTCCATGGCCTCGGGCTTTATTGGCGAGGCGCCTATCCGATTGATCGACTGGTCAACTCTTATTCGGTCCTGGCGAGTTATGCGGAGGACAAAAAACTCCCCTACCTTCAGGAAGCTTTGCTGCAGCAAACTATTGTCAGTCAAAGCCGCGAGAGCGATGAGAATACGGTAATTGCGGGAATTCTGCATAAAGAACTGGCAAATGTCTTATTGACGCTCAATCGGAATGCAGCCGCCGTGCAGGAAAATGCCGTCGGTGACGAGCTTCTGAAAAACCCCCCCTCTGAAATTACGGCGCAGGCATACAGGTTGTCTACAGATATTTCGCTCGCCGAGATATTGATGCGGCATGGAGAAATATCATCGGCACTGGAAATGCTTCAACCGGCAGGCGATTTGCTCTCCACTGTCCCGGACAGATTTAGCGCGTTGAATTGGCATCGGGTGATGGGAACCCTTGATCGCCAATCAGGACGCCTCGATCAGGCCGCAGCCCAATATAAAGTCGGAATTGAAATTGCTGAAGAATCACTCCGGACTATTACGGACGAATCAAGCAGACTGAAATGGGTTACCGGCGCCGATGAGAGTTATCGTGGGTGGATTCAGGTTTTACTGGAACAGAAAAAAGACCGCCAGGCTCTGCAGCTATGGGAGTGGTATAAGAGCCGCCCTCTTTCTGAGGCAGGCATTCCGGGCGCGAAGCCTGCTTTCAATCAGGATTTTTCTGCTGCGAGTCCAGGCGGGGAGTTCGAAGTTCCGCTCTCTTTCGAACAGACACCCCGCATTGTTTTTGCTACGTTTGATTCCGGTGTACAAATCTGGCTCGTTCATGGAACGGACGTCGCCACACGATGGGTTCCAGTCGACCGAAACAGCCTGCAAGGCCTTACCAGCGACCTGGCCGGACAATGCATTACACCCGGTTCCAATCTGGCTGATATTTCCAGCTTAGGTCAGAAACTTTACGCTCTTCTTTTTGAACCGGTCATGGCCGGCATTCCGCACGGCTCGAAGGTAATCATTGAACTTGACCGGATGCTTGCTGCATTGCCAGTGGCCGCACTGAAAGATTCCGCCGGCCGGTACTTCGGCGAGACCTATGCGATCATTCAGTCTCCAGGGATGGCGATAGAAAATACTCTCCGTCACTACCGGGTCTCTGGTTCCCGCACTTCTGTTCTGCTGCTGGACGCGGTTCCTCCGCGTGGCTCCGGCTACCTGCCTGGCTCGGAAGCCGAACGCGATACAATCGCTAAACTTTTTCCCGCCACCAGGGTCATGAACTCCGCTCGATTTACCCGGACGAATTTTCGCCGCGAGCTTGCGCCGAGCCAGATATTCCACTTTATCGGGCATGGTAAATCCGGTGTGTCATTGCTGATATCGGAAACTGAATCGCTTCAGGCACAGGACTTTTCCCCGCAACTTCTGAAACATTCCGAACTAGCGGTATTAGCCGCATGTTCAAGCGGCGCGAAGGGGGAGGATGCGCCCTGGCAAACCAGCAAGCTGGTACAAGCCTTTCTTTCAGCTGGCGTCCCTAACATTGTAGCCAGTTCCTGGAATGTGGATTCGCAGAGCACAGCCACGCTCATGCAGAATTTCTACCACCATCTTGAAGCGGGAGAAACGCCTGATCTGGCCCTGCTGCATGCCCAAGAATTGGTTCTCTCCTTACATCCCCACCCTTATTACTGGGCTGGTTTTAGCGTGGTTGGACGAAATAATTGATTACCAGGCATAAAACATAGCCGTTCCATTTAGGGAAGAACGACGGCATTTCGTTTTATCCTTAGGAGACGAACTCATGAATCGACGCAATTTGCTAAAAGGCATGCTGGCCTTGCCCGTTGTCGGCGCGTTGAGCAGTTGCTATAGAGATCACGAAGCTAACCATGACGGCGACAATCCCCAACAAAGATTTACAACGCTCAGAATTATTTTGGCGGGTGGATTCGCCGTTGTGTTGCAGAAAAACAACTCATATCGGGTCCGAGCTTTTATACCTGTGGACCCTCACAGTATGCATCAGTTTTATTTTCAGGACCGGAAAGACGGACGGTCTCAGGAGAAAAGCTATTATGTTGAACTCCTTCAGGACGGCCTTGAAATTTCAAGGAGGCGGCCACACATCGCCAAAGGGTTTCGAGACTTCAATCGAGAAACGGATCTCTGGTGCCAGGAGAACAGTTTTGTTGTGATCGATCTTCCGGCCCCCGACCGAATCCGGTTTACGCCGCCTCGGCTCAACGTCACGTTCGCCAATCCGCAGCCGGGAGGTAAAACGACCGGCCTGATGCCCACCAACCACATTCTGGAGTATAAGGTCACTCGACCTGACCGGGTAAGGCTATTGTGCCAGGAGTTCAACGATGAGTGCGCGCCAATTATTGAAAACGGAGTGGCGCAATTTTACTTTGGCGTGGGACTGCCGCCAGGCGGCGACCCCGACAACAAACACGCGGTTGATTTTTTTAATTTCCTGATCGCCCACTCTTTTCCGCATCTGTTGCCAGAATTAAAGCTGGCCAGAATCGGAGCGCCTGAGTTACCGGGGCAAAACGATGCGGATCAGGACCGGGATGAAAGTCCCACCCCTGTTCGTCCGAGGTCTACGAATATGACGACTGTTCCTCAGTTGAACACGGTGGCATTCCGACGCACTCTGCCGATGCCTTATCTGCGCGAATCTGCCTACACGGTCGATTGCCGGGTGGGCGGCGTGATTGTAACTACCCCCTAAGCGTACAAGAAGGCGGGCCATGAGTAAGTGGTGAAAAGTTGGGGCGAAACTCGCCCCCTTTTTCCGCATTTCAGGCGACATATTTATGTTGCTTCCCAGTGCGGCTGGAAGGATGTCATCGTCAGTCCACAAGCCTTGCTGAGTTGTTTTGAACTTGTATAAAAAATGTCATGCTCTCTGCGGGAAGCTGCGCCGCTTTCCGTTTGTTTTGGATAAGGGGCTTACAGCTAACACCCCTTGACACGTATTTAGAGATCTCCATAGCCAAACAGCTTGGAGTCTATGTTGGAAAGGATATCTAAGACAATGGAATACCTCAGATTCAAACACCGAGTACATGTAATGGAACAGTCCATTCAACGCGCCATCCTGTTTTCTGCGCTCCTGGTGCTGAGCGCCACCAGCGCCTTTCCCTGGCAAAAAGACGCTAATATACCTCGAACAATAGAGCGAATTCATGTCGGCCCGGAAGGAAGAATCGATTTTCCCGCTAATCTGGTTCCTCGCGTCAATACCGCTTTGCCACTCTTAAAGCTGACACCGCAAAAAGCCCCCGTGAACTTCATGCGGGAAATGCTCGGCAAATTGGGAGTCAAATCAGAAAGCATTCAACCGCTGGCCCGTCTTTCACAAACTGCACCCGAAACGCCCAAATCGCTGCAGGGGGTCATGGAAGAAAACCGGCTGCGAGCATATTGGAACGAACAGTCCGGAGATGCCGAAATTTTTCCGGCACTAAGCGGTGAAAAGGCGGAAAAATTCTCCGAACAGAATCTACAGCTAAAGCGCGCAACCAGTATTGCTGCAGCTATCTTTGCGCGGCCCGATATTATTAAAAAGGACGCAACACAGATTTCTATTGGAGAGCCGCATCCTCTTTTGGGGACCACAGCGGAGCATACCGCCGACCGCGAGGCAACCTCGTCTGAACGTCTGCTCTACCTGACGTATGTGCCCGTATGGCGTAAGGTGAACGGCTATCAGGTATATGGACCGGGTTCACGGGGACTTGTGGCAGTAGGCAATGACGGCTCAATTCAGGGGTTTCTTCGACGCTGGAAAAGTGCGGATTTCGCTGGCCAAAACAGAGAAGTCCGGTCGCCGCAACAAGTGCGGAGCGATATTCTTAAACAATTAGCGCCTTTGGCGCGCGAAGCCGACGTTTCCGTACTGTCGGTTGAAATCGCTTATTATGACGACGATAAAAGTTTCATTTGGCCGACGTATCGGGTTACCGCGAAGGTGCACGATCTGCCGCAACCTACGAGTGGCGTGGAACCCGGCAAGAATGCCGTCAATGATAACTTCATTGTTCGATACCTTCCCATTGGGTCGCAGTCACCCGTGGCATTCCTGAAACCGCTTGCCGCGGCCGATCCCTTGCCGCAAATGCCTCGTAACGATGCCGGGCCACAAGCCCTTACAATTCCGCCGGGAGATCCGACCATAGGACGCTATGTTGTGCGCAATGACGACCCAAATTGGGTGGCCAACGCCAACGAGTTCTGGGGCGGTCTTACATCTTTCTCTGGAGGCTCGCTGTTTACGGACGCCCAATACTTCTGGGCCGAGCCATGGGAGTTTACGAGCAATGAAGGTTCATTCGTAAACAGCGTTCAGGTCGCAGAGAATGAAGTCCATGGAAACTGGTGGTACTTTACCACCTATAAGAACTACGGAGATGGAGTTAGCCTTACATCCATCCCTGCCACCGGTGGCTATGGTTCATCCAATCATGGAAACCTGGACTATTGGATTCTGCATTCATGCGAAGTGGTCCCTTCAGCCATGGACGCTCCATGCAGTTCCGATTCCCGCCCATGGTGGACCCCATGGTTCAATATTTTTCAGGGACTTCACTCGGTTTTGGGTTATCGAACTATTATGTATATCGATGACGATGTAACGGGACCGTTTGCTACAAACCTGCGGCTTGGGGCGCCGGTGGTATCCGCCTGGTTCAATTCCACACTGAGCGCACCCGACTATGCGTCTCATCCAACGTATACTGCTCATTGCGGCACGGCGCTGCCCATGGGCAAACCCTCTACAATTAGTTCCTGCGGACATCAGAATGATTCGGTGTTTAACACTGCTCCGCTGCCCGCGGCGAATTGTCTCATCAACTTCTGGCAGCCATGAGTTTACTGCTAAAAAGCCTGCCTCCTTGGTTACGGGAGGCAGGCTTTCTAACGCCATCTCATGTGGCGGAAACAGTGCAGCCCATCACGGCCAGCTTCGTATACGCGCGATCCCCCGCTTCTTGAATGCGCTCCGCCTGCTGATCCTCCGCACTTAATCCCTGAATTACTCATTGTTTTGTACTCTTATTATTTTTAAGCTTCCACCTCGGTTTGTTAGTAAAAAAGTTTCTGCATAGTTAGGAAAGAGCACTTACGTGACGTTCTTTGTGATGAGTCCAATGTTGGATGATTGGGCTATCTCAGAAAGGACAAAAACATGGCTGAACAATCTACTTTACGAGGCGACATACATTTCAAAGTCGCTGAAAATGTAACTCTTGAACATCTTCACGGCATTGTGAGCAGGGTGGCCGGACTTAGCGGGTGCCAAACGTGTGGGATATTGGGCATCGATCTTAGATTTAGCAGTGCCCCGGTCGAATCGGTGAAGATTACAGATGTGTCGGGTGCAAAGTCGATTTAGGCTTAACCAGTAGAAAGGAAGATTGTATGGCCGGCGTCGACCCAAAATCTGTTTCCAAATTACGGCCGTTGCTGGCCACTACCTACGAGGGCGATGACATTGCTCTTCTTGAGCGTGTCATCCCCCTGATTGACAGTATTGAAATATCACCCGATGCGATTGCGCGCTCAGACGCAAGAAGCGCGCGTCTGCGCCCGGAAGTTCTGCACGAATATGCGGCAGCGGCCAATCGCGTTAAATATATCGCCCATGGCATTGGCCTTTCCATTGGATCGTTCGATCACTGGCAAGAAAGTTATCTCCACTTGCTTGACGAATTGTTTGAATACTTTGATCTGGAGTGGCACAGTGAGCACCTCGCTTGCACAGTTGTAGATGGTGAGAATGTCGGGACGATGTTTGCGCTTCCCCGTACCGAAGAGGTGCTTGATCTTATCTGCGAGCGCGTACGCCTTATTCAGGAGCGTTACCGTGTACCATTTCTTCTCGAACATGTCATTCACCTGCTACCCGATGCCCCTGCGGAGTTCACGCCTGCAGGCTTCCTAAATGCCATCACGTCACGTACCGGATGCGGTCTGGTTCTGGATGCCTATAACCTTGAGTGTGACGCGTTCAACCAGGGCCTGGATATCAGGGCGTTTCTCAATGAACTTGACATGGCTCCCGTGTGGGAACTGCATCTCGCGGGCGGCGTGCAACACAACGGCTTCCAGCTTGATATTCACTCCGGCACGACGCAGGGCGCGACCCTTGATCTGGCTCAGAAAATCATCAGGCGTGCTCCCAATTTACGTGCAGTCACGTTCGAATTCCTGAAGGAAGCCGTCGGATTGCTGGGGCACGACAGTATTTGTGCTGAGCTCAAGCGGATCAGGAAAGTGCTCCAATGACGCGGCTCGAACGTTACCAGCGCGGCCTGTTGGATCTTGTGAAGAGTCGTGGTGTTGCTCCGGAGGATCCGTATCTTCGCCGTGTGGCTGAGTCCCGCGAACTGGTAGTTGTCCGCGAGATTGCAATCTGGTGGCGAGTGTTCCAGATCGAAGCTCAATGTCGCTTCACCTCACGCCTGTTGAGGCATCTCGGCTGCTTCCACGAGGTGGTCACGTCATATTTCAACAGCAACATCACCTCACCTTTCGTAGAAGAGCTGAGCCGTGATTTTCTCAGCTCGCTGCGCATGCACGATGTGCAACTGATTGGCGTTGTTTCACAAATCGACTACGCACTTTTGGAGGTATGCGCTGGCAGCGCTCAAGAATTCGAAATCCTGTGGGACCGAAACCCGGATTTAGTCTTCCATGCTCTTGATAACGGTAGCGAAATCCCAGATCCTGAGATCGGATACGTTTATCGCATGAGCATTGCTCGAAAATTACCAGGCAATATTGCGTGCACCCAAGTGGCCGCCGTAATCCGTTGAGGAGCCTAGTAACGGTAGAAATGAATAATTAATGGGGAGGCAGTACAAAGAGGGATAGAATGGTTGTGCTCTGGAAGTATCCTGCAACCCGGCAATGGCCCGAGCCTATTCTAACGATTTGCGTCGTAAGACTATGCAGACCTATACGCAGCCGAGTCAGCCCAGAAGCTGGCCGACCGGTTTGGGGTGAGCCGCAGCTACGTACATTGTATCCATCAGTAACAAGATCTCGCGCACACCGGCAACTTCAAAGATACTTCTAGACCTTTGAACGAATAGGCAGGCTGCGTTACTAACCAATCAGGAGATTCTCAAACGCTGCGACCGTCCGGAGACTTTCTTCTATCTGGATCCGCCCTATTGGGAAAAGCAGCTCTATAAATTCAACTTCACGGAAGACGATTTCATGCCCGCAGCACTAAAACCGGCAATCGCCGTCTGGCGGAACATGGTCGGGGTACTGACCCTCGGAATGACCCTCTGGGGAATTCTGCGTGGACGCCAGGCAGGCTTTGGCGCTGATCTCGCGGAAAGCCTTCTCGGACAATTTTTGCGTGATCACTCATTCCTCTCATCATCCTTTTATGTGCTGATTACCCTGGCTGTGCCGGTGATCGCAGCCACTGCCACGCAGTACAGCCATTCAGCTCTTGAGCAATGGTGGAGATGGCGCAGAATATCTTCCCAGACCTGGGCGCGAGCGCAGGCGGTGCCGCCAGCGACGAGGCGAAGCTCCTCATCAGCATGTAAGCGGCGGCAGTCAGCAACACGCGCAGGTGGTTGGCTCAGAACTCGTGGCAACTGGTGCGACCGAGTTCGATGGTGGAGTTCTTTTATTCTCGACTTCGCCGCGCTGGCAGCAGACCTGTTCGTAAATCCACGGCGGGACTCTGCTTCATGTTGGCACGGTCTCGGCTTTGATGATGACTCGGCGTTCTCGCGGCCAGCTTCCAGCGGCATATTGGTTCTCGTCGTAGATGTGCTTGGTCTTGCTGCTTTGCCGCGAGAGTCCGCGGGCGCCTCATCGCCGCTATGGCTTTGCGCTTTAACACCGCGTTTTTGGTCATCGCCACGAGGTACTCCAAGGTCGTGCAGACACCCGGCCAGGCCATTGGTCAGTTCATACCGCCGATCTGCCGCCTTCAGCAGAAAAGCGCCACCATCGGAACTGCCTGGCGCTGGTCAAAACAAGCCACCAGCGGCCGGAGAAAGTATTGGGGAACAGCAGACACTGTGTTGTGCCATCGTCGACACGCGGAAGCCTTTCTTGTTGCTCCGAACACTAATTCGACACCATATTTGTAACAGAAGAACGATTCCGCACCCTCGCCTTTACGAATGATCCGGACTAATTTAGTAGCCGGTTGACATGGTGAGTTCTTCAAAGACTGCTCCGTCTCCGTTACTGCTCATATTGAAATGGAAAAATAAAAGAACAAGCCGCCAGGTTTCCGGCAACCAGATAGCAGCCGTTCATCGCCCTTGGGGCACGTACTTCAATACCAGCTTTACAATGGTAGGGCTTTGTGTACCAGCGCCTGGACTGTAAAACAATGTTTGGGGAAGGGGTGCGGTTGCCGGTAAAGCCGTAGTCGGGGTACGTCCAGCATTCTTCTCCTCTTTGGACCAGGCCGAATCCAAATGGGCTGTCATTTCCGCCATCCCCGTGCTTATATGCGAGTTTCGCTCCAATTGTGCATATTGCTCTAAAGATAGTCTTTGCCAATTGGACATGGCAAAGATATCCTTCAAAGGTCTGGGAGCAATCAGGATAGTTAGCTGCTCTCCAATGTGATCGGGCCTGCTCGTGCGGATTTGAAAATAAGGTGGATCATCATCCTGCGCTGGAATTTCCACAATCTGTCCGGGAAGAAGATGGTTTTCCCCTGCGCGAATTGTAGATACGGGGAAGATCAAATACGGCTCTCCCAGTTTCCCATTACTGTATTTCTCCTGGTCCACCACGTAGAGGTATCCTTCGTGGGCGGTCTCCACGGTAATGCGAACCCTGTCGTCTTTCCGGAACAGCGTTCGCGCAGAGACTCTCCGCGGCTCGAACTCGATTAGTTTCGAACTTTTATGCACCAGGAGCCTTTCCCCCGCGTCTCCATTTTTATGTTCTCGGAGACGCCACATGGTAATACCCACTACGGTGTCAGGATCAGCATTTTGAAAAGGAACGTTCGGCGTCAGAATGGTATAGTGCGGCTTGCGGGAAGATCCGTATTTTTTCGGCGCTTTCGGTTGAGAAGTTAGAAAAGCCGTATCCCTACCTTCCAAGCCGCATAAGGTAGATTCCGGCGGCCCGGCTGGAATGAAGCAAGACTCCGCAAGACCCGGAGTTGGGTCAGTGCCAAAAACAGTAGTGTTGCAGGCCGTTCCAGTTGTCCCATCGGAAAGCTTGTAAGATTCTGAAAAGTGAAAGCCCCGCCATTCCTGCCGAAGGCAACATTGGTGGTTCCTGTGAAATTACAGTTGCCGCCCTCTTGGCCGCAAAAAGTATATCCCAGAGGCGGCGCTGGTATAAAGCAAGCCTTTGTACTACCGACAGCAGGATCGCCACCAAAGATACTTACAGTACATGGCGTCCCATTGGTAATAGTCTTGAAGAGCCAGTTTGGGGCTACGCCAAAAAAGACGGCAGCAGTTCCGGTAAAGTTGCACATACCATTTTCACTGCTGCAAACGGAGCAGCACAGCCTGGGGCAGAAAGGCATTAGTCTTTTTTAATTAAACATATGGATATTTAGGAAACAAAAAGTTTGTCAAAAGATTATTTTTTATTTTGCTCTTTAATACGAAATGTCTATTATTGCCGGATAAGTTCCAATAGTTTAGAAAGGGTCAATATTTTCAAAGCAGGCTGTTTGCCTGCTTGCCAGAACCTTTGCGTTGTATCTGCGATCTGTTTTAGGACATCTGCAAAAAGAAGCTTTTAAATTGTTTTGATCAAACATTCAATAATTTACAGGAGAAAAAAGAAATGCTTATTTCGGGAAAGATGTGGATTCTGGCGGCATTACTATTGTTGGCAGTGAATGGAGAAAATCACTACTGTCCGGTTAAAAGTCGAAGAGAATCAACTGGTTGGCGCTTTCGGCAAAATTGGCGTCCGGGTCGATAGTCTGAAGGGCGCATAAAATGGGCGTTTTCTCAAAAAGCGTGATGCTGAGAATCTGTAGA
>WNFP01000463.1_pt1 | contig 30850 bp, 25 predicted proteins | sample 5400201 | NCBI WGS metagenome assembly WNFP01 (sample SAMN13153355, study PRJNA577476) | soil metagenome | isolation source: 115 cm saprolite under Madrone tree | place: USA:California | collected 2016-06-14 | reverse complement strand
GGCAAAGGCATCGATCCCACCACGCTATCCGGTTTATCGGCTAGCCTAGTCAGCGACCTCAAAAAATACATCTACACCGACATCAACGGCAAATCCCGCCCTCAAGGCGGTGGCGTCGACCTCGGCGCTTACCAACACTAGCCCTCAGGTCCGGACGCCTTCTGGCGTCCGGGACAACAACCCCAAGCTAAGCAGGCGGTGCCAGGCTAAAGGCCTGGCACCGCCTGCTTCTCATTTCGGCCCCACGAGGGACTTAGCGTGTGAAGCCAGCCACGATCTGCAGGACTCCGCCAGCTCTTCGAGCATTGCTGGCTGAGCAAGCCCGTTTGTTAAGGATGCGGAATTCCCAGAGTCAGTCCTGCGCTGGTGGCGTACCGCTGCTCACGACTTGTGCGCGTGTGGCACGGGAATTCCATGCCTGCCTGCTCCTCTCGTAGCGGAATCATTCGTCATCTTCTGGCGCAGCCAGTACAACTTCGGGGTTTCTGAGGTCTTGGATCACCTCGAAATTCGCACGGAAATTCTCTTGCGGGAGTGGCTTTATCAGTATCCCTTTCATCACACCTTCCGCCAGAAGAACCCAGTTGAACACTGAAACAAGGGCCCCACGTAGACTCCTCTTCCGGAAGGCAAGATATGCGATAAGCAAACAGAGACCAAACAGCCACAAACTGAACCATGTAAAGTCACGCACAACAAGCGACCGGAGAAGTGTCCCAACACCCACAGCCATCCAGAAACAAGCCGCCGTGCCCCACCAGCGCTCCCTTAGCCACCGCCAAAGCAGCGCACTGCCCAGGTGGTAACGAGCGCCTTGGCCAATTCCAAGAAGAAAATTCCGCCGGCGCCGACTCAGAACAGTGGACATCGCAACTGGTGCGTCGTTGTAGTGACGTACAATGGGATAGTCGAGTTCGAGAATACGATACCCTGCGTGGCGAATGCGGAGACCTAGCTCAGGCTCCTCATCGGAATTGAGGTAAGGATTGAATGTCCCGACCTCTTCGAGAACGGTGCGCCGGTACATTGCCGCGCCACCGCCGCCGTAAGAGCCCCATAACACCTCTCTTGGCGCACGCATCTGCATTTCCCGAAGCAAGGGCGCAGGCTCCTTGATTGCAGCCGTAGGAAGATTAATCACGTGGCCGGTCACGGCACCAGCCTTGGACGTTTCCCGAATAACGCGAAGGGCATGCGAAAGCCAACCTTCGACTAACTCCGTATCTCCATCCAAAAAAAGAACGTATTCGCCCTGCGCCTGTTTGTAGCCAACGTACCGCCCGATGGCAGGAGAGAGCGGCTGCCCCGGCTGCAAGCGAAGAGTCCGAATCGGATACGCGCCGGCCAGCTCAACAGTTTCGTCTGTTGATGCTGAGTCAACCAATATGATTTCCTTGGACGGAACGGATACAGTCTCTCGGATGACTGAGTCCATCAGGCGGACGATACTCCAGGCCTGATTCCTGCTGATCAGCACGACTGACAATTCAGTCATGAGCCTACGTCTTCCTGCGTGCCGGAAGGAGCTCCGGACCATAGGGAGAAAAACCTGGCCCTGAATTCGCGAAAGCCACCGCAGGCCAAAATAGCCAGAGCAAACAACGCGGCAACGTAGATTAACGTTGCGGAGATTCCCGCCAGAATGCCAGGTTGGGCCGGGGCTAGAAGGAGATAGGTGCCCATGCAACTCGCGGCCAGGAGGGGTTTCCACGCAATTTTGGCGAGCGATATTCCAGAAAGCTGCCGAAACACAAGAATGTAGTGCTGAATGCAGCCGGCCATTCTGGTGAGCAGCAGGGTAAGCGCGGCTCCTCGCAGACCGAACCTCCCAATCAAAAACGGCCCGGCCACCAGATTCAGGAGAAGCTCCACGAGAACAATTCTCAAGGTGATCTTCTCACGGTGAGTCGCCACTAGCACTTGCCCGAGCACGAACGTAAATACCTGCAAGATCAGCACCCAGGCGACAATCCGAAGCGCTGGGGACGCCTGTAGGAACGCCGGATTTTTGTAGAGAATCGAAAGCCCCCATTGACCAAGGAAAACAATCCCGACCACTGTGGGCAGAGCCAGCATCAAAAGCCCTTCGCTGGCTTGTTCCGCGATACGCCTCAAGGCTTGAAGTCCCGGTTCTACTCTCCTGCACATCACGGGGAATATACTTTGCGCAATGCTCTGGTAGACGAGCACAAGCGGCACCATCAACTGTGTCGCCGCACTGTACAGGCCAACTTCTCTTTCTGTTGCCAGCTTGGAAAGAAAAATCACGTTCAGACTGTTCTCAATGGCCAGCGCGCCGTCAATACCCATAAATATGCTGCCCGCACGGATCATGGCCACTAAGAACGGAATGTCAATCCGAGCCCGCTGAGCCGGAAATCGGCGGAGGACCAGCCAAATTTCAATGCCAGCAACGGCGAAAAATGAAGTGACCAAAACCAAAATTACCGTGTATAACCCCCGATTCCACGACAGCAGCAGGTACGCGCCAGCCATTTTCGCGAGATTCAACGGCACATTGACGTAAGAGATGTAATGCATCCGTTCCCAGGCTTGAAAGATGCCTTCGCAGACGGCCGAAATCGCGTAGGGAAAAAGACCCAGCGAAAGGAGCAAGATGATCAAATTCGTGCTCGATGCATAATGTGCCAAGCGAAGGAAAGTGAAGAGCGCACCCAGGGAAAGCAACGACGCGAGGGATACAATCATGCAGCCATTAACAAAATACATTCTCGTTTGGGACCGGTCTTTGGCCACCTGCCGAACTATAAGTGTTTTCCCGCCGGCGACAGCGAATACCTGAAAGGTATAAAAGAGTGAAAGCGCCAACGAGAGTTGGCCAAACTCAAATGTCCCGAGGCGGCGGGCGACCAAGGCGTACACCACAAAGCTCGTCGCCCGGTTCATCACGTCGCTCGTGAGAATCGAGAGTGCGTTCCCGCCGATTTTCCGTAGACTTATGCTCATCCGTGGGCTTCAGAGTGGCCCGGGATAGGGTCCTTTTGCATTTTGTTTCCAACGGCAGGCTACCTGGCCCTTGCAACCCGGGCAATCAGGTACCCACCGGAGATACTGGCCGGCAAAAACCTGCTCTCAGGTCAACTCCAGGCTGGATTCGAGGATTTACCTTATTGCCAATCTATCTTTCCTTCGTCGAAAATAGTTGGGAACTCTGGTTGAGAGCGAGGAGTTTCCGTGACTTTTCGAGCCCTCGCCTAAACCGGGAGCCTCAGGCGAGGTTCCGAATCCCAAAGCGTGAATGGAACTTCTCGTGCATTGGAGTCTTACAAGCAGGGAACAGCCGTTCCCCAACCGCCACAGCCGAACCGCTCTCTTCTTGACGTCGCTTGGCATCGCCGTCTTTCTCTTATCGTTGATTTATATCGTTAAATACGTTTATGCCGCCAAGTTTGCGAACCGCGAATCTTGTTCCAACAATTGCACCGTGTATGCTTCGCCTTCCGGGAATGACCAGAACTCCGGAAACGATCCTTCCTCTCCCAAAACATTTCTGGGCGCAGCCGCAGCCAGCCGGTCTGGCTCCATCATCTGCCTCCTTGCGGGCACCTACTCGTTGAGTTCCGCTTTCAGCCCTCCCGCCAGCGGCAAACCCTCCGCTTGGATCGTCTACAAGAGCTGCGACGACGGCCCTGTTAACTTTGTCTGGACCGGCACCGCGGATGCTTCACCCATGTTCAAATTAGGCGACGGAAAGTTCCCTTCCGGTCCCGCTTATCTCGAGTTCCGAGGGCTCAATCTGGACGGCCGGGGCAATGCCGCTGACGGATTCTTCTGCCGTGGCGGCCATCATCTTCGTTTCATCTCCAACTCCATCACAAATACTGGCGGCTCCGGGATCGGCTCTATCTATTGCGACTACCTGACCGCCGACCGCAACGTCATTTACCACAACGGCCGCGTGCCGCCGTCAACGAAAGTGCCGCAGTGGTATAGCTGGACCAGCGGCATCTCTTTCAACTCCAACCAGTGGTTCGACACTTATTCTGGCTTTCACAACATCATCTCCAACAACATCGTGACCGGTGAAGTGGACCAGAGTTCCGAACACAGCGATGGCAATGGCATCATCTTGGATCTCAGCAATCGCACCGATGACTACAGCTCGGCGAACACTCCACCCGCGCTCGTCATCAACAATGTCGTCTATGCCAATGGTGGTCGCTGCATCGAGGCCTTCACGGTCACCAATTTTTGGATCGTCAACAACACCTGCTACAAAAATGTCATGGACCTGCCAAAGGATACGGCGGCCTCCATCAGCGTCATCAATTCTCATGACGGTTATGTAATCAACGATCTCGTGGTTGCCTGGCGCAATTCCGACCCGTGCTACGCCAAGGAACAGACCACGCAAAATATTAGCTTTTTTTCAGACTTGTGTTCCCAAAGTTCCAACGCCTCGGGATCCTCTGATCCCTCCCGGTTCATCATGGGCGATCCACTCTTCGTCGCCTTGCCGGATATTCCGCCCGCACTCGAGAAGCAGAGTGCAGTTGTGCCGCAGCCCCGACTTCTTGGGAACAGGCTCACGCTGCTACCCGACAGCCCGGCATTGGGCAAGGGGGTGGACCCCAGCACTCTCCCCGGATTGCCTGGCAAGGTCGTTGGAGACCTGAAAAAGTACATTTATACGGATTTCAACGGAAAACCTCGCCCGCAAGGTGGCCCATGCGATCTAGGCGCGTACCAATCTAGTCCGATCCACCCGAGATCCATAGACAGTGGAAAGGTAGAAAACTAGCTCGCTCTTTTTCCCTGGCATCCTCCCATCCCCCGCCGCTTGTGCTACCCAGACAAGAGACACCTCAGGGCCAAGCTTGACGGCACCTCTGATTACATACCACTCGCTGGGGGGATTGTCGGACGAGCAGTTCTCTGCCTCGACGGGATTTCGGGGCGTTGCGCAAGAGGCAGAGCGGGGTCGAGGTGTCACAGACGCATAGAAGCCAGCCAGGACAATGAGTTGCCAAGGGAGATAGGATTGAGCAAATGAGCGTGGGTCGATTTGTACTGTTTGAGCGCAGTGTTCGGGCACAGCACTCAGGGCTGCCGTTCGACTGTTTTCCTGAAAATGCGGAGCGCTAACAGACCGACGGACACTTATTGCTGTACATTCCCGTCCTTGGACGGTCTCAAGTAAATAGTCTGTAAAAGTCCTCTCCTGCCCTCTCTGTGATTGTGTCGGGCACCAAATGGTTGGTGAACGTGTTGGTTAGCTTGCCGAGGAGTTCTCTCAGATCCTTTTCCGCCGGACTCGGCGGGCCGTCGGGCGGGTGGCGAAGAAATGAAATTGTCTTTTCTTCCGTGCCGAACTTGCGCTTGTAGCGGATCAATCCTTCCTGGTCGATGTCACTGAGCCCAAAATCCAAGTACGTGAAGCCCCGCTCCTTCGCGTGTCGGACTCCCTCCCAGATCAGCAAGTCGTTGGGCCGATATGGAAGATCGCCGGGGAGTGAGGCGTTGAATTTATAGTAGAGGGTGTCTTTCCAATCCAGGAACAAATCGCCGGCCACAATCTTGTCTTCATGGATTGCCAGAAGCAGAAATCCATGCTGCACATCCACAAAGCGCCGCCAGATATTCTGAAAGAAACTATACGGTTGCGCGAGAAGCCCATACTTATATTTCCGTACTTTCAGGTGCATCTCGAAGAAAGTGCGCAGGTCTTGCTCCGATCGGGACACACGAACGGTAAGGCCCGCACGTTCGGACTTGCGGATAGCGCGGTGCGTCGAATCGTGCATCGCATTCCAGAGCGCATCCAGTTCCGGCCGCAAGTCCAGGCGGTGCCATTTTGCTTGCTTCGCAAGGGCGAATCGCTCGTCGGCGAGCGGAACATTGTTGTGCAAGCAACGCAAACTGATGGGACGCTGTTCGGGCAACAAGCGATCAATCAGGAGGCACCAAGAGTTCAAGTCCTCAGCCAGCGGATCGCAGTAGTCCGAAAAGGGAATGGCTACGATGCGTTCGCCCAATATGTCCGATATGCGGCAAAAAGGAAGACCGGCCTTGGGCTCTCCACGCTCGTCCAGTACCACATAGGCCTGGGGTTCCCAGCCATAAGTGTCGGACAACACTTGGATCCAGCTGGGAGAGTGAAAAACGCTGCTGGAAACTTTGTTGACTAACCTGCACCACAACGGATCATTCCGAGGGTCCACGGAGATAACATTCAAGAGTTTCTACCTCCGACAATTTGACTCCTCCCGTCGCGGAGAACAGTCTGGCAATAAGCCGGCAGCCGCGTTTTTCGGGCAGATCTCATCATCAATCTCCCGATTTGTAGTTACGCGTTTGCGCAAAGGACGAAGTTTGCGGCTGGACTGCGATCGTCGCATCGTGCGAAAGCTGGCGTTTGGAGTGCGCTGCCAGAGGAAGGACTAGCCCGTAAGCGTGGAGAAGATTGGGAATGGAATACTCCCAGGCTAGTTGGGTTTTTATGCGATGCCGGCCAAACACGCCGAGAGCAACCCGGCGCCGCGGGTCGTCCACAAGCTCCGCCATGGCGCGGGCAAATGCGCGCTCGTCATTTGGGGGCACATAGACTGCCGCCTGCTGCGCCGTGAATCGGTGCTCCGGCAAATCAAAAGCGACGACCGGCTTCCCCAGCGACATGTACTCCATGATCTTGAACACGGTCGAGCGATCACCGTACGGACTCGACGGCGCCGGATCCACGCAGATATCCGCAGCCGAGAGATAGCAGCGAAGCTGTTCGCCAAAGACAAATCCGGTGAATTGCACGTAATCGTCAAGCCTGAGCTGGCGGGCCTCGGCCTTTAAACTTTCCCACGCGTCTCCGCCACCGATGAGAATGCAATGAAAATCAGTCCGGCCGAGATCATGAATCAGATGATGGAGAGCCCGCAGGAGATAGTCCACGCCGTCTTGAAAGCCCATCACACCTACATAGCCGATGATCGCCTTTCCCATCTCTCGTAATCCGTGGTCGGGCTCGATGCCGGCCCCAAGACGATTGAGCTCAATCCCATTGCGAACGATGGTGATACGAGATTCCGGAACGCTGCAGCGCTCTCTGGCAATCGTCTTGTAAGATTCGTTGGTTACGATGACGTGATCGGCGAAGTAGCAACTTAGTTTCTCCAGCCAGACGAGCGCGCGGTAGACCAATAGATTTCCGCCGCCGGAGAACCTGGCCTGATACATCTCCGGTGAAAGATCGTGATGGTCATATACAAAACGTTTTCCGAAAAGCTTGTAAAAGACTGCGATGAAAACAAATGTGTCCGGCGGATTATGTGCATGGACGATATCGAAGCCTTCGGCAAAGAAGACGCGCACCGAGAGAAGAAAACTGAAAAACATGGACCAACCGTACTCCCAAACGTAGGCGAGAAGACCATTGGCATCCGGTGGCGCCGGATACCGGTAAACGCTCACTCCATCCACTGTTTCGCGGAACGGCTGTCCCTTGTCGACCGGACAGATAACGGACACGTGATATCCGGCTGCACACAGCGCGTTGGCTTCCCTGCGAACTCGCAGGTCTTCGGGGTAAGGGCGATTCTCCAGGAGCATTAGTATCCGATTACCGGCAGACTTCTTCATTGTCGATCCTTAGTCAGGTCATCCTGCCGCCAGCGCATTGCTGGAGGGTTGCATTAATCGGTGCTGGCCGCAGCTGCTGCGTGAACGCCCACGCTCTCGACTTCTTGCCGGAAAAAAACGGCGACGCGGTCGATGATCTCGTTTAGCGGAGTACGGGGACGGAAGCCGGTCAGCGCCTCGAGTTTATCCACAGAAGGCACGCGGCGCATCATGTCTTCGAAACCCGGCTCGTAAGCCCGGTCATAAGGGATGTAGTCGATAGCAGAGGAGCTGTGGGTGCGCTCCTTGACGCGATGAGCTAGTCCCTCGATCGTGATTTCCTCGGTGTTGCCGACGTTGACGACCTCCCCAACGGCGCGTCCTGTGTCCATAAGGCGGATGAGGCCTTCCACCGTGTCGCGCACATCACAAAAGCATCGGGATTGTTTGCCGGTCCCGTAGATGCCAATACTGGAATTGTCCAAAGCGGATTTGACAAAGTTGGGAACCACCATGCCGTAGCGGCCGGTCTGGCGGGGTCCAACAGTATTGAACAAGCGGACTACGATGACCGGAAGTTTCTTCTCCTTCCAATAGGAAAGCGCGAGAAATTCGTCAAGCGCTTTGGAAGCAGCGTAACTCCAGCGGCCTTTGGTGGTGGGGCCAAGGACGAGGTCGGCGTCTTCGTGGAAAGGAACATTGGCATTCTTCCCGTAAACCTCGGAAGTAGAAGCTGTCAGAACAAGTTTTTTCTTCTTGCAGGCAGCCTCGAGGATTAACTGCGTGCCGTTCACATTGGTTTCGATGGTCCTTACGGGGCTTTCCACGATGAGCTTGACACCGACGGCGGCAGCAAGGTGCACGACGACATCGGCATCATCAACGAGTTCAGCGAGCAACTGGCGATTTTCGATGTTATCCAGATGATATTGCAGACCAGCGGAAGACTTGAGATGGCGGATATTTTCGACGCTGCCCGTCGAAAGGTTGTCGAGCACAACGACGCGGTCGCCGCGATCGAGAAGTCGCTCCGTGAGGTGTGAACCAATAAAACCGGCGCCGCCGGTAATCAGATAGCGCATACAGTCTCCTTAGAGAATTTAGGAATGACAGCACATGCCGCATATGGCTTACTTCGCGGCACTTCAAAGATTGGCCGGTGCCCGGTCCAGAGAATGTGCGCTACGCACTCTCAGCACTTGTTCGTAGACCGAGATGATTTTCTGAGCGATGCTGGGTCCTGCCAGATGCTGTACTTGTTCGCGCGCCTGGGTTCGTCGGCGATGAGACAAGACTTCAGAGAGCCGCTTAACGAAGTCCTCGACTTCGGGCTTGCAAACGTGGCATCCCCTGGTATTTCCGACGATTTCGCGTACATCGCCCACATCGGTCGCGACGATCGGAATATTGCATGCCATGGCCTGCTTGACGATGTTGGGAGAGCCTTCCTGATAAGAAGGAAACACCAGGGCGTCGCAGGCGTTCATGAAGAGCGCCAGTCGATCTTGCGTCTCTTTGTGAACGACAAGCAGCTCTACCGAGGAATCTCGCTTCTTCATTTCATCCGCCACGGCCTTTGCCAAAGGGAAGCGTTTCACCGCTATTTGCGGGTTGGCTGCGAATAGCAAGTACTTTTTGTCCGGATCCAACCGCAACGCCGCTCTGGCCTCATCCCTGTTGGTAAGGCGAAAGGTCTCCATGTCGATTGCGTAGGGGATAACAAAGGTGCTTGCTTTGTGATCGAGAACGCTGGCCATTTCTGCGCTTTGAACGATGGAGGCGTCCACGCCACGCGCCAGTAGCCGGCCTGCCGCAACAACCAGCGGACTCAGCAGCGCTTTCTTGCCCTGCGATTTGACCAACCCCAGCAGATCGCTCCCGGGGTAGGTGACTACGACGGGCACTTTCCACTGCATGCGGGCCACCATGCCGACATAAGCGATGTGGGCGTGGATCAAATCAATGGCGTTCGAGGCAAGCAAGCGGCGCAATTGAACAATCGCGTTCAGGTAGTTCCATTTGCGAGAACTGCCGGTCAGCAAAAGCAGCTCCACGTCCACCCCGGCGCGCTTAAGGGATTCGACTTCCGTTCGAATAAACGTACCCCATGCTGGTTTTTCCGGCGTGGGATATATGGCGCTCATGACGAGCACTTTCATAGCGGCACCTCTGGCAATCGTCAAAATGGATTGATTTTCAATTCGGCGTCGTTGTTGTCAACGCTCACATCCATGGTGTTCCGCTGGGTCGGGGAATAGAACGACGTGGCCGGACTTGCTGCGCCTGGAAATTCGCGTGGAAGCCGATGCATCTTTCGATAGAGTCTGCCCGTGCCATCGGGATTGGAGCGAAGCCAGCCTGGGGCGGCGGTTGCTATCTTGAGTTCCATCTTTGCCCGGCTGTCCGTTCGAAATAGCTGTACCCGTGGCAACCGCCAAAGCGGAAACGTCTTGTCCACCCACATCGGTTCAGTGGTCATCACCATTTTGGCACCACAGCGAATGGCGTGCTGCGCAAGCTCTGGTGTGTAGTTTCCGTTCGGGAATGCAAAGCTAGTGCAAGGCGCGCCCATCTCCTCACTAACCCTTGCGATGCTCTTTGCAATATTTTGAAATGCGGCCGGTCTGGCCACCCTAGTCATGATTGCATGAGTGTCCCCGTGTGCTCCAATGCTAAAGCCGCGCCGATGAAGGTTCCTGGCCTCGTCCCAAGTCATAGGGCGAACATCGTCATTGTTCAGGTCAGCCTCCACTCCACTTTGTACGCAGGCGCGCTGCAAGCGGTCAACCAACAAGTCATACGGGATCTGCTTGATGAGCTGCATGCGAAGACCGAACGGTTCCGCGCCAAGCTTGGCACTAAGAGCCCAATAGCGATCGAACCAAAGGGGCGTCTGACCGCTGAGATAACTCGTGACGACAAGAAACACCGCAGGTACTCCAAGCCGCTCCAGCTCAGGGGCCACGATCGTTGCATTGCTGCGCTTGCCGTCGTCAAATGTCAACAAACAGAATGGCTTCCCGTTGCGCCGGTTCAAGCGCGCAGGGAGTTCGTTCAGGTGAATGAAATCGAACCACCGGCCAAGCACGTCAACATGGCGGCGCGTTTGCTCCCGGTCGAGCGTGTGCTCGTTAATGATGACGCCGCCGCCTTTGAAGCAACGAGCAATTCCAAGGGACAACGTCCCTATTGCACTCAGCATGCGCTTCTTCCTTCCACCAGCGCTCAAACCCTATGATCGCGTGTCACCATGGAGCGGCCACCCCTGTTGCATGGTTTGCGCAGTCTCAGGGGCCACGAAGCCTTTTGTTTATTTTGGGACCGTCGCCCGCCTGTTAGGATCGCATTTCTGAGCGCGTGAATTCGCTGTCCATTTGCGGTGGGCGGAATGAAACCTCCGCCGTTTTGCGGGGCTGAGAACTGCTTTTCAAAGCCAGGAACGGTTTCTCGACGAGATGATAGCTACAACTCGCAATGGTGATGGCGAGACAGACAGTCACAATAACGAAAGAGACCGTATTCAAGCCCGGGACTCGCCCGGCAGCGTGGGTAGCCAACATGTGATACAGGTACAGAGGGTAGGAAATCCTGCCCAAGTACACAACTGGCTTCGTGTTAAGCCACTTCCATGGCAAAGAGGATGTGCTCTGCACGATAAGTTGACAAATCAGAATCGCGACGAGCAAAGGCTCGATTGCCAGACCGGCCATCAGTCTGTACCCCATCAACAGGTTACCTGCATACACGGAAACCCCGATGAGCAACCCAGTGACAACTGGGCCCCAAGAGGGACGACAAACCTTCTCTACCAGCCACGTTCCAATCCCTTCTTTCAATGCCAGCGCGAGTAAACACCCGACCAGGAGTGCGTCAACGCGAGTATCGAAGGCGTAGGTTATGTATTCTTTGGCGTTCGCAACAGCATAGAGATGGATACGATGGATCCACACACACACAATCACGAAGGCCAGGCTGATCATCAGTGATCTTCTTTTTTTCAAGAACAACAGAAAACTGAGCGGCCACAGCAGATAGAACTGCTCCTCGCCAGACAGCGACCACGTGTGGATCATGTAGTCCGGATTTGGGTGCACAATTGCATGAAGGTAATTGCTGACGTAAAAGAACGCGCTCCAGGCCTGAGACCAGGGAAAATCTCCGGGGTGAGCGAGGAACCGCGAGGCGACCGCAACAATCCAAAAAACATAAAAGGCTGGAAAGATTCGCAGCGCACGTCGCCGGTAGAAGCCTTTCAGCGAAATTGATCCGAACTTATCTTCCTCCTTCAGAAGAAGCCAGGTGATCAAGAAACCGCTCAGGACGAAAAAACCCAGAACGCCGAGCGGCCCGGGGAAAACCGGAAGCGCTCTCGTAATGCTCACGTGATACAGAATTACCAGGAAAACTGCGATCGCGCGAATCCCATCTAGAGCAGGAATGGAGGGCATCAGGAGGTTTGAGTGAAGTGCCGCGTACCTGCTTTGCTCCGACGGAGACCGCTTGGTTGAACCGAACACTAGATTCCGCTCCGATTTTCTAGTTGCATCACAGGCAGTCCTGCGCCCTGCACGCGTTGTTGACGCTCAATGAGCGTTTCTTGTGAAGAAAGCCGGCCCTCAAGGAATGTCTGCCAGTGAATCCGGAACCGGAGAGCCTGCAGAGATCCTGTGCATCACTGTCAAGAGACCGGCAACCAGCCAAAGCAGTTCTTGAATGGCCCGGATGTGGAATATGTCGACAGTCTGATGCACCATATTCCCGGTAATGCCCCCCACAAATCCCAGGGCGAGTGGGGAAAGCAGGGGGTTCTGCAACCTCCAGCACTTCCATCCCGTGCGCAAAGTGCCCAGCAGAAATGCTAAATAGGCGGTTAGCCCTGGAATCCCTGTCTCGGCCAGCACTAACAGGTATTTGTTGTGAACGGTAAACAGCCAGGCACGGCGAAACTCAGACGTCAAGTAGCGGTCCATGGCTACTGTGAAATTGTCGGTGCCGACGCCCAATACGGGATTATCGGCAATCATCCGAAAAGCAAGGTGCATCAGAGGAATGCGAGCTTCCGCCGACCCCTTATCATCTCCGACGAGCCGCTGCGAAATCAGGCTGTGAAACGGTAGATAAAGAAGCGCCGCGAGCACCAGTATGACGATGGGAGCCTTCAAGGAAAGTCCCCGCCGGCGCCACACCGAGTAGCAGATCACGACGACGGCAATAGTCAACGCGAGCCACGCACCCCGCGAGAACGTGAAGATCAGCGCAAAACCTCCGAACCCCAGAACCGCCATGGCCAACCATTTATATCCGCGGCCAAGATTCGTGAATAGCAAACCGGCAGCACATGCCAGCAATACGCTGAGGTAGGCTCCTGCAACATTGGGCACTCCAATCGTGCCACCATTGCGCATGTAACCGCTGTTCCCCGAGAACTCCGCGATTATGTGAATCGGCAGATTCCAATTCAATGCCGGAGTCACGGTGAATTGCATGACGATCATGATCAAGCTTTCCAGCAGGCATCCCCCGAGGAGCATGGACACAACGAACAAGACGTCTTCGCGCGTCCGCACGTTGTTGGCGACGTAAAAGTAGATCAAGCACGCTTCGAGCAGCTGAAAAACTGCGAAGCTGGAAAGCTCCAAATCCTGCGCGACCGCCAGCGAGAGCACAGTAATCGAGAAGTAAAACAGAAGGGGCAGGCTAAAGTGCAGAGGGCGGCGCTCTCTTGGGATTCTGACCGCCAGCGCTCGCAGGACCCAGGAAAGATACAACCCGGCAAGCGCCAGGGTTGTCATCGAGATGGTTAAGCCCTTTATCGCACCAAGGTCAGCTTCGTAGGGCCGAAGGAAAAAGACCTTGCCGAGTTGTATGGGGATGTCCAGGACAACCATGGCCAAGAGAACTCGTTGAACTCTCCTGGACGAGAGCGCAAGAAATGGACTCAGGATGGCGATCACCAGGGAGTTTACCCCGAGTGACCGGAAGCGCGGGCCGCTTCCCGGCGCTATTTCGCAGCACCGCTTGGAGATGGCACCTTCGGCTTGTCCATATGACTCACTCGCCGGCCCTAACTTCATTCCGTTGATTGTTCGGGATGGTTGCATTCTCGTCGAATTTATATGCTCGTACTGACACGCTTGCTAGCGGGCTTTAGCCCGCCTTGCCCATCACGGCTCGCGGACATGAATCCGCAAATCGTCTTGCCGACAAATTCAATCTGTGCCTGGGTCATCTCTGCATACATCGGCAACGACAGGAGTTGCTGCGCGTACGACTCAGTGACCGGGAACGCTCCGCGCTTGTACTCCAGGTCTTGATATGCGGGCTGCAAATGGATCGGAATCGGATAATGAATACTTGCTCCGATGTCCCGGTTGATGAGGTGATCCTTCAGCTCGTCGCGTTGCTCAGTGCGGATCACATAGAGATGCCAGACTGATTCGGCGCCGGCGGCTTCGGTCGGAGTTACAACTCCCGATCCCTCCAATGACTGCTGATAGAGCCTGGCATTCCAGCGGCGAGCGGCATTCCACTTTTCCAGATACTTCAATTTGACCCTGAGTATCGCCGCCTGCAGGGTGTCGAGCCGGCGATTGTACCCGCGGAATTGGTGGTGGTATTTTTCTTTCTGCCCATAATTGCGCAGCATCTCGAGTCGCTTTGCAATGTCGCGGTCATTGGTAACAACCATTCCGCCGTCGCCGAATGCTCCCAAGTTTTTTCCTGGATAAAAACTAAAAGCCGCGGCGTGCCCCAGTGAGCCTGCACGCTCACCCTTATAGCGGGCTCCGTGGGCCTGGCACGCGTCTTCGATAACCACCAGCCCGTATTTCTCCGCGAGTTGCCGGATAGGATCCATGTGGGCAGGGTGGCCATAGAGGTGCACCGGGAGGATGGCCCTTGTGCGGGCGGTGATTGCTTTGGCGATGCAGGCAACATCGATGGTATAGGTGTACGGATCAACGTCCACCAGGACCGGCTTCGCTCCGGCATGGGAAATTGCCAGCGCCGATGCAATGAAAGTGTTGGCGGCCGTGATGACTTCGTCGCCAGATCCGATTTCATAAGCGCGCAGCGCCAGCTCGAGCGCCGACGTTCCCGAATCCACTCCAACGGCATACTTGGCTTCACAATAGGCCGCGAATTCTTCCTCGAACAAGCCTACTTCTCGTCCAAGGATGAAGTCTGTGTCGTGAATTACCTTGGCGACTGCTTCATTGATCTCCGTCGCTATCGTGGGATATTGCGCCGACAGATCAACGAACGGCACTGGCGGCTGCTTTGACCGCATCAACATTTGCGTGGACATAATCACCTTTGCTTTCTACCTCCACTTGGAGTCCTTTGGATTCGATCGAACGATTCACTGCTTCAAGCACACGCACAACATCCCGGCCTTCGACACCGCTGCTGACAGGCCGTTTTCCCGTTCGCACACACTCCAGGAAATGCCGGCATTGATTCTTCAGGGGTTCGACCGGTTCGATTCTGGGACTGATGATGTCGCCATCTCGGATCTCGAATCGGAATTCGCCATAATTCAGCGGCTCTTGCCCGACCGTGCTGACGCCTTTCTCAAACACTCGGACTTGTTCCACTCCATTGAGGTCATTGAACACGATTCGCTTGTCGCTCTTGACGACAACGACTTCGCGTGCCTTGTCCGGATCGGCCCAGCTCACATGCACGTGAGCAAGCACGTTGTCCGGATAGCCGAGCGAGATGAACCCAACGTCGTCTCGGCAATTCCGCAAGACCCTGCCGCCAACCGCGCTGACCCACTGCGGCGTGCTGTCCAGGAGGTAATTGAAAATGGCGATGTCGTGCGGAGCAAGGTCCCACAGGGCATTGACGTCACGGCGGATGGGGCCCAGATTTGTTCGCCGCGCATACAAGTAATAAACTCGGCCACCGGCCTGCTGAACGTATTCCTTTACCTTGCGGACTCCCGCGTTAAATATGAATGTGTGCCCCACCATGAGGATTGCGGAGTTCGATTCAGCCAGGTCGATCAGCTTTTCGGAGTCCGCCGCGATGGTGGTTAGCGGTTTCTCGACCAGGACGTGTTTCCCCGCAAGTAGCAAACGGCGCGTCACGTTAAAGTGGGTTGTCGCCTCGGTGCAGACGACGACGGCGTCCACACCCGGCTGCGATGCGGCGTCGTCAACTTGCGTGGTCAGGTACACTCCAGGAAACCGCCGCGCGGCCTCTTTTAAACGGTCCGCGCTCTGGTCGCAGACCGCGACTACCCGCGACTCCCTAAGCTCGTTAAAGATTCGGACGTAGTTCATGCCCCAGTAGCCGCATCCGATGACCGCGACTCCCAGTTGCTTTGCGCTCGGCGGTTGTTCCTTCGCACTGGTTGGAACAGTATTGGCGTTCATTCAGCACCTCTCCTGGATAGCACAGCGGGAATGGTAAGAAAGAGAACTTTGAGATCGAGCCACAGAGATGCGTTCTCGACGTATTGGATGTCCATCCGGATCATCTCTTCGAATGTAACTCGGCCGCGGCCCTTCACTTGCCAAAACCCCGTGATTCCGGGCAACGCCGCCAGCCTCTTGTGGTGGCCATTGCCGTAGCAAGCGACTTCATATGGCGGCACCGGACGCGGACCCACTAGGCTCATATCCCCTTTCAGCACATTGATCAGCTGTGGCAGCTCATCCAGGCTGAATTTCCTCAGTAGACGGCCGAGGCGCGTCACCCGGAGATCGTTGGTGAGTTTGAACTTCCCTCCGTTTTCAGGCGTAGCCTGTGCGCGCCCCTCGACAAAATCCTTGATGTACGCCTCGTGGACCGACGAATCGGCGTTCTGAACCATGGACCGGAACTTGTACATGGTGAAGTTCCGAATCATCCAGATCGCTCGCCTTCCCATCGATTGGCGTTTTGCTCCTACCCGTTCCTGCGTGAAGAAAATTGGGCCCGCTGAATCAAGCCTGATCAGAATAGCGATGAGTAGAATCAGCGGAGAGAGCAGAATCAGAAGCAGGCCCGCCAGAATCACATCGACGCCCCGCTTGGCGGCAAAGTACAGATTGTTTTCCGCACGATCCGCTACGAGTGCTATCCGACTTGGCCACTGCCAAGTTTGTTGTCCAGCCATAATTGATTAACCATGTCCTTTCGAAGTGAGGGCAACAGCTCTCTAGGGCAGGACCTCATTTTTTGTTTGTGCTTGTTTACTGATTCTGGGAGCGAATGACACGGGTCCGTTGGACCGCGAATCAATATTTAGAACTCGTTCGAGATACGGCAAATCCATCCGCAGTGCGGGCTGCACTCAACCGTTAAAGCCGCCGATAGATGGCCTCGGGAATAGGAAACGTGCGATTATTCAGCACAACTCCCAGGACGCTGACGTTGGCGGCATCCAGAATTTCCTTGACCCGCCTCGCCGCATCCCGCCGCGTCGCATTCGCTTCCAGCACGAGTACGACCCCGTCGGTCCAGCGGCTGAGCAGCATCGCACTGGTTTCCAGGCGTAGCGGCCCCGAGTGGATAATCACGTACTTGAACGTATCGCGCAGTTCTTCAATTCTGACCCGAAGACCGTCTGCCATCACCGGACTCCGCAGCTTGCCCGATGCTTTCCCGCTCGTCATCAGCCAAAGATCGGGCTCGGGAGTTTGTTGCGCAAAATTCTGTACCGGGCCGGATTCAACCGTTGCCTCGGCAAGTCCTTTCAAGTTCTCCACGCCGAAATACTCGTGAAGGGAGGGCAAACGGAAATTTGCGTCAACAACACAAACTGGCCCTTCGGATCGCGCGGCCAATATTTCCGCGACGCGCGCGCAAGTTGGAGCACATCCGGCTTCGCTCTCCAGACCTGTGAAGAGCGCAACCCGTGGTGATTCTGGTGACGCAGCGGGGAAAACGCGCTGCACCAGCTTTACTTCCTCTTCACGAGTGATTGCGTCCAGATCGGCCCCGGAATAATTGTTTCGAACTCGTCCTTTCCACTCCCAGGCTTTGGCCACTCCTTTGATCGATTCGACCCAGGAGAACGTTGAAGACCTTTTTTCAGGGGTTCTCTCTCGAACCTTCCTTTTCAGGCTGCGGATCGCATCCTGATGGCTCGCCCTGCTGGAACTTTCCTGCGGTTTCGGTTCCTCAGGGAGAGCCGTTGGCAGGGGGGCAGGTTTCACGCCGATCTGTCTGGCGTGGAACGTCGCATTCTTCTCCGCTTCTCCAATCAGGCTTGCGGGGTTCCAGGAAGTTTCGAATGTGGCCCCCAAGTACTCACTCAGCGGTTTTTTCGGCTCGCTCTTCACATCCTGAGCGGAGCTGACTTCATCGTTCAATCTGAGTATTTGTTCAGGCAGTTCACTCGAAGTTTCAAAGAGCCCAACTTGAGATACTTTCTCCATAAGGCGCTCAAACGTCTCTTGGTCCAATACAACGTTGGCGCAGGCATCGACAGCTGTTGGTTCATCATTCGGCTGCACCGCCGTACGGAACAATTCCTCATCATTCCCTATTTGTTGAAGAAGCTCGAAATTTTTGCTCATCGGTGGTCAGTTGCTCCACAAATTCAAATTCAACAATCGCTTGGGCCCTGCGTTTCGCTCAATTCGTTATCGAAAGCGGGAGGCGGATCTCTTGCCCTGGATCAAGATGCTCGGGGTTTTTCAGGTTCGGGTTGAGTTGGCGGATTTTCGCTCGCACGGCGTTATCATATCTTCCAAGCGTCGACACACAAAGCTCTCGGAGTGTATCTCTTGGCTGAACTACATAAGTAAAAGAACGGACCGCACCCGGTCCAGTATCAGATTTCAGAATCGACTGCGATGTCGAGCCATCGGCGGCGCCAGCATCGCGGCGCGCGGACACAGTCTCGGAAGCCGGAGCCGGTGAAGAATTGGCCGATTTCAGCTCGCGAACATCAGCAGGTTGAGCAATTGCCGGCCGCGTCCGCGTGCCCCAGTAAATCCCCAGGCTGCTGAGGGCTACGAGCAGAACCGACGTCTGAAAAAGGCGGTGCCCGAGAAAGATGTCCCGGATTCGTCCGTATACTGACTGAGGCGAGGGTCGAAGTCCTCCGGTGACACCGCGGGTCATGTGCTTTTGCGGCGACACGGGCCGCGGCACTGAAGAATCCATCGAGAGATCCCCAGCGGCATCATTGACCACAGCGGCATCAATTCTCGACTTCTGCATCGCGCAACCGAGCGACAGCGCGTTGAAACAGATATTGTTGATCAGCCGCGGTATCCCACGGCTCCGCTCCGCGAGCACTTCCATCGCTCCCGGTGCGAACAACTCCGCGCCTGCGTACCCGGCCACGCGCAAACGATGTTGAACGTAGCGAGCGACCTCGTTGGGGGGTAGAGCATCCAACCGGGCCTGTATGGCGATGCGTTGTCGCAGTTGAGCCAGGCCGGGTCGCGACAGTCGTGCCGCCAGTTCCGGTTGTCCCGCAAGGATGATCTGCAGCAGCTTGTGATCCGGCGCCTCAAAATCCGTCAGCAATCGCACCGTCTCCAGCACCTTGTCGGATAAGTTTTGAGCTTCGTCGATAAAGAGTACGACGCGCTTTCCCGCTTTCGTCTCGCGAAACAAGAAATTGTTCAGCTCCGAATGCATCCTGACGATGTCTTCACCGCTGCTCTTTAGACCTAAATCGTCCAGCAGATAACGGATCAGCTCTCGGGAGTCGCACTGCGTCTGAAACAGGAACGCACTGTGGACATAGCCTTTCCATCGCTGCAACAACTGGTAGAGCAGTGTCGTCTTGCCCATTCCGGGCTCTGCCACAAGCGACAAAAATCCTCGTCCCGTTTCGATCCCATAAAACAGAGAGGCAAGTGCCTCACGGTGTCCTGGGCTGAAATAGAGGTAGCGCGGGTTCGGGGTTACACCGAACGGCTGCTCCCGTAGTCTATAGAATTCGAGAAACATGTTTTCTAGTCGCCATTCTTCGGGAATGCCGCAACGACCGGGCTACCCAGGAAAGATTCGACCTCTTCAGGCGTGCGGAACGAGGGATCCCAGCGATCTGCCAGAAGCCCCAGGGCTACGCTCACCAGAACCGCGAAGAATCCGCCAAGAACCAGGACCATCAACCATCGTCCTTGGGACGTAAAGGGGACCGTTGCCGGCTCCGCAACCACCACGTTGGAAAAACGTTGCCGGTCAAGCGCATCGGAAATCCGCGCCTCTTCTGCTTTGCGGAGATACAACATGTAGTTTTCCTCATCGGCCTTGGCCGCTCGGAGCATGTCCTGCTGCAGGAATTCCTTGCGGTCCAACTGCTGGTTCTCACTCCTATAAGTGCGAATGAGCGAGGAAGTAGCGCCAGCTCGGGCTTGTGTAGCTGCAAGGTCCGTCTTGGACTTGGCAAGTTCGGCGCGCAAAGCCTCGAAAGTAGGATCGCGATCGGTCACTTCATCGCGCAAAGGTGCCTTTTCCGCCGCTGCGATAGCCGCCCGCGTTTGCGCAATCTGTTCCTCTACCTCCCGGACTGGCCTGTACGTCGGTTCGAATTTCGCAAGAAGCTCGGTGCGTTTCAATTCCAATTCCAGCAACTTGGACTTCATGTTCTGCATCAGTTGCGGATTGTCCGATGTGCGCATTTGCGTTGTCTGACGGTTTGGAAGGGTTGCCAATTGCGACTCAAGCGTGGCGATGCGTTGCCGGTTCTCGGCTACGGTTGCGCGCGCTCCCTTGCTCTCAGCTTCCAGCTCAGCGAGCTTCTTGACGCTCATTTCCTTCTCAAGCGCTGGATTGACCACTCCCTGTTCCCGGCTGAAACTCGTTAATTTTTCCTCGGCGTTCGCCAACGCCTTGCGATATTCCTCGGCCTGCTGGTGGAAAAATTCGAATTGCCCTGGAGCCCGGTGCATGGCCAGGTGTTTCTCCAGATAAAGTCCGGCTAGCGAATTCAACACCTTCGCAGCCATCTGCGGGTCTTTGGACTTGTAAGAGACTCCGATGAGGTTCGTCAGTTTAATAGGCTGTACGCTGAGATCTTTCTCGAGTTTGAGGACTGCTCGCGCGATTTTCTGGTCGTCGGTTTCTCCCGCCTTGGTCGGAAAAAACCCGCCGCCGGCGTGCTGAAGATCGCAAGCAACTACTACTTTGCCGAGCAGATCCCTGGATTTGATGAGTTCCGCTTCCGATTGCAACTCTTCCTCGCTGACTTCCGTCCGCCACTGCACTGGCGCTTCGCGCTCGGGCGACACCACCTCCTCAGCCCGCTCGTGTCTCACGAGAATCTTCATCTGTGCCTCGTATTTCCTCGGCAACAGAAACCCGATGACAATGGCAATCGCGACAATTCCCAGGAAAGCATTGGTGATCAGCTGGCGCTGACGAAAACCGATCGCCAGCAAGTCTTTCAGGGAGAAAGTCTGCTTCCCCTCTTCGGCCTGCGTGTTCACTTTTCCTTCGAGCATAGCCTTGACCTCACACAGAAGAAATCCAATTAGAGAACGGCTGGATTCGCATAAAGACCGAGTGACGAGGTGGGGATGAATTTCCCGATCTTGGACATGGTGTTCTTTGGCACGTAGAGGAAATCGCCGGGCTGCAGCTCGGCATCCTCGTTAAGGTTTGCCTCTTTCAGCATTTTCTTCATGTTCAGTTTCTTTACTTGGATCCACCCGTCCGCCACGCGATGGAACAGCACCACCTCCGAATGCTTCGCGGAGTCCCTCAGGCCCCCGGCGATGGCCACTGCCTCAGTCGCAGTGGTCGCACCGCGAAGATCAAATTTTCCTGGATGACCCACTTCGCCACCCACGATGAAGAAAGGTTTCTCAAAATCCTTGAGCTGCACGTTGATTACCGGGTCATGCAAAATCTTCGCGTAAGTAGACCCGAGCGACCGGGTCACCTCCGGCAATGTCTGGCCTTCCACCCGTACGCTCTCCACTCCGCGCAGCGCGATGTACCCGTCCGGTTGCACCGTGACGGTCTGATTGAATTCCGGGGTAAACGGAAAATCCAATTCCAGCACGTCGGCGGAGTGCAACTGGTAGCGCTGGTTGCGGTGCTGCAGTACGGGTAACTGGTCATGCTCTCCTGATCCGGCTCCATTTTCTCGCGTTGCCTGCGGGGCTGATGCAGGCAGCGCGGCCTTTTCGTCTTGCGCCTTCGTCTTCGTGCATCCCAGGTTCACCAGGAAAGCCACGAGTCCAACAAGGATGGAATATCTACGAAACATGGTCACCTCCGGGCTGGGCAGCTCTTTGGTTAGGATTCACTCACTGCCTCTCGGCCGGCTCGCTCTGCAGCCCCCGCGCCGTATCAAAATTGCACGGAATGAAGTGGAGCGTCTTCTGTCGCGTCGAGTTGCGCATCAGCAGGGGAACGTCCCTCTGCACCGACTGTGCTGCTGATCCACCGGCGATCGATTTCCACGGCAACCGATCTCTGCAGCAGGCTGACGGACAGAACCAGCTTCAATCCGGATTTTATTTTCAGGACGATTCCCGTCAAACCGTCGAGCGGGCCTTCTTCAATGCGAACCACATTCCCAACTTCCAGATACGGCCAGGGCATTGTCGGAAGCCCGCTTTTCCCCACGCGCTGGATAGCGGCAATTTCCTGCTCTTCCACCGGGATTGGCGTCTTTCCCACTCCCACGATCTGGATCACGCCTGGTGTCATAAGCACGGGGAGCCGATTGTGCTGATTCATCCGGCAGAAGAGATATCCGGGAAAGAGTGGCACTTCCACCTCTTTCATCCGGTCGGACCACCGACGAACAAACTTGCTCACCGGCAAGTAGCACTCATACCCTGCGTTTTCCAAAAGCATGGTCGCGGTTCTTTCTCTACCCGTTCTCGCTAGGATCGCGAACCACGGCCACTGCTGATTGCGGATACCCATGCTCACTCCTCTTGAGAGGCTACCGCCATTGGAGTCCCATAATTCTCCGGACCCGGTTTGGCGCAGACCCGCGTCTCCTCAAAACATGGCCGCCAGCGCGATTCACATTTGCCGGCACAGGAGAAACTTGGTCTGTGCGCAAACGTAACCGATGCAGTATCCCCTCACAATCCGGTCTTAACCCTAAATAGCGCAGCAGACTATCCCCCACCGATCACGATGAATCGTTCAAAGCCTGAATTCACGAATTACCGCTCAATTACAACTACAATTTGCTCGCAAAGCTCAGCTCGTGACGAATTCAGGTATTCCCCCCAACCCAATTCCTTAGTTCCACCGATTGCCCAACGTATCTGCCTCTGGCTATTCTCAATATGCCTCCAGCTCACTGTAGGGAATCTAGAGATACATATCTAAATTGACGCTATGCTCTTTGACTCCCCGGCATATTTTCTATTCCTGATTCCCGTTGTGCTGCTGTACTGGCGGCTCAATCACCGCGCTCAAAATATTTTCCTTCTCTTGGCCAGCTATTTTTTCTACGGCTGGTGGGATTGGCGTTTCCTAGCGCTCATGATTGGCAGCACGACTGTGGATTTTCTGGTTGCTCAGAAGATCGCCCCCGGTCGGTCTGACCCAGACCGGAAGAAATGGTTCATCTTTTCGCTCATCCTGAATTTCACAATTCTGGGAATCTTCAAGTACTTCGACTTCTTCGCGGGTTCCTTTGTCACTGCACTCGCAAAGTTAGGGATCCACGATCTTCCTCTTCCTTTGATTCGCATCATTTTGCCGCCCGGCATTTCCTTTTACACCTTCCAGGAAGTTGCCTATATCGTGGACGTATATAAAGGAAGGATTGAGCCTTCCAAATCCTTCTTCGAGTACGGTCTCTTTATTAGCCTGTTCCCCCACCTAATTGCGGGTCCGATCCAAAGGCCCAGCCACCTGCTGCCACAAGTCCAGAAGCCCCGCACTCTCGACGCGGATCGGTTTTTCGACGGCGCGATGCTGATTTTCTCAGGCCTCATCCGCAAGTGTGTGATCGCGGACAATTGTGCGGTTCTGGCAAACGCGGTATTCGGCGGGCAATTCGGTCCATCAAACTTCTGGCTTGTGCTGCTTGGCACCTATGCCTTTACGTGGCAGGTTTATGGGGACTTCAGTGGTTACAGCGATATCGCGCGTGGCAGCGCCGAACTGCTCGGCTTCCACTTCATGGTGAATTTTCGCCAGCCCTTCCTCGCCAATCGCCTTCAGGATTTCTGGCGCCGCTGGCACATCAGCCTCAGTACCTGGCTTCGCGACTATCTTTACATCCCTCTCGGCGGAAGCGCGCATGGCCAATGGAAAACCGCACGCAATCTCTTCATTACCATGGTCCTCGCCGGTCTCTGGCACGGCGCGAACTGGACCTTCATCATCTTTGGCGCCATCCATGGTGTGGTATTGGCTGTCGAGCGCTACTTCTTCCCAGCCAAATCCAGATCGGTCGGCCCGGCTATTCCGGAGAATTCCGTCTCCTTCTTCTCTCTCTGGGCCCAGCGAATCCTCACCTTCAATGTTCTAGGCTTGAGCTTGGCTTTCTTCCGCGCCACCTCGCTCACTTCGGCCGTGCAACTGCTCGCAGGACTCTCAAACGTCACCTGGCACAGCGAATACGCCTCGGCGTTCTTTATGCTCTGCCTTTTTTCGATACCTTTGTTCCTTGCCGACCTTCTGTTGGAATCCAGCAATCACGAATATCCCTTCGCTGCTTCGTCCTACGCCTTTCGCACCAGCCTCGCAGCCGCAGCTCTAATCATCCTGGCCTATTTTTCAGGGAGCAATCTCAATGCCTTTGTCTATTTCCAATTCTAGATCCGCGCCCTTTTTCTATGCCAAAGTGCTTGCCGGAATCTGCCTCGTTCTCATTGTGGCCTTCGAGGTCTCCAGTACCATCTTGCTGAAGCATCATTCGGAAACTTTCGCTCGCGTCTCTCGCCAATATGCCGATGCTGTCCGCGTGCGCCCCGCGAAAGCCGGTGAACCCATATCCGTCCTCATGGTTGGCAATTCCTTGCTCCTGGAGGGAATCGACGTCGATCGCTTCCAGAAGCTGACCTCCAGCCAGTTGCGCATCTATCCGATTTTTCTGGAGGCCACCGGCTACTACGACTGGCTCTACGGTCTGCAGCGGCTGTTCCGCGAAGGCGCAAGGCCTCAAGTCGTCGTCGTCGGGGTTGGTGTGAACAGCTTTCTCGCAAACAGCGTTCGCCAGGATTATGTTCCCCTGATGTTTTTTGACGCGCGGGATACTCTCGGCGCAGCTTCCGACCTGGACATGGATCGCACGGCAGCCAGTAATCTTCTACTCGCTCATTCCAGCGTGTTTTGGAATACTCGCAGTGTCATTCGATCGCAGATCCTCTACCACGTGATTCCGCACAGCAAAGATCTCTTCCTGTTGCTCAAACGGCAGCCTCCAATTCGCCCTGCCGCGGAGTTTCAAGCCATCGCCGATTCTCGCCTCCGGCGTCTGCGTGAACTATGCGAGGCCCATGGCGCCAGGCTGATTATTCTTGTCCCGCCGACACCTTCCTCGGATGATGAGGTCCTTCAGATGACCCTGGCGGCTCAAAACGCCGGCGTGGACGCCCTGGTGCCCATCCCGCCAGCCGCTCTATCAACCAGGTACTATCAGCCCGATGAACTTCATCTCAATTCCGAAGGTGCCAAACTCTTCACTTCGGCTTTGGCAACTTTCCTTCCCCATACTTTGAATCGTGATTCCGTGGCCACGCCGAATTAGGATGTCAAACGAGAACGACAAGAATATGCCTAGAGACGTTTGAGGGCGGCACGGGCCAGGACTTTGGATTTTTCTATCCGGACCGATTCTTCACCAACTCCACCGACGCTGATGCGCACGAATTTGTCTCCCTGCAGCACGTAGAGCGCGCCCGCGATAGGACTACCCACCCAATACGCATCTTCACCTAGTCCTTTGATCCGCCGCGCTTCCCCGGTCTCTCCGCTTTTCGATTCGGGCTTCTCACTCTCCCTGCTCGCTCCGCGCGTTTTGTCCTTCTGCGTGTCCAGTCCCCTAAACTGCCTTTGCCAGAACTTTCGCGGAGTAAGCGCCGAGGCTTTACCCACCGAGCGCATCGCCAGGGCAACGCTCACCGATTTTGGAAAATTAGAAGTGTGGAACAGGCATTCCGAAATCCTCATCCCACCACTTGGTTGGACATTGGGCTTCGCTTCTTTCACCGGCTCGCCCTGGACGGCTTCTATTTCCGCGCTCGTCAGCAGTTGGCATGCATCAACACTGCCCCTTGCCCCAATCGCCGCGTGGCTACTGCCGAACTTCTGCCCCGGAGCTCCGTAAGTCTGCTGTGCATGCGATGCAATCGCATACAAATAGAAAACACAAATCGCAGTTCGGACCGCGTATCGGTAGTTCATATGTTTTCCTGCTAAGAAAATTGAAGGCCCTTCTTGTCGTGGCGCCCTGCGCGATTGCTTTCTACGCCTGGCGCCACCGCTCCCCTGCAAAATCCGCAGATTAGTGCCCGTGTTTATTGCAGTTTTGATCGCCTTTGATGCCGCTCGCGGCATCCCCGTAGCAAAGCTCGCCGCCGCCTTCATAGTCCCCGTTCTTGGCCCCGAATTGTGTGCCGTCGGAGGCCGCGAACAGTCCTCGGCCGCCCACTTGCCGCGCGATCGTTGCCAGCGCATCTTGCGCGGTCGCAGGACCAGTGGAAGCGTTTTGCGTAGCATCGTTCACGCACGTCCCGGTGCAGCCGTCGGCGTAGCCCACCAGTACGCGCCCAAATTTGTCCACCGTGATGTCGTTGAAATCGAGCAGGTTTCGGCACGGGTTACTGCCGCCCTGGTTCCAAATGCAGCCACGTTGCACGGGGTCGGCTGGTGTCGCGTCCGCGGTCGTCCATGTTCCGCCACCGTCGTACGTGAATGCGACGTACAAATGCCAGATGCCGAGAAAATCAGCCGACTGCGTATCGCCGGTGGTTGGCGTTCCCAGAAACGCGAAAGCCGCGCGATTGTCATCGCCGGCGATTACTTCGGCGAACTCCGTGTTTTGAATCCCAAACGGCGTCCCCGCGTCTTTGGACTTCGACCAGTGCAATCCGCGGTCTTGCGAAGCGGCGATTTTCGCATGGCCGTCGCCGTTGACGTATCCGAGGTATATGGTGTTATTACTGCCCGCAGCCACCGAGGGATCGCTGCCCGGGCTGATACTCGTACCATCTGGTACGGTTTCGACGACCCAGCTCAGCCCATTGTCACCAGACACGGCCACTCCCGGCCTGCTGACGCCATTCGCGTCCATGCACTTCTCGTTCGGAACGTAAGCCGTACCATCCAGGGAAACGCGAACGTGACCGTGCAACCCGCCACAGGTGCCAGGAGCAACCGGCCGTTCAACTCCATTGACGGTCGTAAAGAGGTAGATTGGCACACCCGGTCCAAACGTGAGTCCGCCGTCATCGCTTCGCGAACAAAATGCTGTGGCGATGTCTTGCGAACAGTAATAAATCGCGTGCGGATAGGACGTGCGCGTCACCGGCACCGGTGAGGCATATGGGCCGCCTCCTACGCTCTGGTGGTCAACGCCTGCCGGCTGCCCGGACCCCTGCGTCGGCAACCAGTTGTTGCCGTCGTCGTCGGTGAACGACAGTTCGCTGGTTATCAGGTTAAGTTGCGAAGAGAACGTTCGATTTGTCCCGCCGAAGTGGCCGTCATCCGTAAACAAGATAGGATCCAGACTCACGCGCGCGAACGGCGACCTCTGGTCCTCCCAGAACGCTGTAGCGGGTTTCAAGGCATCATTAAAGGTCACTCGTAACGTGTGATTTCCGGCTTCGATGAACGTCTTGCCAGTGCTCCAATCCACGCCAATCGAAGGCTCACCGGCCCCGTGCCCGCCGGCAGTCGAGGACCCTAGCGATGGCTGAATGCAGCTTGGAGGCTGCTGTGTTCCGGTACAGTCTGGCGGCGCTGGATAGTTCACAAATGTGGGCGCCCCGGGAGCCGGAGGCGGTGGTGGCGGAGTCGTCGGCCGCGGAGCGATCGTCAGCGTAAGCACAGCGTGCGCTGCCGTTGGCACCGGTGCCAGCGCCGCAACTGACCGGATGTGCCAGACTCCATCAGCGGGATCTGTCACGGTTAGATCTTCCTCGCCCGCGCCGGTCGAGGTGTCATCCGGCGAACCCGGGCCATGGTCCGCCCCACCAGGGCTAATCGCAAAGATATCCAGGTCCGTCGGCACCGTGCTGTTCCAGGTATATTTGATCGTCAGTTGAGCCGTCATCGTTTGATAGAACGCGGCCGCCGGCGCCGGCAATACCACGCTTAAGTCGTGATCGTCACACATCCCCGGCGGACAGATGTCCTGCATCCCCACGTTCGTAAACGTCCCCCCGCCAACAACAGCAAAATCCCAGGACACTGGCCCCGAACTACTGCTGATCGAACTGCTGGGAGGCGTACCCGTCTGCGCGGAGACGGGAGGTACGCCACGAAGCAAGAGCATTACGACTCCTACAGAAAACAGAATGACGAGAGCAGTTACTCCCATCCATCGAACGATTCGCATTTGCTCACCCTCCAGCAGCCTTCCTCCAAAGAAAGTCCCGCTAATTTCTATCCAAGGCTTTCATTCGGCAGAATCGGCGCCACTCTTTTTCAGTCGTGTCTATCAACATCGTGCGGGCCATCTGATTCGGAGGTCTCACGCAAGAGGGACCAATCCCCCGTTCGCGGCGATCTTTTGCCTTCCCTCTCGCGCGAACTCCGTTCTGGGTCGCATTGTTAGTAAAATGCCAGCCCTGTGGAATCCGGTGAAATTTGCAAAGCCGTCTAAGGTAAATACCTGGCCCACTTGCGACCCACCCACTGCGCCCATCATTTCTCATCTCGTGCTTATGCTTGTCGTCCTCCGCTTCGGCATCGAACAAAAAAAGCGGCGTCTCGAGGACATGGAACCGGGCTAAAATGCATGGCAGTTCTGGAGGAACTTCCATGAAGCGAGCAGCCCTCAGTCTTGCGTTCGTCACTCTCCTCGCTGTCTGTTCCACGCAGGCACAATCCAAACTCTCCGTGAAGTGGGAAGAACTGACTGCCGCCGACTTTCGCGATGCCATCCAACTCTCCAAAGCCACCTGCTTGCTACCGTTCGGCATCCTGGAAAAACATGGCCCGCATCTTCCACTAGGCACGGACCTTCTCAACGTCCGTCATGCCTCCTTGCAGGCAGCGCAAAGGGAGTACGCCCTGGTTTTTCCTCAGTATTACTTCGGGCAGATTTTCGAAGCCAAGCACGAACCCGGAACCGTCGCTTACAGCATGGAACTCCAGTTGAAGTTGCTGCAGGAAACCACCGATGAAATGGCCCGCAATGGCTGCAAGAAAATCGTCATCGTCAATGGCCACGGCGGCAACGAGCATCTGCTTCCCTTTTTCGCCCAGGCGCAGCTCGACCGGCCTCACGACTACGTCGTTTATGTTCTCGATGGCGAACGCAGCCGCCCCGGCGGTCCGCCAAAAAAATCAACCGGCATTGACTACCACGCCGGCGAAAACGAAACCTCCAACACCTTGGTTTCCCGTCCCGATCTTGTTCACCTCGACCGCGCCACCGGCGAGTCTGGCAGCGACCAAAAGCGCCTCGCCTTGCCCGAAGATGTCTACACCGGCATCTGGTGGTACAGCCGCTTTCCGAATCACTACTCCGGTGACGGCTCCGTTGCCACGCGCGAACTCGGCGAGTGGAACATGAACAATTGGATCGCTGCCACGGTCGAAGCCATTCGCGCCGCAAAAGCCGACGATCAAAGCCTCAAACTCCAAAACGAATTCTACGAGAATAGCAAACACCCGCTCGACACACGGCCGTAAGCCGCCCCGCTCAGTTCGCGGAGCCTACGCAGCGACTTTGAAATTGAAAACAGGTCCTTTGTTGAAAGGAACTTCTTTAGCGGGACTTGCTGACTTGTTCAACCCAGCGCCGCAGCACTTCGTGGTACGGTGCATCCACGTCAATAAACTCAATTCCCATGCCGATCCGCGGCTTCACGATTCGCACCACACCCAGCGCTTCCACCTTCTGGTCCTTACGAGTCATCGTCACTCGGATTCGCGTGCTCGACGGCAGCGGCTTGCTCGTGCAGATGAACGCTCCGCCCATCGAAATGTCCGACGTGACGCCTTCAGCCTTCGCCCCGCTCTCCATATCCAGCAGTTCAACGTCGGCTGCAAACGGGTAGCGAATACAATACCGGCGGTCGCGCACCGACATGCCCCGCGCGTCGCCTTTCAATGTTCGGTCGTCCATGAAGATTACGTTGCTCACAGTCGTTTACGCCGGGTTGCAAACGGCTTTGAATCACCGGGGGCGCGTCCAGTATCTCTCAGTTTGCCCCAATCCGCCTCACCCGCGAGTCTTTCCAAATGGGTACCACGCCAAAAAGATAACAGCTTCCCCGCCCCTTCCTCGCCATTCCCCGTCCCTTCACGTTATTACTTGGAACGACAAACTACCCCCTCTCCGCAACCGTCCGACCCTTCTTCTCATGCTAGCCTGAACTTGGGTTTCTCTTTTATCGCGCTATGACTACTGAATCCGACGGCCTCCGCCAAAGTGACCGCGTCAGCTTCCGCATGCCGGTGGAGGCTTCCTGGGTTTCTTCCTCCGGCCAGACCATCACGCAAACCGCCGAAACCATGCTGGTCAGCCGCAATGGCGGCGTAATCCGCCTCACGGAAAAGCTTTCCATGGGCCAGGAGCTCCACGTCCGCCGCAATCTCGATGGAGAACTCTTCAAAAACGCCCGTGCTCGCGTCGTCGCCGAAATTGACCAGGACCCGCCCAATCACTTCCTCTACGCTATCCACCTTCTCGATCCCCGCTCCGATTTCTGGGACATTGACTTCCCCGCTCCACACAACGCCGAGGAAGCCCTCGCGCGTCTTCTTATGGAGTGCAGCTTCTGCCAGCGCCGCGAAGTCGTCTATCTCAACGAAATTCAGCTCAAATCTTTCGAAGTCCGCAAATGCGTCGCGCGGCACTGCCGCATTTGCGATTCTCCCTCCATCTGGATCGAATCGCTGTCCGAACTCCGCAACCCAAATGACGGCACCGGCGCCCCCTCATCCTCGGTCGAGGAACGCGTCATTCCGCGCCGCAACCGCACCCGCATCAAGGCCCGCATCCTCGCCTGCATCCGCCACCGCGGCTTCCATGAAGAAATCGCTGTCTGCGAAGATCTTTCCAAAGGCGGCCTCAGCTTCCGCAGCCGCAATCAATACGCCGAAGGTTCCCGCGTCGAAGTCGCTGTCCCTTTCACTCCCGGCACCGGCGCCATCTTCGTCCCCATCCGCATCGTCTTCTCCCAATCCATCCCCACCGCCGGCCTCTACCGCCACGGCGCCGCCTACATCA
>WNFP01003938.1_pt1 | contig 30855 bp, 40 predicted proteins | sample 5400201 | NCBI WGS metagenome assembly WNFP01 (sample SAMN13153355, study PRJNA577476) | soil metagenome | isolation source: 115 cm saprolite under Madrone tree | place: USA:California | collected 2016-06-14 | reverse complement strand
GTTGCGACAGAACATAGGAATGCAACGCTGCTTTCGTCGATGAGTACACGGCGGTCATGGCCAATGGAACATATCCGAGCACCGAAGTGTTGTAGATGATCGTTGCCGCCGGTTGCTTTTTCAGGTGTTCGACGAACGCCGAGGTCACGCGGATGGTGCCCAGTAGATTGGTGTTGACGGTGGAGACCAGCACGGCGTCGTCCACAACGCCCGCGGCATCGTCAATTTGCATGATTCCAGCGTTGTTGATCAGGACGTTGAGCTTCGGATACTGCGCGATGAGCTTCTTTGCCACCGAGGCGATGCTCTTTGGGTCTTGAAGGTCCAGCTCGACCGAGGCCATTCCAGGATTCGCCTTCGTAGTCGCTTTCAGGAGGGATTTCCGGCGACCGGAAATGATGACCTGGTTTCCGCGTTTGTGCAGTGCCTCCGCGAGGCCGCGTCCGATCCCCGAACCACCGCCCGTGATCAAAATCGTGTTTCCAGTGAGAGTCATGGATTGTTTCCTTTCCGTCAGACAGCGCCCGACCGCATCCACTCGATGCCATATGCTGCGGGTATTAATGAACCACCCAGTTCAATATGATGCGCGAAATCCGTTCGGGTTGCAAGAATATTGCACCGAACAGTTCAATACGCCATAATGGAGGCATGGGACGACCGAAGAACTTCAGCCGGGAAGGCGTTTTGGAGAAGGCGCTGCCTGCCTTCTGGAAACACGGCTTCGCGGATACCAGCCTTCAGGACTTGGAAAAGGCTACGGGCGTAAACAAGTCTGGCCTCTATGCCGAGTTCGCGGACAAAGGAGATCTTTATTTGGAGAGTTTGCGTCACTACTTGAGAAAACGGCAAAAGGAAGAGTTGCTGACCGCTAAGCCACTCGGCTGGAAAAACATCGAGCGCTTTCTGAAAGTCGGGCCCTGCAGCTTGGAGGGCCAGAAAGGCTGTTTCTCGGTCAATTCCATGAACCAATTCGCCGTACTCCCACGTGCAGCCCAGGAAATCGTTTCACAGAGCCGGGCTTTTCTCAAAGATCTGATCGCGAGAAATGTCGAAGCCGAAAAACCGGCTATGAAACCGGCGGTGCTCGCCGAAATGATCTTGACCTTCTTTACTGGCATCAGCATGGAGCAGCACCTGAATGTCGGCAAGGCGTCCATGAACCGAAAAGTGGACGACTTCATGAAGGCCGTCCGCAAGTTGTGAATCCACAGTTCCGCGGCGGACAACCTCGCCACGAATCAGTCTGAGTGGAGCTCCTCTGGTCGTAAGGCCGGATGAGAATCGGCTCAAGGGCCCGCAACCATCCGAAATTGTTTAGTGCTGCCCTTTAGATGAAACTGATTAGTCTCGCAGCGCAGCCAGCGCGCAAAGTCATAGGTTGGCGATTGCTTCCGCGTAGCCGACGATAGATGCTCGATCAACAACACTTCGGCTCGGTGGCTGCTAGCTTGCGGGCCCGGCAAACAGCAGCAGATTCCCATCCGGATCTTTGACGATGAAATTCTTGGCGCCCCATGGCTGCTTTTTCAGTGTCTGGCGAAACGTAACCCCAGCGGACTGAAACTCAAGAAACAGTAGCTTGATCTCGTCCGCTGTAGCGACGGTCATAGATACCGACAGCAGTTCCTCACGATCGCGGACCATCGACTCGATTACGGGCCCCTCGACACACCTAAGGTTGAGACGCGCTGCGTCGCGACCCACCTGCGCATAGTACGGAGGGTCGCCGTAACTGAATACAAGCGAAAAGCCTAACTTCTCCTGGAAGAATTCGCATGATCTCTGGATATCGGTGACGAACAGTTGCGGCTCTGCACAGACAATCGTCGCTTTGGATGGCGACAATTTCACCTTGCGCGACGTGGCGGAAAGCCCAGCTATCAGGGCCTGCCAACTATCGAAGCCGTGCTGTCTTGCGACCATTTCTTGCGCATCGCTGAGCTTAAAGTTCGCCGCAAGAATCTCCGAATCGGACTTATTCAAGAAACGAGGCATAAGCCCTCGGATTTGTGCAGCGACGGGATAGTGCCGTTCACGATGCCAACGCAGTATGAGCTTGGCCTGCTTTTTTAGGTTCTCTAGATTGGGCATGTAGGCCTCCACGATGGGATCGTAGGTGGGCATTGCCCTTCGGCGACGCGCCGATGCACCCTACATGCGCCGATGGCAGTATCTGCTGCCGCGTCAGTAACTGTCAATTAGGAACGACGACACACTACACGTTGGTCAGCAACGCTCACAAATTCTTGTCGTACCACTAATCGGAAACAATCCAGAACTCGTTAAGTCAATCGACCATAAAATGCCCGACGATTCGGCTCAGAACCCAAACAGCGTTTGTTGGCAACGGTTCCCTAGACCGTCGAAGCAACCAGTGCAGCCCTAATCGTCCGGTCAGACTAGCCCTCATTTCGTGACATTTCGGTGACAGGACCACAGCAAACGATCCAGATTGAGGCGAATAAGGTTAAGCGCTTTCCGCAACCGGAGGACAAGCTACTCCAGTTCTAGGATTAGTCCTCGGAAGTCGGATTGTCTCCAGCTATTGGTCGGTGACTGCTGGCGCGTTTGTCGGTACTAATCCGACGGAACGGACGGTAACTTCCGGCTTCGTTCTGGCTCATGATTCAGGCACAGTGGCCGAGTTAGGGCTGCGATGCCGCGCGCCTAGGGCGTTTCGTCAACTTCGAAAAAACGAACAGTAATTCGGCTGCCAGCGTCCATTGTCCCCTTTGCATATAACCGAGCTGGCCGCGGCATAGAGAATCCTGGATCGCTTGCTGCCGCTTCCTTTGTAGAAGTAGCGTGGATCCTGCTTGAGAACCGAAGGCATTACCGCGCCTCCGATGAACGTCGAGGCAAAAACATTAGCGTAACTGGCGCCGTAGCGCTTTGCGTACCCTTGCGCTCCCTGTCCGTACGCGCCCCAACGATCTCCGGCCTGGCCAATCCCCGCCAGGACCCCAACCCCGACAAGCGTGACCGGGTCGCTAGCCGATTTCCACGCAAGCTCAAACTTGTGTTTCGCGGTGAGAGGAGCGGAATTTAGTTCGTAGCTGACATAGAAGTTCGGGATCACCCCGAGCACCCGCTGCTTTTCTTGTTCCTTGATCTGCACATCCGCCAGCTCTTCCGGCGGGAGTCCAACGTGTACTTCTGTTACTTGAGTGGGGATAACCAACATAATCAGCGGAGTGACGTAGGCTTCTCCCGATTGCAGCGTTCCGGAGAACCCGTGCGACGCAAGACCCGAAGATGAAATTGTGAGCTGGAAGGGGCCCGGGGCGACATTGGAAAACGCGAATAGCCCGTCCTCGTCGGAGGTTACCTCCAGGCCCGAAGATTGGCCGTCACGCGTAAGCTTCACTACGGCTCCGGCAATGCTGGCTCCGGATTGATCAACAACCTTGCCGTTGATGCTTCCCGCTCGCTGCCCAGCGATTTGCTGTCCACCGGCCGAAGCCACTGCTGCCTGTGGGTCAGCTAGTACGCTTTGTGATATTGGGTCCATCAGAGGCTGCTGAGACCATGCGGGAAAGCTGCAAAGCAGCACTGCAAGGCTAAGCCAAACCAGCTTTCTGAAGCCGAGAACAGAGCTCATTTTCATAGAACCCGCGCTCATTCTTGCTTTTATTCTCCTTCTTTTAGTCTGGGCTCGTAGATTGGATGCTCGTGCCTCGCCCTCGGACACACCACCTTTAAGACAGATCACCGGTCGGAAAAACACAACGGTGATCAATTTCATTTTTCAGGAGTTAGCGGCGGGACCAAGATTCCCCGATGAGTAATGGGAAGTCGGATTGATGATCGAGCACTCCGACCCAGGCGGCGTCAGCTGCACCACCTGGAAGTTTTCACTGGCGACGTAGTCGATGTCCATCTGAAACCCTAATGCCTGATAGAAGCGCTTGGCTCGATCAACGTCGGAGACCGGGCACACCACAAACTTAAGTTTCATATCCACGTTCTCGTGTGCTTCTGGTGCTCGGTTTGCAAAACGCAGACCGTCTTAGCCTGCCACCTCGAAGACAGTTTCCAATTCGACCGGGACACCGAGCGGAAGGCTTGCCACGCCATACACCAGGCGGCAGGGGTTCATCTCTTTTCCGAAGACGTCTTGCAACAATTTCGAAGCACCGTCAGCGACTTTCGGGTGTTCGCGGACATCTCCCGACGTGACCACGACCGCGCCCAGTCGGACAATCCGCGTCACTTGTCGAGCGATCCCAAATGTTGTTGCGCGACGGCGAGGGCGTTGAGCGCCGCGAGGTAAGCCGCTTTGCTCCCCGCTTCAAGGTCGAGCTCCGCGCCGACGCGCCCGACGAATTTCGCTTGGTGGCCCTCGGTGGGAAGAACGGTTCGGGCGGCGCCGGGAGCTTGATGCCAAGTTCTCTCAACCGCTGCTCGGCGCTGGCAGGCCGAGAGCCTTCGCTGGTTACCATTTGCCTGCGTGCGCTCCGCCATCTACGTGCAATATTTCACCCGTAGTGAAGGAGGCGTCCGTTAGGAATAAGACTGAATCGACGACCTCGCTGATCTCTCCCATCCTGCCAACCGGGGCAACCCTTTGAGAAACTCATAGGTTTCAGGCTTATGCATCGGAGTTTTGATCACCCCCAACGCCACCGCATGCAACCCGCCCTTCGCGAAGAACGGCCACCCCTACACCTGCCACCGGCTGGTCAACCAGAGTAGTTGATACGCTGACGATGCTGCCGCTCTTCTGCTTCAACATTTGCTTCACGGCAAGCTGTGAAACGTAGACAAAACCCGCAAGCGTCGCCTCTTGGTTCCCCTCAAAGCCTGCTGCACGAGCGGAACGTGACTCACGCCGAGTCACTGCGCGATCTGACGGCCGCCGCATCGCGGTTCTTTCATTCTGTACCACCGCCACGCCAGCGCCTTAATCAAGCGCGTTTCTTGCATGCTGCGCCAAGGCAGAGGCGCGCGCCAACTCGCTTTCGCTCTTTCCAGGTTCCGGCGTGATGTTTCGGGAGAAGGCATGCGTGAGAGCGTTTTAGCGGAGTTACCAAACTAACCCCATTTGGATTTAATGGACTTAGCCGAGCGTGGCAAATTTTCTTGAATCTTATAACTTCCTGCGCTATTTGATCCCAGCGATTGGCAAGAGTTCGCATCACCGAAAGCATGGCGGGTGGCAATTTCGTTCCCCGCTTCACTTCGATGAGGCACTTACTGACCGTCTCTGAGAGAAACCGGCCGCACGCGTGGTCTAAAATGTCTTGGAAACTTTTCTTAGGGTAGGCGAGAGACAGCGCTTGTTCCGCATCGGTCAGCCAGAGCCCGAAGCGAAATCCTCTGCGGTTCGGGGATCGGTCTCCATTGCATGAGCCTTGCGCGGATCTCGGCCGCGCGGGATTCTTTGATGCATTTACGGCCTCGCTTCTGCACTGCCATGCTGCCTCCAGGCTTGCGCTGGCACTCGCCCTTGCTCTGAGCTTGCCGGCCACGTTTCCCTATCCTGAGCAAATCTTGGACTTGACGTTCGGCGTGGTCATCTTTTCAATCGTGGTCAAGGTCTCACGATCAAGCCCCTGCTAAAACTGCTCAAAACTTGGGAATGGCCACAACCCGACCACGGACTGAGAGAGTGTCCTTAATACTCCGTCGAGATGTGGTCCTCCCTGTTAGGAAGATATTCCGGATTGCCCGGGTGCAAAGCGGAGGCTAACATGTCCGGCTCACCCGCATGGAGCCGCGATGTCCGAACTCGCCATCCTAGGCACGTATTCCGTTTTCCTCGCAAGTTACATCGTCTTCGCCTTGGGAAAATTCCCAGGAATGAAAATTGACCGCCCCGGCGCGGCCATCATCGGTGCCGTCCTGATGTTCATGACAGGCGCAGTACGCGTCGAGAATTCCCTCCGCCTGATCCACTTCGGCACCATCGTGTTGCTTTTCTCGATGATGCTTGTCGTGGCCTACCTGCATTTGGCGGGCTTCTTCGATTGGGTCACCGAGCTGGTTGTTACGCGGCTGAAACCACATCATCTGCTGCCCACAGTCATTTTCCTGAGCGGGTTGCTATCCGCGTTCTTCGTCAACGACATCATCTGTCTGGTCATGGTTCCGTTCGTGCTGAAGGTAACCGGACGAATGGGGATCAAGCCGATCCCGTATCTCTTGGCGGTCGCAACGGCCTCAAATATCGGAAGCACCGCGACGATCACCGGCAATCCGCAAAACATCCTGATTGGATCTTTTTCCGGTATCGGTTACCGGGACTTCCTATTGCACCTAGGTCCGGTTGCCCTGGCAGGTCTCTTCCTCGATTGGTTCGTGTTGTGGTGGCTCTACTTCCGTGGGCAAATCCACGATGTCCGAACCGAACCTGTCGTGAATGCGGTCCAAATTGAGCACGCCGCGTTGCTTAAGGCCGGTATTGTTGCAGCATTGGTTCTCGCGGGATTCCTCGCGGGGTTTTCGCCGGCCCTGGTCGCCTCTGTCGGCGCAGCGGTTCTGCTCATCACACGGACCCGCGACCCTCACTTGGTCTATGAGGAAGTGGACTGGGGCCTTCTCGTCTTTTTCGTCGGACTCTTCTTGATCGTCGGAGGTGCAGAAAACGCCGGCCTTACCAAACACCTGCTCGGTTTTGGTGAGCGTTTCAACCTGCAACACCTGGGCGTCTTTACGCTGGTGACCGCCATACTCTCCAACTTAGTCAGCAACGTGCCCGCTGTGATGCTTCTGAAATCTCTGGTAACTCAATTTTTTGACACTCATTCGGCGTGGCTCATTCTGGCCATGGCCAGCACACTCGCGGGAAACTTGACCATTACGGGTTCCGTCGCCAACATCATCGTTGTCGAACGCGCACAGAAAGAAGCCGTAATCACTTTCTATGATTATTTTCGAATTGGTCTGCCGGTCACACTTCTGACGCTTTTATTTGGCTGGTTCTGGCTTTCCTGGATTCGATAAGAATTTGTCGTGTTTCAGATCGTGCTCGATTCATTCTGGTGCGAACCAACACCGGGGCGTGGCCTTGAGGAGTTATTTATGGATACGTTGAGGGTTCCCCGCGGCAGATTCCTAACATGGACTTTGGCTTCATGACCCTGTTCGACTATGTTTGAAGGAATTGGTTGAGTTCAGAGCCGAGCCCGAGGAGATAGTTTCGTGACCTCGAACACGGACGCAATCTGGGTAAATCGCGCAAAGAAGGCGATTCTGTTCATTCGCATTCTTGTCGGGTGGGTTTTTCTTTCCGAAGGGATCCAAGAGTTTCTGTTCCCGGAAGCATTAGGCGTCGGACGGTTTGCGAAGATTGGCATTCCCTTGCCGCAGCTTATGGCCCCGTTCATCGGCGTCACCGAGATCATTTGCGGCGCGCTACTCATAGTTGGTCTGTTCACGCGCCTTGCCTGCGTGCCCCTGCTCATCGACATTTGCGTCGCCTTGTACTTGACCAAGATCGTCACGTTCACAAAGAACGGGTTTTGGGACACGCTGCATGAAGCGCGCACGGATGTGAGCATGCTGCTTGGCCTGGTCTTCCTACTAATCGTCGGGGGCGGAACGCTGGCCCTCGATGCACGCTATCCAGAAGGGTTGGACCCAAAGTCATAAGTGATCCTTTGCAGCCGAGGTCTCCAGCGGGAACCGTGAGCTTGCCTCTGGAGGGCCCTCACTTTCCCGAACAGCGGCTTCAAACGACCGCTCGGCGAAAGCCTACTTTGTGATGCTCCGCGATTTTCGCGTACCGCATTGTCATTCCGATTTCGGTGCCGCGAACGTCACGCCATGTCCGAGCGCGACGGCTCCGGCTGGCAATCCTGCTGAAGTGGCGGCGCAGCCGCCAGCGGGCACGCATCCGGACGCCGGGGCGGCCGCGCTACACACTCTCTTTCCGGAAATCTGCGGCTGTCCATTCGCTCTGTTCCGTACGTTTTGAGGACAGCCAAGAATGGTTGTCCCACAGGATGCGACCGGAAATCAGAGCTTGACATATTCCCATATAGGAATGTATTATCGATTCCATGGCACGAGCTGCTACCACTTCTGACGCTTTCAATGCGGTGGCGGAGCCGCGCCGGCGGGACATCCTAAACTATCTGGCGCTGCAGGAGCGGCCGGTCGGCGACATTGTTGCGGCGTTGGAGTTGGAGCAGCCTTCCGTTTCCAAGCACCTGCGCGTCTTAAAGGATGTGGGACTTGTGCGCGCACGGCGGGATGGACGCCACGTGCTTTATCGCACCAATGCGGAGGCGATTCGGCCGCTGCACGATTGGGCCAGCACGTTCGAGCGCTTCTGGCTGCATCAATTGCAGCGCGTGAAGGAACGCGCTGAAGAAAAGATGAAGAAGACTTGATTCGCGTTTTAGTTTTCAATTCGATTCAGTTTTCAATCAAGGAGGAACGATGATTTCGACAGCATCGGCAATCGAGACAATGACCCTGAGCATTACGGAGGAAATCCATGTACAGGCGCCGCTGGATGTGACATTTGCGACTCTGCTGGAACAATTGGGGCCGCTCAGCGAGACGATGGAAGGGCAGTCGATGAACATGAAAATCGAGGCGTGGCCGGGCGGAAGGTGGTACCGCGATCTGGGCGATGGGAACGGACACTTCTGGGGGAACGTGCAGGCTATCAAGCGGCCGACTCTGCTGGAGATCACCGGACCATTGTTCATGTCGTATCCGGTCGTTTCGAATGTGCAGTACCGGTTGAGCGAAGTGAATGGTGGGACGCTGATCAAATTTCAACATACGGCGCTTGGACTGATAGAGGATCAGCACCGAGAGGGAGTAACGAAGGGCTGGGGGCATATACACGCTAAATTACGCAAGCGGGCGGAAGCGGCTGTGCGCTCTGGAAAAGCGGCGGGACGGTGAGTCGCCGTGTTTTAAGGCGGCCTGTAATTCGCCGCGGGCTGCTAGGGTGAAACGGTTCGTTGCGCCGCACGTTGCAAAAGTAGCGGCCCTCCGACTCAGATAAGCAAGATCGCCGCATTTCGAGTGGCGTGCGGAATTGCTGAGAGGAGACGCAGGTGTGTCCAGCATGCTTGGCAATTTTGGCGATGATTGTTGCAGGTGCAACCTCGACGGGCGGTTTGGCGGCGGTGGTGGTAAATAAATTTCGCAACGACACCAGCGCGAAGTTGAATGTTGCGATTAGCAAAATGAAGGGCAATCAAACAAAGGAGAACGCGTCATGAGCAAGAGCACGATCGAAAATCCTAAAGTGGTTTCGCGAGCGGAGTGGGTTGCTGCCCGTAAGGAGCTGCTGGCCAAGGAAAAGAATCTGACGCGGCAGCGCGATGCGATCAGCGCCGAGCGGCGGCAATTGCCTTGGGTGAAGGTGGACAAGCAGTACGACTTCGATGCTCCTGGCGGGAAGAAGACGCTTGCTGATCTGTTCGAGGGCCGAAGCCAACTTATCGTGTACCACCTCATGTTCGGTCCGGACTGGAAAGAGGCCTGCCCGAGCTGCTCGTTCAACATGGATCATACGGACGGTGCGCTCGTGCACCTTGCGCAGCGCGATGTATCGTTCGCCGCGATTTCGCGGGCGACGCTGCCGCAGATCGAAGTGTTTAAGAAGCGCATGGGCTGGAAGTTCCCATGGGTATCGTCCAATGGGAACGACTTCAATCGTGACTATAACGTTTCGTTCACGAAAGAAGAAAAAGCGAGCGGTAAGATTTATTACAACTTCGAAATCCAGGCTTTCCCGAGCGAGGAGGGTCCGGGAATCAGCGTCTTCTACAAGGATAAGGACGGAAACATCTTCCACACGTATTCGGCATACGCGCGAGGCACGGAGATGACGATGAATACGTACAACTATCTTGATTACGTGCCGAAAGGCCGCGACGAAGAGTCACTACCGTTCACGATGGCTTGGGTTCGGCACCACGATCACTACACGGATGGCCAGCTGGCGGACAGAGACAAACCATACTGGCCGACCTTCACTGCATCGGCGTCGTAATAGTTGACAACGAAGAAAAGAAAAACGGCGCGAGCCTCGTGAGAGGCTCGCGCCGCGGTTTTGCCTTGGGATGCTACTTGGGGACTTACTTACGTGCAGGGCCACGAGGATTCGCTCCCTCGTAACCGGACCCTGAGCGAGTTGTTTCGGTACTGCATCGCGCCTGCTGCGGCCGGCACCGGCGCGGTGGAGTTCACGGATTGCGGAGCCGCTTCCACGATTTTCGACGATCAGCATGCACTGCTCGCCGGCTTCTTCGTCCACGGCTAGGGTGGTGACGAACTGAGAGCCGTTGGGGTCCTTGACGGTCATAAGAGCGGCAGGGTCAGGAACTTTATTTCAAAGGTATAGTCGCCGGCGGGTAATGTGGCGTTCTGCCGACGAACTTCATGGGTAAGAATAAAACTGCCCTGGAGGCTGCTTGAGCGGAGACGGGGATTGCACTTGCGCAAACGGCCGCCAACGCGAAGGCTGTGCGTTTTCGCACTTTTCGCTGGTGGTTCGCTATGGGGGAAAATTCGGGGGACTCCACGCATGCGGAGCCCCATTTCCACACATCGTGCCGCTACCAAATATTTCTCTAACTCGTTTGTTTTCAAAACATAGATTGAAAAGGAAGGACTTCCGAGAGATAGTACGCCTGTCTTGAGCCCAGGAGCCCCGGTTCGAATCCGGGCGCCCCGACCATTCAATCCGTCGAATATTTGGATCAGATCACCGTATCTGCCATGAGATCTCTTGTCCGGCGACCAAGTGCTCTGCCACCAGTTCAATCATGTCTCAGCAACAACACCGGGAACCGATGGAAAGCCGATTAGCGAAAATTTTCCTGGCTCGATTCCGCGCGGCACCGCGACTGTTTCGCGCACCGGGCCGTGTAAATCTGATCGGCGAGCACACCGACTACAACGATGGATTCGTGTTGCCGGCGGCAATCGAGCTCAGCACCTGCGCCGCGATCGCACCGCGCAAAGATCAGCGCCTTCATGTTTTTTCCGAGAACCTGCAAGAAACTGTTGAGATTGATTTAGCCGAAACAAATCCGCAACGCGAGGATCGCTGGTCGGATTACGTGCGCGGCGTTGCGCTGATGATTCAACGATTCGGCGTGCCGCTGAGCGGAGCCGACATCGCCATTCACAGCGATATTCCAAGCGGAGCCGGGCTCAGCTCGTCCGCGGCTCTTGAAGTCTCCCTCGCCAGCGCGCTTCTTAGTAACTCGGAGCGCTCTCTAGAACTTGTCGAGATCGCGAAGTTATGCCAACGCGCTGAGAATGATTTTGTTGGGGCCAGGGTCGGCATCATGGACCAGTTTGCCGCGTGCTTCGGAAGCGTCGGTCACGCCGTACTTCTGGACTGTCGCACGCTGGAATACCAGCGATTGCCGCTTCCTGCCAGCCATGAGATGGTGATCTGCAATACCATGGTCAAGCATGAGCACTCAGGCGGCGAATACAATGACCGGCGCACCCACTGCGAGGAAGGGGTGAAACTGCTCAGACGGTCCTACCCTTCCATCAAAGCGTTGCGGGACGCGACGTTCGAACAACTCGAAGCTCATCGCACTGAACTGCCTGACCTGATTTACCGGCGTTGTCATCATGTCATTGGCGAGAATGAGCGCGTGCTGCGTTGCGTAAACGCCTTTCAGACGGGAGATCTCGCTACGGTGGGCCGTTGCATGGCGGAATCTCATTCGAGCCTTAAGAACGATTACGAAGTCAGTTGCAAAGAATTGGACATCATGGTCGAGATTGCGACGCGCCGTAAGGGCGTCATAGGATCTCGCATGACCGGTGGAGGATTCGGCGGTTGTACCATCAGTCTGGTCAAGACTGAAGCGGTCGAAGAGTTCAAGCGCAGCGTCGCGAAAGAATACAAGGCCGCCACTCAGATTGACGCGGACATTTATGTTTCGAAAGCGGGAGCGGGCGTCAGGGAAATCACGGTGAGCGTCTAAGCGAATGAGCGACTTTGACTGGAGCAAACAGCCGCACCGTCGCTTCAATCCGCTGACGCGCGAATGGATTCTCGTTTCACCGCATCGCACGCAGCGTCCCTGGCAGGGTCAGGTCGAGGCGACCGCCGCGACCGGCATACTCCCGTACGATCCAGCCTGCTATATGTGTCCCGGAAACAAGCGATCCACTGGAAACGTGAATCCCAGCTACCCAAATGTCTTTGTATTTGACAATGATTATCCCGCGCTGCTGCCGGGCGGCGCACCGGCGGAAATAAATCAGCTTGATTTGCTGGTCGCCGAGACGGAATCGGGAATCTGCCGCGTGATCTGTTTTTCGCCGCGCCACGATTTAACGCTGTCCGGAATGAGTGAAAAAGACATTCGCGCAGTCATCGATTGTTGGGCCAGCCAATTCCGGGAACTTGGCGCGCGCGCCGAAATACAGTACGTACAAATTTTCGAGAATCGCGGCGCAATGATGGGGGCGAGCAATCCTCATCCTCACTGCCAGATATGGTCAACCGCCAGCGTCCCGAATATTCCAAAAGTCGAGCAGGAATCGCAAGCCGCGTATCGTAAAGCGAAGAATTCCTGTTTGCTTTGCGATTACTGCGCCGTAGAAGGCGCAGCCGCAGTCCGAATCGTAATCCAGAACGAACACTTTCTGGCAGTCGTTCCCTACTGGGCGGTGTGGCCGTTCGAAACGATGATTGTCTCGAAGCGGCATCTCGGCGCGATCAATGAACTCGACTCGAACGAGCGCGATGCTCTTGGCAATATTCTGAAACGGCTGACGACTCGATACGACAACCTCTTCCAGACATCTTTTCCGTACTCGATGGGTTTTCACCAGCGGCCGACAGACGGCCACGAGCATCCCGAATGGCATTTCCATGCCCACTTTTTCCCGCCACTACTGCGTTCCGCAACTGTGCGCAAATTCATGGTCGGTTTTGAGCTGCTGGGAATGCCGCAACGCGACTTCACTGCAGAAACCAGCGCCGAAAGTTTGCGCTCTGTACCGGATATCATCCCCCGTAAATCGATCGCTTAGCCCGGTTCCGCAATCGGCTCCATGTCGCCAAGCAGAAACACATACCCTGCAATTCCGATCGTCAAAACAACCGCCGCCGCAACGAACGCTCCCGAATAACTTCTCGTCACGGTAACGATGTAACCCGTCGCTATCGGAGCCGAAATCGCCGCAATTTGATTGCTCAAATTCATGATGCCACCCACTGTCCCAACGCTTTCTTTCGGCGCGATCAACGACGGCATCGACCATCCTACCGGCGCCGCAATAGACAGTCCAGTAATCGAAATCGTGATCCACAACAGCGCAGTTTGGATGCTGTTCGCGTACGCCACTCCGAAAATTCCCAATCCCAGCAACATACCTGTGACCAATGTAGTTCTCCGTACTCGCGCCGCTTTCCACCCTCGCTGAATCAAAAAGTCCACCAGCCATCCGCCAACAATCAGTTCCGCTACTGTCGCGCACAGCCACGGCGCGCTGGTGTAAAACACGGAGTGCCTCAGATCCAAATGATGCGTATCGGAGAGATAGGTCGGCAGCCACGTCAGCAGGAGATAGAACACGTAGTTGTAGGAACCGTATCCAAGTGCCAGGCCGCATACTTTCGGTTGCTTCAACAAATAGAAGAATGGTGCACCGGCAGCCCTGCGCGCCGCGTCTTCCGGTTGCGCCCCGCCGTTACGAATGTGTTCCCGCTCGCTTCGCGAAAGTCCCGTATCCTGGCTCGGATTCTTGTAGTAAGCGCAAAACAACGCAAGGTACAGCAGACTGATGATTCCGGTTGCGGCAAAATTCCAACGCCAGCCAAAATGTAGGAGGATCAATCCAAGAACCGGGACACCGCTCGCTGAAGAGAATTTCGCCATGGAATCAAACATGGCCGTCGCCAGGCTTCGCTCATTTTTAGGGAACCAATAGCCGACCGCTTTTGCGGTTCCAGGAAACGTTGGCGCTTCTCCGATGCCCAGGAGGAAACGAGCGCCAAACAAACCCGCGATCCCTGTGGAAGCCGCTGCAAAAAAAGAAGCAACGCTCCAGACGGTGGTGCTGATGATTCCCACTCGGCGCACACCGAACCGATCCAGCAATAATCCCGACGGAAGCTGCAGCACCATGTACGTCCAGTTGTATGCGCTCAACAGAATTCCGAACGTAAAGTCGGAAATTCCGAACGCATTGTGCAGAGCATCTCGCGAAACGGAAAGATTCACGCGATCGAAATAACTGATCAGAATCCCGAACGCCAACAGCGCGGCAATGCCCCAACGCCGCCGTGGTAGTGCCCCGCCCGCGCTCGAGTCGTTGTCAGCCAATTTGTCGCCGGGTTACTCCAGTCTTAGAGATGAGTCCCCGCCCAGCCACCGCGGGTTGCCGATGCATTCAACGGCTCTTAGCTGGTTCACTGCATCTTTCACTTGGGCGTAGCCGCTTCCCCGTCTTTCAATATCGTTACAAACTGGCGCAGCTCTCGCCGCTCTTTCTCCAGTTCCGCATCCTCTGATCTGCGCAGTTCTTGGCAGGCGTTCATCTCCCACTTCGATTTTGCGCCGTCTCCCGCGCGGCGATACGCCAAACTCAATTGGTAGTGCGCATCGCTCGACTTCGGGCTGGCCTTCACTGCCTTCTGGAAAGCCTGCAACGCCGCATTATTTTCGCCCCGCGCTTTATACAACATTCCAAGTTGCACGTACACCTCGCCCAAAGACGGATCAATCGCCGCAGCCTTCGTAAAATATCCTTCCGCTTCTTGGATCTCCGCCTCGCTCTGTTCTCGCCTGCCCTTTTTCCATAACACCAAACCGAAATATTCGTTTGCCAGAGCACTCTTGGGTTGCTCAGTTGCAAACCGTTTCAGCCGCTCCGCGCTGCATGCCGGCAAATCCGCCGTCGCTTTTTCCATTTTTCCAAGAAATAGATACGGCGCCGTCTCCTGCGGATTCAAATCCGAAGCTTCGCACATCCGCTCCGCCGCCTCGGCATATTGTCCATTCGCGTAGTACGCCGCTCCGAACCCTGCCAGCATTCGCGACGATTTCGGATACGCCGCTGTGCCCTTCTGGAATACTTCCATCGCCGCCATGCCCGCACGATGCAGTAAAAGTTCCGCGCCCCATGCGAAATAATTTTCTTCGCTCGGATCGATCTTCACGGCCTTTTCGTACTCGCGCACAGCGCCCACAGGATCACCTCTTTTTTCCGTGGCTTCTCCCAGCAACCGGTGTGAGACCGCATCGCTTGCAGCGCTCCCTCCGGTATGGGGTGAGCTGGATTTCAGAGCCGCCGTTTCTTTGGCCAGCGCTTCGCTGGTTCGTACGTTTACATCCGAACCGTGCAGCCCTGCTGCGCTCCAGTCTGTTACACCGGCGATGGTGAAATTCGGTTCGTCCGAATATTCCATGGCCTTACTCGCTTCACGCCTCTTGGCGTCACCGTTTGTCTTTTCTGACTCCATTACTACTTTAAATTGCTTGCCCTCACCTGCACTCAGTCCGGCCAATTCCACTTTGACTGGGCGGAATCCATCCTTTTTCACTTCCAGCGTGAAAGCCCCCCGCTGCGGAACCGTAACCACAAACTCTCCATCGACGTCCGTTCGAACGTCCGCAATTTTCTCGCGCCCCTCATTCACAAGCGATACTGACGCCTCGGCGATTGCCTGGCCCGAAGCACTGCAAACCTTTCCTTCAATTTTCGTTTCTGATTTCTTGGATTGCGTCTCTGGAGCGGATTGCAGCCCAAACGCACACGCATTCAGAACGCCCGCTAGCGCAATCGCGAGTATCAAGCGCACGCCAAGACATTTCCAGGCTCCGCGAAACCACAAGCGCCCGCCAGCAAGGACCCGTTGCGATCCCCTTTGCATTTGCAATCGCTCTCGTTGGCTCTTCAGGCTCACGCTGAATCGCATTCTATCCCCGAGGGCACACACTGGCCAGCAACTTCCTTTCGCAGGAACTGCATTCTAGTGAGTCGCCAATTTGGTAAGAACGTGAATCGAGGGGGAGAGCTTGTGGACAATTTTCCTGCGCCAACCTCCACAGGGACGTCCAGCCGCGCTTCAATGCTGAACCATCCCTGCGCATGCTCAACAATAACAACGTGCGGTCGCTCTATTGTGCTGGCGCGAACGCAATCCCGCGCAGCACTTCGCCGGCCCGCGCCGTGCGAAGCGTCGTGAAATGTCCCCAGCCATTGGAGTTGCTCGCCGGCAGACTTACCGCATCCAAGCGGTCAGTCACCGGCCAGTAAGATTGCGGCAGCCTCCCGTGGCAGGATTCAGCGACGCTGGATAATTGGCAATGCGGTAGGGAACGCCGATCTGCAGGCTATCCTGCAGCGTGTACACGAGATGCCAGGTCCCGTCCTGCAGCGTCCATTTTTGCAGTCCAGCGGTGGCCAGCTCAGACTCATCCGCCACATTGGTTTGGCCGTTGACGATCCGTGGCGCGACCAATCCTCCGTCGCCTTCATCGCATACATACAACGTGTTTGCGTTTGCGAAAAAAATTCCGAACGGAAACATCACTGGGTGGCTCGTGCTACCGTCTTGCGCGACGCCACTTGCTTCCGTAGTCGGAAACCCCGGCAGTATCGTGATCGAAGCCGTCTTAGCATCCGTCGGAGTTGGCAGCACGCCGGCGTTTCCCACCTGATACACGGTATTGATACCGTTTGATCCGCTGCCCTTCGTCATTTATATCGTATTGTTGAAAATCGTCAGTCCGCGGAAATTGTCATCTTTCCCCGGTTTATCCGCGGTAGTGTAGCCAGCTTGCGTCACTTCGAAATCGCCAATCATATTGATACCCGGCGGTATCGGCGCTGTCTGTCCCGGTATCAAAAAGCTCCGCGCCGGTGGAAGTAATCAGATTCACGCCGATTTGCGTTTTGCTGAGCTGCGTCTTCGAGAGTCCGCCGTTATTGTCATTTCCAACCAGGTAGTAGTAAAGCGCAGACTTGACTGCCGCGCGTCCGTTGTTGCCGCTGTAGGCGTTCCCGTCCGTCACGGTGATTTGGCCATTCGCATCAACCTCGGCCACCGACCGGTAGTAATTCGTGGTCACCGGGTTCGTCGGATCGACAACTCCCGGCGTATTGGAGTTCGAAACATCAAGCTGATTTGGCGCCGTCAAAAATCCCGGCCCGCCATGATAGCCCACAAATGTGATCGACTTCCCGTCGCTCGCAAGGTTGACGGCCAATTCCGATTTCGAACTGAAGCTGGTAACCAGCTGGTCGCTGGGAACCGCCAAGGTGCCAATAAGTTTCCCTTTCGAATCAATATTGTCCAGGAAGATCGGTGACGTCACGCCAAAACTGGCGTCCGGCCCGTCGTTATTCCAAACGTTATGCGAATCCTCAAGGTAGGGATATTCCCCGTTGTCGATTGCCGCGCCGCACGTTATCGCCACCTTATTCGAACCGCCAGCGATGAGCGGCACTGTGACATTTCCCGCCACACATCCCGGCGGCAATGTCTGGCCAGCCGTAACCGTGTTTGCATCGCCGGTATAAACGCTGCGTGTCAGCACCAGGCTATTCGGTTGAAACTTGAATTGCTGCGCATCGCTTGACTTATCGTCGTTAGCCTTCAGCGCGATCGTTGCGGTCATTGCAAAAACCGCAATCGTTGCTGTGGCTAGTGTTCGCTTTCTTTTCATGGGCCCTCCCTAAGGGAAGGCTAGAAAATCACACGTTTGCGCGGCTGCTGGAGTTAAGGCTAGGAAAACATTCTGTCAATGTGCAATGAAAGCAGGGAGGGGACAATCTTTGGCGCAGGGGTTAGCTCGACTCGATCACTAATAATCTTCCCGCGGTTTACGGCCGTATGGGCTTGGCGGAACCTTGGGCGCGCGCGCCACACGGTAGGTATCCAGCTCCGCGCTGCTAATTATAAATTGCGATTCCGGCGGATGGTTCGCGTGCGCCAACAGCTCGGCATTCAAGCGTTCTGAACAGATGGACGGCGCGTCCTGATAGCGCGCGCGATGTGAAACAAATGCTTCATTCTCGATGCTCAACGTAAACTCCCGTTCGCTGCCCGCTTCCCGCACGTTAAAAGTGTACTCGCGCACCAGCAGTTTCACTTCAAAGCCGCGGTACTGCACAATCGCTCCATCACTCATTTTGCACCTGTGCGAGTGTGACAGAAACCGAAGCCCGTATGGGCTCTTTTTTTGAGGCAACGCTTCTGGAAACTTTGCATGAACTATTTTCCTCAATCTATGCTAGACTATCTTTGCGCTTAATTCCGCGGTTGTGTTGTGCGGTCCCTCTGGTTTCGTAAGTTACTGAGAATACCCGCCCTCCGTTGCCTCCGTACGTTTTACGCGTAATTCAAAAATAAGACTGGCATTGCAGGCCATTGCGCCAGCACGGAACTCCGTGTGTACCGCGAAGGCCTCAGCCAGCGAAAGCTAAATGCAAAATTTCTCTGAACTGTCTATATCTCCAAGTCTGAAGGAGCGCCTGGTTGCCGGCCGTTTTACGACGCCAACTCCCGTGCAGGCTGCGGCCATTCCGCAGGCTCTTGAAGGCAAGGATGTCCTCGCGACCGCGCAAACCGGCACGGGCAAGACCCTGGCGTTTCTGATTCCGGTGATGGAAAAACTGCTTAAACAGCACAAACCGGGAATCGCCGCGCTGGTGCTCGTCCCCACGCGTGAACTGGCGATGCAGGTCGCAGCGCAATATAACGCTCTGCGCGGCAAGCTTCCTCCCGCGGCTCTGGTCTGCGGCGGATTGCCTGAACGCCAGCAGTTGCTGGCGATTCGTAACGGGGCGCGGCTGATGGTTGCCACTCCCGGCCGTCTGGAAGATTATCTCGACCGCCAGCAGGTGCAATTCAGCGCCCTGCACACACTTATTCTAGACGAAGCCGACCGCATGCTGGACATGGGATTTCTTCCCGCCATCCGCAGAATCGCCGGAACGCTGCCCAAAGAACGCCAGACCATGTGCTTCTCCGCGACCATGGAAGGCGATATGCAACGCCTGGTAAAGGACTTCACCAAAAATCCCGTTCGCCTGACCTTCGGCTCGACTCTGAAGCCCGCGGAAAACGTCCGCCTGCAGGCATTTGAAGTTCCCGTGGACGGCAAGCAATCCATGCTCAACCATTTGCTCGGCAGAGAAACAGGCCGCTGCCTGGTCTTCTCTCGCACCAAACGCGGCACCGAACGCATCACCAAGAGCCTGAATCGCGATGGCATCAACGCCGCGATGATCCACGGCGATCGCTCGCAGTCGCAGCGCAGCGCTGCCTTGGAAGGGTTCCAACGTGGCCGCTTCCGCGTTCTCGTTGCCACGGACCTGGCTTCCCGCGGTATTCACGTGCAGGACATCGTCCACGTCATCAACTACGATCTGCCGGAAGTGGCGGAAAACTTCATTCACCGTGTTGGCCGTACCGGCCGCGCAGGTGGTAGTGGCGTGGCCTCGACGCTTTTCGTCAAGGACCAACGCACCGACCTTTTCCAGCTCGAACGCGCCCTCGGTATCAAAATGGAACGGCTCCGGGCCGATGGCACGCACACTCAGCCGCAATCGAAAGAACAAGCCCGGCCAACCGCAGACCGCTCTTCTCACGCCCGGGCAGCACACGATCGGCCATCCAACATACCCAAGCCCAGCCTGATCTGCCTGCCGGGGGAAGTCCTGCAGGTACAACTCGAAGGCTAAAGCCTTCCGGACCGAATGGCCGGGGTGATCTTCGCCCTGGCTTTTCGCTTGCCGACATCGAAAGGCGGTTTGTTCGTGGAGAGTTTTCCACATTCGCGCAGTTTTATTGCGCGCGTACGCCGGAACGGCGTTCAGACCGGGCAATGTAGTGATACAATGGTAGCCGTCATCCAGACTACCAACAGCAGCGGGGCGCACTCTCAGCCACGGCTGCAATTCGTACATCAATTTCCGCATCATCCAGGCGGCGAACTACGGTCGTGTTTCAGTGCAGTTGTGCATCTAAAGAAGATTAGTACAGTTCAGGCAGTGGCTTGACCGGGAGAAACCTTCGTGCTCGTGACCCAGGAAAAAAACGACCACATCCGTAACCTTATCACCGTCGGTAAGGAACGGGGCTATCTGCTTACGGATGAAGTGAATGGCGTGCTCTCGGCCGAGGAACATTCGACCGAAGAGCTGGATAATCTTTTCGCCAGTCTGGAAACCGACGGCATCGAAATCTACGAAGATGTTTCCGCTGCCAAACTCGCCCACACTGCGGTAGAAGTTTCAGACACCACTGAAATCGAAATTCCCCATGAGCCGGCTCCAGGCGAAGAAGCCGACTTCGAACGCAAGCCCGGCCTGCTGGACAAGACCAGCGACCCGGTACGAACTTATTTGCGGGAAATGGGTGTCGTTCCCCTGCTTACGCGCGAACGCGAAGTTTCCATCGCCAAACGCATGGAACGTGGCCAGTTACTGGTGCTCAAAACCATTTCGCGCTCTCCAATCGTATTGAAAGCTTTGATCGCCGTGGCCGACGAATTGCGCAACAGCATCCGTCCCATCAAGGAAATCATTCACTTCGACGACGAAGACTTGACGCCGGAAAAAATTGAGAGCAAGACCCGGCAAACGTTGCAATTGATCGATAAGATTGCGAAATTTTACGATTTGGCCCTGAAGCAGGCAGTCAAGCTGGAAAATACGGCGGCTTCCAACAAGCGCGCTTATTTTCGCGCCAAGCGCCATTTGGGCCGGACCCGCATTGCCATGTCCCATCTGGTGCGCTCCATCCACTTCAAGGAGCGCGAGCGCAAACGCCTGATCGATCTGGTGCGCCACACCGTGGAACGCCTTCAGGCAATGCCTCGCGTGGCGAAGCTGCTGCGGAAGCGCGTAAGAAATTACGCTTGTGCCGCGTGCAAATTCGCGAAATCGAAGACTACGGCAGAGCCTCTGCCACCAATTTGAAGCGTGCGCTGACCATCATCATTCGCGGTGAAGCGGATGCGGAACAAGCAAAAAAGGAATTGACCGAAGCCAACCTGCGCCTGGTCGTTTCTATCGCAAAAAAATATACCAACCGCGGCTTGCAATTTCTGGACCTGATTCAAGAAGGCAATATCGGCCTCATGCGCGGAGCTGACAAGTTCGAATGGCGCCGCGGGTATAAATTTTCCACGTACGCGACATGGTGGATTCGCCAGGCTATCACCCGGGCCATCGCGGACCAGGCCCGCACTATTCGCGTTCCGGTGCACATGATCGAAACCATCAACAAGCAGGTGCGCACCAGCGCGCAATTGGTGCAGGAACTTGGCCGCGAACCGACTTCGGAAGAAATCGCCAAGCGCATGGATGTCTCCGTGGACTCTGTGCGCAAAACAAAAAAGATTGCGCAGCAGCCGGTTTCCTTCGAGACGCCGATTGGCGAGGATGAAGAAACGCATCTCGGCGACCTGGTCGAGGATAAGGGTGTGGTGTCTCCATCCGACGCGGCGATTCACCTGAACTTGAAAGAACAAATGGCATCGATGCTGCGCACCTTGACTCCGCGCGAGGAACGAATCATCAAAATGCGTTTTGGGTTGGACGATGGCAGCGAACACACGCTCGAGGAAGTCGGCCAGGTGTTCGACGTAACTCGCGAACGCATTCGCCAGATTGAAGCAAAAGCTTTAAGGAAGTTGCGTCATCCGTCACGTTCACGCCGCTTCCGGATTTTCGTCGAGAGCTCTATCTAGGGATTTCGTTCAGGAGCAGCACCGGCGTCAACCTAACTTCAAGGAGACACCCATGTCGATTACATTCCAGAAGCGCCAGAAAGAAATGAAGCGGCAGGAAAAGGCACGTGAAAAGGCCGCACGCCGTGCACAGAAAAAACTCGCTAAGGGCAAGGACGGCGAAAACCAGAACGGCACTCCCATCGATCCCTCGCTCGACCCGACCATTGACTGGTCTTACCAGAACGAAATCGAACTCGATCGGCCGTAATAACCAGCAGACGCATCATTCGCGTTCGCAACGTTACGCGAGTACCGTTAATCTGAACGTATCCCTGGCCGCCCCTCACAACAAGATCCAGTTGCTGTCGAACAAACGATGCTTTGGTTTCGATTTTGAAATTACCGGCGCTTCCGTCGGAAAAACTAATGGTTCCGGTAGTTACGGAATCTTGCATAAGACCCGTTGGCCAAGGACTATGAGATCGCCGATGAAGAAACCTTCGGCGACGAGCTAAGATCATTTGTGATATTTGGCACTTGCGCGGAAGCGAAGCCAGCCGACAAACCCATAAAAGAGATTGCAAGTAGTCCGACAAGCAGCTTGGTTCGGTGCACAGGTCCTCCGGAGTTAGTCCACGGACCGTTCGGACGTAACCGGTGAGAGCGCGTCCTGGGAATAGGTCGCAAAACGAAAAAGAATGACGGAATTTCTACATACGCGAGAACAACAGCGAGTAGAGTGACGCAGAAGCCTCGATGAAATCGCGGCGGGCAAAATTCAGGCAGGCGAAGAGCCCTTACGCTTCACCGCCCTCCTCACCAGGCGGCAGCATGCACGGATGCCACTCGTCGTCCTCGGCATGAGCATCGCAGAACCACCTGCCGCACTTGGCGCAGTGCACAGACGCCGGATAATCGCACGGCTCATCGTTAGGCGATACGGCCTGACACAGGCGCTCCAGGTGTTCGCTCTCGACTTCCCTTTCCATTGTCATCTCGCGCCTCTATTCTACGCGTCGTCGTCTTGTCGTTTCTCTGTCCGGCAGGGTACATGTAACCGGAATGACTTGCTCGAAATTATGTTTGACAGAGCATTCACGCGCCAAGATCGTCCCAAGGTTTTATCCCGGAAGCGCTCAGAGAAACCTGATCGACTGTGGGCACGCTAGAACCTACAATATTTAATGCCAGAGCTGCCCTGATGACCCGCCCAATCGAGGTGTGGAACGCCTCGCAGTTCCGGCTAGGAATTCCCTCAAGCGTTGTTTGGCATGATAGCAGTCAACAATCTGGGTGGCATCCGGAAACTGATCCTTGGCGATATTCCAAATCCAAAGTGCGCCATCACCGAGCACGACCCTGCGTGGTGCATGGCAGAAGCGGCGGCGCGTAGCTTCGCGCCAGGCCCGCTCGGCAAAGCGTGCGTTCTCTTACGACTGCTGCTGGTGAACTATCCATCCAAACACTCGATATCCACTTTGGTGAACAGCTTGAAAGGCGTTTCGAGCAGAATGCTTCGCCTCGCACGACCAGACCTGAGGCGTCGCTATTGCAAAGGCGTTCTGTGGTCCCCGTCGTATTTTGCCGCCAGTTGTGGTGGTGCTCTGATGGGCATCCTCAAGGCGTACATCGAGCAGCAAAAGACGCCACTTTAACAGTTAACGGGGCTTATATCCCCACTCTGAAGGGCGAGGTTTTACGCCCCCACGGATAACAGGCAGTCATTGTCGTAACTTCTCAACAACTTTCGCCAAGATAGTTTTGCGATCGCCAGCCTAGACCCGAACCACGCCGATCCCGATCTTCCGTCGGACGCGGTCGGGATATTTTTGACGCGCCTTCTCCGCCAGCTTCTTGGTCTTGAACGGTTTCGACAAGATGACAAGTTCGAGGCCCTTGTATTCAAATAGCAGCCAGCGCACAGATGATCTCATTGGGGAATTTTACCGCAGCTTCTCGACAACCTGCCAAAGGTAAATCCGGGCGATCTCTTCTCCAAAACTAAACTTGCAAACGGAACGCCTTCCGTCGTGTTGATGATAGCTTTGATTTCGGCCTGTACCAGACCCTCATCTGACGGCTTTGCGAGCACACGTTCACCGACCTTGTTGTTGCTCACGCGAATCTTTCCGGAAGTTGCGCGGATACTATCACGTACTGAGTCAACGACGGATTCAGTTTGTGATGTAGGTTTTCCAGTTCGCGGAAGCCTTGGACCCTGCGGAATTTTCTTTCGGCTTCCGGCAAGCGGTGGCGGTCCAGCGCAGCAGCTGATCGCCGCTGTGCCAACGTTTGACGTTTGCCCGCCACACGCTCGACGGTGGAGGGGCAGGACTCGCTAGGGTTGGTTGTCGCCAGGCTACGGCGCAAGCGTTCTCCCAGGCGATGCACCGTCAGTGTCTCTTCCATGCCCTGCTCCAGGCTCAGCGGCGCAAGACCAATGGAGTTGGAGGTAGCGGCGGGACTCGAACCCGCTAAGACTGGTTTTGCAGACCAGCGCCTCGACCACTTCGGCATCGCCACCAAAATGAAGATCGTGTAGCCAAGTTATACCCAACCCTATTTAAGTCCTCGTAAACTATTGAAACCGCATGGAGCCTCTGATTCAGGCAGGTTTTACAGACCTTTGCCTTACCACTTGGCGACCGCGCCTTCGTGGAACCGACCAAAAACAAAAACACCGCCCGGTAACTGCTGGCGGTGGGTGGAACTTCCCTCGAAGCTGAACGTGAGATTTAAATCGTCAGCATTCCCTCGCCAGACGGCACGCAACAGCAGCACGGACAACATCCGCGCCTCGTCGAGCTCGTCCGGAAGTTAATGTTCATTTCAAAAAGGATACTGCACGGACGGCTATCTGCGCAAGCTTTCCTTGCGGAGTGAAAAAGCTATCGTCCACGCAAAAGTTCCAGAATCTCTTTCCCGTAACGTTCGAGTTTGGTTTCGCCGATGCCTGGAACACCACGGAGCTGCGGCAGCGAGGCCGGCTTCCGTAAACAAAGGTGCTCCAGTGTGGAATCGTGCAAAATCAGGAACGCCGGCACTTTATCAGCTCTAGATCTTTCGTGTCTCCATTTTTTCAGTGCAGCCAGAAGCGCCGTATCGACTTCCAGGGATGTCGTAATTGCGACGCCCTTATCCTGTTTCATTTTTGACGCGACACGCCCGGCGCGTTCCGCGTGTTCAACTTTCCCCTCGACCGGAGGGAGACATACGTCGCATGCCCGGCAATTTTTCCACGTCACCTTTTCGCCAAAATGATTGCAGATAATTCTATGGCGGCATTCCCGCGATTCGGCAAACCCGCGGACCTCGTGATACCTCTCCCAGGAACGTCTTTTCTCTGCAGAATCAGAAATTTGTTCAATGAAGTAGGCAAGCAGACCTGCATCCTTCTTCTGCCAGAGTAAGAAGCAATCGGAAGACTTACCATCACGCCCAGCTCGCCCCGCTTCCTGGTAATACTGTTCAATCGATTTCGGAAGCGACAGATGTACCACCGTGCGCACCGCGCTTTTGTTGATGCCCAGTCCAAAAGCCACAGTTCCCACCAGCACGCTCACTTCGTCCGCCATCCAGCGTTCCTGGTTTTTCTTCCGCTCCGCGCTGTCCATATCCGCGTGATAGCCGATGGCGGCAATTTTATTTTCCCGCAGCATCGCTACGGTTTCGCCTACTCTCTTGATCGTCGGCGAATAAACTATCGCTGCGCAGCCAGCGTGCTTTTTCAGAATCGCCAGAAGCTTCGTGCTCTGCGTCTTCGAGTCGCATAAAACGACCTGATAGTTCAGATTTTTTCGGTGAAAACTCGCAATGAACTTGCCCGGATCTTTCAACTTTAGCTGCGCGATAATGTCGTGTCGGACCTGTTGGGTTGCGCTGGCGGTAAACGCGGCGATCGGTTTTTGCGGAAATTCTTTGCGTAGAACCTTCATTTGCCGATAGTCGGGACGAAATTCGTGGCCCCATTCGGAAATGCAATGTGCTTCGTCAATCGCAAAAAAAGAAACCGGCACCTTTGCCAGCAATGCCAGCATTTCCTGTTTCGCCAGTCGTTCCGGCGAAAGATACAGCAATCGGAATTCGCCGGCTTCCGCACGGCGTTGCGTATCGCGTTGTGCATTCCATGATTGGCTGCTATTCAATACCGCTGCCGAAATTCCCATCTGCTCCAGCTGTGCAACCTGATCCTGCATGAGAGCGATCAGCGGCGAAACAACAATTGCAGTTTGTCCCTGCTGCAAAACAGCCGGCAGTTGATAGCACAGAGACTTCCCGCCGCCAGTCGGCATCACGACGCACACATCCCGCCCGTCGAGAATGTTGCGCACAATCTCTTCCTGCTTGGGTCGAAATGCGTCGTATCCCCAATACCGCTTCAGCGCTTCTTTCAGTTTTTCCTCGGAGCCCATAAATGTGTTCGAAGAGCAGAGCTCAAGCGAGCATAGCACGCACCAGAGCCCGAGATCTGGCACTGATCCGGGAAGCTATTTCGTTAGCGCGGCTTGGTAATAGCGGCACATCCATTCGCCGCGATGCATGATCCAGATCTCGCTGACCGGGAATTGCGTTTTGCCAGTATGGTCGCCGGGAATTTTAACTTCGGCGATGTAGGTGACGAGGGCAACCTCCTTCACGATCTCGATAACTCGCAGAGTGTAAAGTTTGCAGCTGAGGATTGCTGCAGCGGCAATTTAATAAGCAGTTGGCGTGCCTGTATGCAGAGTACTATCAGCATAAACCGCGCTGTATTGATCAACGAGGATTGCACTCTGGGCGGACGAGTCTTTGCTTCTCCAGGCATCCCACAACGCAGCAAGGCGGGTTGAAATCACTTGCGTTATCTTCTCCGGTCCGTCGCTGCTTGCCGCTTTCATCGAGTCTCTCAGTGGAACTTGACGTATTCGAAGTTGATGGGTTGCGTGTTGATGCCGCGTTCGGGGGGCGCGATCCAACCGGCCATTTTGCCGCGCTCGAAGACGCCTTTCATGACGCTGTGTACATAGGCCCGATCATTCGGCGTCGGTAGCCATTCGTCCTGGCGCGCGTGGAATTCTTCCATTGCGACGGGCTTGCCTTCGGGATTGGTCGGAATGTTTGCCCAGCTTCCCACTGAGCGCCGGAAGCGCGTGCTCGGCAGTGTCATGCGCTGCGGATAGCCCGCTTCTTCCAGATGGCGATTCCAGCGCGCCAGGCCCTTTTCGCAATCGTGCACGTAGGCCTCGCGTACCACTTCATTCACCGCGTTGCGCAGCGGGATTCGTTCTTCGCGCACGCCGCCTTTTCCATCGGGCAATTCAAGCGTGAAGCTCGATTCAGCTTCGATGTGATCTTCGTATTTGATTTCGTCGGGCCGGCCCTTCAAGCCATTTGCGAAATAGGATGCGGCATTCGAGGAAGAATCTCCGCCGAATAAATCGAGCGACGAACTGAACCAGAAATTCAGATATTTCTGAATTGTAGGAAGGTCAATCACGCCAGCCTTACGTAGAGCTACAGGATCGTCGGTTCCCAATTCTTTCATCACTTCGATGGTGCGCTTAATGACGCGGCCAATTCCGGTATCGCCCACGAACATGTGATGGGCTTCTTCGGTCAGCATGAATTTGCAGGTGCGCGAAAGCGGATCGAAACTCGATTCCGCCAGCGACTTCAACTGAAACTTCCCGTCGCGGTCTGTGAAATACGTGAACATGTAAAAACTCAGCCAATCGCTGATCGGCTCGTTGAACGTGCTCAGGATGCGCGGCTTGTCGGTGTCTCCGGAGTGGCGCTCCAGCAATTCTTCCGCTTCCTCACGGCCATCTCGACCAAAGTATGCATGGAGGAGATAGACCATGGCCCACAGATGACGTCCTTCCTCGACGTTCACTTGAAAAAGATTTCGCAGATCGTAAAGCGAGGGCGCCGTGTGGCCAAGCAAACGCTGCTGCTCGACGGAGGCGGGTTCCGTGTCGCCCTGCGTAACGATCAGGCGGCGCAGCGTGGAGCGATGCTCGCCAGGCACCTGCTGCCAGACCGGCTGGCCGAAGTGGTCGCCGAATCCGACGCGACGGTCATCTTCTTCCTGCGCCAGAAAAATTCCCCAGCGATAATCCGGCATTTTGACGTAATCGAAAGTGGCCCAGCCTTTGGTGTCCACGCTGATCGCAGTGCGCAGATAAACGCTGGATGCATTGAAATCGCTGGGCCCGAGTCCGTGCCACCAGTTCAAAAATTCCGGCTGCCAGTGTTCCAGTGCGCGTTGCAACGTACGATTCGCGCCCAGGCCCACGTTGTTCGGAATGCGGTCCTGATAATTGGATTCCATTACACACGCTCCCGATCGAATTTCGCTTTCGATCCTTTGCCAAAAAGTTTCAATGCTCCCTGCTCACCGGTGGCATTGGGCCGGATAAAGATCCAATTTTGCCAAGCCGAGAGTCGACCAAAAATTTTTGTGTCGGTAGTTTCCGCACCAGGAAAACGTAAGCTCGCTTCCATTCCGGTGAGCGCGTCGGGCGAAAGACTGGTGCGTTCTTCGATTGCCAGGCGGATTTCGTCTTCCCAATCCAGGTCGTCAGGCGCTACTGTTACCATCCCAAGATCGATTGCGTCCTCAGCGAGAAGTTCCTCACCCGCTTTCACTTTTAACTTCGCCAGTTTTTGCAGATCGCCGCGGAATCGTGTTTCCAATCTGCTCCGCCCATTCACCATCGGAAAAATTCCGAAGTTTACGGCGCTGAGCGCAATTCTTGGCGCGGCATTTTTCCCGCCGGTCGTATTGGATTCTTCGTCCGGTAACGCCAGCATGTACGAACGATCCGCTGCCAGAGCAAGCTCGAAGAGCGTGCCCGCGAAGCACGAACCCCGCTCAATAACGGCGAACATGCTGCGCGAGGAAACATCGAGGCGCGCGAAAGTCCTGCGCAGCAAAGCAACCGTTTCGCGCACCAGCCAGTCTTCGCACGAATTTGCCAGGAAAACATCCACTTGGAGGAGTGGGGCAATCTCGCCCTCGGTCCGCAAAAGTAACAGGCCAAGTTCGGCCTCGTTGGCGCGCAACATGAGTATGGCGTCGTCCAGTTCGCGCGCCGTGGCCAGCGGCCACCAGGAATCCCCGGCAGCGTGAATTGCATCGATCGTTTCCGGTTGCGGGCCTTGCGGCCCGCGAACCGTAATCGCTGCCGTGCGGGCATCGCGATCAAACACTACGTCCACTTGCGAGTAGTGATATCCGGCGTCATCAACCCTTCGCGAGAGCGGCCGCAATTCAATTCCCTTCACCGCTGCTGGGCGAGTGGAGGACGCAACCAGCTTCGCAGCCCGATCCTGTACGACTTTGGCAAAATTTGCCGGAGCTACGATTTCGTCGACCAGGCCCCACGCTTTTGCTCGATCGCCTTTTACTCCATCTGGATTGGTGCAAAACATGTCAGCGAGATCACGGCGGACTTTGCGTTTATCCACCACTCGCGTGAGACCGCCGGTACCCGGCAGCACGCCGAGCAGCGGAGTTTCCGGCAAGCTCACGGCACTAGAGCGGTCATCGATGAGCAAAATTAAATCGCACGCCAAAGCTAGTTCGTAACCGCCGCCGGCGGTTGTGCCGTTCAGCGCAGCGAGAAATTTCAAGCCGTCATTGCGGCTGGAATCTTCCATGCCATTTCGCGTTTCGTTTGTAAATTTGCAAAAATTCACTTTCCAAGCGTGCGACGAGCTGGCCAGCATGTAAATGTTTGCGCCAGCGCAAAACATTCTGTCTTTGGCGCTGGTGATGATTACGCAGGCGACCTCAGGATGCTCGAATCGGATTCGTTGCAGCGCGTTGTAAAGCTCAATGTCCACGCCGAGGTCGTAAGAATTTAATTTGAGCTTATAGCCTGGGCGCAGGCCGCCATCTTCGTCCACGTTCATGGCTAGTGTCGCGACGCGGCCGTCGACTTTCAGATTCCAATGACGAAATTCTCGGCCTTGCGCGTTGAAGAAAACCAGTTCTCTGGTAACAGCGTTTTCCATCGCAAAAAACCTCGGGAATAGAAGCGTCCGGACTGCTGCCGCGGACAACTAAAGTATAGTCCCGCGGAGAATTTGAAATAGGAACTATAGTTCCTATTTTGTGGCGAAGGCCGACGGACGCCTTGGGCTTAAGTCGTGAAAGCGGGAGCTAGGTTTCCGCACTCCAAGGGTGCCCGCCGCGGAAGGCGGCCGCTCCAGAATCGGAAAGGACGCAGCGGCTGCGTGGATCGCTTGTGAGAGTGCTTTGGAATAGGAACTATAGTTCCTGATATGGAATGACCCGTCAACTACGAGCAACTGTTTTCTTCTTCCTTCTTTCCCCCTGAGAGGCAGCGCAGGTTGTGGTCAAGGTGGTTTTCGCGACGGTTGATCACTCTGATATTCGCGGGTCGAAACCGCATAATCTGATCCGTCGGGAGCGGACTATAGGCGCGGGTTCGGTCCGAAGATCTACCGCATGGAACTTTCGAGGATTCTCGTTTCCGTGTACCCCTCGACCACTACCCACGCTGCCTCCTTTGCGACCGCAATCGTCTCTGCATGGACATCCAAACCGACAAACTTTACTCTCTTCATTGACCGGCTCCTTTCGCTTGTGGCTCTGTACTGCAGATCTTCCGATTCGCAGCATAACCCACGCCTGCGAATCGGAGCCGGTCATTCCATGGTGACTATTTCAAGGCGAAGGGTTTTGCCAGGCGGAGGAGGGCTTGCAAGCTGTCCTTCACCGTCTGGCCAGTTGTTTCTAGGACCGTATCTGCCTGGCGGTACAGGGCTTCGCGGCTCCAGAGGATGCGGCGGAGGTCCCGCATGGCCTGGCGGTTGTGGGCCATGGGGCGGCGGTCGCCCTGGGCTAGAACGCGGGCCATGTGTTCTTCGGGCTTGGCGCGCAGCCAAATAGTGAAGCACTCGCTGAGGAGAAGATTATAGATGGCGGGGTCGGAAACGATGCTGCCGCCGGTGGCGAGTACGAATCGAGGGTGCTTGGCGAGAATGGATTCGAGGGCTTGGCGCTCCATGCGGCGGTAACCGCTGGGGCCATAGAGATCGAAGATGATGGTCAGGGTCACGCCGCAGGCGCGCTCGATTTGCTTATCAAGTTCGATGAAAGGAACGCCGAGACGCTGCCCCAGCAGACTGCCGAGAGTGGATTTGCCAGCACCGCGAAGGCCGATCAGAGCGATGCGCGAAAGACGCGATGTGGAGTCAACACCACCGA